>Ga0326597_10003326_pt1 | contig 23280 bp, 12 predicted proteins | sample RVTome_12_FD_203789 | JGI IMG/M metagenome (GOLD analysis project Ga0326597, IMG submission 203789) | Soil microbial communities from uranium-contaminated site in the Upper Colorado River Basin, Wyoming, United States - RVT100D185 | ecosystem: Environmental > Terrestrial > Soil > Contaminated >... | reverse complement strand
TGGGTCTACGTGGCGGCGAGGCTCGGGCTGCTCGTACAGGAGCACATGCGCCGGCGGTGGCAGGAGTTCGGGACGCGGCTCGAGCAGGCGGGAGTAGCCCCCGAGCACATCGAGCATTGGCGCCGGGAAGGCTTCGCGACAGGCGTCGCCGTGCCGGTGGCGGCAGCATGTCTCTACGGCATATCGGGCGTGATCATCGTCTCGTGGAGCGTGCGCTGGCTGCTGCTCAGCGCGCGGATCGACGCGGAGTTCCTGGACTATGGCGTCATCCTGAGCGTCGTCAGCGCGTCTGCCGCCCTGTTTTACGCGGCGACCTGCATGCTGGTGATCTGGTTCGCGCGACGCATGCACGCGCACGAGACGAGCGAGCTGGCGATTCACGAGCACGGCGCGGAGATCGCCGACCACGACGCCGTCGTTCCCGACGAGGCGATGGTGGCGCGCTGGGAGCGGATCAACAACCACGTGGCGCTCTTCCTGATCCTGTCGTTCGCCATGATCGGCTCGCCGGTCGTCGCGGCGCACCTCTTCCTTTCGGGGGCGACGTCGGACTATGCCGGGATACCGGCTTTCATCTGCTTCGTGCTGGGCGGCGTGTTCCATTTCTGGGGGACGCGCCTGCTGCTGGGGCTCTTCAATTCCCATCTCGCGCTGGAGGCGAGCCATCGTGGCGATTCACGCGCGGCTGCGCAAAGGCAGGAGCCGGGTCCGGCGGCGTCGTCCGATTACGCGCCGGCGGGCGATGCGATAGAGCCGTACGATGGCGCCGAGCCGTTCATCTTCGTGAGCTACAAGCGGGACGACTTTCCGCGCATCACCCAGGCGCTCGCGCGCATCCGAGATGCCGGCTACCGCTTGTGGTACGACAAGGGCATCCCCGGCGGCGCGGAATGGGACGTGCTGATCGAGGAAAGGCTCAAGGCGTGCTCCATGCTGCTCTACTTCGTGAGCCGCGGCTCGGTCGAGTCCAAGTACTGCCGCCGCGAGGTGAAATATATGGACCAGCTCGGCAAGCCCATCCTCAGCGTCAAGCTGGAGCCGGTCGAGCTCGCCCACGGCCTGGAGATGCTGCTCACGCAATACCAGATGGTCGACGCCGGCAACCAGGACTTCACGCGCGAGATCGAGCGGGCGCTGAAATATCTGCGGTTGTTGTGAGGAGGGGAGATCGGTTCGGACAATGAGGACGTTTCGGTGCGTTCGATGCGATGCGCCACTCGCTGGCCTGCGGCACGATTTTTTCACCGTGCGAGATACAAGCGGCAAGTACTGGGTCTGTCGTGAGGAGGAGCCGCCGCACCTGGCCGGCAGCGGATGGGAAGGGTGGGCACATTACGCCGGCGTGGCGGAGGTCTTCGCGCATTTCGTCGGGGACGTCATATCGGACAAGGATCCATTTGAAGACGTGAGGCGTGTCATGGACAAGACCGCAGCAGTTGCGGTTGCCGATGAATCGGAATTACCCGGCGCTCTTGCCGCGCTCAAGAGTTGAACGCTTTACTTTATTGAGCATGCCGACGAGTTCAAATACTGGGCCTTCATCAGCTACAGCCACCAGGGCAGGGCCCCAAGAATGCGGCAGCAAGCACATTACACAATGCTTCACGACAGGGTCGAGTGGTCATCGAGGTGCCTGCTCCTCCTGTAAGCCAGTGGCACGATCCTCTCATTGAACTCCATGATCAGCGACCCGGCCCTCCTTGAGAAATTGGAGGCAATTTCAGCGAAGATTCGAATTTGTGTCGCGCCAGAGGAATCATTTCGCGATGCCAGTGCCGATATCTGCGACTTGTTCAACGCGGAACGGGTGACGATCTACGAAGTGGACCGGAAACGCCGCGCGATTTCTGCCATAGTCAAGACGGGGCTGGATGGTTTCAGGAGGTTGATACTTGCTGTCGATGAGTCCTCAATTGCCGGGTACGTGGCTCTTCACAAGACACTTCTCAATATCAGGGACGCTTACGACGACTCGGAGCTTGCTTCGCATGGCCCGCCCGTAACATTCCTGAAAGAGGTGGACAGGCGGTCTGGGTTCCGAACGCGCGAGGTGCTGGCTGCGCCTATCCAGGATGCGGCGGATGGCAGTTTGCTTGGGGTACTCCAGGTTATCAATCACAAATTGGGGTCTCCGTTTCCGGCCGTTCAAGAAGAGATCGCTATGGAGCTATGCCGGGCGCTTGCCACTGCATTTACCGATACGACCAAGTATGGGTGGCTGGTTACAAGTGGCAACATCTCTGCTGGCGAGCTTGGGCTCGCGCAGCGCTCGGCGCGTCGTAACAATTTCGGCATTGAGGCGATCCTGGTCGAGCAATTTCAGATCAATGCGGCGGCAATTGGGGCCGCGCTGTCATCTTATTTCGGCGTACCGTACGAAGGATTTAGCCAGAACCGCACCGTGTCTCGACATCTCCTGGAGAAAGTAAGCCGGGAAGTTTGCGAAGCGCACAAGTTCATACCTATCGAGGAAACACTCGGAGACCTTACTGTCCTGGCTCTTGACCCCGGGAGGACCAGAAGAGGATGGTGGACAGCAGACAAGATTTTTCCTGGAAAAAGCATCATCTACAAGGTGACTACCGAGGCCGAATTTGCCGCTGCGCTTGACCAGGTATTCGGAGTTGAGGATTTCACGGATCTGTTGAATCTGGTGCCATCGAAGACAGAGAACACCAGCGGCGTGGCGGGGTTACCGGGTACCAAGAGGAAGAGCGGGCAGCAGCATGCGGGTCGGGGATCGGGGGCAGCGGCACCCTGGAAGACGGTTCGGATATTCATTTCCTCCACGTTCCGCGATATGCATGCGGAGCGGGATCATCTGGTTCGTGTGGTCTTTCCGGAACTTCGCGAACGTTGCGCGAAGCGAAGGCTGCATCTGGTGGAAGTGGATTTGCGTTGGGGGGTGACAGAAGAGGAGGCCGAGCAGGGCAAGGCGCTGGCAATTTGCCTCGACGAAATAGAGCGCTGCCGTCCTTACTTTGTTGGCATCCTGGGTGAGCGTTACGGCTGGGTACCTTCCCGCTACGAGTTGCCCGATGAACCGCGATATGACCGGTTACGCCAGCTCAACCCCGTTTACTCCATCACGGCACTGGAAATCCATGATGGCGTGCTGGGCAACCCGGCGATGGGTATGCGCGCATTTTTTTACTTTCGTCATCCGGAATTCATAAGCAACATCCCCGTGGAGCATCGCACCGCGTTTCTTCATGAAAGCGAAGAAGCGGCAAGCAAGCTCAAGCAGCTGAAGGCGGATATTCGCGGTCGGTATCCCGTGTACGACTACAGGTGTCGCTACGATGGCGTCGCAGAGGATGGGAAAGTAAGACTTTCCGAACTGGAAACCTTCGGGCAAAAAATGCTGGAGGACTTATGGTCGGCGATCAGTAGTGAACACACGGATGAAGGGGCTCCACACGATGATTTGGCGGTGGAGAGGGCCTACCACGAGGCGTTTATTGAAGGGCGGAGCAGGCGTTTCATTGGGCGGGGGGAGCATCTACAGGCGCTCGCCAAGTATTCCGATGGGGACGAGGACGCGCCGCTAATCGTCGTTGGAACGCCCGGTAGCGGAAAGTCGGCGTTACTGGCGAACTTTGCCCGGGACTATGCGCGGGCGCATCCGGAAACCCTGGTGTTGACCCATTTCATTGGAGTAAGCCCGGGGTCGACCAACATCCGGCACATGTTATTGCGTCTGTGCCGGGAGCTCGCTTTCCACATTGGGATCGAGGACGAGATCCCCGAGGACTACGAGAAGTTGCGCAAGGCATTCCCCGCATTCCTGCGGCAAGCAGCCTCTGGAACGAAAGTGGTGCTTGTTCTTGACGCGCTCAACCAACTCGATGGCGCACACCACGCCGAAACAATGAACTGGTTTCCATCGATATTGCCAGCAGGGTTGCGCGTGATCGCAAGCACACTGGAGGGCAAATGTCTCGATGTCCTGCGCCAGCGCAGGGCGACTCCGACCGAGGTCGGCCTGGGTCCGCTGACCGAGAACGACCGGAAGGAAATCGTCCGGCAGGTTCTCTGGGATTACCGCAAGCGGCTTGACGAGCGGCCTGGCAACGATCAAATGGGCAGGTTGCTCGCCAAGCGCGAGTCCAATAGCCCTCTGTATCTTGTGGTCGCGTGCGACGAGTTGCGTGTGTTTGGCGACTTCGAGGGTGTCATACAGCGGATAACGGCATTGCCTGATGAGGTGCCTGCGCTTTTCGAGCAGGTCCTCGCGCGATTGGAGCGCGATCACGGCGAAGAACTGGCTGGCAACGCGCTGGCACTTATCGCGAGCTCCCGCAATGGACTGCTCGAGACGGAAATTCTGGATCTCCTGAAGCGCCCGGAAGAGCAACGGCTTCCCGAGGCTGTCTGGGCGAGACTCTACCGCAGCCTGGCGCCTTTTATTCGTCCAGGAGGGGAGACTGGCGAAGGCGCGCTGGATTTCTTTCACCAGCAGTTGGTAGTGGCTGTTCGCGAGCGCTACCTGGCCGGAGAGCGGGAACGGTTGGCTTGCCATGAGCAATTGGCTGGATACTTCAGGCGGAAATCCGATCCAGCGGGCGACCGGACATGGAGAGGGAATTACCCGCGCGGCTTGAGTGAGCTGCCGCATCATCAAATACAGGGCCATCTGTGGCCGGAACTGCAGGCGACGCTTTGCGATCTTGGTTTTATCGGGGCCAAATCTGCAGCAGGCATGACCTATGAACTGATGGCTGATTACGATGCTGCGCTTGATTGCGGCGACCTGCCGTATGTAACACGAAACTGTGCGACCGAATTTGCAAGATTTGTCGTCGCCAAGGGCCATCTGATCGCAAAACGGCCTGCGATGGCCTTCCAGGAAGCAGCGAACGAGCCTCAATCCTCAGTTGTTGCCCAGGAAGCGATTCAACGCTGGAATGCACGTCAGGAGACCGAGCCGTGGATTCGATGGCTCAATAAGCCCGAGAGCCCATCTTTGCCTCTGACCACGTTTTCGGGTCATAACGAACGGATAACCGCGGTGGAGTTCTCGCCCGACGGGGCCCAATTGGTGTCTTCTTCGGAAAATTCAACCAGATTCTGGGATGCCTCGACGGGGGAAGAACTGAGTGTGAACGAAGATCATGCCAATGTTTATCAGATTGAGTATTCACCTGATGGAACCCGCATCCTTTCCTGCTCCGGGGACAGGAGCAGGTCGCTTGGCGGCAAGTTGACCCTTTGGGACCGAACAACTGGAGAAAAGGTGGCCGCGCTGGGCACGCACGAGTTCGGAGCGCACAGTTGCCATTTTTCCCCTGACGGCAAGCAGGTTTTCTCTTTTCTGGGGGGCGCGATCAGATACTGGGATGCTGCAACGGGGGAGCAATTGGGCAGTGTCCAGGAACATGGATTCCCTTCAACTTCGAAGGCCTTGGCTGCCTCCAGTGGCCGGGTGGTCCTGTCGGATTCCTACCAGAGATTGAAGCTCTGGGAGTCAGCGAATGGACGGACCCTGACTATCTTGCCGGGGCATACGCAGCGCGTGACCAGCCTCTCCTTCTCGGCAGACGGAAACAGGCTTCTTTCAGGATCCGTGTATTTTCCGCCGTCCGGAGTTCGTGGGGTTGCTGAATCCGGACACGACGAACTCAAGATGTGGGACGTGGGTAACGGCCTGGAATTAGCCACTATAGCCGGACAACGCGCTGGCACATTCTCTCCGGACGGAAGACAGGTTATTTCCGCTTCGCATGACGGGACCATCGGTGTATGGAGCGCCGATACCCAAAAGCGATTGGGCGCCCTCGGCAAGGCCAATGAGAATTACAAGTCCTTGGCCGTTTCTCCCGATGCAAACCGGGCAGCATTCGAATCGCCGGACCACCAGATTCGCCTATGGGACATGGCTTCTAGGCGGGAGGTAGTGGCTGGACCGCAAGAGGCGGTCACTCGATGTGCTTTTTCCCCCGATGGGACGCGCGTCGTATCAAGCGCGGCCACCACGGATCCCAGCCTATTACTCCTCGATACTGTTACCGGCAAAGTGCTCTACCGATACAGCGACGTGGCTGCCGAGGTTCAGCCTGCTTTCTGTTTCTCCAGCGATGGAAAACGGCTGGCATTTCAGGCCAAACAAGACGAAATTAGAGTGCTGGATGCCTTGAATGGCGGGGAGCTTGTCGCTTTTCCCGGAGAACTGATGCATCGCCACGCATTCTCCCCGAATGGAGGGCGTATCGCTTCAGTTTCCAGAGAGAACGAATCGGTCGTTCAGTTGCGGGACATGCAAGATGGGCAGAAAGTGGTTTCATTTGCATGCCACGCTGGCTCTGTAACGGCGTGCGTATTTTCCCCTGACGGAAGACGAATTGCCGCGTGCGCTTACAACACAATCGAGCTTTGGGACTCGGCAGACGGCAGGCAGCTGGCCGCGTTTTCGGGCCATTCCGGCCACGTGGTGCAAATGGCATTCACTCCAGATGGCACGCGGCTCATATCGGCATCGATTCCCAGCCAAAGAACGTTGCTGCCCGACGGTGCCGTAAAGTTATGGGACGTGTCGACAGGGTCGGAGTTGTCAACATCGTCCTTCATTGAGTTATCGACATGGGACACCCCTTTTCAGGGACAACAGGAAAGTGCATTTGCCTTGTCGCCTGACGGGGGGCAGATCGCGTTCATTTGCCTTGAGAAAGTCCTGACATTGGGCGACCGAATGACGGGCGGAGTAATCGCAACCTTATCGCAGGAAAACGAACTGGCAGCCGACCGGGAAGCGATCCGCACGGTTATCGCCGCATTTTCCCCCGATGGCCGTCGTGTTATTGCGTCGCGGGATATAGGAACTTTGAAGCTTTACGACTCGATTACAGGCGCGGAACTGGCGACGATGAGTGGTCATTCCGGGCCGGTAGCAAATTGTTTGTTTTCCCCGGATGGGCGGCGAATCGTTACGGCGGGGCACGATGGAAAGGTGATTCTCTGGAACGCTGCAAACGCACATGAACTTGCAAGCCTTGAGGGATATGCAGGGCCACTGCAGTCACTCGACCACACACCGGATGGGAAGAGATTCCTGATCCTCTCGGATGGACAAGTGGGGGTGCACGAGATGGAGAGTGGCCGAAAACTGGTTGCGCTAAGCGGCCATGGAGGACCGATCCACGCCGTCATGTGCTCCCCAGCGGGTGACCGTATTCTGACCTTGGCAAAGTCCGAAATCAAAATCTGGAATGTGGCTACTTGGGACGAGATGGCGAGTCTGTCGGGAGACATTAACGCTGGTTTGCCGTGCAAGTTCGCGCCGGACGGTAAGCGCGTCATTTTCTGCTCGAACTCGCGCGACTTGAAGCTCTGGGAGGGAGCGGGAAGCTCACGCCAGGAGGCGCCGGTTGACGCCGGCGCGAGTGTTAATGCATGTGCCAGCTTTTCTCCCGACGGAACGATGACCGTGGCCGCCGTTGGTTTCGAACTGAAGGTATGGGCTGGCAAGACCGGTGAAACGCCGGGGGTCCTGGGGAAGCACCACATAGTGTGGAATTGCGCGTTTTCCCCAGATGGAAAACGAATCGTGACGGCTTCCGAGGACGGTACTTTGAAAATATGGGATGCCTCGGAACGCCGTGAATTGACGACAATTACGGGGCACAAGGGTCATGTGTGGGGCTGTGCATTCTCTCCCGATGGGGGGCGGATTGCCTCCACATCCAGTGACGAAACGCTCAGGTTCTGGGATGGAACGACCGGGCGCGCCCTGCAGACATTGGCGCTCGAAAGTTGGGGCAGATCTTGCATATTTTCCCCGGATGGGAGGCGAATTCTCTACGATTCCGGGCAAGCCCTGCTCAAGCTGTGTGACGCGGACACCGGACGGCAACTGGCCAGGTTCCCTGCCAACATTCATCGCGGATGGGCCAACGCATACGCGTTTTCCCCGGATGGGTCGCGCATCGTGTCAGGTTCTTACGATGGCCCAGTGAGCGTGTGGGATGCCGCCAGTGGTGAAAAATTGCTCGCCATCGACGGGCATACCGAACTGGCTACTGTTTGTTCCTTTTCCCCGGAAGGGGCACTGATCGTTTCGGCTTCCAGTGATAGAACGATCAAGCTGTGGGATGCATCGAGTGGGAAATTGATCTGCGAGTATCATCTGAATGCACCTGCTCGTGCGGTGGCATGGGGCCGGGATGGCTTGGGGCTGTCCCTGCTTACTGCGCGCGGGGAGGTCATTCGCCTAAAGCTGGAGAATTTTCAATCTCAACAACGGGGCTTGACTCATTGACTGCCCTGTGACGCGGCACAATAGCATGACGTATGCGGCATCGTGTCGCATTGTTGATTGGGGAAACTGTCGAGTTCGTGTACTTATGCGAATTACGTGCCGACCGTGAGACTCATCGACGAAATCGTCATCGAGCACCAGGGCGCGCAGCGCAGGATCCAGTTGTTCATCGGCGATCTGACGGCGCTTCCGGCGAGCGAGGCGGTGGACCTGCTCGTCGTTTCGGCGTTTCCGGGCAGCTACAAGCCGACGAGGACCTCGCTGATTGGCGCGCTGGATGCGGTGGGCGTTTCCGTGCATCACCTGGCTTCGGACAAGGCGGTGGATCTGCGCAAGGTGTCGTCGTGCTGGTTGTCGCATGAGATTCGAGTGCCGGGCATACACTTCAAGAGAATCCTGTGTTTCGAACCGGAGCGGCCCGGTCGGGCGCCCGAACTCGCGGGGGACATCTTTCGCAGTCTCATTCCGTTCGCGGCGGGCCCTGCGCCGGTCTCGAAAGTCGCCATGCCCATTGTGGCGGCCGGCGACCAGGGTGAGTCACGCGAGGTGATGCTGTCTTGCATCATCAGGGCAGCTATTCAATGGTTTTCGATCGGGATGCCGATCGAGTGCATCAAGATCGTCGACCGGGATCCGGCGCACGAATCGGCGCTCAAGGCCGTGTTTGACCGGGTGAGACGGGAGAGCGGGCGGAGAGGATCATGTCCTGCGAGATCAGCCAGGACCCGCCGAGCCAGATCGCCAGCGTCGGCAGCAGCGCCGAAAGCGTGATCAGACGTTCGCGCTTGCGGTAGGCTTGAAGCCGGTCGGCCAGATCGTTCTTTGTCATTGTTTTCTCCGAGGCGAATTGCCCGTAGGGAAGCAGGTACCTATGGCAGGCGATACAGCGTCGTGTCCATTCCAAAGCTGAAAATGGCCGGTGTCTGGCGAAACCGTATCTTGCGGCCAATCTGGATTGTTGCCCGGCGCGCCGCTTGCCCCAGCTCGACGATGCTCACGAGCTTGTCCTGGTTGCGATCCGTCGTCGGATTGCGAATCGCGTTGAGCAGTGCATGTGTGAAAAGACCATTGCCCTGGTAGCCGTCAATGGCTTCCTGAGATTCCGCGGCCGAGGCGAAAATGTGCATGCCGGAGTTCCGCGCGAACACGGCCATGCGCGCGTCGAGAAGTCCACGGACGAGACTGTTGAGCCCCCCCGCGTGGCAGGTGTCGAGCACGATGAGCTGATTAAGCGCCGGGATAGCTTTGCTGAACTCGAGAAGTTCATCCGCTCCGATTAGCCCCTTCGGCAGCGTCCCGTCAAAATCGTGGGTCACGATCGCATAACCGTGGTCGAGCAACATGCCATGGGAGGCCACGAAGACTATTACGCTGTCCCACGGTTTCGCGACGGCCGCGATCCGCTTGAGTTCCGCGACGATGCCCTGGCGGGAGGCGGCCCCGTTGACGAGCGGCACGAGCCGGATTTCACTTTTCCCGCGCGCGCTACCCGCGGCTGCTTGCAGTGCGTTGGCGAAGTCGGTAGCGTCCTTTACGGCATACTTGAGTGGCCGCTCACGGTACTCGTCAATGCCGACGGCAAGCACGTGCACGACCGGAGCGACGTTTTTCGAAGGGCCGACGAAACGGATAGTTGCCGGCTCGCTCATCACCGCGTCGGTGCGGTTGAAGGCCGCCACGGTGATCAGGTTCTCGCCGGGAATGGCCTCGACGCTGAGGCTGTCTTCGATCGAGGCAGGCCTTTGTGAGCTGCGGCGGGGGCGATCTCGTGTCGCGGCAGCGGCCCGCGTGAGCCTGCGGGTAAGGGCGTCGGGGGTCAGGGCCGCAAGCGTGATGCGGCTTTCGGGCGGAAGGGCGGAGGGGGGCGGGTCAGATCGCACGAGCTTGCCATTGTGGAATATCTGTATGTCGCCGATGCCGCCACCAGTGCTCGTTATGCGGAATCGCACTGAGGCTCGATCCGCGTTGAGGTCTGCGTTTCCGATGAACTCCGCCCGTGGCGGCGGATTCTTGAGCGCTTCGTCGAGCGTCTGGCTGATCAGGCGGGAGATATCCTCGCCACGCAGCTTGCGTTCGACAAGATCGGGCCGGTAGAAGGCGTCGTAGAACTGGTTGAGGGATGCGAGACGGTCTCCTACGCGGACATTGATATGATCCGGCGCGCGCTGGGAGCCGTTGAAGTATCCCTCTGGCGTGATGACGATCCAGCCGCCGTCGAACAAGCTGATGAAGGTTGCCAGTTCGCGCCCCGGCTTGACCTCCCACAGGCGGATCGTCCCGTCGCTCACCGCCGCGAGCAGCCGGCTGCCATCCCCCGTGAAGGCCAGGTGCCGGATATGGGGTCCGGGCACGGCAATGGTCGCCGTCACCTGCCTGTTCGAAGCATTCCAGATGCGGACGGTTCCGTCCCAGCTTGCCGACGCGATCGCCCTGCCGTCGCGGCTGATCGTCAACGCGCCGATCAACGAGCCGTGACCCGACAGCGTGTCCAGCCGCCGTCCGCTGGCCGCATCGTGCAGATAGATCGGACCGCGCATGCTCCCAAACAAGGCCGATCGCCCGTCCGGAGTGAATGTGACGGAAAATGTCTGATCATAGGTTTCAAGCGTGGTCCGCGCCTCGCTCCGCCAGATAAGCTTTCCATCGCTCACGCGCCACAAATATTCGCCGGCAACGCCGACGGCGGCGATCGTGGAGCCATCCGGTGATATCGCGGCCGCCGTGACGTGCTTCGGCTCACCAAACTCCCGTATGAGTCGTCCGGTCCGCGTATCCCAGACCTTGATGGTGCTGAGGTACGTCATCAGGCGGCCACCATCCTCCGACAGCGCCAGTCCCTTCACGGGTGATTCCGGAATGAGGCGAAACGCTCCGGTCTTGAGGTCGATCAGGCGCACGCCATAGCCGAAACGCGATGGATCAGGATTGAAAAACGGCGGCATGGCCGCGATCGCCAGCATGAGATCGTCTTGCGACACGGCGACCAGCTGAAAGGTGCCCGGTCCGCCGCTGGTGACCAGCTCTTTTCCGGATCGAAGGCCCCAGCCTCGAACGACGGCGTCGGCGTCGCCCGCCGCCAGAAACATCTCCTCTTGCCCCAGGGCAGCGAGTGAGGGCGCCGCGAAGGCGTATGCAAGGCGCACTTCCCTGGCGTTCCCCGTGTCGAGATCGATCGTCGTGAGTTGTTCCTGGCCAATATTGATCAACGCGTGCTTGCCCGGCGCGCCGGCAATCACCGAGTGACCACAGCGCGCAGCGTGGGTCTGCGACGTGCCGTCCGCGATGGCGGTGATCCGTACCGTCTTGTCGTGACATGTTACGAGCAAATTGCCCGCGAGAGCAGCGGCATTTGCCTTCAGGCGCAGGCGGGTCTCGCCCGAGCCAATATCGAGGACGTGCACGTTGTCATCGGTGTCGCCGACCAGCAGCCATCTACCGTCCGGGGAAACCGTGAACGTGCTGACGGTGCCGACCTTGCGGAGAAGCGTCCTTTGTACCTTGCGCGTCGCCAGCGACCCGACCACGATTCCGCCGACGCCGTGCAGCACCAGGGTCTCGCTGTCCAGGAAACGGACCGTCTCGACCGTATGGACGCCAAGGTCCGCCATGGCTTTCGAATTCAGCGTGACATGGAGAACGAGCTTCCCATCCCGGGTGGACCAGACGGCGAGGCCGGCTTCTGCGGAGGCGGCCACCAGCCGGCCGTCGGGGGACAGGGAAACCGACGAGATGCCGAAGGCGGGGGGTCCGGGCGTCTCCACGGGGAAATTGATTGTTCGGAGCGATTTTCCCGGCAGCCAATCCCACAAACGCACCGTGCCGTCGTCGGAAGCGGTTGCGGCAATCCGCCCATCCCGGCTCAGGGCAACCTCCCTTATCTTGCGCTGATGGCCTTGCAGCGACCTCAGCTCGCGCCAGGTCGACGTGTCCCAGACCCGGAGAGACGCGTCATCCGCGGTGAGGAGGTGCCGGCCGTCCGGACTGAAAACCCAGCCACGCAGATTGATGGAGCCGTCTACGAAACCCGTTCGTGGAAACACTGCCGGACGCTCCGCGGGCGCATCCGACGTGGATGGCGCGCCGACCGCATTGCCGGCCGGCGCGATCGGCAGAAGAGCCGAGAGCCCGAGCAATCCAATGCGAACGGCATTAACGGCGGTATAGGGGAAGCGAAGCGTCACGGAACCAATTTATCAGGCATCCGTGAGATTGACGACCACTTCCCGAGTCGTTGGCTCGAACGTGTCCGGCACCAGCTCGGTGAGCGTGATCGAAGCCTCCGTGATGGCGGTGATGCGCCCGAAATTGAGGCCCATGCGGGCGCCTTCCCGCACCTGGTGCACGAGGCCGTCCGGCGCCCGCACCAGCGCGACCATCGTGCCGTTCTTCCGCACCGTGCCGATCATTCTCAGCGTTTCCAGCGAGTACGCTTCGAGCGGGTCGCGGCGTTGCGCCTCGGGTCGCGGCGCTACCGGCTTCCGCGGCGCGGCGAACGGGTCGCGCAGGCCGTGGGCGTCGTAAGTGGCCGGCTCGTAGCGCGGCGGTTCCACCACCGGCGGCGCCGAGCCCCGCATGCCGGCCCCGGCGTTTTTCACGAAATCCTGCACCGAATCGCGCGGCGCGCTGCAGGCGGACAACGCCAACGTGACTAGAATCACACATCGTTTCATATCGACCCTCTCGCTTGGCCCGGGCCCCCCCGGGATTACGCAAGGACGGCGACGGAGGCGAACTGTCAGGGCGGCAGTGCGCCGCGCCACGGAATCTGGCGAGGCTGCCGCCGGGAGCCGTTGCAACTAGGACCGGCAGTCGATCGGCAGGTGCGAGGGCGGAAGGTTGGTCGCGTTCTCGCCCATGACCTTCATCTGGCCGGGGGCGCTGGCGTTTCCGCAGACCCAGGAAATGGGCACCACCGGCGCCGCGGGTACGACCGCGGGGCGCAGGGAGAGGGACTTGCCGGCGAGAAACTTGTTCGCGCGGTTGCCGAAGGTGATGTCGATCGCGCCGTCCTTGACGCTCACCCCCGCCACGTAGTTGCCGATGATGAGCTTGCTCTCGGGCAGCCCCGCGGCGGCATTGTCGCGCGGCATGCTGCGGTTACGCGTGTAATGGGCGGCAACGGAGTGCTTGACGAAGTCCGCAAGTCCCATGCCCTCGCTCACCTGCGCGCGGATGACGCGGTCCTGGTAGGAGGGGAGCGCGAGCGTGGACAGGATGCCGATGATCGCGATGACGATCATCAGCTCGATGAGGGTGAATGCCGATTGTTTTCCGCGCATGCCTGGCTCCGGGGGCTAGATCGCCGCGCCCAGCTTGAAAATGGGGAGATACATGGCGATGACCGTGATGCCGACGATCACGCCCGCCAGCACGTAGGCCGTGATGACCAGGACCTGCCTGAACACCGAGATGGCCTGCACGGCCTCGAGCGTATAGGTCTGGGCGGCGCGCGCCAGCGCCGGCCCGAGCTTTTTCGAGCGTTCGCCGATATCCATCATCCGCGCAAAGCCGCGGGGCAGCAGCGCCTGCTTGCGCCACGCCGCCGACAGCGGCATGCCCTGCGCGACGTCGTGCTCGAGCGCGCCGATCACGCCGCGGAGATGCAGGTTGCCGAGGGTCGAGCGCAGATAGCCGATCACGGCGGCCGCGGGAATCCCGCTCTCGGCGGCGCCCGCGAGCAGCGCCGACAGCCTGCCGAGAAGGAGCTTTACCAGGAAACGTCGCGTGCCGGGCAGCTTGAGGAAAATCGCGTCGATCGCCGGGCCATGGCGGGTGCGGCGGCGCACCCAGCCGACGGCGAAGGGCAGGGCGACGAGCAGCGCGACGATGACGATGCCGTACGACGCGAAGCCGTCCGCGATTGCCATGATCAGCAGGGTGAGCCCCGGCAGGTCCGCTCCGAAGTTGTGGAATACGGTCTTGAAGCTCGGTATCACGAAAATCATGAGCGTCATCGTGATGAGGGCGAGAAAGCCGAGCAGGAAGAGCGGCCAGAACAGCACCGTCAGCAGTCCCTTGTGCAGTTGCTGGCGCCGCTCGAAGTCGTCGGCCAGCAGGGCGAGCGCCGCGGGCAGCGCGTTGCGCTCTTCCGCCGCGCGCACGAGCGCCACGACCTCGGTCCCGAAGGCGGCGACGTGGCGCTCGAGCGCCGGCGCAAGGGCGTCTCGCTGCTCGAGGTCGCGCGCGAGCTCGGCGAGCGTCGCGGACATGCCGGCCGCGTCCTCGTCTTCCCTCAGCACCGCCACCGCCTCCGCGGGCGTGAATCCGCCATCGCTCAGGTCCGAGAGCTGGCGGAACAGCGCCGCCGCCGATGCCAGCGGCAGGGTCGCGGCGGCCATCAGGCCTTCCTCCCGCGGCAGACTGAAAACAGGAGTTCGTCGGGCAGGTTGGTGGGCGCCGAGGCATACGGGCTGCGCCACCCCGCCGGCACCGGCGTGCTGCCGCACAGCCACCGGACCACCGGGTGTTCAGGCCCGTCCGGGATCGCCGGCTGCAGGCTGTACATCGACACACCCTCGTGGCCGGGGTAGTTCCCCAGCGCGACGATCACGCCGTCGCTGATGCCGGTCGTTGTCCGGGCCGTGGCTTCCCGCAGCGTGACGGCGCTCGTCCTTCCGCCGGCGCCGCTTTTCCCCGCGCGGGCATCCGCGCGCGAAGTCTGGCCGCGCATGGCGCGGTCCTGCGCTTCGCTGGCGCCTCCCGGCGCGCGCGCGCCGCGGCCCGCGCCGGCCGCGCTTTCCTGCAGTCCGACGTCGGACTCGAGCCACTCCCCGGTGAGCGCGAAATGCTCCATGATCGCCAGGCGCTGACCGGTCGCCAACCCCAGGCCTTCCGTGGCCTTGGCCTTGAACGTGGCCTGGGACTGGGTGGCCAGCGCCACGCCATTCAGTATCAACAGTATCGTGATCGCCAGAAAGATATCGAGCCCCCAGTAGCTGTCGGCCTTCGAGAAAGCCTCGGCATCGGTCATGGCGTGTGCCGTGCGGGAGGGGCGGTTCATCAGCGGCACGAGCCCGGCACGTACCGGTCGTCCACAAGGTTTCGGCTCAAGTCCCCCACCACTTCGAATCCCGCGGGGGCCTGCCGCCGGTGGCACACCCACACCAGCGCGCCCGTGGGATACGCCTTGTTCACCGCAGGGCGCAGGAGCAGCGATTTTCCCTGAATGTTCGAGCTGATGCGTTCGCGCCGCAGCGCGACCTCGATGGCGCCGCCCTGCACCGTCACGGCCTGCACGGTGCTGCCCGAGAACGCCTCGGACCCCGGCAGCCCCGCCTGGGCGTTGTTCTCGGGGAACGTGCCCCAGCGCGCGTAGTAATCCACGACACTGGCGCGAACCGGGTCGCTGACCGAAAACGCCTCGATGATCTGGGCCCGCGCGATGTAATCCTGGTAAGTGGGTATCGCGACCGCGGCAAGAATGCCGATGATCGATACCACGATCATCAGCTCGATCAGGGTGAACCCGCCGTGAAAAGCGCGCCCGCGCATCACGATCCTTCCTGCGTGCCGGATGTCGCGGCGGCGTTTCCGGGCGGCAGGACGGCGCGGAGGAGCTCGCGCAATTTCGCCTCCCAGTACCCGTCCTCGCGGGCCGTCTGCAAGCTGTTCATGAGTTCGGTAAGACGCCTTGTTCTTCGTTCTATCAGGACCAGGGCGCCGGAGTCGTCCACCCTGGCGCCGCCCACCGTCTCGACCAGGGGCGCCAGCCACTCCGGCGGCGTGCCGCGGTAGCCCAGCCCGAGCTGAACGAGCCGGACGTTGCCTGCCGCCGTGGCGATCCAGCTGAAATCCGGCGCGCCGACGACGTGCGAAACATCATAATCGTGGCGCACCGGGTCGGCAACCATCTGGCCGCTGCGCGCATCCCAGATGCGCACCACGTTGTCGCGGGTGCGCGTGACGAGCCAGCGCCCGTCGCCGCTGAAGTGGAGGGACGTCACGAGCGCGCTGTGGCGCATCGGCGCGCTCAGCGGGTTCAGGCCGCGGCGCGTCCAGACCTGAACCGTGCCGTCGAGTCCGCCGGTCGCGAAGCGCGCGCCGTCCGGGCCGTGGCGCACGAGCCACAGCAGGCCGCGCGTTGCGACGCTGGCATCGGGCTTTTCGCGAACCGGGTGGGCGATCGAGGCGGCCTGCAGCTTCCACAAGGCGACGGTCTGGCCGGCCGCCGCGAGCACTTCGCCGCCATCCGGACTCACGCTGATCGAGTAGACCGGATCGCCATGCAGCAGCCGGGTGAGCAGCGCGCCGGTGGGCGCGTCCCAGACGCGCACCTCGTTGTCGGCCGCCGTGACCACTTTCGTGCCGTCGCGGGTTAGGCGCGCATCCACCACCACGTCGCCGTGGCGCATGGGCAGGCCGCGCGGGCGCGACTCGCCTATCGACCAGACGCGCACGGCGCGATCATCGGAAACCGTGAGCAATGTCGTGTCGTTCGTTCCGAATCGCACCGCCCGCACCGCCGAACGGTGGCGCATCGGCTTGCCCACGGGCTCGAGGGAGGCCGCATCCCAGACGCGGACGCCGCCATCGCGCGCGGCGGTCGCGAGCCGCGACCCGCTGGCGTTGAATTCCATCGCGACAATCGATGCCGTGCCGGCGTTGAAGCGCCTTTCTCCGGCTGGCGATCCGCCGCCCATGATCCAGATGACGATCTCGCCGTGCGCGGTCCCGGCCGCGATGCGGCTGCCGTCGGCGCTGGCCGCGATGGCCGTCACCGCCAGCGCGTGCCCGAAGCCCGCCTCCTCGCGGTCGCGGAAGTTGGGCTTCCACAGCGCCAGTCGCCCGTCGCTGGAAGCCGTGAATACGCGCTCCCCGTCCGGGCTGATGTCGGCGGCGATGACCGGGGCTTCGTGCAGCAACGGTTCCACCATGAGTTCCCCGGCGCGATTCCAGAGGCGCGCCGTGCCGTCGAGGGAGCCGGTGATCACGAGGTCGCCGTCCCGGCTGAAGCGCGCCATCAGGACCGGGCCGTCGTGCGTCAGCGCGGGCGCCGCGGGCGCGGCCGATGAAACGTGCCAGATGCGGGCGGTCTGGTCCTGGCTGCCGGAAACGAGGTATTGGTCGTTTTCGCTGAACGAAAAGACATTGACCGGCGCGGCATGCTGCAGGGGCTTGCCGTGGGGCGCGCCGGTGCGGGCGTCGTGGATCTGGATGGCGTTGCGTTGCACGGCGGCGATCCAGTTGCCGCCCGGGCTGAGCGACCCGCCGTCGCTTTGCGCCGCGCCGCGCGACATCCTGCGGCTCCAGATCGTCTTCCCGTCCATCGTGTCATGCAGGCTCGCCGTGCCGTCGCCGAACCACACCAGCACGGCGCGTCCGTCCGGCGCCAGCTCCAGTCCCTGCACGATGCGGCGCTTCGACCCGGGCAGTTCGATTCGCCTGGGCGCGCTGGTGGAGGCGGCGAGGGGCCATACCTCGATGCGATGGTCTTCGGAGTATGCCGCCGCGACCTGCTGGTCGCGACTCACCACGGCCGGGACCTCCGGCGTGTCGCGGGCGGCGGGCGCCCCGATGAGTCGCATCGATCGCCCATCGAATATCCCCCATATCGCGTCCCGGGAATGCGCGAAGTAGGTGTTGGAGCGGGCGTCGTAGCGCAGCGGCAGGGCGCGGGATGCGCCTTGCGGCAGGTCCATCGTCAGGCCGGGGACACGGCGCTGCGCGAGCGTTTTGGCCGCCCCCGCCAGCAGATACCAGGTCCGGTAGAGATCGTCGGCCGAGACGATCCGGTTGCCGAGCCGGATGCGGCTGTCGTCGAGCCAGCCGGCGCCGGCGCGCACCAGCTCCTCGGCGACGGGCCGGTCATCCACGAACAGGGGATAGCGGCGCTGGCTGAACAGCGTCAGGATGCGCGCCGTCGCAGCGTCGTTGCCGGGATTGAGCCGGATCGCCCTGGCGAGATAGGCCTGCGGGTCGCGCGGCGTGCGGTTCTCCAGGCCGATGTTGGCCTGCGTGACGAGCACGTTTGACTGCGTTTCCACCACGCGATTCTTCTCCTCCACCGCCTGCTGCATCAGCACCGCGAACACGATCGCGAGCGCGAGCGTGCCCGCGCCGGCCGCGATGCCGATGCCGAGCACGCGCCGCATGCGCCGCCGGCGCGCGGCCTCCTGCTCGCGCTGCTGCGCCTCCGCCTCGCGCGCCTGGCGGTGGTCGCGGCTGTCGCGCACGACGCGGGTCAGCACGTCGTGCGTCAGCTCGACCCGCAGCACGCCGAAGCGCTCGTCGAGCCGCAGGAGCCGCCGCGCGACCAGCGCGTCGACCGCCTCCTGCGTCACGCCGGGCAGGCGCAGTGCGTCCTCCAGCGCATAGCTGTCGCGGTAGCCCGACTCGGTGAGCAGCTGGTCCTCGACGAAGATCCGGACCCGCTGATCGAGGTCCGAGACGCTGCGCTGATAGAAGTCGGCGATGATCTCCTGCTGGGCGCCGGAAGCAATGAGATCGGCAGTGATCTGCGCGCGAGCGGTGGCGATGCGCTTGTTGTTGAGCTCGCGGCAGACCAGGGAAAGCAGCGCGGGCTCGATCTCGTAGTGGCTGGTGTCCGGCCCCGATTCCCCGCCGCCGGCAGCGCGCGGGCCGGCGACGAATTCCATGATGCGCTCGGCGACGCCGGGCGCGACGAGTTGGCCGCCGGAGGCCGTGATGGCTTCGAGCGCCTGCGTGCCGTTCATGCGCGTCAGGCGCATGCGATTTTGCATGATCGAGCGGATCTGCCGGCGCAGTCCCTCGAAATCCGGCAGGAAATCCTCCCGGAACGAGAGCAGTGTCTTGCAGTTGCGCTTGCCGAAGTCGAGGCGCGCGGCGAGATCCGGATTGTCCTCGAGCCGCCGCGCCACGGCGTCGGGCGCGCGGTTCTCGACGAGGTCGCCGAGCTCCTCGACGAACGCGCGGCAGCGGCCGCGCAGCTGCTCGTCGTGCCGGCCCAGCGTGAAGATTTCCTCGAACTGGTCGAACACCAGGACCGGCGTCAGCAGCCGGTTGCGGGCGCTCCAGAAATCGACGTCGGTGGCATGGAAGTACTCCCACAGCGTCTCGTCGTCCCGGGGGGGCCTGGCGTCCACCCCGTGGCGCTCGAGGTTGGACGCGAGGATCGTTCTTGCCTGCAGCGCCGGCGCCGGCGCCGCGCGCGAGATCTCAAGCCGTATGTAGACTGGCAGGAAGTCTTCCTGGCGCAACCGCGGAAAAAGGCCCGCGTTGAGCAGCGAGGATTTGCCCAGCCCCGATTGCCCGAACAGCACGGTGAGCGGCTCGCGCTTGATCAGCCGCAGCAGCTCCGCCGCCTCCGCATCGCGGCCGTGGAAGAACGCCTGCGCGTCCTCCGTGAACGGCATCAGGCCGGGCCACGGGTGCTCGGCGCTGACGCCCTGGAATTCGGGGGCGAGGCTCATGCGTAGCCGCGCTCGCGCTTGCGGTGCTCGCGCACGATCTTCACCATGCGCGCCTCGAAATCGGGCGTCACCGCGCCCGCCGGCAGCCGCGTCCACTGCGACTGGCGAAATCGCTCCGGCACGGTTTCGCTGTATTCGGGGGTGTCGTCCACCACGACCGGCAGGATGAAGGGCACGTTGTCGGCGATGCCCTGCGCGCGCTCGATCGCGAGGCTCCACTCGCGCCGGAAATAGCCCTCGAGGCGGCGCTCGGTGTTGCGGGAGATCACCGGGATGAAAAGCGAGCAGCCCTTGATGTTGCGCTTGATCTTGGCGTCGTACTGGTCGCCCGCTTCGAGCCGGTCCTTGTCGAACCAGACGTCGAGCCCCAGCGCCTCCAGCGATCGCTGCAGGCTCTGTACGGCGGCCAGGTCTTCCTTGGCGTAGCTCACGAAGACCGCGCCCGCCTGCATGTCGCCCGCTTCGGTGGCCGTGGCGGCGGCCGGCGCCGCCGCGGCCGTGGCGGGCTGCTCGGGGTGGCGCTTCAGCCAGCGCTCGTACAGTTCGTCCACGAAGTCGGCCGCTCGACAGGGAAAGAGCTTGGTGCTGTAGCTGAAGCTTTCCAGGAACAGCACGAGGTTGCGGTCCGCGGAGGCATGCTCGTCCACGAGGATCTCGGTCTCGCCGCGCTGCATCGAGAGCTGCCGGCTCTTGGCGATGCGGATGAAGAACCGCGCGAGCCAGTCGGGGAACGCGCAGCCGATGATCAGCAGGTGGCTGTTTTGCAGTTCGTCGAACAGCAGGTGCGGGCGCTTCGAGTCCGATTGAAGGGCGTAGAGGAATTCGAGCGTATCTTCCTCCGTGATCACGTAGTCCGGCGCGGCCGAAACCTTGCCGAGCAGGCCGTAGACCAGCGGCCGCGAGAGTTTTGCCCGTTCGGACGGCAAGTCCTGCACCTTGGTGGGCGAGAAGGCCAGGTGCTCGGGCGCTGCCAGTCCGCCGAGGCGTGTCTGCGCCAGCGCGTCCGCGAGCAGGGAATCGAAGGTGAGGCTGACGTAGAGGTCGAAATTGCGGATGCGCGCGAGCTTGACGAGCGCCTCCGGCGGCGCCACCTGCACTTCCTTCATGATGTTGCGGATCTTGGGATAGAGCTCCTCGCGCCGTCCGCGCGCCTGCAGGTAGCGGCGCGCGACGTCGTTCAGCGTCGTCCCTTCGCCGGCCCCGGGCGGCGGCAGGCGCAGTCGCTCCGCGAGGCGATCCGCGACGTGCCGGTACAGATTCACCGGCTTGCCGTCGATGGAGACGGTCAGGAGCTCGGGCCCGAGGATGGGAATGACGCGCCTGTCCTCGAGGCATTCGAGGAGGTCGTCCCAGAAATCGGCGAGATCGGCGTTCATTCGGGTATCAGGGGGTCAGCAGGTCCACGATGTCCTGCCTGGGAACCGGGCGCTTGCGGCCGGGAGGCAGCCGCCCGGCGCGCTCGGCGACAGCCGCGCGGTAGACATCCAGCGGGGTTTTTCCGTCGCGGTCGGCAATGCGCTTGCCCGCGCCGAGAGCGATCAGCGCGCGCGCGGCATCCCAATCCTGCATGAGCGCGGCGTCGTGCAGCGGCGTGCGGCCGAGCGTGTTGCGCGCATTGACTTCCGCACCGCTTGCGACCAGCAGGTCCACGGATTCCTTTCCGCTGGCGGCGTGAAGCGGCGTCACTCCAGCCTGGTTCGCATCGCGCGCGCTCAGTCCCTTGCCAAGGAGGTGCTTGATCATCGGGACGTTGCCGCGGCGCAGGACCGCCCAGTGCAGGAGGCTGTCGCCATTGCTCGTTCGCGCGTGATATCCGCCGGCGCGATCGACGAACGCCTCCAGCAATCCGACGTCGCCGGTTCGCGCAAGCAGGTGCGCCACGGTCTGGCCCGATTGTGTCCGGACATCGAGCGCGGCGCCCCTCGCCACCAGCAGCTCGACGATGCGGCGCCGGGTTTCGGGGCGGAGCCTGGCGGACTCGAGCACGGCCATGACCGGCGTGCTGCCTTCATGATTGCGGCTGTCGACCCGTGCGCCGTGCTTGAGCAGCAGCTCGACGCTGTCCGCGCGACCGGCGATGCCCGCGTGCATGAGCGGCGTCGAGCTTTCCTCGTCGGGCTGGTCGGGCGCGGCACCGGCGTCGAGGTAGACCTTGAGGGCGGCCGCGGAGTCGCGCGCCGCTACCGCGATGTCCGGCATGCCGGACCGATCGACGTCGTCGAGAGGCGCGCCCGCCTTGACCAAGGCGGCGAACAATTGTCCCCGTCCCTGCAGCGCCGCGGCGCGTAGCGCGCCCGGATCGATATGGGCGCCCTTCGCTACCAGCATTCGAACGATGCCGGCGCGCGCGGCCTGCTCGGACGGCTCCATGGGACGACCGGTGCGGCCGCTCACAGCCTCCTCGATGAGCGGCTTGTCGAACGCCATTTCGCGGATGCTGCCGATGCGCGCCAGGGCCTTGCGCACGACGGCGGCATCGCCCGCCCGGACGCCGCTCACGAGCAGGGCCTGCAGGGCGCCGGGCTCGTTCGCGCTCGGCTTGAGCAGGAACGCGCCCAGCAATGCGCCGCTGAGGTATTGCGATCCCTCCCTGGCGGGCTCGTGCAGAAACTTGATCGAGCCCAGGACCAGGGCCAGCGGAACGGCCAGGCCCGCCGCCAGTAGCGCGGGCGAAACGAGAACCAGGGCCCAGCGGCCGACCTTGCGCGGGAGCCGCACGGGCGCCGGCGGCGCGGCGCGCCGCAGTCGCGCGATCGCCGATTCGAAGGCGACGGCGTCGGCCGGCGCAAAGTAGTGCGTGCGCCGGCCGTCGGCGATACGGTAGTTCTGCAGCACGCTCAGTGAATTCTGGGAGAAAGCCCGCCGCGCGACGGCGCGGACGCCGGCCCAGGGAAGCACGACATCCGCTCCGACGCGGCGCCGTAGCCGGATGCCCTGCGCGCCCACCTCGGCGAAAATCACGCTGCCCGCCCAGCGGACGACCCAGTAGACGAGGATCAAAACGAGCACGATTGCCCACAGATCATCGAACGCATCCATCAGGAATCGCCCGATTTCGGCCGGCCCGGTGCCTTCCTCGGCCAGTTTGGCCGCGGCGCCCAGCACGAGCGAGAGCCCGCCGGCGAGGACGATCGTCCAGAAGATGAGCCAGCAGTAGAGGACGAAGGCGCTGGAAACCCAGTCGAGCCAGCCTATCGGAACGAACCGGGGAACGAAAGCAATCTCGTAGCGATCCTCTGAATCCGCGGCCGCGCCTGGCGTCGCGATGGTTTCGGAGAGCGAGGCTGCCGGCATGAGGTGTGGAGCGTTCGTATGAATTCTGCGCTGCGGCGCTCATTATAGTGGCTGCGCGGAATCCGGTTCGTCTCGTGCGAGGGCGCCACGGCGCCTCGGGCGGCGCTGTCTTGAAACCGGGGCCAGTACTGGCCATAGTGTGCGCGGTATGAGCACGCCGCCTGCCGCCCGCTCCGCGCCTCGCGACCTCGAATCCCTTGTCCGGGAATGGGAGACGCGCAACCCCGGAGAATGGAAGGGTTCACGGCGCTACCTGGAGCTGGGCCGCGAGGCGATCGCGCTCGGCCAGGCCACACTCGGTTTCGACATTCTCAAGGAAGGGCTGGCCGAATCCCCGCAGGA
>Ga0326597_10003325_pt1 | contig 23284 bp, 19 predicted proteins | sample RVTome_12_FD_203789 | JGI IMG/M metagenome (GOLD analysis project Ga0326597, IMG submission 203789) | Soil microbial communities from uranium-contaminated site in the Upper Colorado River Basin, Wyoming, United States - RVT100D185 | ecosystem: Environmental > Terrestrial > Soil > Contaminated >... | reverse complement strand
CGGTCGGCGTCGCGGTCGGTGTGGACGTCGGCGTCGCGGTCGGTGTGGACGTCGGCGTCGCGGTCGGTGTGGACGTCGGCGTCGCAGTCGGTGTGGCCGTCGGCGTCGCAGTCGGTGTGGCCGTCGGCGTCGCAGTCGGTGTGGCCGTCGGCGTCGCAGTCGGTGTGGCCGTCGGCGTCGCGGTCGGTGTGGACGTCGGCGTCGCAGTCGGTGTGGCCGTCGCTGTCGCTGTCGGCGACGGCTCAACGCCTGCTTGGGCCGATGTCGCCAGTCCCAAGAGCAGGCCCGGCACCAACAGATTGCAGGTCAACCTCATGAATCGATTCATCACTGTGATTTCTCCCGTCGCTACTCAGCTCGTGGGTATGATCAGTGCAAGTCTCTGCGGTTTGCTCACGCCTTCGCGAGCGAACCGCGCGTGGATTGGCAGAGGGGAAATCCCTCGTCGGGGCACCAAAATGCAAGAGACGTGCCAGGGTGCTTTCCACATCAAAAATAAAAAATACTAGCGATTTCAGGTATCTATGGCGAAGAATTCTCGAACTTAGCGGGTCGGATATCGACTTGGGAACGGCCATTCCGCTACGGAGGAAAACCTTTTCCCGATCGGCCGATCGCGTCCAGGGTCCGGTTTCGGAAAATATCTGCGGGTCGAAGCGGTTGGCGAGGCCCCTATCGCATCGGAACTCGACTGGTACCCATCATCATTAACGGCCAAAAATCATTAACGGCCAAAACGGATAGTACCCGGTTCCTGGAGCCGCGGCTGGCGTCGGATCCACAGCAATCAGAGAATCCGGCAACCCATCCAAGCTGGTCGAGTCTCAATATTTCAAGAGAACATCGACGGTGTCTGTCCCAGGTGGCGCACCAGCGTCGAACACGATTACCTGCTCCCCCGCGTCATTCACGTCGCCATCGCTGTTCAGGTCGGCAACCCTCATCACCGTGATGCGCTGCGGAACGCTGCCGACCACGCGGGACGCGATGATGTCACCGGTCACCGAATCAAGCTGAAGTTGGTTGAAACCCACCGGAAGCTGGCCGGCAGAGATGCGCTCGCCCGGGTCATCCACCGCGGTCTGAATCGTTTCACCCCCAACTGACGTCGTCTCGATCCGGTAATGGTCGCCATCGCTGTTGAGATCCTCGAAGCGGAACAGCGCGCCCGAGCCTCCATCGAGGATCCAGAGGTCTCCGTCCGGCGCCACCAATCGCGGTAGCGAAACCCCCATCCTGGCGATGAACTTGTTGGTAGCCGGTGACCCCACCGCGTAGCGGCTCACCAGTTCTGCAAAACCCTGGACCTGGTTCCCCTGACCGAGCAACTCCACGCCCCAGGGTCCGGAATACACCAAACCGTTCCCAAACGGCGCGATCGCGATCGGTCCGAATCCATCGTTCCCGCTGGGTCCGCCAATTGCCGACAGCGCCCCCGACGAGTCGACGCGCGTCAGCGTGTGTTGTCCCTCGGACATCGCGAAATAGGCCTGGCCATCCGGTCGATACCGAATTGCCTGTACATCGATCGTGTCGCCAATCTGTGTGACAGTGGTGCTCGTAAACACAACCGTCACGTTTCCGGCCGAGTTGATCCGTTGGATCTGGGAGAAACCGGTACTCAAATTGAAGCCGCCAACCAGGAGCTCGTTCGCATCGTGGGAGCTCGATGAACAGAACCGGTCGTCGTAGGGAGCCAACAGCGTTGCGTGGAATTGCGCACTTCCCGTTGTGTCGATCGAGACGACCTGGTTTCCGGCGGTCTGTAGATTCATGCCGAAGAGTTCCTGGTCCCGGAAGGGCGCTACTGCTGTGGCCTGCATCGTGCCACCAACCACCGGACCACTCGAGGTGAACGCCGTGATCGTCGCAGTCCCGAGGGTCTGTGCAGTCGCGTTTGCCGAGCCAAGAATTGAACTTTCCTTCACGGTCACGGCCGCGGCATTCGAGGTCCACCAAATGAACGGGATCCTCGTCGTCTGAGCGCCACCTTCGAGCGTAGCCGTTGCGCGCAGCGGCTCGGTCGATCGCTCGGGAAGCGAGAGGCTGGCCGGTTCCACCACGACCGAAACCACTTCGAGGACTTCCAGCATCGCCGTCGCAGCCACCTCCCCGAGTGCGGCGTCGGTGAATCGGGCGTGAAGCAGGGTCTCCCCACCTCCCTTTCCTTCGATGATCGCCACATTTGTCGCGCTGAAAAAGTCGGCGAGGTAGGTGGAATCGATTGACCAGACGAATTGGTTCCAAGCGTTCGCGCCCTGCCCGCCGAGATTCGGAATTCCGAACGGATTGTCGAACTGTGGCTGGACGGAAATCAACGCCTGGCCGCCGAGCGGAACCGGCAAGGACCAGACGGGTTTACCGTCCAAGCCGACGGCGCTCATGCCCACTACCGGGTATTGGGTGGTCGCGATGTTGACGACAGTCGATTCGCCGTCTGCGGTGAACGTAACGCTGTGGTTCCCGGTGTCCGCACTGTCCACGAACGCACCCACCCAGGAAAAATTCGACCCATTGAAGCTCGCCGCTGGTGGGAGCCCCGACGCAGTGACATTGACAGGGGTGCCGCGTCGGTTTGCGGTGACGGAAAAGTTCAAGGTATCCCCTGCAGTCACGTGATAGTGGGGCAGCGGTGTAAAGTCGAACGAAACCGGCACTGCCGCCGCGCAGGTAATCTTCCGCGCGACGAGAAGGGAACCATCGTCCGTCGCCGCCCAGCCGGTGATGTTCCCCTTGGACTGCGCGACCGGAACGACCGAGTCCTTGCAGTTCTTCGGGCCCTCGAAGTAGGTCGTGAACTTCGCGTGGGACTTCTTACCGGAAGTGCAGACGAATCCACCCTTGGCGCGGCTGAGGATCACGTCCCCGTCGTCATCCTCCAGATACATGGACACGGTTACGGGGTCGGAGCTCAATCCGGCCCTACAACTTCCTGGGGTGGCGTCGACGGCCTTCAATCGAACCGTGACGGACTCCGCCACCCGCGACGCCTTCCCGTCCGTCGCGACGTCTCGCAACTTCGCGAGATTCCCGCCCGGAAGCACGACGTCCGGAACACAACGGCAGTCGCTGTTCGCAGACGCCGCGCCGGAAACCGACACCAGCAGCACTGCCGCACAGAACGCGCTCCAGCGCGCGGGAAATGCGGTGGCTCGCGATGAGGGAGGTCGTCGGAGGCGCGGAGCACGGCGGGCGGCAGGAGACGCGCCCCTGGGCGCGCCGCTCGGCAGGATCGAGCGGGCCGCAGCCGTCGCGCAGCCGGGGGCGGGCGAAGCCTCGGTCCTGCTCATTTGCGGAGGAGACATTTGCGAACACCCCGCTCGGCGCATTCCGGCCCGCGCAGGTGCTTCGCCGTTGATTCGCGATCGGATTGGAGAACCCATACGCGCCAGCTTCAGCTCATTCGACGCGTACCGACGCCGACAGATCGCATCCGCCCGCGCCTGGCCACTCACGTGTCGGCTGAGAGCGCGGGCGGCACTGCTTCACCGCCCGCGCTCATCACCTCAGACTCCCTCCCCTATTGGGGAAGGAGGGTCATCCGGTCGGTGTCTTTGCCGTCGGAGGAGACTGACTTGTACTTCTCCGTGACATTGACCACGCCCGAGCAGCCCGCCGAATTGCACGAGAGGCTGCCACCGGCGGTGTTCACCGGGGTGCCGGTCGCATCCGTCACTACGGCATTGACCTCGGTGCCTGCGCAGACGGGGATGCGGTGGGCCGTGTCTCCGAGGGAGCCCGGATTCACGATGTTCCCGAAGATGGTGTGAGTGACTTTCGGGTTGTTGGACGGGCTCTGACCCTTTCCGATCGTCACGATCTTCGACACGCCCCAGCGCTCACTGCAGGTCGGCTCTGCGGTCGGCGTGGCGGTTGGCGTGGCGGTCGGCGTGGCCGTCGGCGTCGCGGTCGGCGTGGACGTCGCGGTCGGCGTGGACGTCGGCGTGGACGTCGCGGTCGGCGTGGCCGTCGGCGGCGTCGCGGTCGGCGTGGACGTCGCGGTCGGCGTGGACGTCGGCGTGGCCGTCGCGGTCGGCGTGGACGTCGGCGTGGCCGTCGCGGTCGGCGTGGCCGTCGGCGTCGCGGTCGGTGTCGCGGTCGGCGTGGCCGTCGCGGTCGGCGTGGCGGTCGCCGTTGCCGTCGGCGACGGCCCGATACCGGCGAGTGCCGGTGTCGCGAGCCCTAGGAGCAGCAACCCCGGCACCGACAAACTGCAGGTCAACTTCATGAATCGATTCGTCACGGTAAATTCTCCCGTCGCTATGCAGCGCGTGAACTCGATCAGATCAATCGTCTGCAACTTGCTCATGTCATCCCGAGCAAACTGCGAACTGGTGCGATCTCAGGGACAGTCCCTAATAACAGGCCCGTGATTGAAGCAATCTTCGTGCCACCGCGCCCGTCTCTGCGACTGAGAGAATCTCTTTAATTCCAACAAGTTGAAAAGCAGTATGCCGCTGCCCGAAGCGGTCGATGCGATTCTGGGAAGCACAGTTCCATCGCAGCGGAAAACCTTTTCCAATCCCCCCGTGCCTCCGGAGGTCTGGCGGGCATTTGCCGGAGCCACAGAGGCGCTCCCACGTGACGGAATCGAAGGGCCCCACTGGCGGACCGGCGGCCGAGCGGATTCGCGCAGAACCCCGTTCCGACAAATGTCGGCCGACCCGAACGGTCAGTCGCGCAGCGCAGCCGCTAGCGAGGATGCAAACGCGCGAAGTTTCGCCTCGTCTTCCACCCGGGCGGCTGGAACGGAATCGACCGCTGTGGCGACCCGGATCACCCTGGCGGGTCGGGATCGGCGAAACGGCGATTGGTCCGCGGCGAAGAGCGCTCGAAGAATTTCGACGCCGAGCGCGTCGGTGCCTTCGTACCAGTAGTAGCTGAGGGCAAATGCCAATCGGGATTGCGCGACGACCCGCTCGACGGGCACCTCGATGGCCTCGAGCGCCACGGTATCCCGTTCCATGACCTCGAAACCTCGCCTCGGCACCCCATTCTTGCGCGAGATCAGGCTTCGGCTGCGACTGCGACGGTCATCTGCACCCACGAATACGGATATCTGATCGCCATCGCGCTCGTACATTGAGTACTCGGACTCCAGATACCGCACGGTCCAAAGGAACACGTCGTCAATCGGTATCCGCTCACCCTTCTTCCAGCCGCCCAACTCCGTCGGAAGACGGATCGGATCGAAGCCGGTCTCCTCCGGCGCGCTCCAACGAGGCAGCCAGATTGAAACAGCGAGCATCGCCACGGAGAGCATCGCGAGCGCGGCGGCACCGAGGCGATCCGCCGATCGATACACGCTCGGCGAATCGTTCGCGGTCTGCGCTGGCGCATCCAACGCTGACCCGGGCTCCGTAGCGAGTGGCGATCCCGCTTCCGACTCCGAGGACGATTGCGACCCGGGCTCCGAGGCCGCTTGTGAACCCAGCTCGGTCGCCGGCCGCAAGGCGGCGGAATCCGGTTTCTCCCCGACGGGCAGGAGACGACCGAGAACGCGATCCGTGAGGATCAAGAACCCGATCGCCCCGAAATAGACCATCAATCCCTGAGCGGTGTGGGCCGCAGAAAACTCGGAGGTCGGCGCCAAGGCGATCGCGCACATCCGAATGAGATTGAACAGATACGCGACGACGGGAGCCACGGCGACGAGCAACAGCTGGCGCAGGCGCCGAGCGGGAAACCAACTCACGTAGAAGATCGCCACGAGCGTGAGTATCTCGATGGATCGAAGCCCGCTGCAGGTGTCGATGACCTGGGCGATCACACCCGATCCGGAAATGACGTTTCCCTCTGTCAACACCGGAATCCCGACGAATTGCAACACCGCGCCCGTGTGAGCGGCAGTCCAGAGTCGAAGGGCGTAGAAGGCCGGGTTCGTCACGACGGCCGGAACCGGGAAGGCGAACGCGAGGACGACCCAAGGGATCGCCAACGCGCGCGCAAAGCGCACTCCGAACCAAAGCAGTCCGCCGCCGATGGAAACGAGCATGAACGAAATCAGCACGAGATCCATCGCGTCGACGTAGTGTCCCCAGACGAACAGCGATGCACCCGCGAGCAGTGGAAGCACGGCGAGGCCAGGAGAGCCCCTGAAGCGCATGGCGCGCCGCAAAGACTCCCGCCTTCGGTAGACGACGGCTGCCGTTACCAGGAAGATCGCCTGCGGGAGGGGATCCGTCGGAAGAAAGAGCCACGCGTCGAGGGGTTTCAGATCCCAGGTCGGATCCCAGAACACCAGGCGCCAGTAGGCGAGGAAACCGATCGCAACGGCCGCGATCCTTAGAAATCGCTGTGCGCGAAATTCCCCTGAATCGTCCATACCACCCAATGCGCCCAATGCACCCAATGCACCCAATGCACCCAATTCACCGAATTCACCCGATGCCCCAATCCATCAATGCTGTTCGGCCTGGGCTGCGGTTCGGGGCGGCTCGCGCTGCGCGGCACGGGTTTCGCGTTTGGCCCGCAGACTAGAGAGTTTCACGTAATACAGTGACATTCACTATCCTCCAGCGCAAGGGGGATTGGGAATGGCCGTTCGCGACTTCGAGGGACTCGAGCGGCGCCGCATGCGAGCGGTGCGCTTGTTTGAGCAAGGCGAGACGCAGTCGGCGGTGGCGCGACGCCTGGACGTAAGCCGCACCACCGCGATGCGGTGGGCCCAGGCGTGGGATGAGCGAGGGCGAGAAGGCTTGCGAGCGGCAGGGCGGGCCGGGCGGGCGCCTCGGCTTTCGGAGGAGCAGCTCCAACAGATCGAAGAGGTGTTGCTCGGGGGGGCTCTCGGATCGGGTTATCCCACGCAATACTGGACGCTTTCGCGGGTGGCGGAGGTGATCGAACAGCTCACGCGGGTTCACTATCACCCGGGCCACGTGTGGCGCATGCTCCGCAAGCTGGGCTGGTCGCGGCAAAAGCCCACAACGCGGGCACGCGAGCGCGATGCGGCCGCAATCGAACGCTGGGTCAAGACCACATGGCCGGCGTTAAAAAAAACGCCGCACGCCAAGGCGCGACGATCGTCTTCGTCGACGAGAGCGGATTCTCCGAGCGGCCCTCGGTCCAGTGCAGGTGGGCGCCGCGGGGACAAACCCCGGTCCTAGAACATCGCTTCGACCCTTGGAAGCACCTCTCTGCGATTGGAGGCACGGCCTACTCCCCAACCCACACGAATGCCTGAAGCACCCATTTTCCTATCAACTTCAGGGCGTCTTATGCGACCGCCCAGATCTCGGAAAGCACCTCGGCTTGCTCCAGCACCGTCTGCGTCGCCTTCTCCTGCTTGTCCGGCGGATAACCGTATTTGCGCAGGATGCGCTTCACGTAGACGCGCAGTTGTGCCTGCACGTTGTCGCGAATCGTCCAGTCGATGGTGACGTTCTTGCGCACGGTCGCGACGAGTTCTCGGGCAATCGTCTTCAGCGTGTCATCGCCAAGCAGCTTGACGGCGCTGTCGTTGGTCTCGAGCGCGTCGTAGAAGGCCAGTTCGTCATCCGAAAGCCCGAGCTGTTCGCCTCGGGCGCCGGCCTCGCGCATGTTCTTGGCGAGCTGGATGAGTTCCTCGATCACCTGCGCGGTCTCGATGGCGCGGTTCTGGTACTTCCGCACGGCCTGTTCGAGAAGCTCGGCGAACGAGCGCGCCTGGACGACGTTGCGCTTTCCGCGCGCCTTGATCTCGCCCTTGAGCAGCTTGCGGAGCAGCTCGACGGCGAGGTTGCGCTGCGGCATGCCGCGCACCTCGGCGAGGAACTCGTCCGACAGGATCGAGATGTCGGGCTTGTTGAGACCTGCGGCCGCAAAGATGTCCACGACCTCGTCGGAGATGACTGCCCTCGAAATGATCTGCCGAATGGCGAGGTCCAGTTCCTCATCCGTCTTGCGTTCGCCGGGCGTGGACTTCGCGAGGACGGCGCGCACCGCCTGGAAGAAACCGACGTCGTCGCGGATGCGCAGTGCCTCCAGGTGCGGTACCGCGAGCGCGAAGCCTTGGGAGAGTTCGGTGACGGCGCGCAGCAGCCGCGCCTTTCCATCCTCCTGAGCAAGGATGTGCTCCTGCGCCGCAGGCAGCAGCGAAAGGCGGTCTTGCGGTTTGCCGGTAAGCCACTTTGAGAAATCGAAGTCGTGGAACAGTCCTTGGCAGACCTCGTACTTCTCGAGCATCAACGCCACGGCTTCGGCCTGATCGAGTGCGGTCTTTCCGGTGCCACCCGCCTCCGTGTAGGTCGCCAGCGCTTGCTTCAGCTCGTCAGCCAGGCCGAGGTAGTCCACGACCAATCCGCCGGGCTTGTCCCTGAACACGCGGTTGACGCGGGCGATGGCCTGCATCAGCCCGTGTCCGCGCATCGGCTTGTCCGCGTACATCGTGTGCAGGCTCGGCGCGTCGAAGCCCGTGAGCCACATGTCTCGCACGATTGCGATCTGGAATGGGTCCATCGGATCGCGGAAGCGCGAGGCCAAATCTTCACGCCGCTTCTTGTTGCGGATGTGCGGCTGCCAGTCGAGCGGGTCGGATGGCGAACCGGTCATCACGACCTTGAGCGCGCCATGCTCGTCATCCTCGCCATGCCACGCCGGACGCAACGCCACCAACGCGCGGTACAGCTCGACGGCGATGCGGCGGCTCATCACGACCACCATCGCCTTGCCGTCCAGCGTCGCGAGTCGGTTCTCGAAGTGCTCGACCAGATCGCGAGCGATGAGCTTGATCCGGTTCTCGGAGCCGACCACCGCCTCGAGCTGCGCCCAACGGCTCTTGAGCTTCTCCTTGCGCTCGACTTCTTCGCCTTCGGTCACCTCCTCGAACTCGGGGTCGATCTTCGGGCGCTCCGATTCCTTCAGCTCGAGCTTCGCGAGCCGGCTCTCGTAGTAGATGGGCACCGTGGCGCCATCGACGACGGCGCGTTGAATGTCATAGACGCTGATGTAGTCGCCGAACACGGCGCGCGTGTTGGCGTCGGTCTTCTCGATCGGCGTCCCGGTGAAGCCGATGAACGAGGCGTGGGGCAATGCATCGCGCATGTGCCGCGCAAAGCCGTCGATGAAGTCGTACTGGCTGCGGTGGGCCTCGTCGGCGATGACGACGATGTTGCGCCGGTCCGAGAGTACCGGATGCCGATCGCCCCTCTCTTCGGGGAAGAACTTCTGGATGGTGGTGAACACCACGCCGCCGGAGGCAACCGCGAGCTTTGCGCGCAGATCGGCGCGGTCGGCGGCCTGCTCGGGCGGTTGGCGCAGCAGGTCGCGGCAGCGCGCGAACGTGCCGAAGAGCTGGTCGTCGAGGTCATTGCGGTCGGTGAGCACGACGATCGTCGGGTTGGCCAGCGCCGGGTGCAGGATCAATCGGCCGGCGTAATAGACCATGCTCAGGCTCTTGCCCGAGCCTTGCGTGTGCCACACCACGCCGACACGCCGGTCACCTGGCTCGCCGCCCGGTTGATCCCCCGCGCCGTAACGGCCGAGCGGTTCCGCAACTACCTGCTGCGCCGCGCGCAAGGTCTCTCCGACGGCAACGTTCACTGCGTGGAACTGGTGGTAGCCGGCCAGCTTCTTGACGATCTTCCCGCCACCGAAGTCTTCGAACACCATGAAGTACCGCAGCAGGTCGAGAAAGCGGCGCTTCTCGCACACGCCCTCGAGCACGACTTGCAGCTCGGTCAGCTTTGCAGGGGCGTCCTCGCGCCCGGTGATCGTGCGCCAGGGCTTGAACCATTCCTTGCCCTCGCCGAGCGAACCGATGCGGGCCTGCACGCCATCGGACACGATCAGCGCCGCGTTGGTGACGAACAATGCCGGGATTTGCGCCTGGTAGGTCTGAAGTTGTTGGAAGGCAGACCAGACCGTCGCATTCTCGTCGGCGGGGTTCTTCAGCTCGATCACGGCCAGCGGCAAACCGTTGACGAACAGCACCACATCCGGACGTCGCGTGTGCTGACCTTCCACCACGGTGAACTGGTTGACGGCCAGCCAATCGGTGTTCTCGGGCGTGTCGAAATCGATGACGCGCGCCTGTGCGCCGGCGATTGAACCCTCCTTGCGGCGGTACTCGACCGTCACGCCATCGATCAACATGCGGTGCGAGGCGCGGTTGCGCTCCACCAGCGACTGAGCGTCGATGCGCGTGAGTTTGCGGTAGGCGTCTTCCAGTGCTTCGTGGGGCAAGTGCGGATTCAGGCGGACGAGTGCCTGACGAACTCGCCCGTCCAGCACCACATCGCGGTAGTTCGGATCGCTGCGCTCCGCGCCGGGCTCGCCCGCCGCAATATCGGGGCCGTGCAGCACCGCGTAGCCGAGTGCTTCGAGCCAGGCGAGGCTGGCGTCCTCGACGACAGATTCGGCGAAGCCGCTCATGCGCCGTGCTCCGTCAACAGATTGATGATCAGCCGAACCATCAAATCCTTGTTGGTCGGGGCACTTGCGGCGATGAGCAACGCAAGCGCCGTCAGCGCCAGCGGGTTGAGTTGATGCGCCATGCCTTCCTGTTGCAGGTAGAGGATGAACAGGAAGGAACCGATGCGCTTGTTGCCGTCGGAAAACGGATGATCCTTGATGACGAGATAGAGCAAGTGGGCGGCTTTCTCTTCGCGCGAGCGGTACAGAGCCTCGCCGAACATGGTCTGTTCGATGCTGCCGAGAATGCCTTCCAACGCGTCGCCGCGCGAGTGACCGAACAGCGCAGTCGCCTCTTTGCGCGCCAGCAGTTCGCGCTTCAACTCGGCAATCGCCGCGCTGGCGCGGGCGAAATCCAGCACGCCCGAGGAGGGCCGGGCGCCGGGCGGCAACGCCAGCCGGCCTTCGTCGTACTCCAGCAGCAGCCGCCAGGTGTCCGAATAGCCGACGATCAGTTCCAGCACCGCGCGGCCGGTGCTGTCCACCAGTGCCTGGTTTTGCAGCGTACGCGCCAAAAGGTCGAGCGTCTGCCGCGCCTCCAGCAGACCGCGCTCAGCCAGCCGGGCCTGATTGAACGTGTACCCCTGCACCAGATGGTCCCGCAATACACGGGTGGCCCACTGGCGAAAGCGCGTGCCCTGGCTGGATTTCACCCGGTAGCCGACGGAAATGATCACATCGAGGTTGTAGAACCGCACCGGCTTGTCGGATCCGGCAATGTGCAAATTTTGCACATTGCTTTCCTGATCCAGTTCTCCCTCCCGAAACACGTTTCGGACGTGTTTGGTGATGACCGATCGTTCCCGCGCGAACAACTGCCCCATCTGCTCCTGCGTCAGCCAGACAGTTTCGCGATCGAGTCTCACGTCCACCCGGGCCTCCCCGTCCGGGGTTTCATAAAGGAGGACCTCGCCACCGCGTGCTTCGACCGGGCTACTCATGCCTGTGCATCCGCGTTGTGGCCGGCGTGTCGCTGCGCATGAGCTTGCGGTGAGCGTCCTCTACTACCTCGAGTGGCAAGCCCGGATTGAGGCGGATAAATGCCTGGCGAAGTCGCGCGTCCAGCACCACGTCGCGGTAAGTCGGGTCGTTGCGCTCCGCGCCGAGCGCGCCAGCGGCGATATCCGGGCCGTGCCGGACCGCGAACCCGAGTGCTTCGCACCAAGCGAGGGCGGCTTCTTCGACTACGGATTCGGTGAAGCCCGTCATGGGCGGGGCCCGGACATGTATGAAGTAAGTCGGGTCGGGGAAGTCTGGCCTTGTGTGAACGCGAGAAACTCGTATAGCGTCTTGGCCTGCTCTCGGCAACGAGACCCGAGGAAGGACTGAGGCAGGTGGCGCCTGGGCAGCCAGATCGTTGACCCCCTACACTCTCGTCTACAGGCGGAAATCATCATGGGTGCCAAGAACATCGACCTACGCGATCAACCAGCGTACGCGCTGGTCGAGGCCGCGCGCTATCTCAAGCTGCCCGCGGCGACACTGCGGTCGTGGGCGTTCGGCCGCCCGTACCCCAAGGCCGGCGAGACCGCGCGCTTTCAGCCGTTGATCCGCCCGGCGAGCAAGGCACCCCCGTTGCTCTCCTTCTACAACCTTATCGAAGCGCACGTCTTGCGGTCGCTGAGAACAGATCACGGCGTGTCCTTGAGGGCCGTGCGAGAGGCGCTGACCTACGCCGAGCGCGACCTCCGGATCGAGCGTTTGCTCCTGAGCAAGCAGCTCTGCACCGAGGCTGGCCAGGTGTTCCTCGATCGATATGGCAAGCTGATCGATCTCTCCGCGTCGGGGCAGATGGCGATGCGCACGATATTCGAGGAGCATCTGAAGCGCGTCGAGTGGGGCAAGCCGCAGTTCCCGATCCGACTGTATCCCTTCGTCTTGAGTAGCTCGGAGACCGCCGCGCGACCGATCGCCATCGATCCCAAAATCGCGTTCGGCCGGCCGGTGGTGCTGCGCGCCGGCATCTCGACGAGCGCGATCGCCGAACAGCTGGATTCCGGCGAGAGCGTTAACGACCTCGTAGAAGACTACGGCCTGACCCAGGCCGAAATCGAGGAAGCGGTGGTTTACGAACGGGCTGCTTGAGACGGATCTACTTCACCGATCGGGACCTCGGCAAGAAGTTTCCCGGGATCCTTGCCGACGCTGGCCTGACGGTCGAGCGGCATCGCGATCTCTTCCCGCCCGACGGCTCTGACGAGCAGTGGCTGGAGTACTGCGGCACGAACCATCGGGTTGCGATCAGCCACAACAGGCGCATCCGCTACATCGCTTGAAGTTCACGCGCTCACGTCGTGAGCACGGGCGGCCTGGGCCATTCGTCCCAAGTGCGCCCTTCGAGCAGCCGGCCGGACTTCTTCTTGTTGAAACCGCCCCACTGTTTGAAGAAGAAGGGAATGCCTGCCGCGCGGCACTGAGCTCTGATGTCGAGAACCCACTGCACGTCCATAGGCCGCGCGCCCGGTCCCGACTCGCCCCCGACGATCACCCAGTCAATTCCTGCGAGACGCAAGTCGCGGAGCGGGCCCAGGAGTGGCTCCAGGGAGAGGAACTTCACCGTGGCGCCCGTACCGCGGAGGTCATCGATGCGAGATACGTAGTCCTGCGTCTCTACACTCACGCCCATCCAGACGTTGTCGGGCCAGGCAATGGAAGGCGAAAGCTCTAGCAGCCGGTCGGATCGCTTCGTGAGCACCTGGAACTGGTGCCACGACGCGCGCCGCATCACGCCGAACGTCTTGCGAATGAACGCGAGAGGGACATCCCTATGAAACATGTCGCTCATCGAGTTGACGAATACCCTCTGCGGCGTTTTCCAGGAGAGGGGTAGCTCCAAAGCTTCCTCGTGAAGCGTCAGCTCGAATCCGTTCGCGTAGCGCGGCTGGTTCATACCCTGGAGCCGCTTTGCCATGCGCTCCGCATAACAGAATTTGCAGCCCGGGCTGATCTTGGTGCAGCCCGTGAGGGGGTTCCAGGTCGACTCCGTCCATTCGATGGAGGATTGCGCCATCAGTTTCCTCCTCGCTTACGGTACTTATTGAAGATCGAGCGAACGATATTCTCAGCCACGGGCCTGTGTGACGCAAAGTATAGGTAATACAGGACGGCATTCTGCGAGTTTCTCATGGCGAGTGGTTCCGGCACGTGTTCGAACCCGGCTACCTTCTTCAGCCGCTGACGAAATGCAGCGGCAAGCTCCTCGTTCGTGGTCTTCTCATCTGGAAGGTTACCCCACAGCGACTGTTGGGGCGATGGCCGATACGCGACCCCTTGCCAGGAGTCGTCACCCCAGAACCTCGTCAGTCTTGCCTCCTGCTCCGATGAGGCTTCGTCACGGCGACGCCGGAGTACGTTGCGGTTGATGTCCGCGACGGGGAAGTTCAGGAAGATCTCGACCGAGCGCATCGCGCCAGCTTCCGCGATCACCCGCCAATCGAGATGGAGGCCGTATGGATCGAGGATGCAGAGCGCGCGCTTGTACTCCTCGTACCGGGCGAGTGGCAGAACGCGCTCCAACAGGATCGCACTGCAATCACCGTGATAGATTCGAACGTTGTTTTGCTCCCGAGAAATGGCCTCGAGCGCCGCGATCTTCTTTCCATCGAGGTCGATGAAGTGATACTCGCGAAACGGGGGATCGACGAGCAGAGCGTTGGTCGGACTTCCGGCGACGAATTGGCCTGACGACTTAGACACGTGTACGCCCGCGCCGGCGAACCCATCGATGTAGATGTGATGAAGGCGATGCAGCGTTTGAGCAGCGAGAATCCTTGAATACGCGGCCGCGTACTTCCGAAGGATTTCAAGTTTGATCTCGGACCACGGGCCGATCTGGTCTAACTCGAACTCATTGGATCGCGGCATGTAGAGTCCCTCAAGAATCACGAGAAATAGGGACCCTGATCTCGCCGGATAATAGCTTGGGAAGGAGCGAATCGCGAAGGCCGGCGAGGGTGCGGGATTCGCGCTCGTTCGCGGCAATCTTCGCAAGCGGAGGCCCGGTCAGACCCGAAAAACTCTGGAGCACGTCACGACCGGACTGGATGACCTGCGTTGCCGCGACGATATCGGGACGCACTGCCGGATAAGCTCCGCCATCCGCCAAGTGAGACAAAGCTTCGATGTTCTCACTAGCGGTAGCCGCGAGGTAGACGAACTCCGCGTACTCGGCCTTCAGCGGCCGCAGGACGGCGAATCCCGTGCTTCCGGTCAGTCCGTTTTCGGATACGAAGGCATACGAACCGTTTCCGGGTCTGACGGTGCCGACGATCGTGTCTCGTGGGCGCAGTACACGTTGCGCTCGGCTCGGCGCGTCGTGCTTCAAGTAGGTCGTCGCCACCTCAATGCGCCCCCACTTCGTGTTCGAGAGGTCGACGTAGTTGATGGCGTCAGGACGTGTGTCTTTTGACCAAGCCTCCGGATTCAGTGAGGAGATGCCCCCAAGAGTCGCCGCTTGCCACCCCTTTGGAATCTCCCCCAGCTCCGATTCCTCGAAGGAATCCGGGAACAGGCTGGCGAGGGGCTGGGGCAGGCCGGGGTCGCGACCTTCGGCCTTAGCGCGGATGGGATCGAAGTCCACGAACCACGACTTGAAGAGCGCCCGGGCCATCGCCTCTAGCGTCTCGTTCATCCGCCGATTCAGCTCGATCTTGTCGTCTAGGGTGCCGAGGATGTGGGCGATCGCGCGCTGTTCGGCAAGTTCTGGGATCGCAGCGGGAATGCGACTGAGTATGTCCTGATTCAAGAGCGGCTGGCCTGAGCCCGCTCGCCAGTTGTTCAGGCTGAGCGTGCCGAGCAGGTAGAATAGGAATCTGGAATCGTTGTCGTCGAGAGCAGTCGCGCGAATGGCGTTATCCGTTACCCAGCATCTTTGCTTGCTGAGGTAAAGCGAACCGCAGTAACTGCCTACCCGGCCAATGATGATTGAACCTTCGTTCGCGTTGGCATCAGATGCGCGTCCAATCACTCCGTTCGAACCGTAAACCGGATACGGCAAACTGTCGGCTCGTTCAGGGCTAGAGCGGCCGTTCGCAAACGACAACAATCGGCCAAGTGTCGTCTCTGCGAAATCACCCGCCATACCCAAGCTCCTTCAGATTAGCGGCAATGGCGGCGTCCAGCTTCGCGGCTTCCTCTTGCTGATCGCGAAGCGTCGCGGCAAGTCGCTTCATTTTCTCCTCGAACGGCTCGCCGTCATCCTCGGCGGCCTCGGCACCGACGTAGCGCCCGGGCGTGAGCACGTGGCCGTGCTTGCGGATGTCGTCGAGCTTCGCGGCTTTGCAGAAGCCGGGCACGTCGGCGTACTCGCCCGCGTCTTTGTCGCCGCGCCAAGCGTGGTAGGTGCCGGCGATCTTGGCGAGGTCGCCGTCGGTCAGCTCGCGGTGCGTGCGGTCCACCATCGAGCCGAGCTTGCGAGCATCGATGAAGAGCGTCTCGCCGCGCCGGTCGCGGAAGCGTCCATTCTTCTTGTTGCGCGCGAGGAACCACAGGCAGACCGGAATCTGTGTCGAGTAGAAGAGCTGGCCCGGCAGAGCGACCATGCAATCCACGAGGTCGGCCTCGATGATGGCCTTGCGGATTTCGCCTTCGCCCGACTGGTTGGACGACATCGAGCCGTTGGCGAGCACGAAGCCCGCGAGCCCGGAGGGCGCGAGGTGGTGGATGAAGTGCTGCACCCAGGCGTAATTGGCGTTTCCTACGGGCGGCACGCCGTAGACCCAGCGCTTGTCGTCCTTGAGCAGCTCGCCGCGCCAGTCGCTGTCGTTGAAGGGTGGGTTGGCGAGCACGTAGTCGGCCTTGAGGTCGGGGTGCTTGTCGTTGTGGAAGGTGTCGCCGTGGGCGATCTGCGCGTCGATGCCGCGGATGGCGAGGTTCATCTTGGCCAGACGCCAGGTGGTGTAGTTGGACTCCTGGCCGTAGATCGAGATGTCGCCGAGCTTGCCGCTGTGGGCCTCGATGAACTTCTCGCTGCTGACGAACATGCCGCCCGAGCCGCAGCAGGGGTCGTAGACGCGGCCCTTGTAGGGCGCGAGCATTTCGACCAGCACGCGCACCACGCGCGAGGGCGTGTAGAACTGCCCGCCGCTCTTGCCCTCGGCGCTCGCGAAGCGCGCGAGGAAGTACTCGTACACGCGGCCGAGCGTGTCCTTGGCGCGGTCGGCGGCGCTGCCCAACGCGATGTCGCTCACTAGGTTGATGATCTGGCCGAGCCGCTGCTTGTCGAGGCCCGCGCGGCCGAAGTCTTTCGGCAGCACGCCCTTGAGCGAGGGGTTGTCGCGTTCGATCGCGGCCATCGCATCGTCGACCAGCGTGCCGATGGTGGGCTGCGGGGCGCTGGCCTTGAGAAACTGCCAGCGCGCTTCTTTCGGTACCCAGAAGATGCTGGCGGCGCGGTACTCGTCGCGGTCTTCGGGATCGGCGCCCTGTGCTTTCTCGGCTCCCAGCTCGGCGTGCTTGACTTCGAAGGCGTCCGAAATGTACTTGAGGAAGATGAGGCCGAGCACGACGTGCTTGTACTCGGCCGCATCCATGTTGTTGCGCAGCGCGTCGGCGGCGGCCCAGAGTTTGGCCTCAAAACCGAGGTTTGCGGTGGTGTCGTTGTTTTTGGCCTTACGCTTTGCCATTAATCCCTCTATCGCGTCGGACAGCGGATCGGTGGGTCGTGCAGGCTTTTAGCCATTGAGCAGGGGAGTGTACCCGACAACTCTGCGTCGGGGTGCTGCCGATGCGCGTGCTTGTCGGATCGGGTGAAGCTTGAATCGCCTTTGTGGCCGAGCGGTTGGGCTAGACCTGCCACGAACGCGAGGTTCCATACCGCGCGAATCTAAACTACCCCGAGGCTGGGCGCTCAGCAGCTGGCGGCGCGTTGCAGCCGGAAACCGAGACGCCAATTATGCGAGGGCTAAAGAACAAGGTGATGCGTGAAGGGCAGGGGCGAGAGATCAGCGGCTAGGTCCTGTCATTTCAGCTCCTCCATCAGTTTCCTGAATTGCGGATCTTCGCCGAGGATTTGGCGTCCGACTGCACGCAAGCGGTCCACGGTTTCTCGGGGAAGTTCGAAACTGGTGGGAAGGTTTTTGAACCAGTTGCGGTCCTCGTCCGACTGGATGTACTCGAATGCCACCTCGACCGGGAAGAATTCGATCTGATGGGGTGTCGGAATGTCCAGCGTGCATTGCGGGCCCTTGTTGGCGGCTAGGTCTTTGCATCCCGATATCAGATCCATCTCGTTGTTGAATTCCTTCACGGTCGCACGCAGCGTCTCGAGGGTTTCGAAGGAATAGTTGTCTAACGGGATGCCGGCCACCGTGGCTACGGTATCGCGCAGTCCAGGCACCTTCGGCGTCCTGTCGCGCTTGATCGCTGGGTTCGTCGCCGCGTTGACCACGATCACCACCAGTTTGTTGACCTGCTTGAAGTTGATGCGCGTGAGCACGCTCCAGGAGTTGTTCTCGCTGGTAATCGCGGTAAGCGGCTCGCGCAGGCCGATATTGTCCGCCACACCGCCGTCGGTCAGGTGGATGTACTTGCGGGACGGCTGCACGGCATTGGTCTTTGAATCGGTTTCCGTTTGGGTATATGCCACCCGCCGATCCGCACGCGCCGTACGACTCGCATTCAGGCGCGACTTGTGGTCCTTGATGGCCTTCTCCACCCAATTCGGTTGGCGGTAGTCGCAGGTTCCTGCGTAGTTTTGGAAGGTCAGCGGGGTGAGGCCTCCCGGGAACGCCGACGACGCGGCGGCGGCCCGCGCCAATTTGACGCCGGACAAGTCCGAACAAAGAAGATCGAACTGGTCCTGGATGAAGGGGAATTGCGCACCCGTCGACAGGTCTGTGGCATTCAGGATCACGAACGGCCGCGTGTGCTGTGCGATCACGTCCGCGTAAGTCCCGCCGCCGAACACCTCGCGGTCGTAGAATTCGGCCGCCAGGTCGCTGCGCCCGAAGCTCGATCCGGCGAGCTTGAACCAGTTCGGCGGAGTCAATGCCGACCTGATTAGGTCCGACTGCACCCGGCGGTAGAGAAACTTGTCGGGGAATTCGTCGAAGATCCTCGGCCCACGCAGCGCGTAGTAGGCGGCGGGAAAGCTGCCGCCGGAAATCGAGGAGATTACGTCCACTTCGTCGAGCAGCGAGGCGCTCTGGCCCTGCCACTGGATGCGGGTGTCGCGCAGCGCCTCCATCACGCCGTACGACAAGGCCGCTGCCCGCGTACCGCCCCCGGAGAACACCAGGATGACGAACATCTCGTCGCGCTTGTCGGCTTCATCCGGCAGCGGGTCGAAGCGGTAGCCGGCGGACTTGTCGTACTTGGCGAGCGGCGGATTGGCCGGAAATGTGCCGCACGCTGCCTGCAGCAGTGCGCACACCAAGATCGCAATGCAACTGACGACGCGGGGGCCCATCGCTAGCGATCCTTTTTGAAGAACACGATCTCCAGCGGCTTTATCACTGTCGTCCCCTGCACTACGACCTCCTGCGACTCGGGCTTGTAGTTCTTGAGGTTGCCGAGGTCGAACTCGTGCGTGCCTTCGCTGACGCGCAGCACGTCATTGGTGATGCCGCCCTTCTCGCCGTCGATGTAGACGAATCGGTTGGTCGGATAGATCACGATGACGTATTCCATACCCTTCCCTCCCGGAAGCCCCGAGCAAATTGCGGTGGAATCACGCGGCTAGAAACCTTCGCCAGCACTTTACTACCTCGGCTTCGCGCCCCGTCGCCGCTCCTGTTATAGGAATGGAGCGAGCAGGCCGGCCGCCTTCCCCATCTTCTCTGCGAGGCCCAACACGGTGTCCAGCTTCTTCACTCCCTCCCACGCTCCCTGGATGGCGGTGCGGTGGGGATTGACCTTCGCAAGTTGACTCTCGATGCTGTCGATGTCCGCCACCGTGTCCATCTTCTGCGCCTCGGTAAGGGAATCGGCCTGGAGCCGCGCCTGCTTCAGATCGACTAGCGCGCCCGCGGCGTCTTTGTACTGCGCGTTTACCTGGTTCCCGTCGCCGACGGCGATAATGTTCTGGCCGGTGGCCTCGATCTTAATGCCCTTGAACTTGTCTATGGTGAACTCTCCTGGGCCATCGATCTTGTCGATGCCAGCGGCGGTGATTTTGTAGTAGGACGTGGCTTGCGGGATGATCGTGCCGGAAGGAAGCGGCACGCTCTTGTGGACTTGCTCTTCTCCAATCCAGCCCTGGCTCATCAGGTAGTTGAGGTTTCCCACGACCTCCTCCCGCGTCAGGCCGTGGCTCGCCTTCAGTTGCTTGCGAATGTCGCTGATCTTGATCGCGAACCCGTGCTTGCCGCGCCCACTGGTGGCGTTCTTGTTCCGGTCGTAGAAATACTGGAGCATTATCCCCCGGATCTCGTCGCTCGACCGCGGGGTCGGCGCCGGCTTTTTCTTGCGCCGCGCTGCCATAGGGACACCCAGGCTACCGCATTCACCGAGCGGTGACGGAACGCCCAACCGCCTCCCGCCGCCTTGTATCTCGACTCCAAGCCCTGAGTTCGTGCATCTAGACTCCGAAGTGCTTTCCGGGAGAGGCCGTTGCTGCCTGAAGCCAGCCCGAGTAGTAGGCGATTGCGTTGCGTCCGGTGAGCTTGCTGAGCCTCGCGAGGTATTTGCGACGAACTACGTCGTGCGTGCTACCGGCTGCTTGGATCTCGTTGAGCAGCTCGTTCCAGTTGGGCAAATTTCGGCTCCTCGGAGACCGAAGTGGATTCTGCCTGGATGAACGTAGCGCGGGTGTAGCCGGGGGGGACGTCATCCGTCCGCTGTGGAAGGAAGGATGCCCGATGGCTCTCCTCGGAGAGACGCAGCAGCTCGAACACCTTTGTGATTTCCGAATCGGCCACGAGCAATTTACCTCTCATCGGGATGTCTGAAGTCGGCCATCGGGGAAACGAGCCGGCGTCTTGATCGGACCGGTCGAGCGAACGAAACACGGAGCTTCCTGGCGCCGGGAACGGTATCACGGCGCCCAGGCGACCACCCGTCGAAGCCCTCGCGATCGCCTCGACGGGATCCAATCTTGCAACACATTGCTCGCGCTGAAGATTCGATCGAAACCACTGGCGCGGTACCCGGTCCGCGCCCGGCGACCGCGAAGGCGGCAGCGCGCGCGGGAACGACCCGGTCGCGCCGGCTCGCGCAGGGCGCGAGAATGCCGTGGTAGCGCGCCTGATGGGCCCGTGGCGGGGGGATCAGGGGCACGAGTCGGTCGATGAGTTCACTGCGCTCCATCAGGATGTGGCTGGTGCCGTCGCGCCAGCGGGTCTTCAAGCGCAGCGCGAGCCTGCCGTCGGGATGTTCTTCGAGGCGTTCGTTCGCGAGCGATGGCCGCGCCACGTAGCGGCGCAGGCGCTCGAGGCGGCGGCGATCGCGCGCGGGCACCGCCACCGCGGCGTGAAGGCTCAGGCCGCGGTGTTGCGGAATGCGGCGCGCAGCCTCGGGGTCGTCGTTCCAGGTTGCCGGTTCCACGCGGTTGCCGAGTCGCCGCCAGCGCTCGCCCGCATTGGGTCCGCTGGCGCTGCGCGCTCGCGGCGAAGCCGCTGCGAGCGCGGCGAGCAGCGGCTCATCCCGGGCGAGGGCGTCTTCGTCTTCGGCGGCGCGTTTCGCCACGATCCGCTGCAGGCGCCGAGCCGTGCCGGCGAGCACCCGCGCCACTGCGTCGTGATCGGGCGGGAGGAAAGCCGCGGGAATGAGTCGGACTCCTTTGAAGCGGACGGTTCGAGCGAGTTTGCTCGAGGCCAGCAGGCCGTCCATGACGATCATGGCCCAGAACCGTAGTTCGGATTTCGATGAGACGCGTGTCCCGATGGGTTTCATCCTTGACCGCCGTTCGAACTCCGGAATACTTCCGCTCGTGAATTGCAGGCACCCATGAAAAAACTCACTGTGCGCGAGGCAGCCGCGCTGCTGAGCACCTCGGAGAAGAGCGTCGACCGCTGGATCAGACAGGGCGTCCTTCCGGCCTGTCTGATCAACGACGAGTACCGAATCAATCGCGCGGAGCTGCTCGAGTGGGCGACCGCTCGTAAGATGGATACTTCCCCGGAGATTTTCGCAGAGCTCGAGGGCGGACCGTCTCCGACGCTCGAGGATGCGCTTCGCGCCGGTGGCATCCATTACGGGCTCGCGGGCAGAGACAAGGAATCCGTTCTTCGCTCCGTCATCGACACGATGGAGTTACCGGAGGACGTCGACCCCGAATTCCTCTACAAGGTTCTACTCGCGCGCGAAGCGCTCGGGTCGACGGGGGTCGGAGAGGGGATTGCCATTCCCCACGTGCGCAATCCTATTGTCCTGCACTTATCGCGCCCGATCATGGCGCTGTGCTTCCTCGAACAGCCCGTCGATTTCAGCGCGCTCGATGGCGAGCGCGTCTCGACGCTGTTCACGTTCGTCAGTCCCACCGTCCGCGCACATCTGCACCTGTTGTCGCGCCTCGCCTTCGTACTGCGCGATCCGCGATTCAAGACCACGCTTCGAGCGCAGGCATCACGTGACGAGATCTTCGAGGCGCTGCACGCGGCAGAGGCTGCGGTGACGGCGAGTGCTCCGAAGACTCGCACGAATGCGAGCGACGGATGATACCAACCGGACGGAGATACCGAATCTCGAATGCTCGGAGGAGAAGATGTGTCTGGACCTGAGCCTGCTCGCCATGCTGCTGATCGCGGCAGGCGGAGTGGTGGGCCTCGGGTTTGGGCGCCAATCTTCCCTCGGCCAGTGGATTGCGAGCTGTTCCTTGATCGTGGGCGCTCTCGTCGGCGCGCTGGCCGCGCTCCGCGCGTTGACTGATGGCAGAGTCGAGACCGCCACGCTCGGCGGACCCCTCCCCGAACTGACGCTGCATCTGCGCCTCGACCCGCTGGCCGCCTTCTTCTTGGTACCGATCTACGTTCTCGGGGCAGCCGCGACGCTGTATGGGATCCGCTACTGGAAGCAGGCCGAGCATCCCGGGAACGGGCGAGGCCTGCGGCTTTGGTTCGGAATCCTGATCGCGTCCCTCGCTGGGGTGGTCCTCGCAGCCGATGGTGTCGTCTTTCTCTTCGCGTGGGAGATCATGGCCCTCGCGGCGTTCCTGCTCATCGCCACGGAGGACGATCGGGCCGAAGTCAAGCAGGCGAGCTGGGTGTACCTCGTGGCGACGCACGCCGGCACGCTCGCGCTGTTCGGGCTGTTCGGCCTGTTATGGGCGGCTACCGGCACACTCGAGTTTCGCCCGTTCCCGAGCGAAGGCAACGCGATCGGTGCAGCGAGCGCACTGTTCGCGCTCGCGTTTCTCGGGTTCGGTCTCAAGGCAGGCCTCGTTCCGATGCACTTCTGGCTGCCGGCTGCACACGCGAACGCACCGTCTCACGTGTCGGCCGTGTTGTCTGGTGTGGTGCTGAAGATGGGTATCTACGGATTGCTGCGCATTCTGACACTCCTCCCGACCCCACCCGCAGCCATCGGTATGCTGATGCTTGCGCTCGGCGCCGCCAGCGCCGCCTATGGCGTTCTGTATGCATTGGCGCAACACGACTTGAAGCGCCTGCTTGCCTACCACAGCGTCGAGAACATCGGAATCATCACGATCGGCATGGGTCTCGCCTTGATCGGCGTCAGCGCCAAACGCCCGGCCTGGGTCGCCCTCGGTCTCGGCGGGTGTCTGCTTCACGTTTGGAATCACGCGCTCTTCAAGTCGCTCCTCTTCCTCGCGGCCGGCGCCGTGATCCACGGCGCGGGTACGCGCGAGATCGATCGGCTCGGCGGGCTGGCGAAATCGATGCGGCGCACCGCGCCGCTCTTCGCAGTCGGCGCGGTCGCGATCTGCGGGCTGCCGCCGCTCAATGGCTTCGTCAGCGAGCTCATGATCTACGTGGGCCTGTTTCGAATCAGCGCCGAC
>Ga0326597_10003324_pt1 | contig 23286 bp, 21 predicted proteins | sample RVTome_12_FD_203789 | JGI IMG/M metagenome (GOLD analysis project Ga0326597, IMG submission 203789) | Soil microbial communities from uranium-contaminated site in the Upper Colorado River Basin, Wyoming, United States - RVT100D185 | ecosystem: Environmental > Terrestrial > Soil > Contaminated >... | reverse complement strand
TCGTCGGCGATCTCGAGCATGCGTTCGTAGAGCGCGCTCGAAATCTTCGAGATGCCCACCAATTCCCCGTGCACCTCGCTCCCCAGTCGCGAGCGCACCTTGGACATGGCCACGAGCATCCCCGCGCGCGTCTCGACGAAGACTTCGTCGCTTGCCTGGGTGAAGCCCGACAGGAGCACCGCGTCCGGACTCGGGTGCTCGAGCAAGGTCTCGAGCGCACGGCGCTCGTAGATCAGATCCGATTCGAGCAGCAGGAAGTCTGCGGCGATCTTCTCGCGCGCGCAGGCCAGCGAGTACATGGTGCCCGACTCGGCGTAGCGCGGGTTGTGCACCAGCTCGATCACCCCCGGGTGCCGGCGCGCCAGCTCCTCGTAGTGCTCGCGGCAGTGGCCGGTGACGATCACGATGCGCCCGATCCCGCTGCGCAAGAGCTTCTCGATCGACTCCTCGACGATCGGCCCGCGGCCCAGGTCGAGGAAGCCCTTCGGCATCGTGCGCCCGCGCTCGTGGAGCCGTATGCCCATGCCCGCCGCCAGAATCACGGCCGTGGCAACCCGCCGCTCGCGCGCCGGCACGAGCCGGTCGTGCTTCGGTCCGCCTTCGCCGAGCAAGTAGTCGGCGACCCGCTCGCCACTCGCGCCGTCGGTGCGACCCACGAGCTGCGCGGTGATCTCGCGGCGTATGTTGGAGTGGTGTCCGGGTCGGGCGAGCTCGGCCGCGACGACCGGTGCGAGCTCTTCGTAGCTCCTCGCGTGGGCGCAGATGTCCCGGTAGCGGTCGATGGCGTGGTCCATCCGGCGCTCGAGGCGCCAGCGGAAGGGGCCGCGATAGCTCAGGGGAAGCTTGTAGAAGTCGCACCACACGACCGGCCGGTCCATGGCAGCGAACTCGAACAGCACCGAGGAAGCGTCGCTGATCAGGAGGTCGGAGACGACGAAGCAGGGGTTGGGGTCGAAGTCCTCGGGACTCACGACGTGCACGTTGGGGTAGCGCGCCCAGCGCGCCATCTTGCGCCGGTGGCTCCGGTAGCGCGGGTTGAAATACGAGAACTGATGTGCCTTGACGATCAGGTTGTAGGCGCCGAAGTGCTCCGGCCAGCGGTCATGCATCGCCCCCAAGGAGCTCGGGAGGGATGTCGGCGCGTACATCACCGTGGGCCGCGTCGGATCCAGGCCCAGGGCGGCCAGGTCGAGCGTCGGGCGCTCGGAGGGCGGCCAGAAAAGCGGATCCACCTTGACGTAGCCGACCTCGACCAGGTTCGCGCGGGGGAAGCGCTCGCGCAGGACCCGCGTGTAGTGCGGTCCCTCGGTGAAGCGCACGTCCATGTCGAACAGGTCGGCGTCGTAGATGTCGGCCTTCATGCCGATGCCGTGGTGCAGCTGGGCGCTGCGCGTGCCCGGCGGGAGCTCGCGCAGGAGCGCGAAGCCATGGCCGAAGACCACCCAGTCGGGGCGCTCGCGACGATAGATCTCGAGCGCCGCCGCCTGCGATCCCACCCAGGAGCACGACAGTCCCAGGCGAGCGATCGCCGCGCGCACCACCGCGGTTGACTGCCGCGGGCGCTCGTAGACGACGCTGTGGACCTCGATCCCGCGGCGTTCCAGCGCGCGCTGCACCGGCCGGTACTGCGTCAGGTAGTAGAGATACGCGACGTCGAAGAAGATCCTGGTCACTGGAGTCCGGCCGGCGGCGAATGGGCGGTCCGGGAGTCTACGCCCGCGCGGCCACGCCCTAGACGCGGTAGCGGTATTCCCGGCCCGGCACGCGTTCGACGTCGGGCGGATAGCTCGCGCGTTTGTCGGCGAAGTACTCGGCGCGCCGATCGCCGTCGGCAGCGCGGCCGTAGGTCACGTACAGCAGGCGGCGCGGCAGGAGAGTGGGATTGGGCGCCGAGCGGTGGGGGACGAACGAGTCGAAGAACACGGCATCGCCGGGCTCCGTCTCGACCGGCACGAACTCGATGTCGCCGAGCTCCGCGGCGGAGAGCGGCTCCCACTCGCGCCCGATCCGCTCGCGCGCGTGGTGGCCGCGCGCCACCTCCAGGCAGCCGTTGTTGATCCCGGCCCGATCGATGGAGATCGCGGCGGTCAGGTGCAGGCGCCCGTACTTCGCCCAGCCCGCCTGCACGTCCTGGTGGGGCTCGAAGCCGCCGCCGCCGGGCAGCTTGAAGTTGATCTTGTCCTTGAACAGGACGGCGGGTTCGCCGAGCAGCTGGGCTGCCGCGCCGCGCAGCTCGCTCGAATGGGTCAGCTCGGCGAAGCCCGCGTGGTAGGGCACGAAATTCTCGATCCGGTTGAGCAGGCGGCCGCGCGCGGTCGCGTCGAAGTACATCATGTGCCGCCCGGGGAGCTCTCCCCAGGCCGCCACCTCGTCCGTCCAGGCGCGCAAGGCGCGCGTACGCTCGGCATCGAGCAGCCCGCGCACGACCAGGTAGCCGTCGTGCGCGTAGCTCCCGAGTTGCTCGAAGGACAGGGGACCGGCGCTGGCCGGGGCGGGCCGGGATTCTCGTCGCATCGATGCTGCTCTTCGTTCCATGGTCACGCCGGGCGTTCGTCAGGACGCGTCGGTGGCGCAGCCTACCATGCTCGCCGGCGGTCCGTCATGCCTGCCCGCGCACAGCGCGGCGCAGGATACTGAGCAAGGTTGAATGCAAGTCCGGCAAAATCATTGGAGCGTGAGCGACTTGATCACTTTCCCCCACTTGTCGTACTCGCCGCGCAGGAAGGTCGCGAACTGCTCGGGCGTGGTCGTAGTCGGCTCGAGCGCCTGCTTCTGGAGCAGCTCCCGGTAATCGGGGAGGGCCGTGATCTTGACCAGTTCGCCGTGTAATCTGCCCACCACTGGCCTCGGTGTCGCCGCAGGCGCCACGATCGAATACCACGTCGGCGCGTCGACCCCGCGCACCCCCAACTCGACCAGGGTTGGAACTTCCGGCGCGATCGGCGAGCGCGCCGGACTCGTCACCGCCAGCGCGACCAGCCGTTTCGAGCGCACGTGCGGCATCACCGCCGTCACGCTCGAGAAGGCCAACTGGGCGTCTCCCGTAAGGACCCCGATCGCCGCCGGCCCGCTGCCCTTGTACTGGATGACAACGATATCGGTGCCCGTTACCGATTTGAAAAGCTCCGGCACAAGATGCGTAGGGGTCCAGGGGTTGCCCGAAGCGTAGTTGAGCTCGCCCGGGCGCGCCTTGGCCAGCGCGATCAGCTCCTTCACCGAACGCACCGGCAGCGAGGGATGCACCGCCAGCACCAGGTACGAGGACGCCAGTAAGCTTACGCCGACGAAGTCACGAAGCGGGTTGTATGCGACTTTCTCCACGTGCGGATACATCGTGAGCGGGCCGACGAATCCGAGCAGGAGCGTGTAGCCGTCGGGCGCCGCCTTGGCCACCTGGGTCGTGGCAATACTGCCGCCGGCGCCGGGGCGATTGTCCACGATGACCTGCTGACCGAGCCGCTCGCCGAGCTTCAACCCCGAAGTCCGCGCCATGAAATCAATGCCGCCGCCCGGCGAGGACGGGACCACGATCCGGACCGGCTTGTCCGGATAGGATTGCGCGCTCGCGTGCCCGGCAACCAGCGCCAGGCCCAAGGCGGTGAATCGAGCTGCCGTTCTAAAAATTGTACTCATTGTTCATTCCTCCTCCCCTGTTAACTCAACGGTACGGCTCACCCCACAGTGCCCGGTCATCCCGGCGGCCAGTGTAGCGCGCGCCCGCCGAGGACGTGCAGATGGAGGTGGAATACGCTCTGCCCTGCCGCGGCGCCGTTGTTGATGACGACGCGAAAGGCGTCGCCGACGCCGAGCTGACGCGCCACTTTGCCCGCCGCGAGCATGAGGTGCCCCAGCAGCGCCTGGTCCGCGGCCGCGGCGCTGGAGAGCTTGTCGATCTCCTTCTTCGGGACCAGCAGCACGTGGGTGGGCGCCTGCGGGTTGATGTCCCTGAACGCGATGCAGTGCTCGTCCTCGTAGACGATGTCCGCGGAAATCTCGCGCCGGATGATCTTGCCGAAGAGGGTGGTCAACGCAGTTCTCCTGGATCGGTCGTCGTGTGTGATGCTACATCAATGATTAAAAAGGAAAACACCCCTTGTCAGGGGGGTCATGCAGCTCGTTTATGCCGCGACGCAATAATTTTATTACCAAAACCCCTTGACACCTTGATTTATAATCATATAATGGAACTTGTGCAGCGCAGCAATTTCGAGCCGAGTCGCTGTTTAATTTGATGTTTTGAAAGGAGTCTCTCAATGTATCAGACACCCGAACAATTGGTGGCCATCAACAAGGCCAATCTGGAAGCGGCAATGAAGTTTGCCGGCGTCGCGTTTCAGGGCGCCGAGCGCATTCTGGACCTGCAGCTGAAGGCGGCCCGGAGCGCGTTTGCCGATACCGTGGAGAACGCGAAGACGATCGCGGCGGTGAAGGACCTGCAGCAGCTCGCCGCGCTGAGGGAAAGCATGGCGCAGCCGACCATCGAAAAGGCGACCGCCTACGCGAAGAGCGTGTACGACGCCGCCACGGCCACCCAGGCCGAGATCGGCAAGCTCGCGGAAGAGCAGGTCGCGGAATTCAACAAGCAGGTCGTCGCGGCTCTCGACAGGATGGTGAAGACCGCCCCGGCGGGCTCCGAGGTCGGTATCGCGACGCTCAAGTCAGCGATCGCCGCGGTCAATGCCTCCTACGAGAACCTGTCCAAGGTCGCCAAGCAGTTCACCGAGGTGACCCAGTCGAATTTCGAAGCCGTCGCGAAGCAAGCGGCCGAAGGTGTGAAGAAGAGCACCAAGAAGGCCGCTGCCTGATCTCGAGCGGGCAATACCAGCAAGACGAGCCCCGGGCAACCGGGGCTTTTTTTTGTACGGCGGCGCGCGGACGGGCTAAGGCGGGGAATCCGCCCAGGGAAACCCCAGCGCACTGACGCCTTGCTTGAGCGCGGCGATGGCGCCCTGCACTTCCTGGGACGCGCCGCGCACCCCCAGCTCGATGTGGCGGTCGGGCTCGAGCCGGGGCAGGCTGAAGACCTTGATCAGGGGAAACCGGGCCTGGCAGGCGTTCATGAGCTCGATCAGCTGGCTTTCTCCCGCCTCGTGCACGATGATCGAGGATTCGGCGATGCTGCCCGGCGCGAACCGGTCCCGGTAGTGCGTCTCGAGCACCCACTCCAGCATCGGCCACGCCATTTGCGGAAATCCCGGCAGGAAATGATGCCGCTTGAAGCTGAAGCCGGGGATGCGGTTGTAGGGATTGGGAATGATCACGGAGCCTTCCGGGAACTCGCCCATCATGAGCCGCTGCGGCGTGATCGCCTTGGGATCGTTTCCGAAACGCGCCCGGATCTCGGCTTCCGCGTCGGGATGAAGCTTGAGCGCGACCCCCGCCGCCCGCGCCGCCGCCGCCCGCGTGTGATCGTCGGGCGTTGCGCCGATGCCGCCGAAGCTGAACACGGCGTCTCCGGAGCCGAACGTGCGCCGGAACGTCGCCGTGATGAGCTCCGGATCGTCCCCGAGGTAGTGGCACCACGCGAGCTGCAATCCGCGCGCTCCGAGCGCCGCGATGGTCTTCGCGAGGTGCCCGTCCTGGCGCTTGCCGGAGAGGATCTCGTCGCCGATGATGATCGCCCCGAACTTCAAGGTTCAGCGGTGGATGTAGGACTCGAGCTGCTCGATGATCCGCTGCTGCTCGGCGATCACCTCCTTCACCAGGTCGCCGATCGAGAGCACGCCGATCAGCCGCTCGCCATCGGTCACCGGCAGATGGCGGATGCGCTTCTCCGTCATCAGCGCCATGCATTCCTCCACCGTCTGCCCGGGATGCACCGTGATGACCTTGTGGGTCATGATGTCGCGCACCTGCAGCTCGTGGGAAGACTTGCCGAGCAGGATCACCTTGCGCGCGTAATCGCGCTCCGAGATGACGCCGGCGATCCGGCCGCCCTCCGTCACGATCAGCGCCCCCACGCTCTTGTCCGCCATCAGCTTGAGCGCGTCGAACACCCACGCGTCCGGGCCGATTGAGTAGACGTCCCTGCCCTTCGCCTCCAGCAATTGCTTCAAGCTCTTCATGGCAATCTCCTCGGGCCGGCCGCGCCGCCGCCCGTCTTATCTTTGCGAGTCGGCGTCGCCTTCCGGGCGCCGCGGCCGCAGCGTCTGCACCGCTGCGCGCCCGCCCGCGGCGGCCGACTGCCGCACGATCCCCGGCACGATCTCGGGCGCGACCGGCGCGCTGAAGTAGTTGCCCTGCATTTCCTCGCACCCGTGCTCGCGCAGGAACTCCCACTGCTCGCGCGTTTCCACGCCCTCCGCGATGACCACGAGGCCGAGGCTGTGTGCCATCGCGACCACCCCGCGGGTGAGCGCCGTCGCATCGGCGTTGCGCGGCAGCTCGCCGATCAGCGACCGGTCGATCTTGACGCTGTCGATGGGCAACCGCCTGAGGAAGTTCAGGGACGAATAGCCGGTGCCGAAACCGTCGACCACCACCCGCACGCCGGCCTCCTTCAATTGCGCGAGCAGCCGCATGGCGCGCTCGGGATTGCGGATGACCATCTCCTCGGTGATCTCGAGCTCAAGGCGCCCCGCCTCCAGCGCCGTGCGGTGCAGCGCCTCGCGCACTACCTGGATGAGGCTCTCCTGCAGAAACTGCTTCTGCGACAGGTTGACTGCAACGTGCAGCAGCGGCAGCCCCTGATCGCGCCAGGCGCGCGCCTGGCGGCAGGCCGAGTGCAGCGCCCATTCCCCGATCGCGGCGATCAGGCCCGCGTCCTCGGCCACCGGGATGAATTCGTTGGGGCCGATCATCCCCTGCGTCGGATGCTGCCACCGCATCAGCGCCTCCACCCCGCTCACCTGCCCGTCGCGGACACCCACCCTCGGCTGGTAGAGCAGCGTGAGCTCGCCCAGCTCGATCGCCCGTCGCAGGCCGGATTCCAGGGACAGCCGCTCGACCAGGTGCACGTTCATCTGCGGAGAATAGAAGCGGAAGCTGTTCTTGCCCTGCTGCTTCACCAGGTACATCGCCATGTCGGCGTTCTTGATCAGCGTGTCCGCGTCCTTGCCGTCATCGGGGTAGATGCTGATGCCGAGGCTTGCCGTCACCCGGCAATCGCGACCCTGAAGCGTAAACGGCCGCACCACGGTCTCGAGCAGCTTCTTCGCCACTTCGGCGACCTGGCCCGCCTCGGTGAACTCCTCGATCAGCACCACGAACTCGTCGCCGCCCATGCGGCCGATCACGTCGCCTTCGCGCAGCGTGGCGCGCAGGCGGTTGGCGAGCTCGGCGAGCAGGATGTCGCCGACCGTGTGCCCGTGCGTGTCGTTGACGTCCTTGAATCCGTCGAGGTCGATGAAGAGCAGCGCGAGGCTGCGCTCGAAGCGGGCGGCCTGGGCAAGCGCCTGGTGCAGGCGGTCGTTGAACATCGTCCGGTTGGAAAGCCCCGTCAGCGGGTCGTGGCTGGCGAAGAAGCGCAGGTTCTGCTCGGCCACCTTGCGCGCCATGAACTGCCCGATCTGGCTGCCGATCGTGTGCACTGCCCCCATCAACCCGGGATCGGGCTGACGCGCTTCACGCCCGAACAGCTCGATGGCCCCGTAGAACTCCTCGCCGACCAAGATCGGAAAAGCAAACACCGAATGCAGCCCGGCTTTGAGCGCCGCCGCCCCCCGGCGCATGCTGATGTCCTGGGCCACGTCGGCGATCCAGACCGGCGCGTTGGCAGTCCACACCTGGTGTATCGGACCCGTGCTCGCTCCCGGCGTTTGCGTGCGCACGCGGCTGAACGCCATGAATTCCCGCACCTCGGGCGCGTCCACGCACCACGCTTCCATGCAGCGCAGTAGATTCGCCGTCCGGTCGAGCTCCCAGCGCGCCCCGTAGACCCATCCGCTCGCCTCGGCGATCGTGCGCAGGACCCGTGGCACCGCGTCCTCCACCGAGCGCGACTCCTCCAGTATCCGGGTGACGGCATGCTCCATCTGGAGCCGCCGCTCGGCGCGCTTGCGCTCGGTGATGTCGGTGGCAAGGGTGATGAATCCGGACGGCTGTCCGGCGGAACCCCGCACGACCGTCGTCGAGATGCTGACATTGAAGCAGGTGCCGTCCTTGCGCATGCGCACCGTCTCGAGATCCGTGAACGATTCGCCCCGCAGCAGCTGCTTGCGCAACGCAACCGCCTCGTCCTTCAGGTCGGGGGGAATAAAGGGCAGCGGCCCTCCCAGGACCTCCTCCTCCCTCCAGCCGAACATGCGCTCGGCGGCGGCGTTCCACGCGACGATGCGCAGGTCGCGGTCGCGTGCGATGATCGAGACCGGCGAAGCCTCGATCAAGGCCTCGTATTTCTGCGAGGTCTGCCTCAGCGCTTCCTCGATGCTCTGCTGGGCGCTGATGCGCTCGGAGAGCTCGCGGTTCGCCCGCGACAGCTGCTCCACCAGCTCGGAATTCTCGAATCGCACGCGCAGCGACTCCCGCACGATTTCGGCCAGGATCGGGCTGGTTCCCAGCACCACCCCCAGCAGCACGAGAAGGAGGACGCCCATGAAGATGTGCAGCGTGGTGCCTTGCGCAAACACCATGGCGATGAGCAGGAGGAAAGCCGGCAGCGCGTAGGCGAGAAACGCCTGGCGGACCGGCGCGAGCATCACCATGGCAGCCAGCATCATGCCCGCGATCAGGAAAATTGCCAGGAACTGGTGGGGCAGCGAGGAAACCGGGTAGAGGACCGAGCCGGCGATTCCCCACAGCAGGCCGGCAATGCCCGCTCCGACTGCAAAGCGCCGCGCCCACCGGGGCGCGTCGGCGTCCGGCGGGTTCGATCCGCTGTGCGCGCGGTACAGCAGGTAGCGCGCACCCGTCACCAGGAACATGGCGGTGAGCCACGCCCCGAGCAGGGTGCTCGAGACGATCCCCCACAGGGCAAAGACGAGGATGCTGGAGTTGATCAGGGTGCCGAGATACCCCGGCCGCGACAGCCGGTAGAGTTGGCGCACCTGCTCGGCGTAAATCCGGTTGTCCGTCACGTGATCGACCATGGCTGGTTCCACAGGCTATCCCGTTTGCTCCTGCTGTCGCAGGGACATTGTCGCAGGAGCGGATTGTTGCACAGTTTTCCTCGCGTATTTGCGCCCCTTCGACAGCCTCGGGACCGGCATGGAAGCTATGCCTTTTTCGCCTCGGGATTCAGCAAGTTGGGCGGCCGGCCGCCGGTCAACGCCGCGACCAGGTTGCGCGCCGCGGTCATCGCCATGGCGCGGCGCGTCGCCTCGGTGGAGCTGCCGATGTGCGGCATCAGCACCACATTATCCAGTTGCATGAATCCCGGGTTGAGCCTGGGCTCGTTCTCGAAAACGTCCAGGCCCGCCGTGCGGATGACACCTTCCCGCAACGCGGCGATGAGCGCTGCATCGTCCACCACGCCGCCGCGGGTCGAGTTGATCAGGATCGCGGTCGGCTTCATGAGCTTCAACTCCCGGCCACCGATCATGTGGTGGGTTTCCGGCGAATACGGCACCTGCAGCACCACGAAGTCGGATTGCTTGAGCAGCTCATCCTTCGTGACGTAGGTGGCGTTGAGGCTTTTCTCCAAATCGGGCGCGACCCGCGTCCGGTTGTGATAGAGCACCTTCATCTCGAAGCCCGCGGCGCGGCGCGCGATCGCCTGCCCGATGCGGCCCATGCCGAAGATGCCGAGCGTCGCGTGATGAACGTCCACGCCGAGCCACTGCTTCAGTCGCCAGCCCGTCCATTCGCCCGCCCGCACGCGGCGCTCGAGCTCGGTCAGGCGCCGCGCCGCGCCGAGTATCAGTGCCCACGCGAGGTCCGCGGTGGAGTCGTCCAGCACACCCGGGGTATTCGTCGCCATCACCCCGCGCGCGGTGCAGGCGGGAAGATCGATGTTGTTGTAGCCGACCGCGATGTTCGCGACGATCCTGAGCTTCGGGCACCGGGTGAGGAGCTTGTCGTCGATGCGATCGGTGAGCGCGCACATGACGCCGTCCTTGGCTTCGAGCCTGCGCGCGAGCGCCTCGGGATCGAACGGCGCGTCTTCCTGGTTGCTTTCAACCTCACAGTGCTGCCCGACGTAATCGAGCGTTTCGTCGAAGACTTCCCGCGTGACAAGGACTTTAGGTTTCATGACGATTCAAGTTCCAAAGGCATTAGCCACAGAGAACCGGGCTCGAGTCCGCGCGCTCATGGTCTCCTCCATCGCTGACGCTGACATGACAGGACCATCAGGCGACGACCTCGTTGAGCCTGGCTTCGATGAATTGTATCTGCTCGTGCTTCATCCTATGGCTCGAGTAAATCCACAGCAGTGCAACGAGCGCGATGAAGCCGCCGATGCCGAGCAGCTCTCCGCCCGCTGGCATGCCGGCCAGCTTCTGAAACACGCCCACCACCACGATGCCTAATCCGATCGCGAGCAAGCCGGCAAACTGGATCTTCGTGGCAAGCTTGTATTGCAGGCTGCCTTCGATGACGGTGCCTTCGCCGCCGGGGCGAAGCAATCCTTCGAACTCCACTGCGTCTCCCGCTCCGGCCAGGGGTGCTTTCCGCCATACCCTGACCCTCGACTCCTCTATGGCGCCCGTGAGGCGCTCTTTCAGATCGAACCGATCAGCAGAAAGCAGCGAGCGGAGCCTCGTCAAAGCCTCTGCTGTCGAGCGCGGCCCGGCCACGCGGAGCTCCTGCTTCCAGAATATGAACCCGCCGCTCATGCTGATACCTAGCTTCAGCCAAATGGGGTTCGGGATTCCTGGAACCTGTGCTACCGCTTCGCGGGGGCCGGCTTCTTTCCGAACCAGTAATCGTAGGCGATATGTGGATCGACGATGGTGTCGAGGGCCCAGCCGACGGTGCGCCGCGCCCACGCCTGTTGCGACTTGAAAACCCGCTCGAAAAAAGGGTTGTCCAGTGAACCACGCGCCACCAAGGCATTCCATGCTTTCAACTGGGCGCGCAGCACCTCCGGCGGCGTCTTCAGAAATCGGGTCCCCGGCTTGTTACGCAACTCTGCGTAATCTGTGGAGTAGCGATGAACGGCCTTCCACGACAGGTCCGCGCTGGCGGCCTGCGCGGCGTGTCGCACGATCCCCCTGAGATCGGCCGGAAGCGAGTCGAACCGCTTCTTGTTGAACAGGACCTCGAATACCTGGGCCGGCTGATGGTGGCTGCGCAGCATGCAGACGGGGAACACCTCTGCCAGCCCCAGCTGCCGGTCCGACGTGGCATTGTTGAACGCCACGGCATCGAGCCGGCCGCTGCGCGCGGCCGGGACGATCTCGTCGTCGGGCAGATCCTGAACCACCGCCCCCATCTGCCGGAACAGCTGAGCCGGCATCCCGCGCGCGTGCATGCGCAGGCCCTTCAGCTGGACAGCGGTCACCAGCGGCTTCCTGAACCACCCGAGCGGCTGCGTCGGCATCGGCCCGTGGAGAAATCCCGTCACGTTCAAGTGCAACACGCGGGCATAGAGTTCGTCGTACAGCGCCTTTCCGCCGCCGTATTCCATCCACGACAGGATGAAGTTGGCGTCCATGCCCAGGGCGGGCCCGGAGCCGAACAACGAGAATGCCGAGTCCTTGCCGCCCCAGTAGCCGGGGACCGCGTGGCAGCCGTCGATCACGCCCTTTTCCACCGCGTCGAGCAGCTCGCGCGGCTTGACGACGGCGCCCGCCGGGAGCACCTCGATGCGGATGCGCCCGCCGCTCATGTCGATCACCTTCCGGGCGTAATCGAGCGCGTACTCGTGAAAGATATCCTTGGCCGACCACGCCCCCTGGAACCGGAAGCTGACGGGCGATTGCGCCACGACGATCATCGGGAAGCCAGCGGTGGCGGCGCCGGTCCCCGCGGCGGCGAGGAAGCGGCGGCGCGAAGCAACGGGTCGTTCAGGCAACCCCGGCTTGCCCTTCAGGAAGTTCTCGCGCATTCCATCCCGAGACAGTCTGATTTTCACTCGTGGTACGCGCGCGAACCCCGGGGGAAAGCGCCTTGCGGCATCCATGCGACGGCGCGGAGTCGTGCGGCGGTCAGGCGCGCGCAAGAGGAACGATCAGGCCCGGCGCCGGCGGCTGGCGCGGGGCGGTACGCTCACTCATCCTTCTCCTGGAACGTGTCCCAGAGGTCCCGGGCCATCAACGCAAGGCCGATGATGATCACGACCCCGAGCGCGATGTCCTGCATCTTCAGCACATACGGCACGAGGAAACCGAGCAGGAGTATCACCGCGGCGAGCCCCGCCAGGACCTTGAATATCATGTCGTCTTCCTCCGCGTTCCCAAATCAGTCCGTCTCGACCGTGGCGGCAAGCCAGCGCGCGGTGCGCAGCAGGCGCGCGTCGTCGTGGCGCGGGCCGATGAGCTGGAGACCGAGCGGCAGGCCGTTTGCACCCTGCATGAGCGGCAGGCTGAGCGCCGGCATGCCGCACAGAGTCCAGAGCGTGCAGAACGCGGGATCGCCCGTGGAGGCAAGGCCCTTCGGGGCCGTGCCGGCCGTGGCCGGGGTCACGATCGCGTCGTAGCGCTCAAACAGCTCCGCGAATCCCTCGTTCAGCAGCGGGACGCGCGCGAGCGCCGCCTGGTAATCGAACGCGGTGTGCTTGCGGCCGCGTTCGAGTTGCGCGCGCAGCGAATCGCTGAGCTGGTCGCGTCCCCGGTCATACTCGACCACCAGGTTAGCGGCCATTTCGGCTTCCATGATCGTGCGATGCCACTCGAGCGCCTCCCGGGCGCTTTCTGGCAGCACGAACTCCTCGACGCGGTCGCCGAGTTGCGCGACGAGCTCTGCGAACGCCTCGCGCGTGTCCGGCTCGGTCCGGTCCCAAAGCGGCGTCTTCACAAACGCAAGCCGCGGCGGAAAGGGCGGTTCCTCCGCGGCGATCCGCAGAAACGGGATTCGCGCGCGCATGCGTGTATCCGGGTCCCGTTCGTCGAATCCCGCGAGCTCTTCGCAGGCAAGCGCGATATCCTCGATGGTGCGTGCGAACACGCCGGCGTGGTCAAGCGCGCGCGAGAGCTTGAGAACCCCATGACGGGAAATCAGGCCGTGGGTCGGCTTGAAGCCGTAGACGCCGCAGTAGGCGGCGGGACGGATCACCGAGCCATTCGTCTGCGAGCCCAGCGCCAGCGGCACCATTCCGCACGCGACGGCGGCCGCCGAGCCGCTCGAGGAGCCGCCCGGCGTGTGCTCGGCGTTGTGCGGATTGCGGGTCTTGCCCGGGGCGTAGGTGGCGAGCTCGGTGGTGACCGTCTTGCCCATGATCACCGCGCCGGCGGCGCGCAGCCGCGCGACGGCGGCGGCGTCCGTTGCGGGCGTGCGCCCGGCGTGCAGCACCGTGCCGTCCTCGGTCGGCATGTCGGCCGTATCGAAGATGTCCTTGATCCCGACCGGCACGCCGTGCAACGGACCGAGCGACGCACCCTCCTTGCGCCGTTCGTCGAGTGCGCGCGCCTGCGCGAGCGCGTGCTCGGGGTCGAGGAACGCCCACGCCTGCACGTTCGCGTCAACCTGGCGCACGCGCGCGAGGCACGCCTCGACGAGCTGCTCCGAACTGATCGCCCCGTCGCGCAGCGTCTGGGCCGCGTCGCAGGCTGAAAGCCAGTTCAGTTGCGTGGCTCGCATGCGCTCAGTTCCCGTATATCGCGCGCGGCAGCCAGAGCGAGATCCCGGGGTACACGTACACGACCAGCATCGAAACCAGCACGATGCCCAGGAACGGCAGGCAGCCCCAGAAAATCTGCGTGATCAGCACGTGCCGCGGCGCGACGCCCTTCAGGTAGTAGGCGGCCATCGCCATCGGCGGCGACAGGAACGCGGTCTGGAGGTTGAGCGCCACCAGGATGCCGAACAGCAACGGGTCGATCTGGAAATGCGGCAGCAGCGGCAGGAAGATCGGCACGAAGATGATGATGATCTCGGTCCACTCGAGCGGCCAGCCGAGCAGGAAAATGATGATCTGCGAGACGAGGAGGAACGTGACCGGCGAGAGCTCGAGGCCGAGCACGAACGTCTTGATCATGCCCTCGCCGCCGAGGTAGCTGAACACCCCGGCAAAAGTCGCCGAGCCGACGAAGAGAAAACACACCATGGCGGAAGTGCGCGCGGTGAGGAACACCGACTCCTTCAGCCGGCCCCAGGTGAGCGCGCGATAGGCCGCCGAGAGCGTAATGGCGCCGAAAGCGCCGACCGCTGCGGCTTCGGTCGGCGTCGCCAGGCCGAACATGATCGCTCCCAGCACGCACAGGATCATGATCGCGAGCGGCACGAACGACTTGAAGAGCAGAACGACCACCTGCCCTACCGGAATCCTGGCGTGCTCCTTCGGCAGGGGCGGCGCGAGCTGGGGCTTGACGAGCGCCAGGACGCCCACGAACACGATGTACATCGTGGCGAGCACGAAGCCGGGAAACAGCGCCGCGGCGTAGAGCTGGACCACCGACAGGCCCGCCATGGCGCCGTACACGATCAGCAGGATCGAGGGCGGGATCATGATGCCGAGACAGCCCCCCGCGCACACCACGCCGGAGGCGAGCCGCACGTCGTAGCCGGCTTTCAGCATCTGCGGAAACGCGAGCAGCCCCATCAGCGTCACCACCGCGCCGACGATGCCGGTCGCGGTCGCGAACATCGCGCAGGTGATCAGCGTAGCGATGGCGAGCGAGCCGGGAATGCGCCGCAGCGCGAGCTGTATGCTGTAGAACAGGTTGTCGAGGATGCCCGCGCGCTCGACCATGTAGCCCATGAAGAGAAACAGCGGCACCGCCACCAGCACGTCGTTGTTGAGCACGGTGAAGGTGTTCTGCGTGAGGAGATAGAACACGCGGTTGTCGAAAAACGCCTGCCCGCCCTGGAAATACGCGTAGTAGCCGAAGCCCACGCCCAGCGCCATCAACGTGAAGGCGACCGGGAACCCGATCATGATCGTGAAGACCAGGATCCCGAGCATGACCAGGGCGATTACGGGGTCGCTCATCGCGGCGCTCCCTCGGGCGCGCCCTGCGCTGCGGCCTTCACGCGCTGCTCTTTTATGAGCTGCTCCTCCAGCTCCTCGACGTCGTGCAGCCGCTGCGGCCAGGCATTGTCGCGCAGGCACTGGATGCAGCGCAGCACCTCCGCCACGCCCTGCAGCGCGAGCAGCCCCGCGCCGAACGGGATCAGCATCTTGAGCGGCCAGATCGGCACACCGGCCGGGCTGTTCACGCTCACCTCGCGGATTCTCATCGACTCGAACCCGTAGCCCCAGCCCGAGATCACGAGCGCGAGGATGCCGGGAAAGAAGAACAGGATGTAGAGCACGAGCTCCACCCGCGCCTGCGTGCGCGGCTGCCACAGCCGGTAGAACATGTCGCAGCGCACGTGGCCCCCGCGTGAGAGCGTGTACGCGCCCGCCATGAAGAAGAGCGCGCCGTACATGGTGTAGCTGAAGTCGAACGCCCAGCTCGTCGGGTTATTCAGCACGTAGCGCACGAATACTTCATAGGAGGTGCCGAGGGTGAGGATCAGGATGCACCAGGCGAAGGCGTGGCCGATCGTGCGGCTCAGAAGGTCCATGCCGTAGATATAGCGGTTGATCATGCCCGTCCCCCGACGCGTTCAGCCGCGCCAAACAAAAAATGGGGCGGCGCTCGCCGCGCCGCCCCGGTCGTTACGCTCAATACCTCGCGCTCGCTCACACGATCTTGGTCTTGTATACGGTCTCGAAGGCAAGCCGGTAGTTGGCGTCGTTATACTGCGTGTAGTACACGACGCGCTGGTACCACGCTTTCTGCGAATCGTAGATCTTCTTGATGATCGGGTCTTTGCCCAGCTCCGCCATCAGCTTGTCCCAGGCCTTGAGCTGCTCGAGCATGATGCTGTTCGGCGTTTTGATCACGTTGACCTTGTGCTTGTTTTTCAGGACCTGCAGATCGCGCGAGTAGTTCTCCATCGCCAGCCAGAAGTTCGCCGAGTTCGCCGCTTCGACGGCGTAGCGCAGGATCGCCTGTAGGTCCTTCGGCAACGACTCGTACTTCGTCTTGTTGAAGACGATCTCGAAGCTCTCGGACGCCTGGTGAAAGCTCCCCATCATGTAGTTCTTGATGACGTCCTGGGCGCCGAAGCGCATGTCCGAGGTCGGGTTGTTGAACTCGAACGCGTCGATCACGCCGCGCTCGAGCGCCGGCACGATCTCGCCGCCCGGCAGTTGCGTCACCTTCGCGCCCATCGCCTGGAACAGGTCGGCCGCGAGGCCCACGGTGCGGTACTTGAGGCCTTTCAGTCCCGCCGCATCCTTGATCGGCTTCTTGAACCAGCCGAACGGCTGGGTCGGCATCGGGAACACCAGGAAGCCGACGACGTTGAGTCCCAGGGTCTTCTGCACCAGGTCGTCGTAGATCGCCTTGCCGCCGCCCTCGTAGAACCATGCAATCGTGTGGTGCGCGTCGTTGCCGAACACCGGTCCCGTGCCGAACATCGACGCCGCCTTGTGCTTGCCGTACCAGTACACCGGCACGCTGTGGCAGGCGTCGAGCACGCCCTTGCTGGTCGCGTCCATCACCTCGAACGCCTTCACCACCGCGCCCGCGACCAGGTAATCAATCCGTAGACGCCCGCCCGCCATGTCGTTGACGCGCTTGACGTACTGCTCGGCCATCTCGTTGAAGATGTCCTTCGCGCCCCAGGCGCCCTGCATCTTGAGCACGATGGGAGTCTGCGCCACCGAAATCATCGGGAAGCCGGTGATCGCCGCCCCGGTCGTCGCTGCCGCGGCGCCGGTCAGGAACTTGCGGCGTGTCGCGCTCGGGTGCTCCGGCGCTTTATTCTTCTTGTTCAGGAATTTCTTCAGCATGTCTGTCCTCCGATGTTGTGGTTGTGCGAGGGAGCAATAATGATACCGGGACGCAGGCACCAAAGTGCTCCGGTTATTGCGGTCAAAACGCGGATTTTGTTATGCGGAATGCCTTATTAATCCGTGGCAATCCTATACCTGAGGGTATGCGAAATCAAGCACCGGGCGATCCTGTCCCCGGCGATCTTACCCGACCGGCTTAACAGGCAACTTACCGTTTTTATTCCGTGCGATGCGCAACGTCCTTCAACAACCACATCACCCGATTGAAGGTTCACACGCGGCCCCCCAGGCTGTCACAGGTAATAAAACAGCAGGTACGCAAGCAGCAGGATCATGACCCACAGCGCCATGCTGCCGGTCGGCCAGGTGCGGGCCAGAGTGCTGTCGGGACCGTGGTGGCGCTCCAGCAACCGCCACACCGTGGATACACTCTGCCGCAGCCGCAATTCTCCCCGGCTGCCGAGAAGCGACAGGCCCTGCAGCGCTGAGCGTATCAGCCACAGCCCGGGCGCCCGGTAGAACCAGTCCACGTCGAGCGTGATCGTGAGCGTGCGCCGCAGAAAGTCGAGCAGTACGAAGAACACTAGTCCGGAGAACAGCAGCAGTTGCAGCTGCGTGACCACGTGTGCGCCCGTATACGGCACGAACTGCACCGGGTACGGCAGCATGGCGTAGAGCGGATCGGGATAGACTCCCAGGCCAATACACAAAACGGAAAAGAGGATCATCGCCAGCCGCATGTTGAGCGGCGGGTCGGTTGGCCGCAGGCCGGAATCCTTCTGGAAAAACACGAACCACGGGAACTTGATCCCTGCGTGCAAGAACACGCCCGCAGAAGCCGCCCCGAGCAGCAGCCATACCACGAACAGATGCCCGTCCGCCGCGGCCTGCGAGATCATGGATTTGCTGACGAAGCCCGAGGTGAGCGGGAACGATGAAATGGAGAGCGCCCCGATGATCGCGCACCAGGTGGTGACGGGCATGCTCTGGAACAGGCCCCCGAGATCCGTGCACTTGCGCCTGCCTGTCATCAACAGCACCGAGCCGGCGGACATCAGCAGCAGCGCCTTGTAGATGATATGCGTGAAGGCATGCGATGCAGCGCCGTTCAGTGCCATCTCCGTCCCGAGTCCTATCCCCGTAACCATGAAACCGACCTGGTTGACGATGCTGTATGCCAGGATGCGCCGCATATCGTTTTCGAGCAGCGCGTAGACGATGCCGTAAAACATCATGAACAGCCCGACGTAGACGAGGATTTCGGCGCCGGGAAAGCCGCGCAGCAGGACGTAGACCGCGGCCTTGGTGGTGAACGCCGAGAGAAAGACCGTGCCGCTCCATGACGCTTCGGGGTAGGCGTCCGGCAGCCATGCCGAAAGCGGGGGCGCACCCGCGTTGAGGAGAAAGCCGGCGAGGATCAACCAGTGCGAAACGCTATCAACGGCAAAACGCTGGAAAGCGATGGACCCGGTGTCCGCGACGTGGCCGGCGATGCCGGCCATGAGCAGCACGCCCCCCAGCAGATGGATCATGAGATAGCGCAAACTGGCGCGGTACGCCGCCGGCGTGCCCGCGCTCCAGATCACGAGCGTCGAGCCCACGGCCATCAGCTCCCAGAACACAAAGACGGTGATGAGGTCGCCGGCAAGCGCGACGCCGATCGCCGCCCCTGCATAGAACAGCGCGGCAGTGAGCTCGAGCGGATGCTTCTGGTTGAGCGCGAACAGCGCGCCGCCGAACGCCATGATCGCGAAGATCACAGCGAACAGGCGCGAGAGCCTGTCGCCGGCGAGCGGCGCGAGCTCGAAATCGAGGAACCGCACGGTTGCCGCCGCGCCGTCGGGCACCTGCCAGCCGAGATAGAGCGCCGCGAGCGGCACGGCGAGAGCGCCGGCGCTGCGCGCCGCGCCGCGCAGCGGCGCGAGCAGGATCGCGCCCGCCATCAGGATCAGCCCGGGATGCAGCAACAGGCTAGTCATCGCCACCCTCGTAGTACGTGTCCGGGCGCTTGAACAGCACGCCGAGCAATTCGGCGAACGCAATCAAGCCGGCGCATACGAGGATGCCGTACCAGGCGTTGAAGCCGAACACGCCTTCGATCTCGAAATGGGCCTCGTGCGCGATGAACAGCTCCGCGACCACCGTCAGCGCGAGCGCGACCGCGAACACGACCCACAGCCACCTGATCGTCTCGCGACGCGTGAGCCAGTGCTGTTCCATCATCCGACCCCTGCAAGTTGGCGCGACAGGGCGAGCAGCGCCTCAGGGAAGAAAAACAGCGCCACCGTTCCGAGCGCTGATACCGAGACCGCGATCACCATGGTGAGCGGCGCCTCCCCGTGCTCTTCGTGGTGCCCGTGCGAGGCCGCGGGCGAGAGGAAGAAGGCGCGGTAGACGATCGGCAACAGATAGCCGGCGCTCAACAGAGTTCCTGCGACGAGGACCGCGACCGCCCCCCACTGCCCCGTCGCCATGGCGCCGGAGAGGATGTACCACTTGCTCACGAACCCTGCCGCGGGCGGCAGCCCGATCATCGAAAGCGAGCCGATCGCAAACGCGCCCATGGTCCAGGGCATGCGCCGGCCGATGCCGGCGAGCTGGCTCACTTCCGTCTTGTGCGCCGCCGTGTAGATCGCGCCGGCCGCGAAGAACAGCGTGATCTTGCCGAGCGCGTGCGTGGCGATGTGCAACGCCGCACCAATGATCGACAGCGGCGTCAACAGCGCCGCGGCGAGCACGATGTAGGAGAGCTGGCTCACCGTCGAATACGCGAGCCGGCGCTTGAGATTATCCGAGCGCAGCGCCACGATCGAGGCGGCGATGATCGTGAAGCCGGCGACGAAAGGCAGCCAGTCCACGCTCGTCATGCCCGAGATGGTCTCGACGCCGAACACGTAGACCACGACCTTCACTACCGCGAACGCGCCCGCCTTCACCACTGCCACCGCGTGCAGCAACGCGGAAACGGGGACGGGCGCCACCATCGCCGCCGGCAGCCACCGATGCACCGGCATGACCGCCGCCTTGCCTATGCCGAAGACGTAGAGCGCGAGGAGTATCCCCATGGTCGTGTTCGACACCTTGCCGGACAGGATGCCGCCCCGGACGAAATCGATCGTGCCCGCCACCTGCCAGGTCCAGACGATCGCGATGAGCAGAAACACGATCGAGCTGCCGACGAGCAGCGCGAGATACAGCCGGCCCGCGCGCCTCGCTTCCTCGGTGCCATGGTGCGTCACCAGGGGATAGGTGACGAGCGTCAGCGCCTCGTAGAACAGGAACAGGGTGAACAGGTTGCCCGCGAAAGCAATGCCCATCGTGCTCGCGAGCGCAGCTGCGAAGCACACGTAATAGCGCGTCTGGTGCTGCTCGTTGTTGCCGCGCATGTAGCCGATCGAGTACAGCGAGTTGACGATCCACAGGCCGGAGGCGACGAGGGCGAACAGCATCCCGAGCGGCTCGACGCGGAATGCGAGCGCGATGCCCGGCATCACCTCCGCCACGTGCACCCCCGGCCGCCCGCCGGCGAGCACCTCGGGCGCGAGGGAGGCGACCAGCAGGAACAGCGCCGCCGCCGCCACGAGGGTGACGCCCTCGCGCAGGTCCGGCATGCGGTGAGCCGCCGCGATCAGCGCAGCGCCGCCGAGCGGGACCGCGATCGCGCCCAGGATCAAGCCTTCCGGCGTCATTTCGCACCCAGCAGCAGTTGCTCCGCGGCGGCCGCCGCGCCGCCCAGCGTGAGATCGGTGTCGATCCCGAAATAGACGCAGGCGGCAACGAGCGCCCAGGCCGGCACCAGCATACTCACGGGCGCTTCGCGCAGCGCGGCCACCTTCGCATCCGGCTCACGGAAATAGGCCACTTCGACGAAGCGCCAGACGTAGACCAACGCGAGTAGCGAGCTCGCCACTACTGCGAACGCGATCGAGAGCGAGCCGCGCTCGAGCGCCGCCTGCACCAGGTACCACTTGCTGACGAAGCCGACGGTTGCCGGAATGCCGATCAGGCTCAGTCCGCCCACGACGATGCCAAAGCAGGTGAGCGGCATCACGCGCCCGATGCCGCCGAGCGACCCGAGGCGCATCGCCCCGGCACGCAGCGCGATGCCGCCGAGCAGCAGGAACAGCGCCCCCTTGGTGAGCGCGTGGTTGAAAACATGGACGAGGCCGGCGGTCAATCCGGTCGCGGACGCGAGCGCGACGCCGAGCGTGATGTAGCCGATCTGCGCGACGCTCGAATACGCGAACATGCGCTTGACGTCGTCCTGGAAGATTGCGACCGTCGACGCGATGAACATCGCGGCGAGTGAGAACACGAGCAGGATCTCCGCCATGGGTAGCGCGAGGAACACCGCACCGCCGCCGAAGACCGAATAGTAATAGCGCAGCAGCACGTAGACGGATACTTTGGTTGCGGTGGCGGCAAGAAACGCCGTCACCGCCGAGGGCGCATAGGCGTAGGCGTTGGGAAGCCACAGGTGCAGCGGAAAGAGCGCGAGCTTGAGCGAGACGCCGACGGTGATGAATGCGAGCGCAGCGAGCACGGCGCGCGGCTCGGTGACCCGCGGCAGGCGTTCCGCCATGTCGGACAGATTGAGCGTGCCCGTGGCGAGGTAGAGCATGCCCACCCCGATGACGTAGAACGTGGCGCCGATCGTGCCCATGACCAGGTACTGATAGGCGGCCACGAGCGCGCGGCGGTCGCGACCGAGCGCGATCAGCACGTAGGAGGAAAGCGAGGAGATCTCGAGGAACACGAACAGGTTGAAAGCGTCGCCAGTCACGGCGATGCCGAGCAATCCCGAGAGGCACAAGGCGTACATCGTGTAGAACAGGTAGCGCCGGCCGGGTTCGACTTCGGACAAAATGCTGCGCGGGCTGTAGATTGACACGGCCGCGGCGATCACCCCCACCAGCAGCGCGAGATAGGCATTGACGCGATCGACACGGTACTCGATGCCCCACGGCGCGGGCCAGCTGCCGAGGAAATAGGAGATGGTGCCGCCCCCGGCGACCTGCGCGAACAGCACGCCGGCAATCGCCAGTGCCGTCCACGATACAGCGATGGCAAGGATCCAGGCGGCGGTGCCGCTGCGCAGGATCACCATCACCGGCGCGGCGATCAGCGGAACGACGACCAGCAGGATCGGCAGGTGGCTGGAGATCACGCGGGGGCGGCGGTCCGGATCAGGCGTCCCGCTCCGCGGCGAGAATCTCGTCTTCCTCGATGCTGCCGTACGCTTCCCGGATGCGCACCACCAGCGCAAGCCCGAGCGCCAGCGTTGCGATTCCGACCACAATGGCGGTGAGGATCAGCACGTGGGGGAGCGGGTTGGAATAGACCTGGAAGCCGGCCGCGATGATCGGCGCAGTACCCCCGATCAGCTTGCCCGGCGCGATATAGAGCAGGTAGACCGACGTCTGGAATATGGAAAGTCCCACGAGCTTCTTTATCAGGTTCCCGCGCGCGATCACGATGTAGAGGCCGGTAATCGCGAGGAATATCGTCGCCCAGTACCCGTAGTGGCTGGCAAAGGTCACGAGGGGGGCTCCTCCTCGCCCGCGCGTCCGGCGAACAGATAAAAAATCTTGAGCATGACCCCGGCCACCGTGATCAGCACGCCGAGCTCGACCCAGAAGATGCCGCGATGCTGGCCCGCGACCGGATCGGCTCCAAGCACGAAGTAGTCGAGGAAATTGCCGCCGAGCGCGATACCGGCGACGCCGACCAGCGCGTAGAGCAGTACGCCCACGGCGAGCATCGTTTCCACCAGCCACTCGGGCGCGACCGCGCGCGCCGCGGGCAGGCCGTAGATGATCCCGTAGAAAATAATGGCCGCAGCCGAGATCACGCCCGCCTGGAAGCCGCCGCCCGGCCCGACGTCCCCGTGGAACTGAACGTAGAGCGCAAACAGCACCATGAAGGCGATCAGGATCTTCGCCACCACGCGTAGGACCAGGTAATCCCTCACCGCCGCTCCTTCCCGCCGCGCCGGCGCAGCCGCCGCAGCAGCGCCACCACGCCCACGCCCGCGGTGAACACGACGGTGGTCTCACCCAGCGTGTCAAAGCCGCGGTAGCTCGCCAGTACCGCGGTCACGATATTGGGCACGCCCGTCTCCTTGAGCCCCTGCTCGAGGTAGCGTGGCACGACGTGAGTGTGGATCGGCGCCTCGGGGTCATAGTAGGCGGGCAACCCGAGCGTCCCGTACGCGAGTACCAGCCCCGTCGCTACCGCGACCGTAAGCGGAAGCAACGGACGGCGCAGCGGCTTCATTTCCACGCTCTTTGCCAGGTGCAGCGCGCCGAGCAGCAGTACGGTCGAGATGCCGGCCCCCACGGACGCTTCGGTCATGGCGACATCCGGGGCATCGAGCGCGACCAGCACCGTCGCCATCAGGAAGCTGTAGGCGCCGGCCAGGATCACTACCGCGAAGAGATCGCGCTGCACCGCGATCGCGA
>Ga0326597_10003323_pt1 | contig 23290 bp, 21 predicted proteins | sample RVTome_12_FD_203789 | JGI IMG/M metagenome (GOLD analysis project Ga0326597, IMG submission 203789) | Soil microbial communities from uranium-contaminated site in the Upper Colorado River Basin, Wyoming, United States - RVT100D185 | ecosystem: Environmental > Terrestrial > Soil > Contaminated >... | reverse complement strand
TATTTCATGCCAAACAGTATTGCGGGCTATTGTTTCTATTTGCTGAGGTGTTTTGGCAAACATTTCGATAGATTTTTGAAAAATAGTAATTTTATCTGGTAAATTATTGCCAAATCCCCTACCCCAAATTGTTTTTGGAATACCCTCATATAAACCCAAAAGAATACCTCCCTTCCTTGTTCCCAGTTTTTTAAGTTGATGACCATTGGGCTCCTGTGCCACGGTTACGGCAACATTATCAAGATGTTTTGCGATATGCTCTGGCAAATCTTCCAGAGAACTTTGTACTAATTTTTTAAACTCGCTTTCTTGCATATATTTATTTTAACATTATTCTAGCAAAAAGGGCTTGACCCCTCACCCAGAATTAATACTGCTTACATTTAGGTTAAAATTGATTTTTTGTGCGCTTTCTATTCCAAATGAATAAATATTTGACATACTTTATACTCATCGCTACTCAAGAAATATTAATTCTGGGTGAGGGGTTGACAGTTTTATGTTAGTTTGCTACAATACTTGCACTGGAGTCCCGGGGACAAAAACACACATCCAACAATCGGGTCGCCTTGATTCGTTTGTGCAGTGTGTTACTCTGCCAGGACCTGCCTGCGTCAGGTCCCCGGGACTGCTCCAGTACCCCTTGTCTTCGGACAAGGGGTCTTCTTTTTTTATTTGCATTCACAAAATTTATAGGACCCCGCGGGGGTCCTATAATTGAATACGCCAGGCGCCTGGCGTATTTAGCAAAAATCGCCCCTCACATGCGTGCATGTGAGGGGCGATTTTGTTTTATTAAACTAAGAAACTAATAACCTATTCTCTGTTAAATATACTTGGATGAAATTTAATTATCTTGTCATCTCCTGTTTGCACCGTGCCCCTTCCGTCTCTGTTGGATGTAGAAACATACACATATCCGTCGGGACCTATTTTAACTGCGCGTATTCTGCCAATTTCCTGCCTAAAATGAGCACCCATACCAAGCACATTCAAATCATCCCCAATTAAAACCTCAAATAGTGCTTGTCCACGAAGTCCTCCAAAAAAAATGTTTCCATTCATGTGTATCATGCCTCCGGGAGCCCAAGTTTCGGCATTGCCCGAATGAGTTGCCGGGGTTATCATTCCAGGAGCGCTTTGATTTCCTTCAATAAGCGGCCATCCATAATTTTGTCCTTTTACAATTAAGTTTAATTCATCGTTGGCACTATTTCCATGTTCTGTAGCCCACATGTTGCCCTCATCATCCCAAGTAATACCTTGTGGATTTCTGTGCCCCAAAGTATATACCTCATTGCCAAAAGGGTTATCTGGCGGAACACTTCCATCATCCTGCACTCGCAATATTTTACCCGCCAAAGAAGTTGGTATCTGTGCCAAAGAGGTATTTTGAGCATCTCCCACAGTTATGTACAAATATCCATCAGGTCCAAACGCCATACGCCCACCATTGTGAAAGCGTGCGCCGGGAATACCTTGTAAAATAGTTTCTCTTTGTTCTAGTTCTCCATCTTGTGTGTATACATATCGGTCTACTCTATTTTTTATTTCACCACTCTCCGAAACTGTAAGATATAAATATAAATAACGATTTTGTTCAAAATTTGGGTGCAGAGCCATTCCCAATAAACCTCCCTCACCAGTATGGTTTACATCGTCTATTGTATAAGTTCTATTTGTTTCTCCGAGCAATCGCAATGTTCCGGGACGTTCGGTGGCAAGCATATCGCCATTGGGTAAAAACTCTATTTCCCACGGTATTTGCAAATTTTGGGCAACCACGCTTACTGTTTCAAAATCCTCAAAATCTATAATCTCGATGCCATCCTCCACATCCGAAGGAGTCGGCTTAAAGAAAAGGCGAGGAACTTGTTTCCATGCAACATATCCCGCCAAAATAACAAACACTACCACAGAAGATATAATTATAATTTTTTTATTTTTAAACATATTTTTAGATTATTAGTTTATTAGCTTCTTAGCTTGTAGCTTTTTAGGTTCTTAGGTTTCTTATTACTGCGAGTGCTGAGCACGAGCTTATTTAAGTTTCTTTTTCATTAATTTATCTACCTCTTTTGTGTGTGGTACTGCGGGACGTTTTTCTTCTTCATATTTTTTTATTTTTTCCAACAAATCAAAAGGAGGATTTTGAACATAATTACCCTCCGATTGCAAAACAATTTTTTTTATAAGCTGAGGTGAAAGATTTTCCCTTACCCAGTTCTTCATATAATCGGGTGAAAACAAATAAATTTCATCAAATTTATTTTCCTTATCCAAGCTCAAGGTTTTATCTGCCAACTTGTCGGAAAATTGCTGTATCAAATAATTTTTCATCCTTTCACGCACACTGCCACTACCAACAACCTTGCCCATGGCCCTTGTCTCAAAGTAACCCTCGTTGTCACTATATTTGAATTCTTCGGGAAGAAGTTGGTCAATTTTTTTTACCTCACCCGCATTTGCCAAATAAAATTTGGCCTCCTTTTTTCCACTAACAATAAGTAAAGCTTTTTTATCCTCAAACTGAGGCAATTCTTGTTTTATTTTCATAACTATATTTTATCATAAACACTTATTTCAAAAAACATACAGAATAAAAAAACCCCGTTTGGGGTTTTGGTATTATCTGTTTTCAAGTTTTATTAGTTTGGCAAAATGCTGATCTGCAAACCACTTGCGCCAACGCTCCCTGTCAACTTAAAAACTTCCACCCACCATCGACTGGGTTGGCTATCTCTAGTACAATTACCTTAAATGGAACGAAATATTAAAATTATCTTTACAACCCTCCTAATTTCAATGTCTGCCTTGGGGTTATTTTTTGTTTTAGGACAAAACAACACAGATGAAAGCACATCGCCACAAGAAAAAAACGAGGGTAGTATTTTTGTGTTGCCGGATAAGTTAAATATTAAATTCGCAGAAGAAATACCAACGCCCAACAACCCCTGCTACTCTTTGGAGGTTGAACAACATATTAAAGAAAATAGAGCCGAATTTAGCCAAATAACAGAATCCGAAACGCATGCGGGTGAAATAATTTTGCAAAAATACAACCCTCCTTTGGAAATTAACCGCGGTAGTACAGAAAATATGCAGGTTGCATTAACAATAGATACCGGAACCGGCGGAAGTTATGGTATTGATGAAATTTTACAAATAGCGCGTCACTATGATGTTTATTTAACATTTTTCTTAACAGGATGCTGGGTATTGGAAAATCCCGAACTTACTCAAAAAATATTTACAGAGGGTCACAGTATTGGCAACCACTCTTTAACTCACAGAAATTTAGCCGACGCTTCCGACGAAGCCGTGATGCGGGAAATTACAGAAACCGAGAGAATACTTCAAGAAACATTGGGTATTAAATCTCCGTTTTTTAGAAAACCACATTACGCTGGTGGGGAAAGGATTACAAATATGTTGGGGGAATTGGGGTATATTTCTGTACAGGGCTATCCCGATTTTGGAGATACGGGTGGTTGGAGAAGTTCTTCGACTTCCCAAGAGGTTCTAAATAATATTAAACAAAAAACAGCTCCGGGAGCTATTTGGGTATTGCATAATTTAAGTCCTTCGGATTTGGGAAGTTTCGAGGATATAGTGCGTTTTCATCTAGAGGAGGGCTACAAATTGATTGGGGTGGAAAAACTTTTACCGTAAGTACGTATCAAAAAACTCTACATTGCGTTGCATAAACAACGGCCAATGACTACCAAATTCGTGTGCACCGTTTTGATACACATAATAAAGAATGTCTCCCTTCTTTTCGACAAGTTTATCGCTCCATTCAATGGGAACACTCTCATCTGCAGTGCCGTGGTGCAATACAACCGCGGCTTTTATATTTTCTAAAAAGTTTATTGGAGAAATATCGTGCCAAAATTTAGGATTTTCCTCTGGCCCACCGTGTGTTTCTAAAATCATTTGCGCTGTTTCGGTACGACTCCTTGTCCATTTTTGAAAATTATCCCAAGTATCGGAACTTACCGGCGCATAAAGCGACACCGCCTTAACCAAATCCGGATGTGTGGTGATAATGTTCAAAGCAACCCCTCCGCCCATGGAATGCCCCATCATTCCTATGTTTTCTTTATCAAAAAAGCCAAATTCGCTTTCACGCACAGCATAGATTGCGTTTATTACATCTTCTGCATAACCAAGTCGAAATCTTTCTTCGACATTATCTACTTTTGTGGAATCGGCGTGATTTCTGTAATCAGGGTGTATTACAACATAACCCCTTCGAGCAAAGTAATCTTGTTCGCGCTTCAATCCTCTCCCATTTGTATAAATAACCGGGTCAATATACCCATGGTTTAAAATAAGTACAGGAAAGGGTCCTCCTCCTTTTGGCACGTTCATGATGCCCGAAATAGTAAGCTCTCCGCTTTTATATGTTATGTAGTAGCGGGTGTAAGCTAAATTATCATCCAAAACTCTCCCTAATGCTAAATCTCGACCATCAAACTCTCTTTGTGCAAATGCCTGAAGTGAAAGTTCGGGGTGAGGTTCTGTGCTTTGTTTTGATTTGGACCCGGCTAAAATTTCTATGTTGTCCGTAATAACATTACTTTGGTTTTGTGAATAAAAAAAAGCCGATAAGGACAAAATTAAAATAACAAAAAATATTGTAATTACTTTTATCATATTTTTTTATAATCTAATTAGCTAGTTCTTTATAGACACTCTCTGCCGGCTTACCCAAAATACCCATCCCCTCTCCCGCATCCTGTAGGCGATACCAAAAAACTTTTTTTATAAAATCTAAATCAAAAGAAATTTCGTAAGTTAGGCGTAAGTAATCTGCTTGTTCCTGTTCGTTAACTGCTCCAAATTGATCGGGATCCGTGGGCCAACCGATCTCAGTTATCCACACATCTTTTTCCAAATCTCCATATGTTTCCATGATATTTTTCATAAACCTCAAATAATCTTCCAGATAAACCGCGGGACTCTTCGGTTGTCCATACGGATGCAATGCCAAAATGTCGAAATAATTTGATGCGCCCGCTGCATACATATCACGCAGGTACTGCCTTGGAGGATTAAGACCACTCAACCCCCCATTAATTACAATTGCATTTGGGTTTGCCTCTTTTACAGCCTCGTACGCCATTTTAAGAAGCTCGACATATGCGCTTGCGCTGGGAGTTGGATACCAAAAACCAACCTCATTGGGTTCGTTCCAAACCTGCCAATATATAACGTCCGGATGTTGTTGTACAAGTTTTTTTAATTCTCCAACCCACTGTTGATAATTGCTTGGTGGTGGAACCCCGGGAGAGCCCTGTGGCGTATCATCAATTTTTTGCACCATTATTTTAATTCCCCTGGTGCTTAGGGCATTTTTAGCAAAAGATAAATCATTTGGAGCTAACCTTACAATGTTTACCCCCAATTCTTGCAACTTATTGACATCGTTTGTGGAACTTATGCCCGGTATAATTCCATATTCGAACTCATGTGTAGGAAGGTTTTGTGAATTATACTCCGAACCATTTACATAGGAATCGTGCTCATTTAAATTCATGATATATATTCCGTCCCAATCAAAACCAGCAGCCTCAAACTCCTGTGGAGTAATGTTTAACCAGCGCTTAGTACCCGTATCTCCATCTCCAAATAATCTATAAACCTTAAAATCGTTAATCTCTCTGGCGAGCGAATATAGCTGATACCTACCAAACTCACTTTCACTTACGGTTTTTATATTTTCCCATCTAAGGTGTTCGTACTGATTAAAAATATCGGGATTCAAAATTAATCTCTTAAATCTTTTTACTTGCCCTGAGCCTGCCGAAGGATCTCCAATAATTTTTACAATATAAATATTATGATGAACCGCTGTTTTTATTAAATCACCATCGGCTATAACTTGCGCCCCCGAATTCTTAGGCAGAACTAAAAACACGCCCGCAAATACGACCGAGAAAAATAACATATACCTTAAGAAATTATTGCTATTTTGTTTCATCTGTTTTAACCACCTCCGGTTTTTTAGACAATGTTTTTTCCGGCTCCAATGCCTCTTTTATAACAACCTGCTGGCTTGTCAGATTGCGCCCCAATATATTTATTATAATTGGTGTCACAATCGCTGTAATAATAACCAATGCCACAATTGAAGCAAGTAAATTATTGTCCAAAATGCCTTCGCCAAAACCTAAAAAGGCTACCGCAAGTACTGTGGATAGTTGAGGTATTGTAGACGTTCCCAAAAAAACGCTCTCCTCGTTAGTAAATCCTCCAATTTTTCCGGCCAATACACCGCCAAAAAATTTAGAAAGAATCAGCCCCCCGGTTATGCTTGCTGTAAGCAAAATGGCTCTGGTTTCCCCAACAAATATAGATACATCTATTGTTGCTCCCAAAACAACAAAAAACACCGGGATAAAAAACCCATAACCTATCGCGTGCAACTTAGCTTTAGTGAGATGGCTTTTTATGGTTCCCGAAAGTACAAGGCCGGCAAAAAATGCTGCAATAATTGCATGCAACCCGGCGAGTTCAAAAAACACCACAAATCCAACAAGTACTAAAATTATAAAACGTAATTCTTTTTCATATAAATCTTGTTGCTCGGGGTAATCTTCGGCAAATGCTAACCACCTCATTTTAGGTGCAAACCATAACATGGCCGCAACAACACCAGCAAGTATTAAATACATTAAGATGGTTACAGGAACAATTCCATCTCCAACATATTGTAAAAATATTGCAAGGAAAAGCAAACTAAAGGCATCTACAATAATGATGGAGCCTATTATGACCCTTCCCAAATCAGAGGCAATAATTTTTTGTGCCTGAAATTGCGGAAGCAGTAGTGAAATAGAAGAGGACATAAACACGATTCCCACCAACACCGCCGTTGTCCAAGAATACCCAAATGCAAGAGTAATCCAAATACCAATCAGGGTGGGAAAAACACCTATAAATATTGGAGTTAGGACAAGTTGGCGCTTTATTCCCTTAGCGCTCGATAAGCGAGATTCCAGTCCCGCCATAAACATAAGAAAAACAAGGCCGATAACCGCAAAAAAATTAATAGTAGCATCTACCTCAAACAAACCAAACCCGCTCGGTCCAACCACAATTCCGCCCACAACAAGAGCCACCACCCATGGAACTCTCATACGCGAAAAAAACTGCGAAAAAACGACAGCGACTAATAAAATTATAAAAAATGCAAAAAAAGTAGTTCCCATGTGTTTTTTTAGCTTGTAGGTTTTTAGCTTCTTAGCTTTTTAGGTTTTTAATTACTTATTACTGCGAGCCCCTCACCCAGAATTGATATTTCTTGAACTGCGCAGTATCAATTCTGGGTGAGGGGCGAGCTTATTATTCATTTTACCCCTATTTTGCTCGTACATCAAACTCAACACCAAAACAAATACGCCCCCACGGGGGCGTATTTGGTTTTATAACTTTATTAAGTTTTTTATTGATATAAAGTAAGCGGATCAATCCACTGGGCAAGCTCCTCTTCGGTTTTTACATATCCGCGAAAATCTAATCCATTTTCTACTGGACGAACCGAAAAATGTAAATGCTTGCGGGCCCCATCTGTCTCCTCGCTATGGTCATTTCCAAGCACTCCTATAATATCGCCCGCTTTTACTTTAATATTATTCTTTATCATGCTCTGTGGATCAAGGTGACCATACAAAACAAAATAATCTTTACCATCTATCGTGTGATTTAATACCATAACCCCGCCGTACCCTTTTACCCAATCGCTAAATACAACCGTACCGTCGGTAATTGCGCGTACGGAAATCTCCTGTAATATTCCCTCATATTCGACGTCTACACCATTATGATAACCGTCAAATTTATCCGGTTGCACAGGAGAGGTTTGTGGAGTTATAAACAATCCAAAATATTTTTTTGTTATTTTTTCTTTAAATCCGCCTATCGGCTCCAAAATTATTAAACTGTCCTCCACTTCTTTTTCGTTAGAATCGAATCCTCCCGCAATTGTGCCCGAAGAAAGTTCTATATTAAAAACTTTTTCATTTTGTGCAAAATCAAAAACAAAGGCACCTGTGGCCCCCAAAATAACTGCTATAAAAACTGGTAAGAAAAATCTTTTCATCACTACCTATTATACAATAAAAAACTAATTTATGCAAGGTTAAAAATCCCCCCCCACTTTTGCACAATTATATAATTATATATTGTATTTTAATGATATAATTAATTATAACTAACCATATGAAATCTTTTGGAAAACTGGTAATACCTTTATTTATTGTTTTTGTAATTTCAGCTTTTTTTTATTCCTCCGCCTCAGCGGCTCTTTCTGATGGCTCTCTTGTGCGTGCTGATGGAACAGAAAATATCTACCTAATAGAAAATGGTATAAAGCGATGGGTAGAATCTTCTCAAGCATTTCAAGCACAGGGTTTTCGTTGGGAAGATGTCCACATTGTAAGTGCCTCCGAAATAGAAAACATACCCTCTGGTCAAAATGTGGGTATTTTTTCAAAAGTAATTTTGCCTGGAGAGGAGTCCTATCTTCCGGATTTAGCACCATTTGCTGTTAGTAATTTTTTAGTAACGGAATTGAATGGACGCACTATATTAAGATTCGAATCTACATTTTGGAATATGGGCGCACGGGCACTTCAAGTTAGGAACGGAACACCAATCGACACCGCAGATCCAGATACAAACAATGTATATCAGCGTATTTTAAAAGATGCGGGCCAGTATAGAGAAAAACTTGTAAACGATTTTATCTGGCATCCGTCACACAACCATTACCATTATGAAAATTTTATAAATTATGTACTAAAACCGTTGGACACCCAAGCAATTAACCCTGTAATAAAAGATAAAGAATCGTTTTGTTTTTGGGATAGCATACCTGTTAATCTTGGCCTTCCTGGAGCACCTAGCGGGAAAATTTACTCAAACTGTGACGCAACTATTAGGCAGGGTATTTCTGTGGGGTGGGCTGATGTTTATGAGAGAACTTTGGCCGAACAATATATAGATATTAATAATTTGCCGACAGGTACATATAGTTTTGCAACTCAAATAAATATCGGTGACTCACTGCTGGAAAAAAATTATAGCAACAATAAAAGTGTGGTAATTTTGCATATTAACGCAAGTGCCAAAACAGTGCAGCTTATTGCTTCGGGTGCTCCATTCCAAAGAGATGGGTCCTTTAATTTCCCAGACGGCATGTTAATTAAGGGTGATTCATCCGAAGAGATTTACATAACCCACAACAACAAAAAAAGACAATTGCGTGGTAGTGAGGTTCTGGCATCTTATGGATATTCGGCAAGTTCCGCCATAGTGTTGCCTCAAGATGTTGTAGACGCAATGCCTTATAACAACCTTATACGCGCCGATGGAACTAAAGTTTACGCACTAAACGACGATGGATACAAAAGACATATAAGCAACCCCGCGATTTTCGAATCTTACGGTTTAAGCTGGCAAGACATAGCAGATATTAAAATGGAGGAATTTTTAGGATATTCGGATGCGCGCTTTGTACGTATTGGGGGTTCCACTAAACTTTATTATCAATACGATCGTGCTGTGTGGCCTCTTTCTTCATCAGCGACAACGGAGAGTACTTTTCCTTGGAGTCAATTGCAGATTATAAATTCCGTCGATTTTAACAATTATATTTTAGGGCCTACACTTGATTCTATTCCAACAGAACCGCCAGCTTTACCCATATCCTCTCAAGCCGTAAACAACACTCATATTCCCCTATCAATATCTGACGGCTATCGAATATCTTATTTTACACACATGTATGTGGGTCCGGTTCGGTTTATGGCTATATCGCCCGACGGTATTTTATTTGTAAGTAGACCAAGCACTTTGGGACTCTACAGCGGTAACACCCAAGGAGGTGCTGTTTTAGCTCTCCCCGACACCGACAATAATGGCGAGGCGGACAGAGCGATAGAGATAATTTCGGGCCTTACAGATTATCCACACGGATTAGCTTTTTATAATAATTATTTATATGTTGCAGAACAAAAAACAATTTCAAGATATCCATATCTTGGAAACGCCCAAGTTGGTGCACGCGAATCCTTGCGAGGATTACCTTCGGGTAGTGGACATATTTCGCGTACAATAGCGTTTAGTCCGGAGGGAAAAATGTATATTTCGATTGGTTCTTCTTGTAATGTATGTGAGGAAACGGACGAACGCCGTGCCGCAATTTTAGAATCCAATCCTTCTGGAGAAGTAGGACGAATTTTTGCAAGTGGTTTAAGAAATGCTGTGGGGATGATATTTAAACCAGGAACAAACCAGTTGTGGGTTACAGAAAATGGAAGAGACCACTTGGGTGATAATTTACCACCCGATGAAATAAACATCGTGCAAGACGGAGCGCATTATGGTTGGCCGTATTGTTATGGAAATAAAATAACAGACCCTCAATTTAACAATTCCGCGTTTTGTTCCGGCACACAGGCGAGTACATATAATATACAGGCGCATTCGGCACCACTTGGTTTAAGATTTATTGATAGTCTCCAATTTTCGCAATGGGAAGGCGATTTATTTGTAGCATATCAGGGTTCTTGGAATAGAACAGTTCCCACAGGAAACAAAATAGTTCGCCTGGATGTTGAGGGAAATAGCGTTATTGACGAAGAGGATTTTATTTCCGGGTGGTTGCAGGGCTCTACTGTATACGGACGCCCCATTGATGTGATTTTTGGTCCCGACGGCGCCATGTATATCTCGGACGAAACAGCCCAAACAATATACAGAGTAGATAAGATATAAATTATATAATAATCGCCTCAAATTTTTTGAGGCGATTATTTATAAATACGCCACACGTGTGGCGTATTTATGGTTTTGGTATAAATTCTCAGGTTTTTAGGTTCTTTGGTTTTTAATTACGTATTACTTATTACTCGTTACGTATTGCTAATTATTACTAACCAACTCCCCTCTTACTACTAATCTTTGTTTCGTTGTAAAAAGAGGTGTGCAGGTTATAAGTGTCACCACAGATTTATCTGTTGGGTCCAATACCTCCATCTGGTTTGGCTCTACCACAAATTTTTCTGTAATTTTATATGTATATGTTTCATCTTGCCATATTACCTCGAAAGTATCACCTACTTTAACTTCGTTTAATCTAAATAGTGTATTTTTACTTGGTGGAATATTAAGATAACGGTGTCCAAAAATAGCTGTGTTGCTTCCCTTATCCGGAGTGCTTGTGCCGGGGGCGCGCCATGCTCCATATAAAAGCGCGTTCTCACTTTCGCTTTCTATAAGAGGCATGTTTACTCCTATTTTATTTATAACAAGACGCGAACCTTCCTGCTCTACTTTTTCTTCCAAATCCACCCTCTCATCCGAAGACAATAAAACATCCGAACCCAATGCAGAAATAGCGCGTTTTGCCTGAAATTGCCACATCAAATATGTTCCCGCAAAAGTAAAGGAAATAATAAATAAAATTCCAAAAAATATTTTGTTAAATCTCTTGTTCATAATACGCAGGACGACCACGTTTATAAGTGGTCGTCCATTTAACTAATTTCCAAGCTTGGAAATTATTTTTTTAAAAATACTAATTTTCTTTTATCGTAAGCGTGTACGCCAGCGATGTAAAGAAATGCTCCAAGTGAGGCAAACATCAACATTGCAAGCAAAGGATGATCTATCAATCCTCCAGCTTCGGTTAATGTGTCATCACCCAAAACTTCTCCTGCAACTACTAACAAATCATCCTGGGCATATACAGTTTCGGAATAATTATCTGCGGTAAGAGTTGCGGGAAAATCATAACTTGTTAAATCTACATTGGCACCAACCTCGACATCAAATGTGGTTGTCCAAATTTCGTCAATATCAAGGGTTCCAAATTCCCACACAATAGGTCCTGCCGCGTTTGCGATATTCCCAAAGAATGCAGGGAATATCCCGCTGTTTGCCACCTCATCAAATCCTAAAGGAAGATCAACAGTTACAACAACGTTTTCTCCTGTTGCTTCGCCCGTATTTTGAGCGGTAACGGTTACACTTACTGTAGAACCTGGGTTTGTTACACTTGGCTCAACTACGATTGTTAAAGTAAATTCAGGAGCTGCCTCATCACCCAAAACTTCAGGTTGGGGTGTGGAAGAACTAGATTTCTTTTTAGGAGCTGGTTGTTCTTCTTCATATTCACAACTCTCATCATCTTCTGTTGCATTTTCGTCGTAATTTGTTGCTTCAGGATCCATACATCCCAAAACTGGCTCCTCCTCTTCTTCATATTCACAACTCTCATCATCTTCTGTTGCATTTTCGTCGTAATTTGTTGCTTCAGGATCCATACATCCCAAAACTGGCTCCTCTTCTTCTTCATATTCACCATCGCAACCCCCACTATTCCAAAGGGCTTCGTTTTCTGGTGTCCAGTTTTTCCCAGGATAAGAAAGAATGGTGCCATTGTCATCAAAATGAAATGGTGGGATAACATCATATTCATGACCTTCATGTCCCTGAAGGTTTATATTTCCTCCGGTAGCTGTTATGTTCGGGGAGTTTGAAACAAAATTCTTCCCATTACCTGAGTGACAAATCGTCACACTTGTTTGAGGTTCACCCCCAAACGGATCGTGGTCTGCCAAAGTATCAAAAACAGCCAACATTGGCGTTAATACTAAAGCAAGCGCCACAGCAACTACAAGTAAGTAGTTTTTTCTCATGCTTATTTCTCTCATCTATTTATTTTATTTCTAATATTTATGCACTACGCACACGACGTAATTTTAAATATATAAATATTAAAAATTAATTATTACAAATTAAATTATACTCTAAATAATTTAAATGTAATAGATAATAATTATACACAAACAATTATACACTATTATTAATTTATTGTCAATTGTTGTATAAAAAAACCCCTTCATGGCTTCATGTGAAGGGGTTTGTGTTTGTATAAATACTATTTTATTATTCCTCTTTCTTGGTTGCCCAGACCAGGCCACCACCAACTGTAACAAATGTAAGCCCCAGGCCAACAATTATAAGACCCATAGCACGGGCAAATTGTCCCTGAAAATCAGAGGCAACACCGGCACTAATCTGTGCCAATAGCGCCTGTGCTGTTGGGGTCCACACCTTATCGCGCGCCGGCCCCTCAAGTGGGTGCATGCGGTCAAAGTCGGTCCAATAACGGCCATTCACTTCAAAAGTGTGTTCACCTGCCTTAAACACTTCGCCCTTGTATTCCACATCCTCTTCCAAGACAATTGTCTGTGTTCCATGCAACACATGGTAGGAAATAACTGCATACTGCACCATAAGCTCATCAGCCGTGTTCACCAGCGGGTCGTTGGGGTCCAAGTTGCTACGCCTTAGAGGATATTTCCAATCATCCTCCAAAAGCGAAAGAATCTTTTCCCCCACTTTCACCGAACCACGATCCACAAAGTTACCGTCCTCATCGTAGGAAAGAGTGACATCCTGGGCTTCATAAACAGCACCAAGCGATCTCATACCTGCCTGCGCCATATAAGTTACAACCGATCCGGCCATAGCAAGTAACACACCAAACACCACAATAACAATTCCAACTTTTTTGATTCTATTGTTCATTTTGTTTCCTCCTGTTTGTTCGCCTTTTGTAATTTAGCGAATTTACAATTAATTTATACAAACATCGTGCGGGCTCAAACGACCTTTTGGATTCGAGCCTGCACCTAACTTTATGTTATAATTTAGCAACCCAATTGCAATGTTTCTGTCATTTTTGCAAATACCCTTTAAAAAATATCTATTTTTTTTATTTGTTCAACGCCCCAAAAACGCTTATTTTAAAGGTTTTTAAGCAAATTATGTATATTTTTGTATTTAATCTCATTTGTTAAAATGTGTGCCGAAAAAGCGTCACTTTTTATTTTTTCGCTATAGACCACATTAATTCAAAATACATTCTATTAGTTTCGGTAAGCGGTGCATCTTTTATTAGCATGCCCTTTACTGGCTCTTGTTTTAAAGACAGGATAGCTATCTTATCTCCAAAAATATAATTCGCCGAGCGAAAATTGTATTGTTTGGGTACAAATCTGGTTTCGCGAAAAGTTTCACTATCATCTTTTTTCATCTCCAAGGCCTCCGCTGTTAAATTGGTAAGAAGTTTTACGCTAAGGCGATTTTTTATTCTAAGATTTATAAAATCCTCAAAATATTCATTTGCAATTATATTCATATCATCCACAGATGTAATTGCCAAAAAGGGCTTTTTTTCCTCTATTATTTCGTTAAATATCAATCTTATGCCTTCGCGCCCACTGAAAAATCTTATATCCGAATCCAACTTTGCACTACCGGCCAATCTTTCGAAACGAGGAATACTCTCTCTGTATAGTTGTAAACTATTTTGATAAATATCAAGAAGTTTTTCGGGAGAACGAGGAATATATAGGGTGCGTCTCTTTTTTTGATAAAAATCTACTATACCCTTATCCAGCATATTTTGAATATAGGAATACGCACTTGTTCGTGGAATTTCCGCATGTTCGGCAATCTGTTTTATATTTGCTTCTTTTAACGCAAGGAGTGCCAAGTAGATCTTTGCCTCTTTTTCGTCCAAACCTATTTGTTGTAATATTTTTACCAGTTTCATAGTAAACATCCTTACTATACCACAATTTATAAAAAAATAAATACGCCAATCGATTGGCGTATTTATTTTTTTATAGTTTTATAATCTTCCGACTCTGTAAATTTACAAACCTACAGCATTATACACATCCACTAGATTATATCCATTAAGTAGTGCTTCGGCTGTTTCCAACAACAACCCTCGTACTTGGACATTTGTATAATTTCCAGATGCGAGAATAAGTGCTGCGCTTCCGGCAACATGCGGAGAAGCCATAGATGTTCCGCTTGCCACAAAATAACCGCCTCCTTTCCATGTAGAATTTATATCAACGCCAGGCGCTACAAGCTCCACATAATCTCCTGTATTGCTAAACCATGCCAAATTATCTTCACTATCTGTCGCACCTACCGCGATAACACTTTCATGTGCTGCAGGATAACTTGGGTTGTTGTCTAAATCTCCGTTATTGCCCGCTGCAGCTACAAGCACAACTCCGGACGCGTATGCGGCGTCAACCGCATCCTGCAGGGATTGTGTAAATGTAGTCGTTCCCAAACTCATGTTTATAACATCTGCGCCATTATTTACAGACCAGTCGATACCTCGAATTACGTGACTAAGGAATCCAGAGCCGTTTCGGTCAAGAACCTTAACTGCAAAAAGGTTGGCGCCGTGCGAAACTCCGACAACTCCTATATCGTTGTTTAATGCAGCTATGGTTCCTGCAACGTGAGTTCCATGTCCATTATCGTCGTCTCCACCCGCAAAGCAATCTCTTACACGGTGTGTGCAGGTTACTCCAACCGCAACATTTAAATCGGGATGGTTCAGCGCAATGCCTGTGTCCACAACAGCAACATTAACGCCACTACCCGTGCTTGTGGCCCATGACTGGGGAGCTTGTATTCTTTCTACGCCCCAATCGGTTGTTTGTGGGGGCTGATTAGTGTCTTCCTCTCCCTCGTCGCCTCCAGGGCCTCCTTTGTCGTGTCCGGGTCGGTGGTGGATAGCGTTAACAATCACATCTGGCTCCACATAAAGCACACCGGGTAGTGCCCCTATCCTATTTACTGCTTTTTCTGGCAAAAGCACGCTAAAACCGTTAATTAAATTTAATTCGCCCAACACCTGTCCGCCCACATCTTGCAATGCGTTACGAGCCTCACTATTTAATTCGTGGTCAAAAACCACAATAAATCTACCCTGATTATTTCCTTGTCCTTGTGCGATTACCAAAGCAGGAACCAAAGCAATAACAAGAGCAAAAACCGAAAACAAAACAATAGATTTTTTTAACATATTTTTATCTTATTAACTTTAATTGTTATTTTTTACATTATATCTTTTTTAATTTTATTCTGCAAATCTATAGGACCCCCGCGGGGTCCTATAGATTGTATTTAAAAAATAAAAAACCACCCCATTAGGATGGTTTTGACTCAAGTATAACAAATGGTGCTCTAACTCCACCAGAAAACCTTTCGGCCGCCTCAAGCGCCATTTGCGCCCTTTTTAAAGAACTCTTTACTCTACCCTCCGTAGTATATAAAGACCCTTTGGCAACATCCTCGGCACAACCTACAGCTGCAAAATTATCCATTGGCTCACCAACCTGATAATCGCCCTCTATTTCAAATATTCTACCGAGGAGACAAACAAGAAAGGTTCCTGCACTTTCTTCATCATCCTTTTTTCTTGCATATCCACCATCCTTAAAACATTTTCTCACCGCAGGAATAAATTCCTTTACCATAAAACCATATAAATCTTCGGTGTTCGACTTTTTGATCTCAGGCAACGCCAGCTCATATTGGATAAGTTCTCCCATTCTAAAACTGGATGTAAAACCAAAAAGCCACTCTGTGCCAGACCTATCTTCCCTTATAAACACTTTTGGATCTTTGCGCACAGTTAGTCGTAATCCGGCAACTCCTGCCGAATCTCCACCAATTACCATATTTTCACCATCTGTGATTGCCATAATACAGGTCATGAGCGAAACTCCTTTGTGTAATACTGAGGATACTTTATCAGTTTTGAGACGACTTGTCAATTAAGCATATCTTAAAATAAGCCGATATAAAAAATAAAATAGGATTCCTGTAGGAATCCTATTTTTTCTCCATTTTAAGACATTCCGAATTAATACAGTATCTTTTTCCACCTTTATCCTTTGGCCCATCATCAAATACATGCCCCAGATGCGAACCGCACTTTTTACACACAACCTCAACACGCACCACTCCCCCGCTTTTATCTTCGCGAAGTTCGATATTTTTTCTGTTCGCCGGTTCGGTAAAGGAAGGCCAACCCGTGCCCGAATCGAATTTTGTATCCGAAGAAAACAACTCGACTCCACAAGCTGCACACTTATACACGCCCTTGTCTTTTGTGTGCACATATTTACCGCTAAAAGGAGGTTCTGTTCCGCCCTCACGCATTATGCGATATTGCTCAGGTGTTAGTTTTTGTTTCCAATCATTTTTCATAGCTTATTAGTTTTTTAGTTTTTTAATTTATCACTGAATAATTTTTTAACTTTTTCTATTTTTGGGTTTATAACTGCCTGACAATAGGGGGCGGACTTATTTTTATTGTAATAATCCTGATGATAACCCTCGGCAGTGTAAAAATTTTTATATGGGAGAATTTTTGTAGCTATAGGTTTGTCGTACACATTTTCCTGCAATTCTTCTTTGGATTTTTGAGCCAACTTTTTCTGTTTTTCGTCATGATAAAAAATAGCCGCCTCATACTGTGGTCCAATATCTGGCCCCTGCCCTCCCTCTTGTGCGGGGTCGTGTGAAATCCAAAAAACCTCCAAAAGCTCGTTATAAGATACTTGTGTAGAATCATATTTTATTTGTATTGCCTCAAGATGCCCTGTGGTACCCCCCAATACCTCCTCGTATGTTGGGGTTGGGGTTTCTCCTCCCGAATAACCCGATTCCACGGAGCTAACGCCACTTAGCATTCTAAACACGGCATCCTGGCACCAAAAGCATCCTCCTGCAAATGTAGCTATTTCCATATTATTATTTTAACATGCTTAATTTTCTGTATAAAACTCCACCCTTTTACCTACAATATCTTCTGCTCCAAAATTTTCCTCTATCCAACCGGCGTTTACTTCCAAAACCTTGTCCACCAAAAATGCGGGCGCATAGATTTGTTTTGGCGGATCATCAACTTCGGGCTGAATATTTTTGTGAACATCTACAATTTTATCGCCGTTTATCCAAATAAAATCAAGGGCAAAATTCATATCCTTCATCCAAAAAGAATATTTACCGCTTCTGCTAAAAATAAACAACATCCCTCGATCATTCGCCATGCTTTCCCTACCGCTTAAACCCCGCCCCCGTTGTTGAGAAGTATCGGCAACATCAACAAGCACCTTTTTGTCGTCCACTAATACATAACTAACCTCGCCCATTTCCTCCCGTGGCTGAACATTTGTTTTTACAATAGCAAAAACGCTCATACCGAATATTGCCAGAGCAATCATTCCCAAAATAGTGCCCTTGGTGCGTATTTTCATTATTATTATAAAGCTAAGTCTTTTTATTTTATCATAAATACACCGTCGCTCGCATATAAAACACTTTTACAATTAACCTTTCGATATATTCAAAAATAATCGATGCCAAGAGTGGGGGTTAAAGTTTTTTTGACCTCTTCGCTGTATTTCGTTCCACCTCCTTTAGGAGCTGTTTTCTTAACCGAACGCTTTTTGGAGTTATTTCTAAATACTCATCATCATTTATTATTTCCAAACCCCGCTCAATAGTCACTGGTGTGGGTGGTGTTAGGGATATGTTTTCATCCGACCCACTTGCGCGCATATTGGTAAGTTGCTTGCCTTTTATCGGATTAACCGCCATCTCTAAATTTTTAGATGTATCCCCTATAACCATACCCTCGTAAACTTCTATATTTGGGCCCACGTACAATACACCTCTCGCCTGAAGATTAAACAACGAAAACCCAAGGGTTTTACCAGTCGCCATAGAAACCATAGAGCCCGTTTGGCGTGTTTGGATTTTTCCCACATATGGCTTAAAACCAATAAAATGACTTGCAAATATCCCCATCCCTTTTGTGTCTATTATGAATTGATTTCTGTACCCCAAAAGTCCCCGTGTTGGACCTTCAAACATAACCCTAACCATATCACCATTCTGTTTTATATTTGTCATTCTAACTCCGCGCTTATTTAATTTTTCTATAATCGCCCCCTGAACGTCCGAAGGGATATCAATTACAACCTCCTCAAATGGTTCGTTCTTTACGCCATCTATTTCTTTTATAATTACCTGTGGTTGGGAAACTTGAAGTTCGTAGCCCTCACGCCGCATGTTTTCCAGCAAAATTGCTATGTGCAACTCGCCTCTTCCATACACCTTCATCGCATCTTCATTAAAATCAACCCTAAGACCAACGTTTATTTCCAGCTCTTTTAAAAGACGCTCTCTAATTTGTCGTCCTGTTACAAATTTTCCTTCCTGTCCTGCAAATGGAGAATTATTAACTAAAAAATTAAGTGCAATTGTTGGTTCGTCCACCTTGATTGTGGGAAGAATTTCTGTCTCTTCCAGTTCGCATATTGTATCGCCAATATAAATATCCGAAAGACCCGCAAGCATTACAATATCCCCCGCCTGTGCTTCGGCCACTTCTTTCCTATTAGTTCCCTCAAACGTAAATAGTTTAGTAATTTTACCCTTTTTGGTTTCTCCTGTCGTCTTTTTTATAAATACATTCATACCATCTTTAATAACCCCCTCATATACACGCCCAACAGCAAGGCGACCCAAAAAATTATCGTAGGCCAAATTAAACGGCTGAACTCTTAAATCGCCCCCAGCATCATTGGGAGCTGGCGGAACTTCTTCTAAAATTACATCCAACAATGGCTCTAAGTTTTTCTGCTCATCCTCCAAAGAACGCATTGCCACTCCGTTTTTTCCTATGGCATACACTGTTGTAAAGTCGATTTGTTCATCGTTAGCCCCCAAATCGAAAAAAAGTTCGAGTATTTCGTCGTGCGCTTTTTTTACATCGGCAGCAGGTTTGTCTATTTTATTTAAAACCACGATAGGTTTGTGTCCCAATTCCAAAGACTTTTTTAAAACAAAGCGAGTTTGTGGCATAGGGCCTTCCTGTGCATCTACAACCAAGATAACCGAATCTATGGAGCGTAGCACTCGTTCGACTTCGGAACCAAAGTCCGCGTGTCCGGGTGTATCTACAATATTAATTTTTGTACCTTTATAATTAACCGATGTGTTTTTGGCGTAAATGGTAAGGCCACGCTCTTGTTCTAGTGCGTTTGAATCCATACTTATCCCATCCTCAACCGTGCCGGTTTGACGCATAATCGCATCGGTGAGTGTGGTTTTACCATGGTCTACATGGGCAATTATTGCAATGTTTCTTATTTCCATAGACATAAAAAAATGCCCTCAAAGACACTTTTTATACTTAATATAACATTAATGATACAACAAAATTTAACTTTTTACAAGTGCCATTGACAAAATGGCTTATTTTAGTATATAATAGTAGTTCAAGTGTCTTTCTCAATCTTAGTGAACAAGGGAGCAGAGCTTGTAAAAATATGAATAATCAATATCGCGGATCCCAAAGTCGTTCTCGTGTTCAACCTAAGGCCCGTAATAAACAAAAAACTAAAAGAAGAAGCCGTACAGAATACGGCCAAGCTTCGGGTTCTCGGGCATTCACAGGGCATTATAAAAAACGTGTGCATAAAAAATATCACTCACGCACACAAGCGCGTGGCAGATACGGAAAGGGTTTTGATGTAAGTGCGTTTATTAACAAGGAGGTCGTTCTATCATCAAAAGGAGAAAAGGTTTTTGTTTCCAACCGCTCGTTTGAAAATTTTTCTATACATAAGGACTTAAAAACCATAATTTCCAATATTGGCTACACAGAGCCCACTCCAATTCAGGATAAAATAATTGGGCATATTTTAGATAAAAAAGACGTTGTTGGGATTGCAAACACCGGTACGGGAAAAACTGCCGCATTTTTAATTCCGCTCATAAATAAAGTTATTGATAATCCAAGTGAAAAAATACTTGTTGTTATACCAACTCGCGAACTTGCAAATCAAATAAACCAGGAGCTTAAAAAGTTTACCCGAGGCATGAACATTTTTTCGGTTTGTTGCGTTGGAGGAACTTCTATTATTCCGCAAATACGGGGGCTGCAACGTAAAAACAGTTTTGTAATTGGTACCCCCGGGCGCTTAAAAGATTTAATGCAGAGAAAAAAACTTGATTTGTCACAAATTAATACAATTGTATTGGACGAGGCAGACAGAATGTTGGATATGGGCTTTATACATGATATGAAATATCTTATTTCCAAAATGCCACCCCTACGCCACACGCTTTTATTTTCTGCCACGCTTTCGCACGATATCAGAAATATCATTGGCGATTTTCTTAACAACCCAATCTCTGTTTCTGTTAAAACAAGCGAAACAACAAAAAACGTGGAGCAGGATATTATAAAAATGCGACACGGTGAGGAAAAAATAAAAACACTAAGCAATTTACTTGCGCAACCCGAATTTGATAAAGTGCTTATATTTGGAAGAACAAAGCACGGTGTAGAAAAACTCTCGCGCGACCTTTATCAAAAAGGTTTTAAGACGGAATCTATACACGGAAACAAAAATTATAACCAGCGGCAAAGGGCTCTTGCAAACTTTAAAGAAAACAGAACAAGCATCTTAGTTGCAACCGACGTTGCATCCAGAGGTCTGGATATTCCAAATGTAAGCCATGTTATTAACTACGACCTTCCAAATACCCACGAGGATTATATCCATCGAATAGGACGAACCGGCAGGTGGGGTAAAAAAGGCAAAGCGCTTACATTTGTCTAAAAAAACCGCCAATCTTGGCGGTTTTTTATTATTTCTTATTTATGTGTAAACCATGGTAAGCAAGCCCACCGGCAAAAATTACCGCAAGCCAACTAAACCACATAGGAACTTCCCAAGTGCCTATGTGTACGGGCCAACCAAAGGCAACTCGTAAAAAATGTCCGGTTGCCACCAACACAAACACTGTTGATACCGTTATAAAATATGTTTTATTTTTCATTTTATATTTTTAAGATTAAGCAATTGAGCAATTGGTGTTAAGCTTTCCATATTTTAATTATACTACAAAAGATTTATGATTTCTTATTAGAAAATAAAAAACCTGGCAAAAGACCAGGTTTTTTATGCTTACTTAATGTTATCTATTCTTGTTCGTCCAATTTAGACGCAGCTTCTGGTGTGGAAACTGTCTTGCCCATAAGCAAAAGCTTAACTATAGCAAATGCAATAAGGAAATAAACCAGCATTGCCAAAAGTGTTGTCCACTCAAAAATACTACCCTGCACAACGGTCATTTTAAATACCGCAAGAAAAGGAGCGGCAAACGGCCATGTAACGGCATAAATAAAGCTTGAAAATCCCGCATCCGGATTTGCTCCCATCAACTTGAGTACAAAACGGAACGCAAGCAAAACTTGAAGTAGCCCAGTAAGGTACCATACAATTTGCGTGCCCTTAAATATCGGTTTTGTGGTGTTAGAACTATATGATGATTTCATGTTGTAAATATTAACAAATTTTTATTAATTATATTATCGACCTATTTATTATTTAGCACTAAAGAACTATCAACAACTAAAATAGCCCAAGCACCTTAAGTATAATTAAAATAAGGGCAATGACTACTAAAGTGTGGACAGCTTTGCCTCCTAGCTTAAAACTAAACCCGAGAAGCCAGAGGATAACTAAAATTGCGACTATTGTCCAAAACATATTTTTTTGTTTTTTAAGTATTGCAAGTAAATCAACCTTTATTTAAGTATAGCACAAACACAAAAAATTTATACCCAAACAGTCCGTCTTTCCAATCCCTGCAAAAAACAAAAGGCAACCCAAAAGCCCCATTCATGGGGCTTTTGGGGGTCGCTGTTGCCTCGCAGGGATTCGGCGTCAAGTTGCTAAATTCGCACTACGCCCTGCGGGCTTGCGCTCATTAAATACTTCCTGCCCGGACTCAGCGCCGCCGGCGCTTACGTCTTTCGAATCCCAGCAAAAACTACGGAAGTTGACAAAACCCCATTCAAGGGGTTTTGTCAAACTTATGTTGCCTCGCAGGGATTCGAACCCCAACTAACTGGACCAAAACCAGCCGTACTACCATTATACTACGAGGCAATTTGAGTATTGTTTAACATACTTATTTTGCCACAACTTAGCCCAATGTAAAAGGGAGGTATATATTACCTCCCTACTAAATGAAGTGGGCGCTCCGATATAACATCGGAGCGCCCGGCACTGGGAGAAAGACTCGAACTCTCACTTAGGGATCCAAAGTCCCTCGTGCTGCCAATTACACTACCCCAGTAAAGGTCCCTTTATGGGACCGGCACTCCCGACGGGATTTGAACCCGTGATACCAGGATGAAAACCTGGCGTCCTAGGCCGCTAGACTACGGGAGCATGTTTACCCCGCCTGTACATGTACAGGCGGGGTTGCACCCCAGGCAGGATTTGAACCTGCAACCTACGGATTAGAAGTCCGTTGCGCTATCCATTTGCGCCACTGGGGCCTGAAATGGAAGGAAGATGGACAA
>Ga0326597_10003322_pt1 | contig 23294 bp, 17 predicted proteins | sample RVTome_12_FD_203789 | JGI IMG/M metagenome (GOLD analysis project Ga0326597, IMG submission 203789) | Soil microbial communities from uranium-contaminated site in the Upper Colorado River Basin, Wyoming, United States - RVT100D185 | ecosystem: Environmental > Terrestrial > Soil > Contaminated >... | reverse complement strand
GGGGGCGGGCCCCGGCCCCCCCCCCCCCGCCCCCCCGGCGGGGGGGGGCCCCCCCCCCCCCCCCCGGACCCTGCGACTCACTCAAGCGTTCACCCACCCCCTGACCCCCTCCCTCAAAGGGAGGGGGAAATCCGTTGCACGATGCAAACAGAAACGGCCCCCATTGGGCCATAGGCACGTGAGCGAGGTTGTCGCGCTCCGTGGGGAAGTCCCTGGTCTGCTCGAACTCAGGCATGGAATGAAAGCGGCCGTTGAGATGAAACCGCCGGCCGTGGTAGCGGCAGCGGAGGTGCCGCTCGTTGCCGGGCCCTTCGCAGACGATGTTGGACCGGTGCGTGCAGACGTTGGAAAGCAGGTGCACGCGATCGTCGAAATCGCGCGTCAACAGCAGCGGCTCATCCAGCATGCCTTCGAGGAGCGTGAACGGATGCACCTGGCCCGGGACTTTGACAAAGTCATCGACGCGCCCCAGAAACTGCCACGACGGAGCGAAGACCTTTTCCTTCTGGGCTGCGAAGACGCAGGGGTCGCGATAGACGAACCCGGGGAGAGTGCTGGCGCGGGTGATGTCGGGGGAGATGGAGATGGGAGGGCGCGAGTTCACCAGTCGAATGTTACCTGAACAGTGGCACAGACGGGGAGACCTGCGCCACTGAACGCCTGTGGCACAGCTTCTGCTCTATACTTGTAAACCATGTACGAAGTTGAACTCGAACTGGAAGAGGACGGCCGGTGGATCGCGGAGGTGCCATCGCTTCCGGGCGTTCTCACCTATGGGGAGACGCGCGATGATGCACTGCGGCGTGCTCAGGCGCTGTCGCTGCGAGTGCTCGCAGAGCGGCTGGAGGATGGCGAGGCGACCCACTGAGAGTAGAAACTTGGGATTTCGATGGTTCCGTCCTACCTCTACAAGTATCGACCTGTCAATTGCTACCTTGAACGGCTGATCGTTCACGACGAGATCTATTTCTCACGCCCCTCAGAACTCAACGATCCGTATGACTGTAATCTCTTCGTTTCTGCAGTCGGCAGCGATGCAGTACGCCGAAAGTACCTCGAAACCAATTACCCTCAGCTGTCCCAAGAGCAATTACGGTTCGCGCTTGAGGAAGCTGCTCGGCCCGAGTCCATCGCCGCTAATGAGGCAGATATCGAAGAGTTCATGAAACACACGGTCGAGCGAATGGGGATCTTTTGCACATGCGCCCGAAATGATGACCTCCGCATGTGGACCGACTATGCGGCAGGACACAGAGGCGTCTGTCTCCAGTTCAAGACCTTGAACGGTCAACTCTTCGGTTGCGATCTGACGCCAATTGTGTATTCCCCCGAGCACCCTGCATGGACCATGTTCGACGAATGTGATGAGCGGTGGACGCGATTCACGTTGGCGACAAAGTCCGACGCATATGCCAATGAATCAGAATGGCGCATACTGTACCACACGGTAGGAAAGCAGCAGTTTCCAGCCGAAGACCTGTCAGGCATAATTTTCGGATGCAGGATGGAGGATCGGCCCAAGCAGCAGATACTCGAATGGATCTCACTCCGTCCGATGCCCCTGAGAATATATGAGGCTCGGGTTCGGAAGGGCTTGTTTGCCCTTGAGATTGTTCCGGCTACATGATTTGACGAGATTGCGCAATGTTCAAGTTCCTCAAGAAGCGCGCGGCCGCGGGGCGGAGAGGACCGACAGAACCCTCGCCGGAATTGGCGAGAGGGCTCTCTGTGATTGACAAGACACTCGCCGACCTAGGTTACCAACTCAGCGATTACGGGGCGATCGTTGCCATCTTCGGACTGCAGAGTGGCTATTCGGAAGCGGAAGTTGTATCCAATATTCTGGTAACGACGATAGCGCGCGATGTGAAACTTGGTTGGAACGACGTTGAACAGATGGCAATACTGGCCGTTCACGGTTTGGCTATGCTGCAGGCCCTGAAACTGTGGAAGGACTCAAACTTGATGCGCGAGACAATCTGGTCAAATGATGCAGCCGCGCTCTACCACATAACTTGCCCCTCTCCTCAGCAAAGTGAGTGGGTCGAACAAATCCTGAGCGATCCCGTCGCGGGCAAGGAGCGCTTGGCAAAGCGTTTGAGAGATGTTCCGTGAGAGTCGTCGCGCTTCGCATCGCAGGTCGCTATCATCTTTGACCATTTATGAACCGCCCCATTCTCACCCAGCGCATTCCTTCCTGGCCTTTCGCTGATCCCAAGGGCCGGCACATCGTCGGGTACGACGAGTATGTCAAGACCGGCGGGTATCGCGCGCTTGAAAAAGCCCTGACGATGAAGCCGGCGGAGATTGTCGATGCCGTCAAGCAGTCGCAACTCCGGGGGCGCGGCGGGGCGGGGTTTCCCTGCGGGCTCAAGTGGACGTTCCTGCCGCCGCCCGATGGCGGGCGTAGATATCTCGCGGTCAACTGCGATGAGGCCGAGCCGGGCACGTTCAAGGATCGGCTGCTGATCGATTTCGATCCGCACCTCACGCTCGAAGGCATCGCGATCACCTGCTACGCGTGTCAACTCGATACCGCGTACTTCTTCATCCGCGGCGAGTACCACCATCAGGCGAAGGTCGTGCAGCGCGCGATCGATGAAGCGTACGAGCATGGCATCTTCGGCTCGCGCGGGCGGGACGGTGGTGGCGGCGGGCGGGACGCCCGCACTCCCCAAACCGGGGTCGAGTGCTGGATTCACCGCTCGGCCGGCGCGTACATCTGCGGCGAGGAGACGGGCCTGCTGGAGGCCATCGAAGGCAAGCGTGGCTGGCCTCGCGTGAAACCGCCCTTTCCCGCGGTGAAGGGTCTCTTCGGCCGACCCACGATCATCAACAATGTCGAAACACTGGCGTGCGTGCCCTTCATCGTCGAGGAAGGCGCGCCAGAGTTTGCCAAGATGGGAACTGAATCGCGCTTCAAGGGCGCGCCGCCGTCGTACGGGCCCAAGCTCATTGGCGTGTCAGGCCACGTGAATCGCCCAGGGTGCTATGAACTTGACCTCGGCATCACGGTGCGCGATCTTGTCGAAAAACACTGCGGCGGCATGCGGAACGGCAAGAAATACAAGGGGGCCATTCCCGGCGGGGTGTCGATGGGGATTCTCGGGCCGGACCAGTACGATGCGCCGCTCGACTTCGACATCGGCCGCGAGTACCAGGTGCTGGGCCTGGGCACCGCGTGCCCGACGGTGTTCGATGAGGACACCGACATGGTGCTAGTGTGCCGCAACATCGCGAGGTTCTTCATGCAGGAATCGTGCGGCCAGTGTACGCCCTGCCGGGATGGCACGGCGTGGCTGTACAAGGCCCTGTGCCGCATCGAGAGTGGCGACGCGACCAGCGCCGATCTCGATCTCTGCCTGGAGATCGCGGGCTCGATGGGCACGATGTCGGGTACGACGATCTGCGGCCTCGCGGATGGCAACAACTGGGCAGTGCGCACGATCATCAACAAGTACCGCGATGAGTTTGAAGCGCGGTGCCGCAGGAAGTATGTGCCGGCGGGATTCGCAGGCGCGCTGGAAGTGACGGTGGGGGCGACATAGTAAACCGAAGGTTTGGACGGCGCATGATGAGTATTTTGTGGCGATGTCTTTCTCTGGTTTCCGTCGTGTGCGCATGCTGCTTCGGAAGCAGTTGCGATAGGCCTGAGCCGCTTGTTGTGCGACAGGCGATCTCGTTCTACATCGCTGTCCCTGCGAACGACCCCGATGCGCCACAGTCGGCAGGAGCCGCGACGACATGGCTGCTGCTGGATGATCCCCACGAATGGGTGAATAGATGGGACGATTGGCGGGAGAACTTCGCTGAGTTGATGAGCCACCGAGGTCTCATTGCGCGAATGAGCGAGAGTGGGGAGGCGTCGATCCTCGTGTATTCCGATGCGGAGCAAACTATGCTGCCCAATGACACAGAGACGTGGGAAGTGCTGGAGGTCCACAAATCCAAGGATCAACTTGGGCGTTCTTCCGTGGCATTTACACTCGATGCGCGCGGGGCTCTTCGTATGCGGGAGCTCACTTCGAATCACATGAATGAGACTCTGGCGATTGCGGTCGATGGCATCGTCCTATCCGTGGGCCGAATCCACGAACCATTGGGCAACAGCGGCATGATCGTCGGTAGCTTCACCGACGATGAAATCAATGACCTGCTCGCTCAGCTTCATGAATCCGGTGGTCGCAAGTAATCGCGGCGGCCTGCGCCGTGCTCTGGAAGTCACGGTGAGGGCGACGTGAACAAGTGAACGATCAGGACGAGTGAAAACCCACGGATTGCAATCCGTGGGCTTTGGTCTGAAATGAAGATCCCTCAGTGACTCCTCCGTGTTCTCCGTGTCCTCTGTGGTGAATTCTCCCCATGGAACGCGCCATTCAAATCTTCGCGGTCATCCACTTCGCGGTCATCGGGCTGTCGCACATCGTCCAGCCGAGGGTGTGGGCGGACTTCTTCATCGCACTGCGCGGGCAGGGGAAGCGCGGGGTGTTCGCCATCGCGTTCCTGACTCTCTGGTTCGGCACGATCATCGTCGCGTTCCACAACGTGTGGACAGGAATTCCGATCGTGCTGACCCTGGTCGGCTGGGCCCAGGTGGTCAAAGCGACGATCTACTTTCTCTTTCCGGGATTCGGCTTGAAGCAGATGGAGCGGGTGACGCTCGAGCGATCGTGGTTCTTCATTCCGGGAGGCGCGGTGTTTGTGGCTCTCGCGCTGGTGCTGGCATTTCACCTGATTCAGACCCTTCCACCGGGCTGAGCGCGCCCCCTTTTTCCCCCGGTTTGCTATAGTCCGCGCCGGTGGGAAGCACCCCTTGGGAGGAAAGTCACATGAAGACCTATCGGAAAGCAATCGGGATCGTCATCCTCGGCGGCGCGCTGTTCATCGCGGGCCGAGTCTCCACCTCGTTCGACGGCGTCGCTGCGGCCGCGCAGGATGACCGCCCGCGCACCACACAGCCCCCGCGTGATGAAGCGCAGGACCCGATGGACGAGATGATGCAGGACCCCGAGATGCAGGCCTGGATGGCAGCCGGCCAGCCAGGCGAGCATCACAAGCATCTCGACGCCTTCGTTGGCGAATGGGAGGGGACCGTCAAGATCTGGGAGGGGCCCGGCGCCGAACCGATGGAATCGTCCGGCCGCATCTCGAGGGAATGGACGCTGGACAACCACTTCATTCACGAGACGGTTGAGGCAGAGACGCCGTTTGGTCCCCTCAAGGGGATCTCCTTCATGGGCTACAACAACGTCACCGGGCAGTACGAGTCCACCTGGTTCGAGAACTTCTCAACGGGCACGTATCGGGAGACGGGCTCCTATGACACGGCCCGCAAGGTGTTCACCTTCATCGGCCAGCATCCGGAACCGGGCGGCGCAATCACGACATCATGGAGCGAGGTTGACGTGTCGGATCCCAGCCGGCAGACCATGAAGTCGTGGTCCTTCGACGAGAACGGCGCCAAGTTCCTTGTGTTCGAGGGGGTCTTCGAGAAGGTGAACTGAACGACAGAAACCGAGATGAGCGACGGAGCCCACGTTCGACGAACGTGGGCTTCTTCTTGCGCAAGTGCGGTGTGTTGTCAGGCTGCGATGCCGAATCCGAAGTCGTCATCACTTTCGGTCACATCCTCCGCGGCCTCCTTTGGCCATTGCGGGCGGGCGCGGTGATGAACGCGGAGGATGGACTTGAGCTGAGCTGCAAAAATGGGGCGCAGGGTGTCGAGCATACCTGGAAGGTGGTTGCTGAACGCGTCGCTGCGGTCGCGGAAAAGCATGACGATTGCAAAGGTCCTGCCCTCGTGGGCGCAGCGAAAGGCGACGACGTCACGGTCCCGGATGATTGATGCCTGTTCGCCGAGAAACCGGGCCAGGTCGTCCCCATCTTCGAAACGGATAATCGCTTCCTCGTTCCGCAGGTGGGGGCAGATCGAGCCGCACACATGTTCGAGAAGCAGGTCGGCTGCCTCGCGATCGCAGTCGTAGTTCACATACGCGCCCAGCGAGTAATGCTGCTCGGCGTCGGGAAGGAAGACGGCAGCGTTGGTGGGTCCGGTCTTCTTGAGAAGATACTGAAGCACGGTTCGCAGCAGCGACTCGAGGTCGAGTTCCTGCGAAAGGATGGCGCGGAACTCCGCCGCCAGAGCCGCCTCGGAAATGCGCGATTCCGTGTCCTCTGCGAGCTTGAGCACGTCGCGGGTGAGCGATTCGATTCTCTGCTCTGAGTCATGCACAGCGGCGGTCAGCTTGTGGCACATGGATCGGAGGCGGCCGGCGCTCTCGGCGCGCTCGCGCTGTTCGGCGGAACGGCGGGCGGCGTCCTTCAATCGTTCACGAAGGGTCGCATCATCGCTGTCGAGAGTGAGAATGTCTGTGGCGCCGCTTCGGACTGCTTCGATGGTGGCTCTGGCGGCAGCGGATGGCAACAGGGCGATGATCTGAGCTGCGGCTGCATGGCGCCGCACGCGCTGTCGAAATCTTGCCCACGGTCCATTCTCACATTCGCCTTTGATGAGAATGGCATCGAACTCGGCGGCCGACAGCAGCCGGCAGGTATCGCCGCACGATGGAGCGGCATGCACGTCGAAGTCGAGTGAATTGAGGCGTGCGATCCATTGAGCTCGCTGGGTTGGTTCGCTCAAAGCCAGGAGAACGCGCGGCATTCCGGTCGATTTCCGGCGCTGCGGGGCGGATGCGGGCCGCGTAGTTCGATGCTTTGGCTGAGGGCGTTTCATGGTGCGGCCGTTGACGGGGGATATCGATCGGGTTCATGCTGCCTTCGAGCGAGCGAGGCCGTCGGCCCGCCACTCGGCGAGCAGAATGCAGGCGATGGCGCCGCGATCCGGTCCATTCCGCAGGCTGATCTGCCCGCTGTTCGCCTCGGCCAGTCGTCTGGCCCGTGTCAGCCCGAGTCCGGGCTGGCGGCCGGCGGGCTTCTCACTGAAGAACGGATCGAAGGCGTGGTCGAGAGCTCGATCGCTGAGTCCCGGGCCCGCATCCGTCACCGAAACCATCAATCGGTCATCTTCAGGGTCGATTTGAACCCGAACGAAAATCTCACCGTGCGGATCTGCCTCCTGTGCGTTCTGGAGAAGCTCGCGCAGGGCCTGAGCAACCTGGCTGCGATCGAGGCGAACGGGCGGCATGGACTCCTCGATCGAAACGCGCACCGGGCAACCGTCGCCTTCGCGCTGCCGCAACAGGCGGACGGCGTCATTCACAACATCGATCATGCTGACCACCTGCGGCGCGGGGGTGGGGGCCTCAGCCGCGAGCTTGAGCGAGGTGATGAGGTCGCTCAGCTTGTGGGCCTGTCGGACGATTTCCTGGGCGGATTCCCGCAGCGGAGAATCGCTGAGTTTGCGCGCCAGGGCCTGGGCGCGGCCGGAAATCACGGTCAGCGGATTGTTCATTTCATGCGCGGCCCCGTACGCGAACTCGGCTACGGCATGCGAAGCGCGCTGGCGAGTGAGCGAATCCTGCGCGGCGACGAGCTGTTGGTTTGAGGCCATCAGTTGGTCGCCGAGAGCATCCATCCGGTCGCGAATGGCGGCGCTGCTGATGGCGCTGCCCCACATTCGGCGGAGGAGGTCGCGCGTCGCGTCCTCCAGCGAGGCGGCTTGTGCGGAGGCATGCAACAGGATCGCCGCCGAGGCATCGTCCGAGCACAGCAGTCGCAGGGCCACAGCGTCAGCGGGCAGGGGCGAACCGAGTCCGGCTTCCAACCACGGAAACAGGAGGCCCGCGGGCGCCAAACCGGCATCAGGATCGCAGTCAGCGACCATCGCACCGAGTGGAACTGCGATCCGCACAGTTTCAACATGTGCGCCCGAATCGTCGAATTGAAAGAGTTCTGCGGGAGCGGTGCCCCGCGGCATGAACAAGATGCCCCGCGGCGGGGCGCTGAAGATCGTCATGGCCGATTTCGCCACCGCGCTGATCGCGGTCGTGAGGGAGGCGCCGGGCATCCCCGAATCGAAGAGTTCCGCGGCGGCGCGAAGTGTGCGAGACCTCGCCTGCGCCATGGCACGCTGCCGAAACTGGCCCGCGTGCATGCGGCTGAGCAGGCGGGTGGCGCGGTCGATCGACTGACGCAGAACGTCGATGTTCGCGGCGTTGCCCATGCCGAGCGAGGCGGCACGGGCCGCGACCTCATCGTGAATGCGCGCGCAGGCCTTTTCGAGCGTCGCCTGATCGAGGTTGAGAGCGGCGGCATAGCGCGGGATGTCGCCTTGCAGCGCGACATGCCCTGCGTGGGCCAGGAGGTTGCGGCGCGCCAGCCGATCGCCCAGCGTGACGACCCGAATGAGGTCGCGATTCGCGGATGTGGCCGACGCTTCCAGCGGACCGCCGCTGAGCCAGACGACTTCCACAAGTCGCGCAGGCAATTGCCAGTGTTGCGCGAGGTGGCGGCCGACAGAGTGCGAATCGGCGCCGATGACCCTCCGGCAGGTCTCGTCGATGCCGCACCCATGCGTTTCAGCCGTTTCGCAGGCGCGATCGAAGGAGCGCGGGAGGATGGTGTGCAGCGCGAGCTGGCCCAAGTCGTGCATCAACCCGCCAAGAAACGCGTCGGCGGGCCTGACAGTCCGGCGCAGCGGCGAGAGTCGAACAAGCTTTTCGGCGAGGATCGCTACGGCGATGGAATGCTGCCAGAAGGCGCCGGGTTCGAAGAGGGCTTCGCCTTCGCCGTGCACTTCACCACCATGGCTGGCCAGCCCCTCGAGCAGCTCGAAGACCTGGACTGCGGCGGCGGCGGCGCGCACCTCTTCAAAGCCCAGCAGCTTCACAGCGTGGGCCACATCGGCATCCTCGAGGGACACACCCAGATGCGATCGACGGCACAATTGCAGCAGCCGCGCGCTGAGCGAAGGGTCGGCGCTCACCAGTTCGATGACGTCGCTGGCGTCGGAGTCCTCCGACGAAGTGACTTCCAGGAGGCGAAGCGCGATGGAGCTGAGCGTGGGGAGCTGGTCGAGCTGCTCCAGGATCAACTCGACGCGGCGCTTGAGATCGGCGGTCTTGAATGACATGGTCCCCGCCCCTCGGACCCGGCCGGTGCGGCCGGACCGCCATGCACCATCAGGTTATCGCTTCTGGACTTCCAGCAGTTCGCCGATGCGACCCATGAGGGCATCGACATCGAACGGCTTTTTGATGAACGCATCAGCGCCAAGCTTGAGCATGGCATCGATCTCCTGCTGGTTGATCACGCCGGAGACGATGACGATTTTCGTGTCGCGCAGCTTCTCATTGGAGCGAATGCGCTGACACACCACATTGCCGTTGATGTCAGGCAGCATGTAGTCAAGCAGGATCAGGTGGGGGCGGAACTGTTCGGTGAGTATGCCGGCGTCGTAGCCGGTCGAGGCGCTGCGCACGTCGAAGCGTTCATCGCTGTCGAAGGAATCCTTCAGCACATCGATGATCTGAGGGTCGTCATCAACCAGAAGGATCCGCTTGGCGGGAGACTCCAGCAGATCGGTCGGGATCTCGTTCTGCTGCATGAAGCGGATCAGCTCCGAGCGCGGGATGCGCCGGAACCGCGATCCCGGCACGCGAAATCCCTGCAGCCTGCCCGCATCAAAACAGCGGATGATGGTCTGCTGGGAGACCTTGCAGAGTTCGGCGGCCTCACCGGTGGTGAAGACCTGCTTCTTGACCAGACCATTGATGCTCTTTCCGTTGGACATGTCCTTCGCCCCTTGCATTGTGAGGGCAAGCCCGACGACGCATCACGCCCAGGCCCGGCCCCGAAATCACATCGGATGACACCGTACGCGACTTCAGGGTTCCCTTGATCCCGCAGACTTCTCATCCTCTCCATCTTGCGCAACGCTTACACCCGGCACAGTCATTCCGGATGCATGCAGGCGGCTATCGGACGGGGTGGGGGGGCTTCAGCCGGGGTGATTCGATGCCGGGCTGGCCCGCCGGCGCGCCTGCCAGAGGGCGACCGCCTCGGGTGGTCGAGCATAGATCGGGAGGAGATCGAGGGGGGAGGTGGCCTCACCCCGGGCCAGCATCCGCGATCCCAGATCGAGGCATGCGGCCGCGTCGAAGCGGGGTTCACGCACCGGCAGCCCGACCGATTCGGTATGCCGACGAAATCCCGCAGGCGCGAATCGGTCGCACACGACCGCCCGAACGTGCGACCAGCCCACTTCGCAGGCGTTGTGAAGCCCCGGCGTTCCAACGATTCGCCAGCCCGATTCCCGACATGACTCAGCGATGGTGCACCACGCTCGCTCTCCTTTCGAGGCAAGAGTAATAAGCGCGGGAGAAGCCAAAGCCGGGGTCGAGGCCGCTGCTACCAGTGCACTGGGTACGGCTGCAAGCTTCACCTCAAGCACTTCTGCCAGCATCTTGGCGGCTGCAATGGCGATGCGTAGGCCGGTGAAGCCGCCCGGACCGACCGAAACCGCCACAGCGTCGAGATCCGTGTGCAACATCCCGCTGGCTTTGACGACCCGATCGATCGCGGGCAGGAGATCATCCTCGTGGCGGCGAAAAGAGCGCAACGACTCCGCCCTGATCAGTCCCAGCTCGTCGCGCAGGGCGACCGATCCCTCGCGTTGCGATGTTTCTATGGCGAGGATGATCCGAGGAGGCTCCATGGGAAAGTGTAGGTGTACTGCAAACGGGCGCATGGCCGGATACCCACGGGCCCGACCGGCTTTACAATCTTCGCATGTCCAATGGTCACAACGCGGTGATTGCCCAGTCCGGGGGACCGACTGCCGTCATCAACCAGTCGCTGGTCGGGTGCATCGAGGCATTGCGAAATTCAGGACGGATCGGCGCGATCTACGGGGCGCGGCACGGCGTGCGCGGGATGACGACGGATGAATTCATCGATCTCACGGAAGTTCCGCAGGCGCGACTGGAGCGCATCGCCCGCACGCCTTCCGCGGCCCTTGGTTCGACGCGCGATAAGCCGGATGCAGAATACTGCGGAAGGATCTTTGAAGCCCTGATCCGGAAGGACATCCGATACTTTTTCTACATCGGCGGAAACGATTCGGCGGACACCAGCCGAATCATCAACGAGACTGCACAGCGCGGGGGCTACGACCTCCGCTGCTACCACCTGCCCAAGACAATTGACAACGACCTTGAAGAGAACGATCACACTCCTGGTTATGGTTCGGCGGCCCGATGGGTGGCGATGGCGTTCATGTCGGACAACCTCGACAATCGTGCGCTTCCAGGCGTGAAAATCGACGTGGTGATGGGGCGCAACGCAGGGTTCCTCACCGCGGCCAGCGCGCTGGGGAGGCGGCACGATGATGATGGGCCTCACCTTATCTATCTGCCGGAGCGCGTCTTCGATCCCGAGGACTTCGTCGACGAGGTTGATGAGGTGAACCGGCGGCTCGGCCGTTGCCTGATCGCAGTGAGCGAGGGCATCAAGGATCGGGCGGGCAACGCGGTGACGGCCATGATGGCTGACCGGCGCGAGCGAGATGCGCACGGCAACATCGCGCTTTCGGGTACCGGCGCGCTGGGGGACTTCCTGGCCGAACGATTGCGACAGGACCTTGGAAAGAATGGAAAGAAGTTGCGCGTGCGCGCTGATACCTTCGGGTACATCCAGCGGTCGTCGTACGAGGTTTCGCCGGTCGATGTGGAGGAGGCCCGGGCAGTCGGCCATTTCGGAGCGATGCAGGCTTTGGCGGGTGCGCCCTCAGGGTCGATCGTGATTCGGCGGCAGTCAACAGATCCCTATCGGGTGAGCTACGACCTGGTTCCCCTGGAACGAGTGGCGGCTAAGACCCGCACCATGTCGGCTGAGTTCATGGAGCCCGACCGGCCAGGTGTCACAGAAGCGTTCATTCGCTACGCAACGCCCCTGGTGGGAGAGCTTCCGAAGTCGGAAAGGCTGTGAATCGAGTCGGCCTCAAGGCCTGGTGACGGCCGTTGATTTCTCGGTGAAGCGCCGTTTTCGAAGTGGCACCGCTGATCCGCAGGCTGCGGACCACGTTGATTTCCCCATTGCGGCGTTACTCTGGGAATGATCAGGATTTCGGGAATCCGGGGGCCGGACTTGTCAACCGCAGGGTGATTTCCCTGTTGTGTGCTCCGACGTATCACAACGCCCGGAGCGCGCCTCCCGTCTCCCGATGCGATGTTGTCACTTCAGCGTGACGGCTCGATTTCACGATTCTCGTCAAAGGGGAACAAAATGTTGATGACCTCGGGTAGCGGAAGGGGAGCGGCCATTCTTTTCGTCCTCCTTTCGACTGAAGGCGCAGCGGGGCAGGCCCATCCCGTCTACTTCGATTCGCCATGGATTGGATACGACACGGCGGTCTATCCCGAGGGGCTCAAGCCATGGTCGGCCCGAGTGGCTGATTTCAACGGCGATGGAGTGCCCGATCTTGCGACGGTCAGTTGGACCGGGACACCTTGGCTTTCGGTCCTGCTGGCCGATGGCGACGGCGGATACCTGCCGCCGGAGACAACCCAAGTGCTCCTCGAGAGCCTCGATCTGGAAGTTGGGGATTTCGACGGCGATGGCGACATCGACATCGTCGTGTGCGACACTGATCGATTTTTCGGCGGGAACTCCCTCTCGCTCTACCGCAACGATGGCGAAGGCGGCATGACCTTCGCCGGGCAGTGGTTCGCCGGCTCGACCGGGCCATCGGGCATCACCGCAGCGGATTTCAACAATGACGGCTGGCTTGACGTGGCGGTGGCTTTCGACGCCTACATCGTCTCCAACAACAAGGCGGCGGTGCTGCTCAACAACGGCGGCAACGGTTTTCAATCGCCCATCGTGGTCACGCTCGACGGCGGGACGCGACAGATTGACTCGGGCGACATCGACGGTGATGGCGACGCCGACTTCGTAGTCGCCCACGAGAGCAATCGTTTCACGATCGTGAAGAACCAGGGAGGCGGCTCGTTTGTGTCACAAGGCGCGACGCTCGGCATCGCCGCGGGACCGATCCCGGAACTGCCCACCGCGCACCTGAGCGACATCGACAACGACGGCGACCTTGACGTGTTCTTTTCCAATCGCGACACGGGCTGGCAGTTCGGGGCCGGCGCCATCGGTCTCTGGCGGAACAACGGCAACGGCACTCTTGCAGCGCCGGAAACATTGTCGTTCGATGTCTGGTCCAACGGCGGCGTCAACATTGAGACGGCAGATCTCACGGGAGACGGGTGGAAGGAGATCATCGTCGCGACCGAAGGGTCGGACAACTGGATGTACTTCGTTGGCGATGGGTCAGGCGGGTTTCAGGCGGCGCAGCGCCTGCGCGCGGGGATGGCGCCGATGTCGATGGAGGTAGCGAACCTCGATGGCGACGGCGACCTTGATGTGATCGTGGTGGCGCGGGATTCGCTGGAGGCGTGCGTGTATCTCAACCCGGGAGCGGGCGAGTTCGTGCAGCCGCCCGTCATCGACATGGTCGATCCCGCGACGGTATCGCCTTCGTTCACCACACACCTCGAGACAGGCGACCTCGACAATGACGATGATCTCGATCTGGTGATCGGCGTCCGCTGCGACTTCGAGGACATCTACGCGCTCAGCGTGCGGCTGAACAACAGCGACGGCACTTTCGCGCCGCCGACGCTCTATCCCTGCCAGCGCTATCCCGTCGTGGTCCACCTTCTGGACATCAACAATGACGGGTTCGACGACCTTCTCTATATGGATGGCGAGTTCGATTTCCGCTTCCGCTTCCGCATCAACAACGGCAACGGCACGTTCGGGCCGGTGAACAGCCGGCACCTGGTGGGAGGCGAGGTCACGACCATGCAGACCGAGGACATCGACAACGACGGCGATCGGGATGTGCTCGTGGACGCCGGGTACTTCGACATCGCGATCATGAAGAATCTGGGCGGGGGTAATTTCGCGCCACCCGTCTACCACGAGGTTGAGGATGGCGGCACCACCGGCTTCGCACTGGGCGACTTTGATGCGGATGGCAATCTTGATCTGCTCACTCCCAGCGGCGTGCAGGGATATCCGCAGATCTCATTCGGCAATGGCGATGGCACGTTCGGCCCCGGATTCACGGTTCCCACGGGGCGGAGCGTACAGTCCTTCGCGGTGGGGTATCTCGACGGCGATGGGAATCTCGATTTCGCCAGTTACTACAACCTCGACGAAAAGGGGCTCGGAGTGCGCCGCGGCCGCGGCGATGGCAACTTCTTCCCCGGGACAAACTATCACGCGTCGTTCTTCTGGAACGACAGCACCGGTTCGCTGCAACTGGGCGATGTGGATGGAGATGGTGTTCTCGATGCGGTGCACGCGGCGTTCGGCGCGCAGGATTTCTCGTTCTGGAAGGGCAACGGGGACGGGACTTTCCAGGAACTCGTGCGGTACGGCGTCGGCCAGAACGCATACGACATGGAACTTGGCGATTTCACCGGCGACGGCCTGATCGACGCCGCTGTGACCACTCAAACCGCATACGGCTCGTGGTGGTATGCGGGCGTCATTCTCATTCCAGGGCGAGATCCGGACGGCAGTGCGGCACAGCCGGCGCAGCTCTCCGATTTCTCTGTGGCCTTTGGCCGGTTCATCTCGGGCGACCTCGATTCGATCCGGAATTCCGATGATGTGCGCCTGCGGCTGCGATCGAATCCGGGCTTCACGGCGAGCGACCCGAATCTGATTGACCTGCGCGTGGGCGCCACGACGACGATGGACACGCCGGCCTCGCTGGACCTGACGCTCGAAGGCCGCTTCAACAATCCGAGCGGGACTGTTCGCATGCGGCTGCGGAACTGGTCCACCGGGTCGTTTCAGCTTGTGCATCAGTTTCCATTGGGAACCTTGGAGTTGAGAGAGACTGCGCCGGGGATTCCCGCTTCCAATCTGGTTCGAAGCAGCGACGGGCGCATAGAAGCCTCCCTTCGAGCTTCCATGCTTGCGACGTTCTCAATTCAGGGGTTCGACTGGTTCATCGATCAGGTGGCGATTGATGTGCGCTGATCCGGGCGGTTGACTTCGGCGGCAAACCGCCGGCTCACAGAGGAGGCAAGGACATGACACCGCATCGAGCGTTCGTGTTGGCGGCGGCGATCAGCACGCCTATGGTTGCATCCGCATGGGCCGACCTCACCCAGGCATGGGTTCAGCGATACAACAACACTCAGGCGAATGACGCCGATTACGGCGAGGCCATCGCCGTGGATTCGACCGGCGCGGTGTACATGGCTGGGTTCACCTTCTACGAGGTGGACAGCGGCTACTTCGTGCCTCGCTTTTTGACGATCCGCTATGAGCCGGACGGCACGCAGGCATGGGTGCGTGACTATTCGACGAATAACTTCTGGGCGGCGGCCGCGTGGCTGGTCGCGGTTGATCCGAGCAATGACGATGCGGTTGTCGCGGGCGGGGTGAACGGCCACGAGGACTGGGGCGTCGTCAAATACAGCACCGCCGGGGTGGAACAATGGGCGGTCACCTATGAGGCGGATTCGTACTACCTGACTGAACCCGCTGATGTGTTCGTGGACGATGCGGGCAACATCTATCTGACTGGCGATATCGGGTCGTTTGGTGGGGCGGACCCGCAGGCGCCCGTCCTCATGTACAGCGGCGCGGGACAATTGCTGGTAAGCGAGCGATACGTCGGCCCGGCAGGAGATGGCGCAGCGGGTCGTGCGATCGGCGTCGATGCCGCCGGCAATATTTACATCGCAGGGAGCGCGCCTGTTCCCGGACTGGCGAGCGAGCTGTTTCTGGCGAAGTTTAGCCCAACGGGCGCGCTGGTCTGGGAGCGCACCTTCGGGACGGGCAGCCAGGTTTCGCATGATGGCGCCCGGGATCTGATCGTCGACGAAAGCGGTGACGTGATCGTCATGGGTTATCTCGGATTCAACACCAGCGCGGGCGTGGATGTTGTGGTCAGAAAATACGATTCCGACGGCGGCATGATCTGGAGCACAACCTACGGCGCGGGAGGAGGACTTGACGAAGTCGTCTACTCGATGGAGCGAGATGCGACGGGCAACATCTTTGCCGCGGGCTATGCAGAGGTGACAAACGGCCAGAGCGACGTTCTCGTCATCATGTTTGACGAGCAGGGCCGACTGGAGTGGGCCTCGACACACGGTGGTTTGGGCAACGATTTTGACTACGCGGCCGACATCGCCGTCGGACCGGCCGGCGGTGTGCTCATCGCCGGTTCAATCCGGCCGTTTGGGGGCGTGCCCTATGCCTTCGCAGCGGAGGTCAATCCTGAAGATGGGGCGATTCTCGACATCAAGGAATACGGTGGGCCGACCGACGGCGACACCGGCGCCGCCGCTATCGCGCTGGGGCCGCAGGATGAGGTGTACATCACCGGCTCGACGCCCGACTTCAGCACCGATATTGATGCCTTCACCATTCGCTACGACCGCGGCGAAAACCTGGTCGGCGCGACGCTGGCAGACATGACCGTTGCGTTTGGGCAGCACATCGCGGGAACGCTGGCGGAACTGCAGATTTCGGACAATTTCTACGTGCGATTGCGATCGCGGCCGGGATTCACGGCGTCGGAGCCGAACCTCATCGATGTGCGCGTGGGAGCCACGACGAATGTCGTGTCACCGCAATCGCTTCATCTTGCGGTGGAGGGCCGAGTGAACTCCGCGGGCGGGACCATGCGAGTGCGGCTGAAGAACTGGAGCACGAATCAGTTTCAGCAGGTCCACCAATACCCGATCGGAACCACGGAGTCGACGGTGCTCATGCCGGATCTCAGCGCCATGGACCGTGTGCGCCCGTCCGATGGTCGCATCGAGGTCTCCCTGCGCGCGTCGATGCTTGCGACGTTCAGCGCACAAGGATTCGACCTGTTTCTGGATCACGTCGAAATCGCTGTGGGGCAGTAGGGGCGGACCAATGGGGGCGGAGCATGGTTCAGGCGGCTTTTTCTGACGAAGGTGGGAGAGTGAGCATCTTTGGATGCGACCTAATTCAACGCCGGGGTTGGATGTCCCTGCCGACCGTTTGGGGATCGGGGTGAAATAGGTTTCGGGATCGGGGCGAAAAAAGGGCTGAGCTTCGAGGTTTCCCGAGGATACCGGCCAGATTCGGGAGGGTGGAATCGGCGGCGGCGGCCCCTCATGCCTGAAGATTGCCCTATTCTCTTGCCCTGAGGCAGGTTTGCGCGGTACTTTGCTGCTGCGGCGAGTCGCAAGGTGGGGGTTATCGGCCAATCCCGGCAAAGCCATTGCAGGGCGCCTGTGCTGTCTGCGCTCCGTTGGAGAACGATGAGATGAATCCACTCAAGGTATGTCTGGCCATCGCGATGGTGTCAATGGTCGCCCCCCTCGGGGATCTTCATGGCCAGACGAGGCTCGAACCCCGCCGCGGTGGGGAGATTCGTCTCCAGGATTCGCGAACCGTCGTGAGAACATGGCGGGATCAGGGCGGCAACCATTACGCGGTCAGCGTTGATGGAGGCCAGTTTGTCGAGGTCGAGAACACCTCGTACGAAATCCTGCTGCGGTACGCGGAGTTCGATCCGATGGCGGGACCGCCGGCGGTGCCGCCGCACCTTCAGTCCGCTGGAATCGGTGCCGAGGATGAGTTGCGCACCTACATCGTGCAGTTCGTGACGCAGCCGCTGGTTGAGTATCGACGCGACATAGTGGCAGCGGGCGGACTGATCTACAACTATCTCGCCAACCACTGCTATCTCGTGCAGATGGATGAGCTGGCGCTCGGTCAGGTGGCGCAGTTGCCGTATGTGAGATGGATCGGTGAGTATCACGCGGCCTACAAGCTGGAAGAGCCGCTGCTCGCGGCGCTGCGCGAACCGGGCGGCTTGCTGCCGGCGCAGCGATACAACATCCAGGTGCTGGACCGCGGCTTGGCGCACAAGCAGACGGTGGCGGTCCACGTGAACGAGATCGGGGGCGAGGTCATCGCGATGATTCCGGACGGATTCATCATTGAGGCTGGGCTGGACGGCGCGCAGCTTCTCGAGATTGCGCGCATGCACGAGGTGCTCTTCATCGATCGATGGAGCCCGCCTCAGGACGACATGAACGTGGCGCGCGACATCGGCGGGGCAAACTTCGTCGAGACGATTGCCGGCTTCACAGGTGCCGGTGTGCGGGCGGAAGTCATGGATGGAAACCTTCTCAGCACGCACGTGGATTTTGCTGCGATCCCGCCTCTTTTTCACGGGCCGCGAAGCGGGGATGCGTCACACGGGACGCCAACGTATGGGATTAATTTCGCGACCGGGACAGGCAGCGCGTCGGGTCGAGGCATGGTTCCCGGGGCCCAGGGGATCTTCGCGGATTACGGCTTTCTGTCCAATCGCTACCAGCACACCGCTGAGCTGGTTCAGTCTCCCTACTTCGCCGTGTACCAGAGCAACAGTTGGGGCGACAGTTTGACCACGCAATACAACACCATCTCGCATCAGATGGATGACATCCTGTTCATCAACGACATCATCATCTGCCAGAGCCAGAGCAACGCGGGCAGCCAGCTCTCGCGCCCGCAGGCGTGGGCAAAGAACATTGTGTCAGTGGGCGGCGTGCGGCACCAGAACACGTTGAGCAAAACGGACGATACGTGGGGCGGCGGGGCCAGCACGGGACCGGCCGCCGATGGCCGTATCAAACCCGACCTGACACACTTCTACGACAACATCTTCACGACCAGCAGCGGCGGAAACACGTCGTACACGAGTACGTTCGGGGGGACCAGCGGCGCGACGCCCATCACCGCGGGTCACTTCGGGTTGTTCTTCCAGATGTGGCACAACGGGATATTCGGCAACGAGGTGGATGGTGGCGGGACGGTCTTTTCGAATCGACCCCACATGTCGATGGCCAAGGCAATGATGATCAACAGCGCAAGTCCCTACAACTGGACGCAAGGCGGCGCCAACGCCGACCTCACTCGTTTCCGCCAGGGGTGGGGCATGGCGGACCTGCAGAAGATGTACAACAATCGCGAGAAGATGTTCATCGTGGATGAGGCGGAACCGCTGGGGAATCTCGAGCAGGCCAGCTACGACGTTGTCGTCGAGACCAGCACACCTGAGCTCCGCATCACGATGGTGTACACCGATCCCGCCGGGACCACTTCATCCACGCAACATCGCATCAACGACCTGACGCTCAAGGTGACCTCACCAGGCGGGACGACATACTGGGGAAACAACGGTCTCGCCTCCGGCATCTGGTCCACCGCGGGCGGGTCCGCGGACACCAAGAACACCGTCGAGAACGTGTTCATTCAGAATCCGGCTGCGGGAACATGGACTGTCGAGGTAATTGCCTCGCAGGTTGTGCAGGATTCCCATGTCGAAACACAGGTAATCGATGCCGATTTCGCATTGGTGGCCGCGGGCGTTGTGCCGCCGGGTTCCGTCGCAACCCTCGCGGATGTGGCGGTTGTGTTCGGCACGCTGGTTTCTGGGGGCGTTGCCGAGATCAGCAGCTCGGACGACACCTATCTTCGGGCGCGGTCGGCATTCGGTTTCTCAGCACAGGAGCCCAACCTGGTGGATCTGCGTGTGGGCTTGATATCGTCGTTGGCGACTCCAACAACGCTGGACATTCTCGCCGAGGGAAAGCTCAATCAGAACGGCGGCACCACGCGAGTTCGCATTCGAAACTGGAGCACGAACGCATTCGCCCAGGTTGGCCAATACCCGATAGGCATGACGGAATCGGTCCAGGTCATCGAGGGCGTCAGCGCGGCGAATCGAGTGCGCCCGTCCGACCGGCGCATCGAACTGTCGTTCCGCCAATCGACGGTGGCGACGTTTTCCGCCAGCGGTTTTGTGTCGTCCTCTGACCATGTGCAGGTGACGACCAATTGACGGGTGGCTCGATTCGGAAACTGATGGATGGACGTCGTCCAGCATGGGCGCCGCAATCAGAAACGAAGGAGGACAAGATGAGAAAGTCAAGTTTGCTGTTCAGTGCGGTGGCGGGGCTCGTCGTCATGTATGGCGGACGGGCGCGCGCGGAGCAGGACGACGGATTTACTCTTCCGGCCATTGATTCGCAGATCTACGTGTCCGGATTCTCCCTGCCGCTGGCGATGATCCAGGACCCGCAGAATCCGCGGGTGCAGTTTGTGGTCCAGCAGCGCGGGCTGATTCGAGTCGTGCTCGACGGAGTGGTGCAGGGAACAAACTTCCTCAATCTGGCGGGCATTGTCAACCTTGATGACAACGAGGGGGGCCTGCTCGGACTTGCGTTCCCGCCCAACCCGAACGACGATCGTTTCTATGTTTATTACACGGATCAGCATCAACCTGAAGGGGATACGCATCTGGTGCGTTATGAGCGCATGCAGGGGAATCCGCTGGTGGGCGATCCCAATTCCGCGGAGGAGCTGCTCTTCGTCGATCAGCCGTTCAGCAATCACAACGGCGGAAACATGGCGTTCGGAATGGATGGCTACCTCTACATCGGGATGGGGGATGGCGGCAGTGCGGGGGATCCGGGCAACCGCGCGCAAACCGCGACAACGCTGCTTGGCAAGATGCTGCGCATCGATGTATCGCCAGCCAAGGGGTTTGCGATCCCGGCGGACAATCCATTCGTTGACGATGATCCCATCGACGCCCTGGAAGAGATCTGGGCTTTCGGCACCCGCAATCCCTGGCGGTGGTCTTTTGACAACTGGAACCTTGGCGGCACCGGGGCGATGCTGATGGCGGATGTCGGGCAGAACGCGATCGAGGAGGTCAACCATGAGCCTGCCGGTACAGGCGGCCGGAATTACGGTTGGAGGCGCTTCGAGGGCAACAACCTCTTCAGCCCCGGCACTCCGCTTGCCTATGAGCCGCACACGCCGCCGATCCATACGTACACGCACGCGGTGGGGAGTTCGATTACGGGCGGTTATGTCTACCGCGGTTGCGCCCTCGGGAGCGCGTTCTACGGTCGCTACTTCTTCGCCGACTTCATCTCCCGGCGGGTCTGGTCGGGAGAGATCTCGCTTGGCGAGGGCGCGCCGGCACTGATCAACGTTGTGGAACACACGGATGATCTGGGCGGCTCGAACACCATCGGCAACATCTCGAGTTTCGGCGAGGATGCGGAGGGCGAGCTATATCTGGTCAGCTTCAACGGGCAGGTTCGCAAGATCGTTCCGCAATTCCCGACGGTCCTGACCAGCGCCGCGGTGCAATGGGGGACTCTGCTGGGCGGAGGGTTGGCGCAACTGGTGAAATCGGATAACTTGCGCATGCGCGTCCGGTCATCGTTCGGTTTCCAGGCGACCGAGCCCAACCTCACGCGCGTCGTGGTGGAGGCGGACAGCAGCGCCGCAGCGCCGATTCTTCTGGACGTGTGCCTCGAGACCAGCAACGACACGGTCGGTGCCGCAGGAAAACTCCGCCTCTTCAACTTCGATTCGAACTCCTTCGTGGATGTCGGTACCTACGCGCTCAACACCGTCGACACGATGTATCGCTTTCAGAACGTCGCGAATCATGCCGCGTTCATTCGCGACAGCGACGGGTTGATTCGCATGGACCTGCGCCAGGCTTCGCTGGCGACGTTCACAGTCCAGGGCTTTACATCACGCTACGACTGGGTCAGCGTCGCGGCCCCGCAGTGATCGAGCCGTGCCAGGCGGGGATCCTCCGTAGGGCATGCCGGGCGCCGGGCGGAATGCGATGAGGGGAGAGACGGCCGGGAGATGTGGCTCCATTTCGAGCCGCGCCGCGGTAGCATGGTGCCGCGTTCAGCCACTAATGGACAGGAGGCCCCATGGCAGCGACAGACATTGGCCAGATCGAAGCGGCCGCGAAACAGTTTCGCGACGATTTCACGCGCACGCGCGCGGAGATCCAGAAGGCCGTCGTCGGCCACACCGAGATCGTCGATGGTGTGCTGGTGTGTCTGTTCGCGGGCGGGCACGCGCTCCTCGAAGGCGTGCCGGGGTTGGGCAAGACGCTCCTGATCCGTTCGCTGAGCGAAGCCCTGACGCTCAAGTTCAACCGCATTCAGTTCACGCCTGACCTGATGCCCGCGGACGTCACGGGCACAACCATTGTGGTCGAAACCGAACACGGCCGCGAGTTTCAGTTTCGGCAGGGGCCGATCTTCGCGCAGATTGTGCTGGCGGATGAAATCAATCGCGCCACTCCCAAAACGCAATCGGCCCTGCTGGAAGCGATGCAGGAGAAGTCGGTGACAGTGGGTGGGACGACCTACGTGCTCGAGAAGCCGTTCTTCGTCATGGCGACGCAGAACCCCATCGAGCAGGAGGGGACGTATCCGCTCCCGGAGGCGCAACTGGATCGGTTCTTCTTCAAGCTCAACGTGGGATATTCGAACCGCGGGGAGTTGTCGGAGATCCTGAACCGCACGACGACCGGGGCCACGATTCAGATCAACCGCGTGATGGACGCGGCGACGATTCTGCAGCACCAGACCACTGTGCGCAAGGTGGTGGTGGCCCCGCACGTGCAGGATTACGCCGTGCGGCTGGTGCTGGCGACGCACCCGCAGGGGCAGTTCGCGACGCCGATGGTCAATCAGTACCTGCGCTTCGGCGCCAGCCCGAGGGCGGCGCAGACATTGGCGCTGGGAGCGAAGGTGTTCGCGCTGCTGGATGGCCGCGGCAATGTTTCGACCGAGGATATCCGCAGGGTGGCTCTGCCCGCGATGCGGCATCGGTGCCTGCTCAACTTCGAAGGCGAGGCCGAGGGCAAGACCACGGATGAGATCATCCAGAACGTGCTCGACACGTTGCCGAAGGAAGTGGCGAAGGCGGCGTGAGGGGCGCACCTCAAACGAGCAAATGTAGTCGCGACCAATGAAAGTTGTTGGCGCAAGTACGGATCGAGATTCCCTTCGTAAGGCACTTAGAACCGCCGTCGAAGAGCAGGGCATCGCATTTCAATATCGAGCGATGCATGAAATAATTGATGCATGCAGTACCACAGGCTCGCGCTGGCGAGTAAGTACAGACGAGTTCCCGGTCAACGTTCTCGGTCGCGACTCACGAATCGATCTGGTACTCAAAGCGAACCGGGGTCATGACGCGTACATCGCAGCGGAATGCAAACGCGTCAATCCGGCGTTTGGACGATGGTTATTCCTACGGCGATATCAGAATCCATTCCAATCGCGACGCGATTCCCTGATCGTGGACGGCGCGCGTGCTCTTTACGGCACAATGGGAAGAACGGTATACACAAGTCCACAGTTCGAGGTGTCGCCATTCCGCATTCATCTGTCAGGATTCCCTAGGGTCTGTCTGACGAATGGCTGAGATCGGGTATCTTACCTGTTTTCGTTCTTCAGGCAGGAGGCCGACGCATGCGACGCTACGAGCTCACGGAT
>Ga0326597_10003321_pt1 | contig 23300 bp, 24 predicted proteins | sample RVTome_12_FD_203789 | JGI IMG/M metagenome (GOLD analysis project Ga0326597, IMG submission 203789) | Soil microbial communities from uranium-contaminated site in the Upper Colorado River Basin, Wyoming, United States - RVT100D185 | ecosystem: Environmental > Terrestrial > Soil > Contaminated >... | reverse complement strand
ATGGAGGGACAGCAGTGGTCGAGAGCCAGTCGGGGGAGGGAACCGAGGTCCATCTGACCATGCCTGGGGTCACGGCCGCGGGTGTAGCCCCATGACCCGGCTCTTTCTGGTCGATGATCATCATCTCTTCCTGGCGGGGGTCAAGGCCGAGCTGGAGGGTCGGGCCGATATTGTCGGTGTGGCGGCCGATGTCGACGAAGCGATCTCTTCGATTCGACGGATCCGTCCCGACGTGGTGCTCCTCGATGTCCACATGCCGGGCGGGGGCGGGCTGGCAGTGTTGGGTGCCGTTACCGAGACCAACCCCGAGATCAAGTTTCTGGCGCTGTCGGTATCCGACGCCGCCGAAGATGTCATCGCCATGATCAGAGCCGGAGCCCGGGGCTACGTGACGAAGACCATCAGTGCTGACGACCTCGCCGAAGCCATAGACCGGGTCAGAGCCGGCGACGCCGTGTTCTCTCCGCGCCTGGCCGGGTTCGTGCTCGATGCGTTCGCCGGGGGGTTGCCGGCGCCGGCCGACGAGGAGCTCGATCAATTGACGCCTCGTGAACGCGAGGTGCTGCGTCTGATTGCCCGTGGCTTCGCCTACAAGCAAGTGGCTGCCCGGCTCAACCTCTCGGTCAAGACCGTTGAGAGCCATGTGTCGGCGGTATTGCGCAAGCTTCAGCTCAGCAGTCGCCACGAGTTGGCCCGATGGGCGACCGACCGCCGCATAGTCTGAGCTCCGCTCAGGCTCTCACCACCTCTACCGCCGAACCCCAGGCCCGGCCGATGATCCGCAGCCAGGGAGCGTCGGTTGATTTGTCCTGCGGAGACCGGACGGAGGATCCACGCTGATCCAGAGCAACGGCCACGTTCCAGGTCGTGGGGACCGTGACTCGCAGACTTGCGGCGACCACGGAGAGGGCCAACTCGACCCCGGTGGGTGCCGGTTCGACCCGGGTCAGGTCGATATGAGCCGCTCCCGCCACCACCAGTACGGTCGCTCCGATATAAGGACGGGCGGTAGGGCGATAAACCGTGGCGGTGAGGACCACGGCCAGGTCGGCCTCATCGAGATCGTCGTCGATCCGGGACCGGAGGACCAGCTTGGCGGCCACCGCCGCCACCGCCGTCAGGCCGAGCATCGTCACGAGAAATCGCTTCATTCGCGGATGAGGAAGGTAGCCGTGAGAAAGCCGCTGCCATACTCCGAAGATGGTCGAAGCGGCTGCGCAACACGAACGTTGGAAACGGCTCACCCCGCGACTCCGAGCGGGGGATCCATCCATCTGGGGTCGACCCGGCGCCCCCGAACTGGAGAATCGACTCGGCTGGCTTCACCTTGCCTCCAGCATGCAGGCAGAGGTCGCCGCCCTAGAGACACTGGCTGCCGTGGCGATCGCCGACTCGACGGACCAGGTCGTCTTGCTGGGCATGGGTGGCTCGTCGCTGGCTCCGGAAGTTTTCGCCTCGGTTCTGGGTGTCAGCCCCGGTCATCCGCGTCTCACCGTCCTCGACTCCACCCATCCCGACCAGGTGGGTTGGGTTCGCGACTCGATCAATCCTGCCAGGACACTGTTTGTGGTGTCTTCCAAGTCGGGCACGACCCTCGAGACGCTTTCGGGGTTCAGGTATTTCTGGCGTGAAGCGGGAGGTGTCGGCGACCGGTTCATCGCCATCACCGACCCGGGCACACCCCTCCATGTTCTGGCCGAGGAGCGCGGTTTTCGCGCCGTCGTCAATGCGCAGTCCGATGTCGGCGGCCGCTTCTCCGCCCTGACGTCCTTCGGACTGCTCCCGGCGGCTCTCATCGGCGCCGATCTCAAAGGGCTCCTGGCCAGCGCAGACCGGGTTGACTGGGAAGCCGCAGTCTCGATGGGAGTGACCTGGGCCACAGAAGGGCTCAACGGCCACGACAAGCTGACCATCTTGACCTCCCCAGGGCTACGTAGCTTTCCCATGTGGCTCGAACAGTTGGTTGCCGAAAGCCTTGGCAAAGATGGCACGGGGATCGTCCCGGTAGCCGGGGAGCCACCCCTGGACCGGTATTCAGACGATCGACTCTTCCAGGAGATCCGGCTGGTGTCGGAGCCGGTCATGGCCGCCCCGTCCGGTCATCCCGTGCTGCAACGGGAGATGTCAGACCCGTACGGACTAGGTGGCGAGATGCTGGCGGCCGAACTCGCCACTGCAGTGGCCGGCGAGATTCTGGGTGTGCATCCTTTCGATCAGCCCGATGTCGAGCTCGCCAAGCAACGGGCTCGCCAGGCACTGGATGCCGAGCCGGTGCGGGTCGACTTGTTCGACTTCTTTTCCCCGGTATTGGCCGATCGGATCGACGATCTTCTCGCCTCGATGCAGCCGGGGGACTACTTCGGGATCCATGCCTACCTGCCTTCCGACCCTGCCACCGATGCCCTCCTTAGCAGGCTCCGGCTTCGGGTTGGCAATCGGGCGGGTGCTGCCACCACCGCCGGTTACGGACCGCGCTTTCTCCATTCGACCGGCCAACTTCACAAAGGGGGGCCCAGCAACGGGGTCTTTCTACAGTTGGTTGATGAGCCGGTTGATGACCTCGCGGTGCCGGAAGGCTCAACTTCCTTCGGTCGGATCATCGCCGCCCAGGCCCTGGGTGATTACCTCGCCTTGCAGGAACGCGGCCGACGAGTGCTGCGGGTAGACCTTGGCTCTGACCGCGAAAAAGGCTTGACGGCGCTGCTTACAGCCCTTGGCTGAGCCTATTCACGACCTGCATAATTACCTTGACACTGGTTGACGACCTCGCTTACTGTGCGGGGGTCGAAGTACGAGAGGCCCCGTTGAGAAACCGCCTGCAGCCGAAAGCATTTATCGGGCTCCCCATGGGAGCCGGTCAGGCGTTTGTCGTGTTGGGCGCCCCACTGTCGACCATCACTGACGTTCTCGCCACCCCAAGGCGGCCTCACCTCGAGTGACTCTCTCGTAGGAAACCAGCACCCCCAGGCCGCCGACCACTACCACGGCGGCCTCTTTCGTGGGCCGCCACCAACGAGAGGATCTGAGGATGAACCAAGTACTAAAGAACGGAAACTGCGTCGGAAGCGGCCAACACGAGCTGTTCTTCTCCGAGCGACCCCACGAGCTGGCGGCGGCCCAGGCGATCTGCGCCCAGTGCTCTGTGCGTCTGCCCTGTTTGGAGATGGCGCTCCAGGAAGGATGCGACTGGGGGGTGTGGGGCGGCGTCATCTTTTGGGATGGCCAGCCCTTCCACCGAAAACGAGCTCGGGGCCGCCCCCGGCGTTCCGACATGGAAATGCCGGTCGAAGTCAGCCGCCAGGATCTGCTGGAGCTGGTTCGATCGGCCTGAAAGAGCAGAAAGCCCCGGTCACTTGACCGGGGCCCTGCTTTATCACCCAACGGGGAATTCACCCAACCGCAAGGCGTCTCAACTTTCCAGGAGAAGACGGATGGCGCATCTTGGCGAGAGCCTTGGATTCGATCTGGCGAATCCGCTCCCGCGTCACGTTGAAGTGGCGGCCAACCTCATCGAGGGTCTTCGGCTCCTGATTGTCGAGGCCGTAGCGCATCTGGATGACGGACCGCTCGCGCTCGTTGAGGCGGGCCATCACCAAGCGCAGGTCATCCTGATTGAGCCGGGCGACCACCAACTCGAAGGGAATGGCGGCGTCGTGATCTTCGATGAAGTCACCGATGGTGGCGTTGTCCTCACCCACGGGTTCGAACAGCGAAATCGGCTCCGGGGCCACCCGCTTGGCCTCCCGAACCTTGCTGACGGTGAGGCCGGCCTCGTCGGCGATCTCGGCGTCGCTGGGGGAGCGGCCCAGACGTTTGATGAGGGTGTTCTCCGCCGTCTGCATCTGGGTGATGGTGTCCATCATGTGGACCGGGACCCGGATGGTGCGGCTCTTATCGGCGATGGCTCGAGTGATGGCCTGGCGGATCCACCAGGTGGCGTAGGTGGAGAACTTGAATCCTTTGCGGTACTCGAACTTCTCGACCGCCCTGATCAGACCCAGGTTGCCTTCCTGGATGAGGTCGAGAAACGGAAGACCGGAGTTGGGGTAGCGCTTGGCGATCGAGACCACCAGCCGAAGGTTGGCCTGGATGAAGCGGCGCCGGGCCATCTCGCCCTCCTCGGCCAGTTGGTCGAGCTTGGCTCGCTCGGCCTTGTCCGGTTGGGACGACTGCAGGGCCATTTCAGCCCGGGTGCCCCGCTCGATGGCCTTGGCCAGGATTACCTCTTCCTCAGCCGTCAGCAGGGCGTAGGTGCCGATTCCATCCAAATACTGGCGGATGGCCTCTTCGCTGGAATCACCGTCGATGAATTTGCTCATACCCTCGTCAAAGTTGCCGGGCGGGCGGAGTCCGCCCCCGTGTCTGATTGGTTCTGAACCACTATCGGCGCCCCTAGTGGCAAAGTTGATGATCTGGTGGAGGCCGGTCGGCTCATTTCTTAGAATCAACGGGCGCAATCGGGCGTTTAGCTCAGCTGGAAGAGCGCTTCCCTTACAAGGAAGAGGTCGGCGGTTCGAGCCCGTCAACGCCCACCCATCAAGAGACGATGTGCGGACGGGGTGCTCCAACTGCTCGAAAGAAGCGGCTCCCGAAGGGAGCCGCTTCATTGAGCTGGGAGTTGTTTCCTTACGCGGCGACGGTGGTTGCTGCCAGGGCTGGCAACTTGCCACCTGCCGCGATGATCTCGATCTTGCGGGGCTTGGCCTTCTCGGCTACCGGGATGGTTGCCGTGAGGACGCCGTTCTCGTATGTCGCAGTGATGTTCTCGCGGTCGAGGCTTTCCCCGAGGAAGAGATGACGGCTGAAGTCACCCTGGGCCCGCTCGGTTATCTGGATCTGATCGCCCTCGGCTGGGACCCAGGTTCGGGTCGCTTTCACGGCGAGCACATCCTTCTCGACGGTCATCTCGATGGAGCCAGGATCGACGCCGGGCAGGTCGAGAAGAACCATGAAATCGTCACCTCGGCGGTACGCATCCACAGGGATCGGGCGCGCCCGGCGATGGCTGAGCATCTCCTCGGTGATCCGGTCGTACTCGCGGAGCGTTTCGAATCGCATCAACATGTGTTGAATCCTTTGGTTGACTCTGAAGTGCTGGCGGTCGGCGACCGCTGAGCCTCGATGTCTTACACCCACCATAACCTAGTTGCAAAAAACTAGCAAATCTTTTCTCGAAAAAACAGACTATGCTTTCTCCACGTGGCGCAATGGAGCTTCCTCACTAACCATGCTCGGGCTTTGCTGTGTATCGCCCATGACCCCGGGGTGCGTCTGCGCGACATCGCCACCACGATTGGAATCACAGAGCGCAGCGCCTATGGCATCGTCACCGAGCTGACCGAAGCCGGCTACGTGGTGAAGGAGAAGGAGGCTAGAGATGGCCGAAGGAATCGCTATCAGATCCAGGCTCATCTGCCGCTGCGGGAAGCCTTCAGCCGGGAACGGTCGATCGGCGAGATCTTGGACCTTCTGGTGGACACGAAAATTCGCACGCCAAAACAGTGAGCACGGCTGAGGCGGCGCGCACTCACCTGACCACGAGATTCAATCAGGTTTGGGAGCTCCCCTGGGAGGTGACCATAACCATCGATCGAGCGCGAACTCCCTGACGGCGGACCGGAGATCAAGTAAGCTCGCATCGGTCCTTGGTCCGCGTTTGGTCCGTACGAGACTGCGAAATGATCCGCAATGGTGAGTATCAGTGAGGCCCGAAAAAGCCTGTCACCATTGCCGAGATAGGCATTTCCCATGGTCACAGGCTTGCGCGTTGCTTCCCTTACAAGGAAGAGGTCGGCGGTTCGAGCCCGTCAACGCCCAGCGAAAGACCCGTATCGCTGTTGAGTTTCTGGGTTCGTGACTTGGAGCTCGGGGACTCTTCGGTCTGCGGTAGTTCCGCGCCAGAGGTTCCTTGCGCCCAATGGCTCCGGTTGATGTTGCCGGTTCCTCACCAGAAGAGGTCGTCGGGTCGAGCACCTCAACCCCAAATTTCGAGTCGCGCGGCGCGTGCGGATTTGGATGTGATGCCGCACGGACTTCTGGTCGTCATGCTCTCAGCCAGGTGGCTCACGGGTCGATGAGGGTTCGGGGCGGTCGAGGCGCACATGTGGTTGCTGGCCGGTTAGGAGTTGGTAGCCGGCTTGGAGGCTGTCGAAGTCATTTGGTCTGATCCGGTACATCCAGACTTCGCGGTCCATCAGAGCCCAGGCGATGATGTCGGCGGCATGTTCGGCTCCTCGTAGATGCCAGGCTTGGCTGTGGTCGTTCCAGGTTTCCAGGCCCCGTAAAGGCGAGGAATGCTGTTTGGACTTGTGCTGGGACCGTGCGAGTTAGCCAGGCATGAGCCAGCTCGTGGAGGATGGCGACCCGGTAGGTCAGGGACAGTCCCTCCTGCCCGGTGCAGAGCGCGAGCCGCACTTTGTCGCCGTTATCGGTGAACCGACCGGACGCCCCTTGACAGGCGTGGCCGCTGGGGTCGAAGGCGACGTCGGAATTGGGAAGGATGAGCCCGGCTCCCCGGAAGCGGCTCGCTGCCCACAAGACCAGACTTTCATCTTCGGGGGTGACGGTCCCGATCGTGGTGACCGGGGTTCTTCCCCATATCGGAGGCGGGGTTGAGGTCAGCAGCTCATAGGCGTGGGCGAGCGTTTTCGGGTCGGCGTGCCTGATCGTCACCATCAGAAGTTCCTTGTCCATGAGCGCCCAGGCGATGACCTCGGCGGCATGCTCAGAGCCTTGTTCCTCCCATGGCGTCTGGTCGTCTCCCCATGTGTCGAGTCCTCTGAAACGGAGGAATTCGGCCCGGGTCTCCTCGGTGAGAGTGGCAGCGGCCCAGCCGTGGGCCAGCTCGTGCAGGATCGTCTTTTTTGGGGCAGTGAGGAATCGGTTCCAGTTGAAGCCGCAGATGTCAATGCGGGCCGGAGTGCCGGATCGGTAGTACCCGACGTGTCCGTTGCATGGGTTCTTCTTGTCGTGGAAGGCAATGACCAGATGAGGTAGCTGGAGTCCGGCCTGTTCGAAACGGGCGAGGGCCCATTCGGTGAGCGCCGCGTCCTCGTCGGTGCGGAAGTCGAATGTGTGTGGCGTCTCGGGCGGAGCCGGCGACGGTTCGGCAGCGATCGGCTTTGCTGGGAGCGTCTGAAGAAGCAACGCAAGCACCCAGGTGGTGGTGCCGAGACGAGTGGCGGTGTGCATGCCGCCACCGTCCGCCCGAAGGGCTGCAAGCCCAGTGTGAAAGGCGTGCGTCTGGCATGAACCGGATTACATGCCCCCGCGCTCTGGCTGGGTCGCTGGGAGTACGGTTAGTCAGTGGAGTTCAAGGTGTTGGGCCCGGTGGAGGTGGTCGGTGAATCCGGGCCGGTTGAACTGGGGGGTGGCAAGCCGCGGAAGGTATTGGCGGTGCTATTGGCCAATCTGGGCCGGTGGGTGTCGGTTGATCGGCTTGTCGACGAGGTGTGGGGGCAGGATTCGCCGGCCAGTGCGGTGAATACTTTGCAGTCGTATCTGTCGAGGCTTCGCCGCGGCCTGGGCGCAGACCGGTTGGTGTCGGGCCGGGCCGGTTATTGCCTCATGGGTGAGGGTGCGGTTTGTGACGCCGCCGAGTTCGAACGGCTGATCGAGGAAGCGGACAGTGAGCAGGATCGGGCGGGACGACGACGTCTACTGACCGAGGCGCTCTCGTTGTGGCGTGGAAATCCATATGAAGATGTCGGCGACACCCCGACGATGATCGCCGAGCGGGCCCGGCTGGGTGAGCGGCGGCTGGTGGCGGTGGAGCGACGGGTGGCCGCAGATCTTGACCTCGGTGAACACCAGAGACTGGTCTCCGAGTTGGAGCTGCTGGTCGACGAGCATCCTTGGCGGGAGCGGCTGTGGGGACAGCTTATGCTGGCCTATTATCGGAGCGGCCGCCAGGCCGACGCTCTTGCCGCCTATCGGCGGCTACGTAACCTGCTCGCCGAGGGATTGGGGATCGAACCTGGGCTCGAGATCCGCCGCCTCGAAGAACAGATCCTCCTCCAAGACCCGGCCCTCAACCTGCTCAGCGAGGATTCGGGGCATGAAGGGGCCAACCGGGGGCTGCCTTCGGGCACGGTGACGTTCCTGTTCACGGACATCGAAAGGTCGACCAGCCTCTGGGAAGAGCACCCCTACGAGATGGCAGCGGCATTGGCTGAGCATGACCGGATCCTGGCCGAAGTGATCGAAGCCGCGGGCGGCAATGTGTTCTCTTCCGCCGGCGACTCACAGGCGGCGGCGTTCTCGCGGGCGGGTCAAGCCCTCCATGCAGCTATCAGCGGGCAGCTTGCCCTACAAAAGGTGGCCGTAGAAGGTGTGCCATTGCTTGTGCGGATGGCAATCCACACAGCCGAGGTAGAGGAACGGCACGGTGATTATTTCGGGCCGGCGCTAAACCGGGCAGGCCGGCTCCGGGATGCGGCTCATGGTGGCCAGATCCTTCTTTCGCATGCAGTCGCAGAACTCATCGGTAACGAGCTACCCGATCAGGTAAGCCTCCTAGATCTGGGTCAGCATCGCCTCCGCGACCTCACCCGCTCCGAACGCATCTACCAGGTCACCCACCGCAACCTCCCGGCCACGTTCCCGCCTCTGCGTACCCTCGACGCCACCCGCCACAACCTGCCCATCCAACTGACCTCGTTCGTGGGACGCGACCAGGAGCTTGCCGAGGTTGACAAACTGTTACGAGGCTCCCGGTTAGTCACCCTGACCGGGGTGGGTGGTGCGGGAAAAACCAGGCTAGCCCTCCAGGCCGCGGCTGCCCTGGAGACCGAGTTCCCGGACGGCCGGTGGTTAGCCGACCTGGCCCCACTCAGCGAGCCGCATCTGGTAACCCAACGGCTGGCGGACGTGTTGGGCCTCCGGGAACAACCCAATCGTCCAATGATCGACAGTTTGGTCGAGTATCTCCGCACCAAGAAGGTGCTGTTGGTCCTAGACAACTGCGAGCACGTCATCGACCCTGCCAGCCATCTAGTTGCTGCTCTGCTTGGCGGCACCTCCGCCCTGCGTATATTGGCCACCAGCCGAGAGTCACTGCGCGTTCCCGGGGAAGTGGCGTATGCGGTGCCGGCTTTAGGCGTGCCGAAACCACACGATCGCCTCAGTCTGCCGGTCGTTACGAGATTCGACGCCGTGCGCCTATTCACCGCCCGTGCCGAGACCTCCCGTCCTGGGTTCCGCCTTACCGCTGAGCACGCAGACACTGTTGTTGAAATCTGTCGCCGCCTGGACGGGATCCCACTCGCCATCGAACTAGCCGCTTCCCGGCTCACCAGTTTCTCGCTGGATCAGATCGCCATCGATCTTGACCAGCGGCTGCGCCTCCTCACCGGTGGCACGCGCACCACTCACGCCCGACAGCAGACGCTTCAGGCCACGATCGATTGGTCCTATGAGCTGCTCGACGACCAGGAGCGGCTTCTTTTCCCCCGCTTGTCGGTCTTCCGGGATGGTTTTTCGCTGAACGCGTCCCGGGTGGTATGCAGCGGGGAAGGACTCGACGAGATGGATGTGTTGCAAGCTCTTCCTCGACTTGTCGATAAGTCCCTGGTCGGAGTGGAACCCTCCGGCCGGGACATGCGATATCGCCTGCTGGAGACCCTCCGCCTTTATGCCTCCGGCTGCCTGGATGCGAAGGGCCCAAGGGGAGAGTTCGAGGCTCGCCACGCAACCTTCTTCCTCTCTTTGGCGGAAGAGGCCGAATCCAACCTGCGCGGCGCCAAACACCAGCAGTGGATTCAGACGTTGGAGGTCGAGCACGGAAACCTGCTTCAGGCACTTCGTTGGAACCTTGATTCCGATCACATCGAACACGGCATGCGCCTAGCAGGCGCCCTCTACCGCTTCTGGCTCGACAAGGGCCGGCTTAGAGAAGGCACCTCGTGGTTCCAAGCGTTCCTTTCGGCCGACCAGGAGATCCCCGAGCAGATCCGTGCCAAAGCGCTGCTTGGAGCAGGAAGCCTTGCCGGAAATCTAGGGAGAAGCCACGAGGAATTTGCTATCGCCGCGCTGGTGGAGGCGGTCGAGATTTACCGGGCCGTGGCCGCCGGGGACCAGCAGCGGTGGGAGTACGCCAACGCGCTGAACAACCTGGCTGTGGCATTTGAAAACCGAGGCGAATATGGTCGAGCTGAGGCGTCCTACGAAGAGGCCTTGAAGATCAGCCGAAGGCTCGCCAAACCCTGGGGGGTGGCCGTGACACTCACGGCTCTCGGGGATCTCGCAGCCCGGAGCGGTCGTTTGGAACAAGCCCGGGTCCGCTTCGAAGAAGCCGTGGCAGTGGCCCGCCAGCTGGGTGTGCCAAGGCTGACAGCTGACACCCTCAGATCAGTGGCAGGGTCCGAAACCGACTGGGGAAACCCGAACGCAGCCATCCCGGCATATGAGGAGGCAATCCAGCTCTTCACAGAAGCCGACGAATCGATTAGAGCTACTCAGACGCGGGTTCTGCTGGCAATGGCGCATCTCCATTCCGGCGACCTCGTTCGAGCCCTCGAACTGTTTCTCCCCAACGCTTCCATAGCTCTAGACGACCCAGATTCCATGAGCTACGCGTCGAGTTTGGTCGACCTTGCCCTTTTTCGAGCCGCGATCGATCTGGCATCGGATAATCCTGAAAGAGCAGCCATCATGCTCGGTGCGGTCGATGCACTCATCCAAGATGGCGGCGATCCAAACACCAACAAGGAACTCCAACAACGCATCGACGCGGAACTACACCAAACGCTCGAGGCGACAACCTTCCACGCGGCCAGAACCCGAGGAAGTGGGACGACTCCAGACCAGATTCGAGCACTCATCATCGAACCCATCGAAGCCGAAGCGAGATGAAGTAATTGAGACGAGCAGGGAGCTCAGCCGCCGCTCTTTGGCGAAGCGACCGCGGCGCAACCTTTGCTGTCTTTGCCAATACGGGTTACGTCGTTGAAAACTCGTCCGGTGGTCCCAATCAGATCCGTGGTTGCTCATTGTTGAGAATCCAACTGGACGCCCTCCGACCAGATGCTGAACGCTCAGATTCGTGCCCGCGGTTTGTCCGCGGATGAACGCAAAGTGGAGAGAGGGGCCGCGAGTTGATGCAAGGCATGAATCCAGCGACAACGCCACTTTTGCGTATTACCGCCCGCTTGCAGGACCGCCGATATTCCCTTACAAAGAAGAGGTCGGCGGTTCGAGCCCGTCAACGCCCACTCCCAGAATCCCTCGCGGCGTTTGGGCTTCTGCCGTTCAGCGTTCGAGTCCGATCCCTCTTTTTTGGGCTGGTGGCCGTTTGGGCTTGGGTGCGGAGGTCTTCGAGGAAATTCCATGGCTGGGTGGTCGAGACCTTCGTATAGGTGGCCGTAGATGTTGTTAGCGCATATAACCCGGACCACACCAGACTGACGGACTTGCCCATTGTGGCGAAGGGCGTGGAGTGAGTTCATTTCCCATGGCGTGGGGTATTGGGTCCTCACGTCTCGGCGGACTCAGCGGCGCGCTTGATGCCTTGAGCTTCGATGGTCATGTAGCGGTTGGTCAGTCCCTTGTAAGACAGGGCGATAACCGGGATGAGCAGTCCTCGCATATCCAGGCTCAGTGACAAGCGCGAGCGGCCTTCCTCCAGCGCATCGACGCGATGGCCCGCGACGCTGATGATTCCGCCGGACTTCTGGCGAAACTCGAAGTAGGACGGCGCGTCCCAGACCGTGATGTCCCATGTGCCCTCTGGCAGCTTCGGTTGCTTGAGGCGCACGCGGCTGCCTATGGCCACAGGAGGGGGCGTGAGCATCTCGACGATATCGACCGTTTCGATACGCTTCGGCCAGGCTTCGAGGTCGCTGAGCACGTCCCAGACGCGTTGCTGCTGTGCGTCGACCTCGATGGATTGTTCAAAGCGCATGGCTGACGGTCACCTCTGAGGTTGGTCAACCAAGATCAGCTGGGGGCCAGGCTAAAGGATTCGAGAGCTTCTCGCGCTTCCGCAGCAGACGCTGATGGGCCCGATGATCACCATCAGAGAACGTACACATCCCTGGCTGACTCAGACTGAGAGCAGTCCTCTCAACAGACACCGTGGAGACAACCCGATGGTCGCTTCTCCGACACTCGACTCAAGGAGAAACTGTCGAGAAAGGGTCGTGCCCTCGCCCTCCTTGCAACCAAAATGCAGCCAAACCCGACAACAGGCTGACACGACACAAGATGAGAACGCGAGAAACCTCGGTGATCATTGACGATTCGGCCCTAGCCATCCACTGTAAAGCTCGTGCTGTCACGGCTCTGTTTGGTGGGGCGCAATGAGCGGCCGACTCTTGGCAATCTTGTTGGGTAAGAGCCGGCTCGTTGGGAATGTTGGTGTTGGCGCCGTCCCGGAATGCTGCTGCAGCGAACGTTGCGTTCAACACCGCGGTTAGGTGAGGGGGATCACCGGGAGTTTCACTGAACAAGGATGTAAGACCGTTGGAAGGGATCGTTCCGCTGGTGTGAGCCTGGTTAACGGCATCTCCCAGCCAGTGATGTCCATCAAGTGTCCGTGAGACAACCGAAAACCATGGAAGCCAAGGAGAACGGATGAGGGCTTAAGTCCTTATACCACCAGGGATTTCTCGGGAACCGGTGGGTAGCGCAAGGGCCCTTCTTCCATTATTAGGAAGAGGTCGCGGTTCGAGCCCGTCAACGCCCACGAACATCAGATCGGACTCGGCGGGGAAGGCGGTGAGGTGCTCTACAAGGTCGCCGGCGAGGACGAGCCCAGAACGGCAAGTCGCCCAGCGAGCACGCGGCGGAGGCCCATCGGTGAAACTACCGCGCATCCAATTTGATGCGCTCTTTCGTTCATGCACGCGATGTCACTGCGACCGGCGTGGCCGTAGATGGGTGCTTGGCGGTACCGGTAGTTCTTTGACTGACCGTTCGAGGGTGGCGACCGGTAGTTGTCTCATGATCTCGAGTCCACGCTCATTCTTTCCGTTGGGGGTGAGATCGTCCCAGGATTCGATCTCGCTCAACGTGCGTTCTGCCCAGGCGTCAACGGTGTTGAGGAGGCTGATGAAGAAGTCCACCGCCAGGGCGCGGATGTAGACCTGGTCCTGTGTGACCGCGACGCCTTCGAGAAACTCTTGTTTGACCTCTCCCCCAAAACTCAGCATGTCCTGTCCGTCGGTCCGCACCTGGTTGAGGGTTGAAATGATCTGCTCCTTGGTGCCCAGGGGAGCGACGAAGAGGCGGATCATGGCCTCGAAGTCCATGGCAAACGGAGACACCGGCGTGTCGAGCCAGTCACGTAGCGCGTCCAAGCCTTGGTCTGTGATCGAATACACCGTCCTGGCACGCTTGCCGACATATTCTTTTCTACCGGTGATCAGACCCATTGAGGAAAGTCGCTTCACTTCCCGATAAATGGCGCTCTCGGCCCGTGGCAACACGTATCGGAAATAGCGCACTCGCTGTTGGGCCAGTTCATAGGTGGACCAGGGGTGTACCGCGACCTGGGCGAGCACCCCATAAGACGTCGTGGTCAGCCGCTTCTTCATCGTCACCTCTTGATATACTCCAAACGCAAGTATATGGTTACTCTACTTTGGAGTATAGGCCGCTGATGGTCCACAACTGGCCTTGCTGGATGAAGAGGTGGCGAATGGCTGTATCAGGAATCGAAGTCAGCCGGATCGATGGTGGGTCGACAACGGTGGAGCGAAGCCAGCTATCTGATCTCCAGCGGCGACTCGGCGGAGGGCTCCTGCTTCCAGAAGACGAAGGCTGGGACGAGGCCACCACAACCTGGAACGGGATGGTCGCCAAGCTGCCGGCAGTCGTCTTTCAGCCAACCTCACCGGCGGATTTGGCAACGATCGTCGAGTTCGCCCGGAACGAAGGACTCCTATTGAGCATCAAAGGCGGTGGGCACAACATCGCCGGGACATCGATCGCTCAGGAAGGGATCACACTCGACATGTCGAAGATGCGGTCGGTCTCTGTCGATCCTGAGACACGTGTTGCCCATGTCGGTCCAGGGTGCCTGCTCGGAGAGGTGGACAAAGCCACCCAGGAGCACGGTCTCGCCACCGTCTTGGGCTTTGTCTCCGAGACCGGGGTGGCGGGTCTGACGTTGGGTGGTGGATGGGGTTATCTGACCCGACGTTTCGGCTGGACCGTCGACAACCTCGAGGAAGTGGAAATCGTGACGGCCGACGGGGAGATCCGTACAGCCAACCGTGAGGAGAATCCCGATCTGTTCTGGGCGGTTCGCGGTGGTGGCGGCAACTTCGGCGTGGTATCACGCTTTACGTTTCGTCTCCATGAGGTGGGACCGATCATCACCAGTGGTCTCATCGCGTGGAGCGCCGAGCGGGCCGACGAGATCCTCGAGGCCTATCAAGACCTGACCGCCACCGCACCAAGGGAGCTGACGGCAGCCGCAATGATCCGTCTCGCCCCCCCAGCGCCGTTCGTCCCAAAGGAGTGGCATGGCCAGCCCATCGTCGCCATGGTGATTTGTTACAGCGGTGACGATCCCGATTCCGCGCTTGACCGTATCAACAGCATCGGTGATCCGATCGCCAACGTGATCGCTACCAGGCCGTACACGGGACAGCAGTCGATGATCGACGCCCTGGAACCCAAAGGTCCCCATCGGTACTGGAAGACCGAATTCCTCCCCGGGCTGTCGAGCGATTTTCTCAACGCGTTTCGTGACGGCGCACTCCAGGTCACCTCCCCGCTGTCGCAATCGGTCATATTCCACCTCGGCGGTGCCCTTAACGAACACAGCCCCGACGATGGTGCCGTCGGCAACAGAGACGCCCAATTCATCAGCGGATTCTCTGGCACATGGCCACCCGGTGCACCTGCTGACCTGCACATCAACTGGGTCCGGGAATCATGGGCGAGAATCCGCGGATACTCCACCGGTGGCAACTATGTCAATTTCCAACTCGCTGACGACGACGACAATCGACTCGAGGCTGCCTACAGGGACAACTTCCCGCGGCTCCAACACATCAAAGCCGAATATGACCCAGGCAACCTCTTCCGAGTCAACCGCAACATCAGCCCCGCTGCGTAAATCGAGAGCGAAGGCCCACCTGGCACCCGAACAGATCCGACGCCAACCATCCAGGCCAGAAACCCTTATGGCACAAGGGACTCAGACTCTCGGGACCCGGACTGACCGATGATGGAGAACATCGAGGTGGCGCGTGTCAGTTGTCCACGGGAGGGCCGGTCATCCGGGCGGTGGCGATCCGGCGCAGTCGTAGGGCGAGGGAGATGATGCAGGCGAACCACACTGCGATGGTCAGGCGCTGGATCAGTCCGGCTAGGTCATGCAGGGGGGCATCCTCTGGCCGGACTAGGGCTCCGAAGACCCCGAACATCAGCGTCAGGACGATCCCGCTGCCGAGGGCATATCCGGAAAGCCCGCTCCATCTCAGATCGCGTGCAAGCCGCCGGGAGATGACGATAAGCCCGATCCCGAGGCTGAAAAAGAAGATGGTTCCGTTCACCGTGTGAAGCCCGGTCGGGTCGTATATGTTGCCGGCTGGGTCGTCGCGCAGCGGGAAGGCGGCAGAGAGGATGAGGCCGACTCCGCTCCAGGTGAGAATGGCCGGGCCTGCCACTCCGGCCCGGGTGGGACGAACCCCCCGGTGGAGCCCCAACGCGAAGATGACGGTCAACACTCCGAAGATTACGAAGTTGACCTGCTGGATCCAGCCGTAGGGCCCCGCTTCCAAGGCGCTGACTGGTTCAGAGACCGGGTTGTATTCACTCCGCCGGAAGAACTCCTGGGTGAGGAAACCGAGTGTAAAAAGCAGCGGGCCGACGATTCCTGCTCGGGCCGACCACAGCAGCCTGTTCACCGCCAGGGCCACGGGGCTGTGCTCCGATGCCATATCCAGTTCGTTCACTTCCGCCTCCTTGCCAAGGCACCACTGCGATGGGTGCTCGTGTCAGGAACTCTGCGAAGTCTCGGTCGCAGAGGCAATGGGGGGTTCCCCCCATGCCATGAGGCCACGGTCCATGGCAAAGACGGCGGCGGCGGCGCGAGTGGAGACACCCATCTTGGAATAGGCGTGTTGAACATGGTGGTCGGCGGTCCGGAAAGAGATGCCGAGGGCTCGAGCGATCTGCTTTATCTGGTATCCACGGGCGAGGAGGACGACCACCTCGGACTCCCGTTCGGTCAACCCGGCCGGCCGGGCAAGCCTGGGTGGGGGCTGTCCGGCTAGCTCCAGCACTGCCTCGACGCTCCCCGGGTCGAACCTCCCAGCCCGGGCTTCCTCGGCAAGGATCTTGGCGGCCTGCGACGGAGAAAAGGCCTGCCGATGGGGCCGAGGTTCGGTCATGGCGTGATACGCGTCGGCCGCTGCCACCACGCGGGCCGCCGCCGGAATCGCCGCTGCCGTCGAAGCGCGGTGATAGCCGGAGCCGTCAAGACGTTCGTGATGAAAGCTGGCGGCCGGGAGCAGCGCCGCCAGGTAGGGGGAGAAGGAGAGGACCCTCTCTGTGTAATAAGGGTGGAGCCTGACCTGTTCCCGCTCGTCGATAGTCAACCCCCCAGGTTTCTGCCAGATACGAGTCGAGACGGCCACCCGTCCGAGGTCGTGCACTAGCGCCGCCCGCCTCGTCACCCCCACCTCGATCGGGGAGAAACCGCATCGATCGGCGGCCACGCCCGCCAAACTTGCCACTCCCGCAGAGTGACCCAACAAAAAGGGGGAGAGGAGGTCGGCGAAGTCCCCAATAGCGGCCAACGCCCGATCGATCGCTCCGTGCTCCAGCACCATGTGCGGGGCGGGTTCGATGGCCAGGACAGCGTCCCATGCCGGCTCCTCCCCGACGGGTTGCAGCAGGTCGGCGGCTTCAGTTGACAGAAGATTGGCAATCTCGGGATCGAAGGCGTGCCCGGCTCTCTCGCCGATCACACGGGCGGCGTGCTCCTCTCCTCCGATCAACTTCTGGAGGGCGGCGTCTCGGGCCACATGCATTATCCGCAGTGGGAGCGGGATCTCCTCGCCCTTGATCCGCCCAGGCTCGGACTTGCCGTCCCAGCGCTCGGTGAGGTGGGCGAAGATGTCCCCCACTGCGGTGGGGACCCCGAGGCGCTCGCTCAACATCTGTGCCACCTCGCACAGGGCGGCGATGTGCCGCCGATGTCCCGACACCGCCTTCGGCAGCCGGGTGGCGACCCGGAGGACCCGTAAAAGCGCCGGTGTGTCCGGGCCCGAAACCGCCCGCATGATGCCCGCCATCGTCTCAATGGACGAGCCAAACATCACCGGGCTGAAATGGGCCAGCAGAGCACCATCGGGGAAGGTCTCTGCCACTAAGTTGGCGTCGACCGTGCAGCCTACGTAGAACAAGAGGCAGCCGTAGTAGGTGTGGGTGGTGGTTTCCGGGTCCACCCCGAGGCGTTCGCAGAGGCGCATGGCGACCAGGGTGCTTTGGAGACCGTGCTCCAAAGGCAGCCCCATGCCAAGGTCGGTCGCCAGGGAAAGGACGCCGATGATTTCGGCGGCGCGCACCCGGTCCGGGTTCGAGGCTGGCTCACCTGCCATACCTCGACGGTACTCCCGCCAACCTGACAAACACTTCCATGCGTTGCCTGCGCGACACGGCTCTGAGGGTCAGGGCGTGGGAATTGACCACCGGTTGGTGTCAGGAATCCTCGTTCTGCTTCACGCCAGCGGTGCGGCGGCAAAAGGTACGGAGAAACGGAGACACCAAATCAAGACCGTGCGATGAACCGCGGGGTCGAAGTTTTCGGGTAGTTGATAATTCTGTCCACCTAGGTTCCCGGTCAGAGTGCCCAGGTCGAGGTACTCCTCGGGGATGCCCCCTTCATATGAGTCGGAGGGGAGCATCCACACGTAAAGATCGGGTCCGTTCTGAATGTCGGTGTCGTCCTCAAATCGCAACACGTATCGACCGTCCTGGCTGTAGACGGTGGCGGTCCCAGAGGCCCGGTGATCGATGCCGACGAACGCGCCGCTCACGAGTTGGACGATCTCGGCCACCGGTGCGGTGGTGGTTGCGATGCCCCCGGTGGTCTCCGCCGCCGCGGTCCCCGTGGTGGAGGTCGCAAACGCCTCCTCTAGCGATTCGGCTGCCCGCACGTCTGTGAACAACGTGTCAGGTCTGAAGAGCAGGAAGCCGACCACGAGCACCACGATGCCGCCGGCAAGCAGGAACGGATTGCGAAAGACGGCCCTCATCACGTTTCCGAAGGGATCAGCACCTTGTCAATCACATGAATCACCCCGTTGGAGGCGTGGATGTCGTAGCGCTCGACCGTGGCCTCGCCGACCATGACGATTTCGTCCTCGACTGTTACCTGAAGCGACTGTCCACCGGCGGTGGTGAACGACTGTCCTCCCATCCCCATCACCATCTCGGCGTCCTCCATCATGTTGACAATATGGTGGGCAAGGATTGCCTGGAGCATCTCGGCTCCCGCAAAAACCTCCGTCTGGCTCATCCCGGCCTCGGACAGGTAATCCGAGAACGCTTCATCAGTGGGGATGAACAATGTAAAGGGACCGTCGCTGTGAAAATCCTCCATCATCCCAGCCGCATCCAACGCCGCCAGGAAGGTGTTGAGATCGCCTTCGGCTGCGGCGACTTCGAGAACATCCCTCATATCTTCATCAACCATTGCCTCCGTGGTAGTGGGGGCTGGTGCTGCGGTCGTGGTCGTCGAGGCCGTTCCTCCACAGCCCGCGGCGATCACGCTCAGCAACGTGAGAACAAGAATTAATCGTCTGATGGGTGGGGTCATGAGATGCTCCTCGGGCCGGTCGACCAAAGGTACGGCAGAAAAAGCACCAACCCAGCCCTGTTCACCGAGTCTTAAGGTTTTGTTGCGTGTCCTGTAATGGAACATGTGGTCCCGACTCCCAGGGAACACTGCTGAGCCCGATTTCGGCGGCAAATAATGAAGCTTTGCGAAACCCTCGAAGACTCGTGAGGGACAAAGCCAGAGGACTCTTAGCATCTCCAAAGTGGAAACCACCCCCCACAAAGTTCATCGCGTCCTGGTGGTTGATGACGAGCCACGGGTACGGGAAGTGGTGGCCAGGTATCTGCAGCTCGATGGTTACGAAGTGGAAGTGGCGGTGGATGGCGAGGACGCCCGCCGCTCCCTGGCCGACTTCATGCCGGATCTGGTGGTGCTCGATGTCATGCTGCCAGCCGGCTCCGGACTAGACGTCCTCAGAGAAATCCGTCGCTACGGCGAACTGCCGGTGATCCTGCTCACCGCCAGAGCCGAGGAAGCCGACCGGGTGGCGGGTCTGGAACTTGGAGCCGATGATTACGTGGTCAAGCCCTTCTCGCCAAGGGAGCTGACCGCAAGAGTGCGCTCGGTTCTGCGCAGGGCCACACCCCGACCACTCCTGGGTCGGCTCCTCTTCGAAGGGCTCACAATTGACGTGACAAGCCGCGAAGTATCAGCAGATGGCATCGAGGTGGAGCTGACCGCCAGGGAATTCGATCTACTCGCCTTCCTTGCGTCGAGCCCGCGCCAAGTATTTAGCCGCGGGCAGCTGCTGAACCAGGTTTGGGGTTCCTCGACGGATTGGCAGGATCCGGCGACAGTGACCGTCCATGTCCGCCGCCTCCGGCAGAAGATCGAGGCCGATCCTCAGAATCCCCGATGGATAACTACCGTTTGGGGTGTCGGATACCGGTTCGAGCCGTGAAGACTCTCGCATGGGGAGCGGCATCGGTTCTAGCGTCGGGGCTGATCGTTGCTGAGCTGGCGATGGATCTCACCCCAACCGACCGACCGAGGCTATATGTCGTGTTTGGTGCGATGGCAATCCTCGCGTTTCTGACTGCGATTGCCGCCGTGCGGGTCGCGCCCCGCTTGCCTTCCCTCGTGATCAGTATCCGGATACTCGCCTTCGCCGCGGTAGTGGTGACCGGGATCGTGGTGGCAGTGTCAGCCATGACCATGTTCATCGAGCCACATGACCTCAGTTTGGTCATGGTGGCGCTGGTGCTTGGGGTGGGTCTGGGTGGCGTGCTAGCCGTGGCGGTAGCGCATCCGCTGACTAGTGATCTGGCGGCGATGGCAATGGCTGCTCGACGAGCAGGACAGGGAGATCTATCGGCCCGGACAGAAATCGAGCGTCAGGACGAGCTAGGCACGGCCGCCCGAGCCTTTGATGAGATGGTTTCAAAGCTCGACCAGTCCGAGGAGGAGCGGCGAACCCTGCTCACCGCCGTAGGCCACGACCTACGAACTCCGCTGTCGTCACTGCAGGCCGCAGTTGAGGCGTTACAGGATGGAGTCGCCCCAGACCCCTCGGCTTACCTGCGGGGGATGTCTCACGACATCCAACATCTACGCCACCTTGTCGACGACCTTTTTCTGCTGGCCCGGATCGACTCGGGTCGGTTGGAGCTGGCGCCCATCGAAATAGACCTGGCCGAACTGGCCGACGAGGCTGTGGAGGCGGCCACGCCCGCTGCCGCTGCGCGAGAGGTGCTGCTCAAGGTCAATGCCCCGGGTCGAGTAGGGGTTGTGGGTGACCCGTTAGCGCTCGGACGAGTATTCCGAAACCTGCTTGCCAACGCAGTCCGGCATAGCCCCGAGGCCGGCGAGGTAAGTATCCAGCTCATCAGAGTCGGGTCCCGCGTGGAGACAACTGTGATCGATCAGGGCGCAGGATTCCCCGAGGAGATCAAGTTACGGGCATTTGACCGGTTCGTTCGAGCTGAGGGCTCGCGCAACCGGGACTCGGGTGGGAGCGGCTTGGGCCTGGCAATTGCCAAGGGCATCATCGAAGCTCATGGGGGCACGATCGCCATTGAGGACGGTCCGGGCGGTCGAGTCAGGTTTGCTCTCCCCTGCTAATGAGGGGAGGGCCTCCATCGGTCGGAGATCTTTGCCGGAGCCAGGCGAGGGCTTCTGTGTAACGATCCATTTCTGCAACGTATGCCTTCGAATCAGATTTGATCGCCTCCGCCTGGTGACCATGCCGCAGACCCATCGCCAAGGCCGCAAAACGAGCGCCCCGGAAATATATGCGGAGGTCATGGATCGACAGGGAACGTGGACCTGGCTCGGTCTGTCCGATCCGCGGTGGCTCCTGGGTGGTTGGAGCGAACGCCAATTGTTGGACTGCCAGCACGACTTGGTCTTCGGGTAAGCGGTCAGCGAAATCTCGAGATACAAAACGGAAGGCTTCCTGCCGGTCGGGGGCGACCACAACAATTGCCGGTCGGGCAATATTGCGATCGTCTTTCTCATCAGCCACCCCGTAAGGGATTATCGCCTTTGACCTATCGGCATCGGATAAGTAGGGGAACGGAAGCGAGAGCTTCTCGACCACGGCGGCATTTCTCTCCGGCGAGTCGACAGAAATCGCAAACGAACGAACCCCCGCCGCCAGCAGCTGTTCGTGTCGCATTGCCAGGCTGACCAGCTGGCCGTTGCAGTACGGTCACCAATCGCCGCGCAAGAAGACCAACATCGCGGCGGCGTCAAGGTGATCAGAAAGCCTCCACGGCTTTGCTTCCTGGTCGGTGAGGGTGAAATCGGCCAGCACCCGCTGACCATAGCTTGCGGTCGGCTCGCAGGCTTCGCTGTCATCTTTGCAGTCCCAGCCCGATCAGGTCACACGATGTGGTCGCTTGAACACTGCCCAGCTCGGGTAGTCGCGGCGGCCTCGACGACCAGGGAGGTAACCGTGGCGGATGTCAGCTCGAGAGTCCGCGACACTGACTAGGCCAGCCAATGGAACCCTCCGAATCCGAGGTCCAGCTCGACAACAGTGATGTTGCCATCTATGGCCGCGATCGAGTTGACGCCGCCGTCACAGATCTGGAGGCCTCGGGCAACGAGGTCCGGCGCCTTTCCGGGCCCGGAGACGCCGACAAGCTCGCCCCCAACCAGGAAGGAGTGAAGGGAGCCCTGAGCAAATGGCGGCCGCATTCGGTGATTAGCTGCGGATCCTCGAGGAGATCGAACGTGCCCTGAGAAACGGCCACGAGGTTGTCATCGTCCGCGGCGACCCCAACGATTATGCCGACATCTCCAGGCGCCTCACCGAGCAGGGGGCTATATCGGTCTGGGACTTTCGGGGGTGGACCTTCACCAAGACTGGCGAAGGTAGGTCGCAGTGAAGCGTGGTCTAACGGTCCGGGCCAGACCATCTCTACTTTCACCAGGTGGGTCCGGACCAAGAGGGGTTCATCGATCTCGGGAGGTCGAGTCTGCGCGACGACGTTTTTGAGTTAGCAGTCAGGAACTGGGTGCGTCGTCCTCTTCGAGGTTGGAAAGGGCCCGCCCCACAAGAACAAAGCCGTACATCGTCGTCGCCAAAGCGATCCCGGCGATGACCATGAGGATTCGGGCGATGTTCTCGCTGCGTGATAGGCCGGCGCTCGTGCTTGTCAGTGCGGTGCTGACACGGTCCGTCGAGGCCTGGTAGCCGCTTATCGCGGTTCTGGCCTCAGCGACCGAGGTCCTCATATTCTCCACTTGGGCCGAGAGGATCATCGATTGGGCTTGGAAACCCTCGGCCTGAGGCACCAGCAGGCCGATGGTCGCGGCGTTTTCTCGGAGGCGTTCGGGAAGCGGGCTCAGCTGTTGGTCGAGGCTTGTGAATGCGTCATCGAGGGGAACCTCCGGATTGTATGGCACGCCAATGAAAGCCAAACTGGAGAGAGTCCGGTCGATGACGGCCGAAGCTTCGATCAGACCCGGCATGGCGGCCCTGATCGCCTCGATCGTGACGGGAAGGTCTTCGCCGATGATGGCGGAGGCCTCTTCGATCGCAGCTGAAACTGTTTCGGCGCTGGTGGATGCCTGGTCGGTGGCTGCCGCGGCCGCCTCGAGGCCGGTCGTCAAGGTGGCAAGCGCCTCGTCGGCGATGCCGAGTGTGGTCTCAATGGTGACGACGGCCTCTCCGGTGACCATCGAGGCGCCTTCGAAACGACGGAAGACGTCATCGAGGAAAACCCACCCAGCCGCCGTCAAAGCAACAGCCGCGACGATTCCGGCGATTCCCGTTCGGGTGATAGTGCGACCCAATCGTGGTCGCGCCCGGACGACTGGTACCAGGGTCATTAGGTAACAAAGATACCCCGGGTCCATCGACACAAAACCCCGGTTTGAACAGCCAGTGATCGGGTAGTCCCAGCAACCTCATGACCGGCCCCACATGACCGACGGCCCTGCCGCCGGGAGCACCCTCGCCGTGCGCGCCCGCAACCTCACCCGTACATTCGCGTCGGGAGTTGGTGTGCATGATGTCGATCTCGATGTGCAAGCAGGGACCATCTTCGGCTTCATC
>Ga0326597_10003319_pt1 | contig 23306 bp, 17 predicted proteins | sample RVTome_12_FD_203789 | JGI IMG/M metagenome (GOLD analysis project Ga0326597, IMG submission 203789) | Soil microbial communities from uranium-contaminated site in the Upper Colorado River Basin, Wyoming, United States - RVT100D185 | ecosystem: Environmental > Terrestrial > Soil > Contaminated >... | reverse complement strand
CACCTGCTGCTCGAATTCCGTTCAGGCCGTCGAGGCCGGCAACCGGCGAATTATATCGTGGCTGCGGCTGAAATCTGTTGACTTCTTTCCCAGGCTCTACTAAGAAGGACGACACCGGGGCCGGTATAGATCTTTACTGGAGGCGGACATGTCGAGGACGTCCATGGCACGGATGCTCGTGGGCCTGGCCCTGGTAGGGATCGCGCTTGCCAGCGCCGCCTCCGTGCGGGCCGCCCGGCCGACGACGCCGGGACACGCACTCGCCCCAATGCCCCTCGGACCCCTCCCAGCGGCCCTGGTACTTTCCCGGGCTGCGGTCCAACAACAGAGCACCCCCGCGGCCGGCGCGCCCGACGCCATCCCGCCGCGCGAGCTCGTCGATCGGTACTGTGTGACCTGCCATAACGAGAAGCTCAAGACGGCGGGGCTCATGCTCGATACGGTCGATCTGGCGCAGGTGGGCGCCAACGCGGCGGTGCTGGAAAAGGTCGTGCGGAAGGTCGGCACCGGGCAGATGCCGCCGGTCGGCCGCCCGCGGCCCGATAAGGCGACGGCCGACCGGTTCGTCGCTTCCCTGGTGAAGGCACTCGATGGTGTTTCGGCGGCCTCGCCCAATCCCGGGCGTCCCGTGGTGCATCGCCTGAACCGCACCGAGTACGTCAACACCATCCGCGATTTGCTGGCGCTCACCGTGGATGGTCGCGCGCTGCTGCCGGCCGACGATTCGAGTTACGGCTTCGACAACATCGCCACCGTCCTCTCGATGTCGCCGGCGTTGCTGGATCGCTATATGTCGGCCGCCAATCGGATCAGTCGCCTGGCGGTCGGGGACCCCAGCATCCGACCGGCGTTTCAGACCTACCGCCTCTCGAGGTTCCTCCGGCAGGACGTCCGCATGAGCGAGAAGCTGCCGTTCGGGACGCGTGGCGGCGCAGCGATTGAGCATACGTTCCCGAGCGACGGCGAGTACGTGGTGAGGATCCGCCTCCAGAAGCCGGGCCTCGGGCAGGGCGGGATTCGCGGCATGGAAAAGGCGCATCAGCTCGAGGTGCGCCTGGACAGTACGCTGCTCGAGAAGTTTACGGTGGGCGGTGAAGTGACGGAGGGCGCCTACCGGACCGGCATTGCATTCGACCCGGACGATCCTGTGGCGGCGCGGCTCCATACCTACCGCCATAACGCCGATAGCCACCTGGAGGTGCGCTTCGCCACCAAGGCAGGGCGGCGGACGGTGGGTGTGGCCTTCCTGAAGGAGCCGGAGTTCCCCGAGGGCGTGCTGACGGAGCGCCACGTGATCATCGATAGAGCCGGACTCGCCGGTGAGCCCGGGGTGGACACGATCCAAATCGGCGGGCCCTACAACGCGATGGCACCGGAGGACACACCGAGCCGACGGCGCATCTTCGCGTGCCGCCCGGCAACCGCGCAGGAAGAGGAGCCGTGCGCGAGGAAGATCTTCAGCACACTGGCCCGGCGCGCGTATCGACGGCCGGTAACCGACCTCGATGTCCAGCCGCTCATGAGCTTCTATGCCGAGGGACGTGCCGAGGGTGACTTCGAAACCGGAATCGCATCTGCGCTGGAGGCGCTACTCGTTTCCCCGAAGTTCCTGTTCCGGGTGGAACACGACCCGGCCAACGCCAAGCCCGGCACCGTCTACCGCCTCAGCAGTCTGGATCTGGCCTCCCGCCTGTCGTTCTTCCTCTGGAGCAGCGCCCCGGACGACGAGCTCCTGCAGGTGGCCGAGCAAGGCAGGCTGACCGATCCGAACGTCCTGGTCCGGCAGGTGCGTCGAATGCTGGCTGATGAGCGTTCGAAGGCGCTGGTCGACAGTTTCGCGGCGCAGTGGCTCTTGCTGCGGAACGTGCGGCTCGCGACGCCCGACCCGGATCTGTTTCCCCAGTTCGATGACAGCCTGAAAGAGGCGTTCGCGCGCGAGACGGAGCTGTTCTTCGAGAGCCAGGTGCGCGAGGATCGCAGCGTCCTCGACCTGCTGCGCGCGGACTATACCTTTCTGAACGATCGCCTCGCCGAACATTATGGGATTCCGAACGTCTACGGCAGCCACTTTCGCCGCGTGAAGCTGACCGACCCCACGCGCTTCGGTCTGCTGGGGAAGGGCAGCGTGCTGACCGTGACGTCGTATGCGCACCGGACGTCGGTCGTGAAGCGGGGCAAGTGGGTGCTGGAGAACATCCTGGGTGCGCCGCCCCCGCCCCCCCCGGCCAACGTGCCGCCGCTCGAGGAGAACAAGGAGGGCGCCAGGCCCACCTCGCTCAAGGAGCGGATGGAGCAGCACCGGAGGAATCCGAGCTGCGCCGTCTGCCACGCGCAGATCGACCCGTTGGGATTCGCGCTCGAAAACTTCGACGCGATCGGACTGTGGCGCGAGGCCGACAATGGCATTCCGGTGGAGTCGTCGAGCACGCTGCCGGACGGCACCCGCTTGGACGGTCCGGTGGCGTTTCGCAACGCGCTGCTGGAGCGTCGAGGCAACGAGATTGTCACGAACGTCATCGAGCAGCTCATGACGTACGCGCTCGGCCGCGGCCTCGACTATTACGATGCGCCCGCCGTTCGGGAGATCATGCGCGAGACGACTCCAAACGGCTCCCGTTGGTCGGACCTGCTCGTCGCGATCGTCAAGAGCGCGCCATTCCAGATGCGGCGAGTTCCGGCCGACGCGGACACGGCTCCCGCGGTCGCCGCGGTCGCAGGGACACGATAATCGCAAGTGTCGGAAGGCTGCAGGAGAGGAGAACGCGCTCATGCTCATCACCAAGATGCATTTGCCCCGCCGCACGTTTCTGCGCGGTCTTGGCGCCTCGCTCGCCCTGCCGTTGCTGGACGGCATGGTCCCGGCGCTGACGGCCGTCGCTGACACGGCTGCGGCGCCGGTCCGGCGAATGGGTGTCTTCTATGTGCCCAATGGCATGGCGATGTCGTACTGGGCGCCGAAGGCGCTCGGCACCGACTTCGAGCTGCCGCGCACGCTGGCGTCGCTGGAGCCGTTTCGAGACCAGCTGCTGGTGCTCAGCGGGCTCGCGGACATGAACGCGTACGCCATCAACGAAGGCGCTGGCGATCATGCCCGCGCGGCGGGCACGTTTCTCACCGGCGTCCGCATCAGGAAGACCGGCGGCTCCGATCTGCAGGCCGGCGTCTCGGCGGATCAGATCGCCGCGCAGCATCTGGGCAAGGAAACGCAGCTGGCGTCGCTCGAGCTGTCGCGAGAATCTGTGGAGATCCTGGGCAACTGCGATGCCGGGTACAGCTGCGCCTACGTCAACACGATCTCCTGGCGGAGCCCGACGACGCCGCTCCCGATGGAGAACGATCCGCGCGCGGTGTTCGAACGGCTGTTCGGCACCAGTGGCAGTACGGACTCCGCGGCGCGCCTTGCCCGCATCAAGCGGAGCCGCAGCATCCTCGATTTCGTGATCGACGAGACGGCGCAGCTGCAGCGCAATCTCGGTCCGCGCGACCGGTCCAAGCTCGAGGAATACCTCGAAGCGGTCCGCGACATCGAGCGGCGGATTCAGAAGGCCGAGGAGCAGAGTGGCAGGGAACTGCCCGTCGTCGAGCAGCCGCCTGGCATGCCGACCGACTATGCCGAAGGCACGCAGCTGATGCTGGATCTGCTGGCGCTGGCTTATCAGACCGATCTGACTCGCGTGAGCACGTTCATGCTCGCCAAGGAGGTCAGCGTCTGGGCGTATCCCGAGCTCGGCGTCTCGGACTCGCATCACCCCGTGTCGCACCACGAGAACGACCCGACGAAGCTCGACCGGCTCGGAAAGATCAACGCGTACCATATGAAGCAGTTCTCCCACTTCGTCGAACGGCTGAAATCCATCCCGGAAGGTGACGGCACCTTGCTCGACAATTCGGTGCTCATCTACGGAGCGGGAATCAGCGACAGCAACACCCATTTCCACGACGATCTGCCGATTGCCGTTGTCGGCGGCGGGGGCGCCGGCATCAAGGGCGGGCGCCATCTGCGCTACCCGAAGGGGACGCCGGTCACGAATCTGCTGTTGACCGTGCTCGACAAGATGGGCGTGCCCGCCGCGAAGATCGGCGACAGCACCGGCAAGGTCGAACACCTGGTCGTGTGATTCGGCGGCCAGGCTCGGCCGCACATCGACCCTCGCACGCAGCTCGGTGCATCGGTTCGCGCGCCGCCGGTCGCGGCACTGCACGATTCGAGAGACGCCGCGCCGGAGAACGTGCCGATCCCGACTGTGTTGAGTCTGCGGGCGGTCACCCTGGGACGCCGGGGCTGGAGGGAGCGCTGGGCCCCCTCCCCCGGCAAGTGATCAAAGACCTGAGATCGGTGCGACTAGTCTCGCAGCGCGAACGCGGCGAGAACCTGACCGGAGATCGCGGCGACGTACTGCTTCCCATCGACCTCGTAGGTAATCGGGCCGTTCACCATCTGCCCTCCGAGGCTTGCCTTCCATAGCAGCGTCCCATTCCGGGCGTCCACTGCTTGGAAATATCCTTCGCGTCCACCGGTGAACAGCACGTCGCCCGCAGTTGTCAGCACTCCGCTGTCGCTGACATCCGTCATCTCGAACTTCCACTTCTGTTCGCCAGTGCGCGGATCGATGCCAACCACCCCGCCGTTGGCGACAGCTTCCGTCCAGTTGTTGATGGGACCGCGTCTCAGAACGGGTACCGCGGGCGCATTCGGGACGGGACCGAACGAGCGGTTGCTGCCGCCTCCGAAGTTCAGTCCCGGCCGGTATTCGACGGGCACCCCCCCGAAAATCGTCGCGTAGTCTTCCCACACGGAGAAATACATGAGCCCCGTCCGCGGACTATAGGAGGGCGAATACCAATTCGTACCGCCTTGATTTCCTGGATAGGTCGGGGAACCCGCGGGCTGCTTCGTCTGGATGGGTCGGCCCCTCTCATCGAGGGTACTGGCCCAGTTGACCTTGACGAACGGCCGGCCCAGGAGGAACCTTCCGGTCTCACGATCCAGCACGTAGAAGTATCCGTTGCGATTGGCCCACAGCACGACCTTGGCCGGGGTTCCGCCGAAGTTGATGTCGGCCAGCACCGCAACCTGGACCGAGTCGTAATCGTACGAGTCGTTCGGCGTGAATTGGAAGTGCCACCGGAGCCTGCCGGTGTCGGCATCCAGGGCGACAATTGAAGCCGTGTAGAGGTTGTCGCCGGGTCGCTGGGCGGGGTTCCAATCCGGACCGGCATTGCCGACGCCCCAGTACGTCAGGTTGAGCGCGGGATCGTAGGACGGCGTGAGCCAGATCGAACCGCCTCCGTGCTCCCACGCCTTGGGATCGCAGTACGTGACCGGGTTGGGGGGACAGGCTTCCCACGTTTCGTGACCGGGCTCCCCCGGTCCTGGAATCGTGTAGAAGCGCCACACCTCCTTGCCGGTCTGCGCGTCGAAGGCGGCGATGAAGCCGCGAATGCCGTACTCTCCTCCGCCGACGCCGACGAGCACTTTGTCCTTGACCACCAGGGGCGCCATCGTCAGCGAGTACGCCAGCTTGTAGTCGGCGACGTCGACAATCCACCGCGGGCGCCCGGTCTTCGCGTTGAGTGCCACCAGGCGAGCATCGAGCGTGCCCATGTAGAGCGTGTCGCCGAGAATGGCCAGCCCCCGATTGTTCGACCCGCAGCAGGCCTTTTGATCCGGCGCCGTGTTGTGCCTGTACATCCAGAAGACGCGACCCGTCTTGGCATCGAGCGCGAGCACGTCGTTCGGCCGCTGCGTGATGTACATGACGCCGTCGACGACGAGGGGCGAAGTCTGCCAGTTGCCGATGACCGGACTCTGGTAGAGCCATTTCTGCTCGAGGTTCTTGGCGTTGGTCGTGTTGATCTGCTGCAGCAAGCTATAGCGCTGACTGAAGTAACCGCCGGAGTAGCTCAGCCAGTTTCTGGGCTCGTCTGCCGTGCGCACCAGACGATCGGAGGTCACCTGCGCGTCGAGCCGGTATGCGAGCGCGCAGACCAGACTCACGATCATCACCGCGAATACTGTCCGTCGTGTCATGGCTAGGACCCTTTCAGCGACAGAAGGTAGGCGACTACGTCGGTCAGTTCCTCGGCAGTCAGCTGGTCTTTGTACGAGGGCATTGGAGAGGTCGTGAGAATCTGAAACTCCTTCAGATCGTCTTTCAGGAGCGACACGAGACGTTCCTTGCTGTCGATGACCTGCACCGTGTATGTGTCTTCGTTGAGCCGCCTGCCGCTAATCACCTCCCCGCGCTTGGTCACCGCACGCACCGGGCGATTGATCGGCATCATCGCACTGGAAGGGTCGGTCAGGTGGTTCTGGAGGGCACTCGGGGCACGATTCGCCCCGATTTCGGTGAGATCCGGGCCCAGCAACGATCCGACGTCGTAGACCGAGTGGCACTTCAGGCAGCCGCCCTTGCCCTCGACAATGGACCGGCCGCGCGACGCGTCACCGAGCTTGGCGGACGAGGGATCGACCGCGTTCATATTTCGCAGATACGCGATCACGCCGGCGACCTCGGCGCTGTTGAGCCTGAACGGCGGCATGCCCGCGTCGGGAATGCCGCTTGCGATGAGCCGCGACAACTCCTGATCGGTGGTTGCGCGCCTGAATCGCCCGGTCCGGAGATTGACGTTCCCGACCGATGCGCCTTCCGCGCCATGGCACGTCGAACACTGCGCAGAATAGACGCTCAACCCGTAGACGATGTCGGCCTGGGCGTACTGGCCAGCGTGGTCCTGCGCGGGAATCTGCGCCCTCGCCGGTCCTCCGGCCGGCATGGCCAGGGCCGACACGATCAAGGTCAGGTAAGTGAATCGCCGTGCGGATAGAGTCTGTGCAGACATTGTTCAGCGCCTTCCTGTCGCATCCACCTGAGTCGTCCCCCGGCTGGGGATCGGAACGTCTGCGCCCCGACCGCTTCGCGGAGCAAGCGCCAGCGTACCAGATTTTGCTCGGAGCGTAGTGCGGTTACCCGGTCGAGTCAAGAGGGAAAACCCGCGCTCCAGCCCTGCTGTCAAGCCTGCGACCATCTCTTCGGGTCTTGTTGGAGTTGCCCGCATCTCGCGTCGGTTTCCGCCTCCCCCGGGCTTCGGTTCTCCGCTGGACGTCGGGCAGGAGCCACCGATCGCCGGGGAGGTCCAACCGGTCGGGCAAAAAGGGGGACATGATATGCTTCCGGCCTTTCTGTTTCCCGTCGCCTGACAGGTTCTTGAGACTCGCCTTCCCATGCGCAAGCGACTGACTCGTCTCGCGGTGCTGGTGTGCTTGGCGGCCGCTCCCGCAACGGCGCTGGCCCAGTCCGAGGCGCCGCAGCTCAAGGCGCCCGCAGGTGACGACTCCGGCCGGCCAATTCCTCCGGCCGTGATCGCTCGAGACGGCGAGGGGCGAATCACGGTCCGCGCGAGCCGCCTGGCCGAGCCCATCGTCCTCGACGGTCGCCTGGACGAGCCGGTGTATGCGGACGTGCCGTCGATCCGCGAGTTCGTTCAGCAGGAGCCGGTCGAGGGTGAGCCGGCGACCGAAGAAACGGACGTCTGGGTGTTCTTCGATGGGCGGACGGTGTTCATAACGGCACGGTGTTGGGACTCCCAGCCGGAGCGGGCGGTTGCCAACGAAATGCGACGCGATTCGATCGCGATCTACGAGAACGAGACATTCTCCGTCGCGCTCGATACGTTCCACGACCGCCGGAACGGCTACATCTTCACCGTCAACCCGCTGGGCGGATTGGCCGACGCATACATCACGGACGAGCGCGACTTCAACCGCGACTGGAACACGGTCTGGGACGCGAGAGCCGCGCGATTCGACAAGGGATGGACGGTCGAGATTGCCATTCCGTTCAAGTCGCTGCGCTACAAGACGGGGGCGTCTCAGGTGTGGGGCGTGAACTTCCGGCGGTCGGTCCGGTGGAAGAACGAGAGTTCGTTCCTCTCGCGTGTGCCCGCGGCGCTCGGCCGGCGCGGCCTGAACAAGATGTCGTCGGCGGCCGCCATGGTGGGCATCGAGGCGCCTGAAAGCCGGAGGAACTACGAGATCAAGCCATACGGCATTGCGGATCTGACGACCGACCGGACAGCCACGCCACCGACGGCGAATCAGCTGGGGAAGAACGGCGGCCTGGACGTCAAGGTGGGCCTCACGGAGAGCCTCACCGCCGACGTCACCTACAACACCGATTTCGCGCAGGTCGAGGTGGACGAGCAGCAGGTGAACCTGACGCGGTTCAACGTCTTCTTTCCGGAGAAGCGCGACTTCTTTCTCGAGGGCCAGGGCATCTTCGGATTCGGCGGCGTCCAGAACTCCCCGCGGAGTGGGATGGGCCCGGGCGGATCGAACGCCCAGAACCCGAACCCAATCGACATGCCGAACCTGTTCTTCAGCCGGCAGATCGGTCTCACGGGCGGGCGCCGGGTCCCGATCGACTTCGGCGCGCGCGTGACCGGTAAGGCCGGCCCGTACAGCATTGGCCTCCTGGAGCTCCGCACGGGAGACAATCCGCGGTTCGGCCTTCAACCCACGAATTTCGGCGTCGTCAGGCTCAAGCGCGACATCCTCCGCCGGAGCGCGGTCGGCGTCCTGGTGACCGACCGTTCGGTGTCGCCGTCGGGCGTCGGGTCGAATCGGCTGGTGGGCGTCGACGGCGTGTTCTCGTTCTACGAGAACCTCAGCATCAATACGTATGTGGCCAAGACGACGTCGACGGGACGGGAGGGGGACGACACGAGCTACAGGGCGCAGCTCGACTACAACGCGGATCGGTATGGGCTGCAGCTCGAGCACATGTTGCTCGGCGACAACTTCAACCCCGAGGTGGGCTTCGTCCGGCGCACCGCCTTCAGACGCGATTCCGCATTCGTGCGGTTCAGCCCGCGCCCGAAAGCATCAACGACGATTCGCAGGTTCACGTGGGACGCGACGTTCGACTACATCACCGATACCGCAGGGCAGCTGGAGTCGCGCTACGCCGAAGGCGCCTTTCGCACCGAGATGCAGAGCGGTGACGGGCTCGCCCTGGAATACGCGAGCAACTACGAGGTGTTGACCGACGCTTTCTCGTTGGCCGAGGACGTGACCATTCCGGCTGGCGGCTACACCTTTCCGGAGGTCCGGGCCCTGTACTGGTTCGGTCCGCAGCGACCGATCACGGGGATCGTGAAGCTGGTGCGGGGGAGCTTCTACGGGGGGACGCGGACCGAGCTCAGCGTCGTTCGCGGGCGCGTCGAGATCACCAGCAAGCTATCGATCGAGCCAGGTGTGACGCAGAACTGGGTGGATGTCCCGCAGGGGAAATTCTCCACGACGTTGATCACCACGCGGACGACATTCACGCCGTCGCCGCGGGCGATGATCGCGGCGCTCGTCCAGCAGACGACCAGCACGCAGGCGCTCGAGGCCAACATCCGGTTCCAATGGGAATATCAGCCGGGAAGCTTCATGTACGTCGTGTACACCGACGGCCGCAGCACTCGGGGGCCCGGATGGCCGACGCTCCTCAGCAAGGGCATCGTCGTGAAACTGACGAGGCTCTTCCGGCTCTGAGGCGTTGCAGTTCGTGATTGTTGGGCGCCAGCCGCTGCGCTCGCCGCAACGGCCACGTCGACCCCTGAGGTGGGAATGAGTTTCCAGCTGAGCGTCCTCGATCAATCCCCGATCTCGCAGGGCTCCACCGGCGCGGAGGCGTTGCACAACTCCCTCGACCTGGCGGGGCTGGCCGACGAGCTCGGATTCACGAGGTACTGGGTCGCCGAGCATCACGGCACGCCGATGCTCGCGTGCGCCAGCCCCGAGGCGCTCATCGGGCCGATTGCGGCGGCGACGCGGCGGCTGCGCGTCGGGAGCGGCGGCGTGATGCTGCCGCACTACAGCCCGCTGAAGGTCGCCGAGACCTTCAGCCTCTTCAGCGGTCTCTACCCGGCTCGCATCGACCTTGCCGTGGGGCGGGCAGCCGGCACGGATCCCCTGACCGCCTTCGCGCTGCAGCGAGACAGGCGCCAGGCGGCGCCCGACGATTTCCCGCAGCAGCTCGCGGAGCTGCTCGCGTACCTGCGCGACGGCCTGCCGCCGGGGCACCGGTTTGCCCGTCTGACCGAGCTGCCGGGCAGCCCGGAGCGCCCCGACGTCTGGCTTCTCGGCTCGTCGCCTCAGAGCAGCCTCTGGGCAGCCGAGCTGGGCCTGCCTTACGCGTTCGCCGACTTCATCAACCCGGGCGGCGGGCCGATTGCCGCGGCGTACCGGGAGGCGTTCATCCCCTCATGCGGCCTGGCCGCGCCGCGCGTCGTGGTGGCCGCCTGGGTGCTGTGCGCCGACACCGATGAGGAGGCGCAGCGCCTCGCGTCGAGCGCCCGCATGGCGTTTGCCCTCTTCCACCAGGGGCGGTTCATTCGGGTGCCGCCGGTCGAAGAGGCCTGCCGCTTCGTCCACGAGGAGGAGGCCGCGGTGGCGGCGGGGGCGCGGCGACGGCGGGCGATCGTCGGCTCGCCGGAGACGGTTCGCGCCGGGCTGGACGACCTGGCGCGCGAGTACTCGGCCGACGAGCTGATGATTGTGACCATCACGTACGATCACGCGGCGCGACGCCGATCGTACGAGCTGATTGCCGCCGCCTGCGGCCTCAGGACGTCCGGGTCGGCGGCGCCGGCGCCTTCAACAGCTGCAACAGGTCCATCGGCAGTGGGAAGATGATCGTCGAGTTCTGCTCAGACGCGATTTCGGTCAGCGTCTGAAGGTACCGCAGGGTGATGGCCACCGGCTCGGTGGCGATCACGCCGGCCGCCTGCGCCAGCTTCTCCGAGGCCTCGAGCTCGCCCGCCGCGTGAATGATCTTGGCGCGCTTCTCGCGCTCTGCTTCCGCCTGCCTCGCCATCGCCCGCTGCATGTCCGGCGGCAGGTCGACGTGCTTCACCTCGACGGCGGAGACCTTGATGCCCCACGGGTCGGTGTGCTGATCGAGGATCTTCTGCAGCTGCTGGTTCAGGCGGTCGCGCTGCGAGAGCAGATCGTCGAGCTCGACCTGTCCCAAGACGCTCCGCAGCGTCGTCTGCGCGAGCTGCGACGTCGCGTACATGTAGTTCTCGACCTCGACGATCGCGCGCCGTGGATCAACCACGCGGAAATAGAGCACCGCGTTCACCTTCACCGACACGTTGTCGCGCGTGATGACGTCCTGGGACGGGACGTCGAGCACGACGGTTCGCAGGCTCACCTTCACGATCCGGTCGATCGGCGCGAAGACCAGAATCACGCCGGGCCCCTTGGGCTGAGGGAGCAGCTTTCCCAGCCGGAAGATGACGCCCCGCTCGTACTCCGCGAGGATCTTGATCGAGCTGACCAAATACAGCGCGAGGATGAAAACGACGATCAGGGTCGGCGAAATCAGCATCGGAACCTCATTCCTGGCGGACGGTCAACGTGAGCCCGGTGACATCCACGACGCGGATCCGGGCGCCCTCGGGAATCGGCTCCACCGACGTGGCCTGCCAGATTTCGCCGTGCGTCGCGACCCGCCCGGGCGCGGTCGGGCCGATGGCGGTGAGCGCCTCTCCGTGCTCGCCGATCAGGGCGCCGACACCCGTGACGGCCGGCTGGCGCTGCGCCGCGAGGCCGAGCTTGATGAGGATCAGCGCGACGCCGACGAAGCCCACCAGGACGGGCAGCACGAAGCGGAGGTTGAGTTGCATCTCTGGCGACGGCGAATCCACCAGGATCATCGACCCGAACAGGAGACTGGCGATGCCGCCTGCCGTGAGGAGGCCGTAGCTCGCGACCACGAACTCCAGGCCAAGAAGGACCATGCCCAAAACGATCAGGAGCACTCCTGCGTAGTTGACCGGCAGCAGTTGCAGCGCGAAGAAGGCCAGCAGGAGGCAAAGGCCTCCGACCACGCCGGGGAGGATGGCGCCGGGCGTCCACAGTTCGATCGTGAGCCCGAGCATGCCGAGGCTCAAGAGGAGGTACGCGATGTTCGGATGGGCGATGGCGCTGAGCACGCGCTGCCTCAGACTCATTTCCAGCGTGACGACCGGAGCCTCCGCGGTGGCGAGCACCACCGTCGTCTTGCCGTCGAAGCGGCGCACCGTTCGGCCATCCAGCTTCTTCAGCAGGTCCGGGATGTCCGAGGCAATCAGGTCAATCAGCGGCGGCGATGCCTCGAGTGCTTCGGTTTCGGTGAACGCGCGGCTCAGGTTGACCGCCTCTTCCGCGAGCGCCACGTTGCGCTGCCTGCCGGTGGCCAGCGTTCGAACGTAGGCCGCCACGTCTTCGGCCGCCTTCTTCGACGTCACCTCGTCCATCGGTTCGCCGCCGCCCGAGACCGGATGAGCCGCGCCGATGTGCGTGCCGGGCGCCATCGCGGTCACATCGGACGCGATTGCGAGGATGAAGCCGGCGGAGGCCGCGCGGGCGCCCGACGGGCCGATGAAGACCGCCACCGGCGTCGTGGCCGACAGCATGCGCGTGACGATCGTCCGGGTGGAGTCCACGAGGCCGCCCGGCGTCCGCAGCGTGAAGACGACGAGCGCGGCGCCGGCGCTGTCGGCCTGGTTGATCGCCTCGATCATGAACTCGGCCGAGACCGGATGAATGATGCTGTCGACCTCGGCCGAATAGACGGCGCGCGGGCCCGACGACGGCTCCTGGGCGCGGGTGGCGGACGGAAGAAGCGCGACGCTCGCGCCCAGGAGGACGAGCGAGGCGCCGAGCGCGCGGACGAGCCTTCGGACGCCGGCAGTGATCATGAATCAGACCGTAGATTGATTATATCGTCCGCGCGGCGCCGGGGTCCGGAAGCAAGCTCCGCCTTGCCTCGCAATGGCTGAGCCGTCTATCCGGCCCCGGGGCGCGGTCGCTCGCGGATCGGCCCGTCATTTGACGTACTGCCCGGGGTTCTGATCGAACTTCGCTTTGCAGGCTGGGGCGCAGAAATAGTACGTCTTGCCGTGGTACTCGCTCTTGCCCGCCGCCTTCTGTTCGTCGACCTGCATCTTGCAGACTGGATCGATTGCCATCGCTCCCTCCCCGGGGGCCTCGGCCGGCCCCCTTTTTTTTAGGCGCCAGGTGCGCCATCATGAAGCGGTCACATCACAGTCGAGGGTGTCCATGAGGGTGTCTGAGTGCCGCGGTCTCGTTGCCGCGGTCGCGATCGTTGCGCTCTGTTCCGGCTGCTCCAGTCAATCGTCGTCGACCGAGTCCGTGCCGTCGTCCGAGCCGGCCGCCCCGACGCCGGCAAACGACGTCAGCGGGCCAGGCACCGTGACCGGAAGCGTTCCCGTCGCCCGCGGCGGGTTCCCCTCCGTTGTCATCCTGGAGTCGCAGGCGGCGCAGGAGTTTGCGCCGCAGCGGGGCCTGCCGGTCATGGATCAGGTGTCGCTGTCGTTCATTCCGGAACTCCTCCTGGTTCGCACGGGCCAGCCCGCCGAGTTCCGCAACAGCGACGACGTGCTGCACAACGTACGGGTGAGAGAAGAGGCGACGAAGGCGCCCTCCTTCAACGTCGCCATTCCGACCGGCCAGGTCTACGCGCATACCTTCCCGCGCGACGGGTTCTACGACGTGGGCTGCGACATCCACCCGGGCATGTCGGCGCAAATCGTCGCGACGTCCACGCCGTACGCCACCACGACGGATGCCGAGGGCAACTTCGTGCTCCGCGACGTCCTCCCGGGATCTTACACGGTGACGGTGTACGCCGGCGCCGATCGGATCGACCAGCCGCTCGAGGTCGGCGCCGGCCACACCGAGGTCCACATCGCCCCCCGGTAGGCCGGGGCGCGCCTCAGAAACTGAAGAACAGCAGGAGATCGATCCCCGCGCGCTCGACGCGACGGAACGGGGATCGCGAGATCAGCGCGCCGGCATCGGAAAACGTCGCGCGAAGCCGCAGGATTCTCGAGAGGCTGTATTCGATCGTCGCTTCGTCGTACTCGTCCTGTCCGAACTGGCGGCTGAAGCGCGCCACCAGTCCCGGCGCGATCTCGTCGCCGACGGTGACCCGTGGCCCGGCCGAGCCGTACTGCGGCGCCTCGATTTCGAGAAGATCGAGGCCGAGCGAGCGCTCGAGCGCCGCGAGGAGCGGCGTGGTCAGGAAGCCGGCCGCCAGGGTGCCCGCGCGCACGGCGAGCTCCTGCCGCTGCGCCGCCGAGAGCTCGTTCATCGAGCTGTTGAACACGATGAGCGAGAGGATGTCGGACGCTTCGAGCGGCGGGCTGCTCGTGAGGCGCAGCTCGGGCTCGGTCAGCGCTCCCGCGATGGTGACGCGCGCCTGCACGCCGGAGATGGTCCGATTGACGCTCACGTACAGCTCGGGGGTGAGATCGCCGCGAAAGTTGATCGAGCTCGCAGGATCGATGTCGAAGCGCCGGCCCTGAAACGCGTAGGTTCCGGTCACGGAGTGGAACGACCCGTTGACGTAGAGCGGCTGCGCGGGGTCTTTGTACAGGTACAGATCGCCGTTGACGCGCAGATTGAAGCTGCCGAGGCCAAGCGGCGTTCCGGGCGACAGCTGGACGTTCTCGCCGGTCATCCTCAACGTGTTCGGGACGCGCAGCTCGACGTCGAGACCGAGTCGATCCCAGGGATTGAGGGCCGCAACCGCGTCGAGCTCTGGCGAGGGGGCCGCCTGGGTCGCGTACGGCTGGAACAGCGCCCGATCGAGGATCGCGTCGACCTTGATGTCTCCGCTGGCCACCGCAATCTGTCCGAAGATCCTCGGCGCCTCGAATTGTCCCCGGACGCGCAGATCCGCATCGACCTCCACAGTGCCGAACTCGTTGCGGAGCAGCTCGAACCGCCGGGCCCTCACGTCGACCTCGACATCCCCGACGCGCAGCTCGTGAGTCCCCAGGCTGCCGCTGATCTCGAGCACCCGCCCGCTGTTGTCCTCGAGGTGAAACCGGCCCACGCCGACCCGGTCCCGGGTCAGTTGCAGCGCCACGTAGCCGTTCTTGTACCGTGCGCCGGTCGACGCCACCTGGAATCCGGCGTTCGTCAGCTCGACGGTGCCCAGGAAGTGAGGATCCTGGCTGGTCCCGATCGCGGTGACGTTCAGCCGAATCTCGCCGCTGACCGTGCGAACGACGTCGGTGACGCCTTCGATCAGGCCGAGACTGACGGCGCTCGACGCGATCGCGACGTTGAGCGGCCCTGCCGGCAGCTCGGGGTCGAACAGGGCGAGCGGTACGCTGCCCGTCGCGGTGAGCCAGACACCGGGCGCCTGGTCGAGCCGGAGATCGACGTCCAGCGCCCTCTCGCCATAGTCGATGCGTCCAGCGAGCCTGTCGTACGCGAACCGCCGAACCCGGCCCTGCGTCACCGCGACCTGTCCGGTGACGATCGGGAGGTCGCTCGTGCCTCGCACGGTCGCATCGAGATCGACGACGCCCCCGTAGAGGGCCGGGCGCTCCGGCGAGGAGGCGAATGTCTCGAGAAAAACCCGCGCGGCCGTGATGCGGAGCGCGCCATTGCCGTCCGACCGCCACGTGCCCCCAACGCCGATCCGCTGGTCGCCGCTCGCGCCATCCACGAAGCTGAGGGGGCTGACGGCGATGCCGTCATCGTCCCACCTCACGGTCGGCGGGGGATCCGAGGCGACCAGCCGCCACGCCACTCCCTGCAGGCTGAGCGTAAGGCTCGAGAGATCGACGGCGCGCCAATCGGGGTGGAGCGTCAGTGTGCCCGCCGCAGTGCCGTGCCACCCCTCCTGGAGGGTGATCCGGACGTCGGCATTCACTCGGTGGTCGGCGTAGGTGACGGTCCAATCGGCCTCCTGAACGCTCTGGTTGAATGCCTCGACGGACAGCGCCTTGCCGGTGACGCGCACGTTCGCTCGCGCGGGATCCCTCAGCGGGATGGAAACGTCGTAGTCTCCGGTCGCGGTGAGCGAGGTGAGTCCGGCCGTGTCGAGGCGGGCGATCGCCGCGCTGCCCACGACACGAAGCCGATCGGCGGGTCCCGTGAGCTCGCCTCGGGTCGAGACTTCGCCGGTGGCTTCGCGCCCGAGCAGCTCGGAGAGGAGCGCCAGGTCGGCGCGCGCGATCTCGTAGCCGAAGCGCGAGCTGCGGTGGCCGTCGAACGCCACGGCGCCGGAGCCATCCCCTTCGATTCCCGGGCCGTCGACCCGCATCGTCGTGACGGTCAACAGCTGGTCGGCCAGCGTCGCGACAATCGTTCCGGAATCGAGCCGAAGACCGCGCACGGCCGACGCGGTGAGCGACAGGCGGCCGTCGACGTCGTAGTCGTCGAGCAGGGGTGTTCGCAGGAACAGGTCGCGCACGGTCAGGCTGGCGCGGCCCGCGCCGCTCAGCGACGCCGCGAAGCGCGGCTCGTCGAGCGCGATGGCGGGGTTCAGGGACGAGAAGCTGCCGCTGTACGAGGCCGACAGCGAGCCGCCGGCAATCGCAATGGACATGTCGCCGTCGGTCAGTGCCCCCCCGAAGAGATCGGCTCGCGCCAGGCGGCCGCCTCCGGTGAGCGTCATCGTTCGCGCGCCGGCGCCGGTCGCTGCCACGCGGAAACGACCGGAGACCGACCCGGCGTAGCGTGGATCCTGCATCCAGGCGATGTCGAGCCCCGCGCCGAAGCGATGAAGGTCGATGCCGCTGATGTCCCCCTCGCCGCTGTATTCGAGCGGGGTGGCCGCCGTGTCGATCGAGCCGACCGCGCCGGCTCCGATGAGCGCGCCCAGGAACCGCGACTCGGCGAAGCTGGCGCCGCCGCGGATGAACGGCTGGACGAAGCGGCCCTGAACGTCGTAATCGAACGTCAGCGTGCTCTCCACCCGAGGCACCGGCACGGACGCGGGTACGCGCCGCAAGTCGACGCCGTCGGCCCTGCCTCGAAACGTGAAGGGATACGGCGAGGCGACGGCGATTGAGCCGGCGTCCAGGCGCACGTTGGCGCCGTAGGCCGTTGCCGTGGCCTCGGCGATCACAACGTTGGTGGCGGTAATCGTTCCTCGCGCCCGCACGTCGTCGCCCGCGTACTCCAGGAAGGCCGCGTGCGGTCCGTCGAACGTGTACGAGCCGCGAGGGAATCCGCGGCCCAGCTCGAGCGCGAGATCGAAGTCCACCCGCCCCGAAATGTCGGACGAGCGATCCGGCCGGGTCATCCAGCGCGACAGATCGAGACGCTCGACGTTCACCGATCCGGCGCCCCGCCAGCCGGGCACCGTCGTGTCGAGCACGAACGCGCCCCGAATGGCGCCGCCTGTCGAGCGCAGGTTCAGATCGGTCGCCAGCCGCGCGAGCGGCCCCTCGAGGTCGGCCTCGAAAGCGGCGTCGACGCCCAGATATCTCAAGCCGGGGACGACGACGGCCCACTCCCGGAACGAGAAGCGGTCCGCCTTGACCCGCAGATCGATTGTCGTCGGCGTCTGCCCGCGCACGACCACCTTTCCCGCGAGCGTGAACGAGCTGAGCGGGGTCTGCACGACGAGATCGTCAAACGCCCAGCCGCCGCCGTACGTGAGTCCGCCCGTCAGCCGATTCATCGCCAGGTCGGAGGGGCCGCCGTCCCACGATGCCTCCGCGAAGTCGAGGCGCAGCTCGCCCGGCTCGTAGTCGAGCGACAGCGACACGTTGAGCGCGGCGTAGCGGGCCGGCACGCGTATGGCGCCGGCCGTGAGCGGGTCGCTGAGTGAGACGTCGCCGTCGACGACTTCGATCGACGGAACGTGGATGGGCGCGCCGAATCCGCCCCGTCCGCTGTCAGCCTCCGTGCGCCGGACGAGCGCTCCGAGGTTCCAGCGTCCATCGGCCAGCTTCGCGATCACGACCCGCGGTCGGACGACACGGATCCGGCGGATGACGACGCCGCCGCCGCCGAAGAGCTCGCGCAGACTGTAGCTGAGGGACACCTCGTCGATCCCGACCACCGCCTCGGCATCGCTCGAGAGGCGGACGTCGGTGACTCGAACGCCGCGCAGCAGCGAGCCCTCGAGACGGCCGATCTCGAGAGTGGCGGCGAGGTATTGGTTGGCCTGGCTGACGATGAGGTCGCGAAGGCGATCCTTGGCCCAGGCGGTTTCGAGGAGTCCCAGCGCGACGGCGCCGAGCGCCAGGAGCAGCCCGATCGTATAGAGGAGACCCCTGGTCAGGGCCAGCGCGACACGGCGACTCACCAAACCGCTGACCCTCCCATGAAGCCGCACATTCAACTATAATCGCTCTTCTTCACCGCATGCGCCTTTCGCGACGGTACCTGATCAGCGGCCGTGTTCAGGGGGTCGGATTCCGGTTCTTCACGCAGGCGGCCGCGGCGCCCGAGGGGCTGCACGGCTGGGTTCGCAACCGTCCCGACGGCAGCGTCGAGGTTCAGGCGGAGGGAGACGTCGAGGCGCTCGACCGCTTCGAGCAACACATCCGGCATGGACCGCCGGGCGCGCGCGTGGATCGGGTCGAGGTCACCGAAGAAGGCGCGCCCGGACAGGACACGGGCTTCAGGATTCGATGACGAACATGGAACACCTCAAGACGAAGATTCGCCACGTCCCCGACTTCCCGAAGGCCGGGATTCTCTTCTACGACATCACGACGCTGCTGCAGGAGCCGGTGGGGTTTCGCGCGGCGGTCGACAGCCTGTCGCAGCCCTTCGCGAACGAGGGGATCGACCTGGTCGTGGGGATCGAGAGCCGCGGCTTCATCTTCGGCTCCGCCGTCGCCGACCGCATCGGCGCCGGCTTCGCGCCGGTCCGAAAGCCGGGCAAGCTCCCGTCGACGACCATGAAGGCCACCTACGATCTCGAGTACGGCACCGACTCGCTCGAGATTCACGACGACGGCGTCCGCAGGGGACAGCGCGTGCTCATCGTTGACGACCTCCTCGCCACCGGGGGAACGGCTCGGGCCACGGTGGATCTTGTCAAACGGCTCGGCGGCGAGGTACACGCCCTCACCTTTCTCATCGAGCTGGTCGGGCTGAACGGGCGCCAGAAGCTCGAAGGCAGCCGCGTGCATACCGTCCTTCAATACTGAGTGGAGCTCGCTGCCGCTCTCGCGGCCCTCGTCGTCGTGAGCGCCGTGGCCCTCTGGGTCGCCGCCCGCGTCATGTCGGCGGCCAACGCCCAGGGCTCGCGCGCGCGGCTGCTGCAGCTGATCGCGCTGTTTGCGCCGGGAATCGCGTCCGCCGGCGAGGACCCGCGGGCGCTCCTGACGTGGCAGCCGCTCGCCGCGACCGCCCGGCGGCTGTTTCCCGATGAATTCGCGGCGCTCGATCGGGCGTCCGGCGCGACATTCCCGTTCAGCGCCGATCAGATCGAGGCTGCGCACGCGCGCTGGACTTCCGAGTGGCTCGCCTGGGAGCGCGCGCACGACGCCGAGTACAAGCTCAAAGCGGCGGCGGCCGAGGAAGCGCTCGGCGCAGCGGGCGGCTCGCCCGTCGGTCGGGCCCGCATCGACGCCGTCGAGCGCGAGAAGCTCGAGCGCTATCAGCGCCGCTACGAGGACTACACGCGCGTCAGCAAGGCGCTGCGAGCCCTGGCCACGCGCGGATGACCGGCGGGCGAGGGCCCCTCGGTCCGGCAAGGGACACGCCGTTTGACTGCCGGGAAGCGCGGTAATAGCATGCGGGCTTTCGCCGACCGCTCGACGCACGGGGAGTGCGTGAGCCGCGGCCCGAAGAGTAACGCCCGCATGCGAAGGAGTGGATCATGAGTGCGACTATCGAGCGCCTGGTCACGAGCTACGAGGGCGGGCAGATCTCGCGGCGGGAGTTCGTCGCTTCACTGTCGGCACTGGCTATCGCGCCGCCCGCGGCTGCAGCCCAGACGTCCGCACCGGTGCTTCCGGCGCGCACCCTCAACCACGTGGCGCTGCGGGTCTCGAACGTTCAACGGTCCCTGGACTTCTACCAGAAGCTCTTCGGCATGAAAGCGCTGAGCACCCGAGGGGCGACCCCCATCCTTCCCGTCGGCTCGGGCCCGGAATACGTCGCGCTGAGCCCCGCGCGGGAAGGGGTCGCGCCGTCGATCTATCACTACTGCCTGGGCATCGAGCGCTTCGATCCGGACCGGGTGATGAAGACCCTGGCCGATCACGGCATCAAGGGGCGAGTGAGCATGCAGGATGGCAAGATCCCGCTTCTGTACTTCGAGGATCCGGACCACATCGAGGTCCAGCTCCAGGACGTCAGCTACTGCGGCGGGTCCGGCCCTCTCGGGAACATGTGTCCGTAGTCTCTGGCGCCCGGATCTGTTCGGAGATCCGGGCGATCCGACACGCAGACGACTCGACGCCCGCGTAATCAGTGCGCGACGCTTTTCAGGTGCTCGCGGAGGAGGTCTCTCCCGAAATCGCCCTGGAAATCCCGCCAGACCGAGTGGATGTGGTTCGCGTCGTTCTGCGTGTTGTCGTATTCGATGAGGAAGGTCGGGCCCTGCACGCGGTAGTAGTGACGCCTGCCGCGCTCGATGTCGCCCGCCCACGCGAACGTGATCGCGTCGAGCCCGGCCTTCCGAAGACGCGCCATCCGATCCTCGGCCACGTCGCTCGCCATGGCCGAGACGTAGGCGTCCACCACTTTCATCAGGAGCTCGCGCTGGTTCGGCCGGAGCGCCGCGGCCGCAATGCCCGCGGCGGGAAGCGGGGTGGCCGTCACCGTGTTCATCGTCGCGATGTCGTTCGGCGCCGCCTGGTTGACGATCGCCTTGCTCCGCTGCCCGTCGTCGAGCGCCATCAGCAGCGCGCGGGCGGTGTCCTCCTCGGCCGCGAGAATCCGGAGTCCCTTCTTCGGGCCGTCTTTCACCTCGGCCGGATTCGATCCGAAGAACGAGGGCGCCGACGCCACGAGCGAGCCGTTGACGAGGGTGAAATTCAGCGACACGTGATGGCCTTCGGCGCGCCAGCCCCACGTCCCCTTCGGGGACGGCGTGCCGAAGATCGAGAAGTAATACTTCACCGGATCGCGCGCGAGACGCGTCGCGCCGGGCCGCGCGGCGCCGCCGCTGCCCGCGTTCTCGATATCGTGCAGGACGGTCTCGAGCTCCATGATCGCGCTCGCGGTCAGGTAGCCGCGCTGGCTGAGCCCCGCGCGCAACAAACCGTGCGCGAGTTGACGCTGCGGCTCGCTCATGCGGCCGAGGATGAGCCCGTTTCTGGCGAACATCTCCGTCGGCACGAAGCCCCAGTGCTCGCGCTCGCTCGAGTCGAAGGGGAACGTGGCGTCCCGGCGCTGGTCGGCCGTCAGCGACGCGAGCAGCTTTGTCGCCGCGTCGGCCATGGCGGCCGGCGACCGATCGGCTGCGCGAACGCCGACGAGCCAGGCCATGACGCAGACCACCGGTAGGACGAGGCGCGGCGAAGGGCGCATGGGAGATCCTTTCTGTGTCTGACTGGAGCCCGGACGGCTCTCGACCCGAGATGGGCCCAACTGTGGACCGGTTGCCGTTGGACTGTCAACCGGCGTGAGAGATGCCCGCGCGTCCGGACGAAAGACCTCGGGTACACCAGGATTAGGCGTGGTCCCTCCGACGCGCCCGTAGCTCAGCGGATAGAGCACCCGCCTCCTAAAAGCTGACCCGACCGACTGCCGACGAATTCCGCCCGCGTCAGTTGCCTGCCATCGCTACACGGGCGTTCATCCCCCCCACCGATGGAATACCCCCCCGTGAGGGTGCGACTACACGCCTGTCCGTCATGTGCGCCAATCGGCCTCTTCGTGCATGCGGCTGCACGGGCGTTCGGCGCGATTGTTCACCCCTCCCCGACGATCTCGACACCGTCGTGCCACCCTCCAGGAATGTAAAGACGTAGCGGTTCTGAGTCCGCGCGCGGTCGTGTCAAAGACTGTCACTCCGACGCAGTCTACTGACTTCGTGGTCCTTGCCCGTGCGGCTCCCGGGCGGCATACGCATTGCAGCGCTTGGCTCCGAGTGACCAGCGACGCGTCGCTCGTGAGATGAGGAGTGTGGCAAGGTCATGCCGTTTACGAGCCGAGCTCTGATCGCTGCCGCCTATGTGATGCTTCTGGCAGTAGCGGGATGTAGTGGATCGTTGACGGCGCCGTCCGACTCGGGTGCGACGATCGCCGGCACGGTGAACCCCGGAACTGCGAGTGCATCCACCAATGCATTGTCCAGTGGTGGCCTCACAGGCGCGACGGCTCCGTCGGGATGGACGGTGACCATTGTGGGAACCAATCTCACGGTGGCGCTGGATGCTTCGGGCAACTTCCAGATCAGCGGCGTCCCGTCCGGCGATGTGCAACTGCTCTTCACCAACGGCGTGACGAGTGGGACGATCACATTGTCCAGTGTTGCGGAGGGTGACCTGATTCGAATCACCGTGATCATCAGTGGCAGCACGGTCACACTGGTGAACGAAACGCGCACCTCGGGTAAGGTGGACCTCTGTCATCGCACAGAATACAGAGGGGCGTACCACCTGATAAATGTCAGCGTCAATGCGGAGCCCGCTCACCGGGCGCACGGCGACGGCGCGATCGGCGAGCGGGTCCAGGCCGATCCGACGAAGGTCTTCAGTCCGACCTGCACCCCCGTGCCGTTTGGCGTCTCGATTGAGAAATCCACCAACGACCAGGACGCTGATCAGGCGCCCGGGCCTGCGATTACGGCGGGCAGCCTCGTCACCTGGCGCTATGTCGTCACGAATACCAGCACCGTCAATCTGACCAACGTTAGCGTTACCGACGATCGCGGCGTGGTCGTCAATTGTGGCGGGAAGACGACGCTCGCCATGAACGAGTCAATGACGTGCACCGCGTCCGGAGTAGCCGTGGCCGGACAGTACACAAATGTCGGGATGGTGACAGCGAACTCGACTCTCGGCCCGTTTACTCACTCCGATCCGAGCCACTATTTCGGAGTGACCCCGACAAGCAGCAACGAGTCCAAAGTGCAACTGTGCCATCGGACCGGTAACGGCTCCTATCACCTCATTGAAGTGGGAGTGACTGCCGAGCCGGCGCATCGAGCGCACGGCGACGCACGACCGGGTGAAGCGGTTCCCGGCCAGCCCGGCAGAGTGTTCAGTCCTTCATGTGCCGTCTTATAGCGGCACCATGAAACAAGAGGGCCTGCGGGAGTCCACGCCCTGCAGGCCCTCAGCGCCCCGTCCCATCTAAGCGGGGACCAACTACGCGGGCCGTTGCGACGGGCATAGGCACCGTGCCGGCGTGCTGGAGCGAGCGATCTACCGCGGCGTGATCGAACAGAAGCAGACCAAGAAGCGCGATGCTTGGGGTCGCAAGAAGATTACCACGCGACCGGACTGGCACGACGCACAGGCACTCGACCGCCTACTTTAAAGGCTCCGTTTTCTCCGCATGTGGGGTAGCGGGCTTTGGGGCTCGCGTGGGG
>Ga0326597_10003317_pt1 | contig 23317 bp, 8 predicted proteins | sample RVTome_12_FD_203789 | JGI IMG/M metagenome (GOLD analysis project Ga0326597, IMG submission 203789) | Soil microbial communities from uranium-contaminated site in the Upper Colorado River Basin, Wyoming, United States - RVT100D185 | ecosystem: Environmental > Terrestrial > Soil > Contaminated >... | reverse complement strand
GCCGGTTCATTTGCCTTCAATCCCGACTTTATTCAAGCCGGTGTATATAATGTAACTTTCAGAGTCAGCGATGGAAATTTACTGGATAGTGAAATCGTCAGCATCACCGTCACGGGCACCAATCAACCTCCGGTGTTAGACTCCATCAGGTCCAAGAGTGTAACTGAAGGAGCAACATTATCATTCAGAGTGCACGCTACCGATCCGGATGGGACTACGCCGATTCTGACAGCCATGAACGTGCCGACCAACGCTACATTTTTTGACAGTGGAAATGGAGCGGGGTCATTTACTTTCAATCCGAACTTTACCCAGTCCGGAATTTACAATGTTACCTTCAAAGCCTCTGATGGAACTCTGTCAGACAGCGAGATAGTACAAATTACCGTTACTGAAACTAACTTAGCGCCGGTGTTAGATTCTATCAGAGCCAGAACGGTTGCAGAAGGTTCTAACCTAACTTTCAGAGTTCACGCAACAGATCCGGATGGTAATACTTTAACTTTAACTGCAGCCAATGTTCCCACCAATGCTACTTTCTTTGATTCAGGTAATGGCGCCGGTTCATTTACTTTCAATCCTAACTTTACTCAAGCCGGAGTTTATAATGTTACTTTCAGAGTTAGTGACGGAAGTTTGCTGGATACTGAAGTTGTAGCCATTACGGTAACTAACACCAACCGATCTCCCGTATTGGATTCAATCGGAGCCAAGTCCGTAGCAGAAAATTCAAGTTTGACCTTTAGAGTGCATGCCACTGATCCGGATGGTGCTGTTCCAATTCTTACAGCCGCCAATGTTCCCACCAATGCCACTTTCTTTGATTCAGGTAATGGCGCCGGTTCATTTACTTTCAATCCTAATTTCACCCAAGCCGGAGTTTATAATGTAACCTTCAGTGCTTCTGATGGTAGTTTATTGGACACAGAGGTAGTAGCCATTACTGTAACCAATACTAATCGTGCACCGGTTTTGGATTCAATAGGCTCTAAGACTGTTGCCGAAGGTTCTAATTTAACTTTCAGAGTGCATGCCACTGACCCGGATGGAATGCCCTTGACATTGACAGTGGCGAATAATCCGCTCAACTCCAATTTTGTGGATTCTGGCAATGGAGCCGGTTCATTTACCTTCAATCCTGACTTTACCCAGGCAGGTGCTTATAATGTAACCTTTAGAGCCAGTGACGGAAGTTTGCTGGATACCGAAGTGGTAGCCGTCACGGTAACCAACACCAACCAGGCACCGGTCTTAGATTCGATCAGGTCCAAGACAGTAGCCGAGGGATCGAATCTGACATTCAGAGTGCATGCCGCCGATTCAGATGGTACAACTCCAAGTTTGACGGCTATAAATGTTCCGCTGAATGCCACATTTTTTGACAGCGGGAATGGAGCCGGGTCATTTACCTTTAGTCCCAGCTTTACTCAAGCCGGAATCTATAACGTTAATTTCAAAGCCAATGACGGCAGTTTAATCGATAGTGAAGTAGTCCAGATAACAGTGACCGAAGGTGGTAATCAGCCGCCGGTGTTAGATTCAATCAGGGCTAAGACAGTGGCGGAAGGAGCCAATTTAACCTTTAGAGTTCACGCCACAGATGCGGATGGAACCACTCCGATCTTAACAGCCACAGGGGTCCCTACCAATGCAACTTTCTTTGATTCAGGCAATGGCGCAGGTTCCTTTGTTTTCAATCCCAACTTTACTCAAGCCGGTGTTTACAATGTCAAATTCAAAGCTTCTGACGGAACTTTATCGGACAGTGAGATTGTTGCCGTCACCGTTACCAATACCAACCGGGCTCCGGTCTTAGACAGCATCCGGTCTAGAAGTGTGTTTGAGGGAGGGACCTTGGCTTTCACAGTTACGGCCTCCGACCCGGATGGAACAGTTCCGACTTTGACTGCCACCAATTTACCCACCAATGCCACCTTTAACGACAACGGAAATGGCACTGGTTCCTTCAGCTTCAGCCCCAATTTTGCTCAATCCGGAGTATACTTTGTTAACTTCAAAGCCAGCGATGGAAGTTTGGTCGACAGCGAAGTGGTGCAGATAACCGTGCTTGAGACCGGCAACCAGCCGCCGGTGATGGATTCCATCGGTCCCAAAACTGTGGCTGAAAATTCCAATCTGACTTTCCGGTTCCACGCCTCTGACCCGGACGGAACCAGCCCGGCTTTACAGGTCAAGAATAATCCGGCTAACTCTACTTTCATAGACAGCGGTAACGGCTCCGGATCTTTCAGTTTCAATCCCAATTTCACCCAGGGTGGAGTGTATAACGTTACCTTCAAAGCCAGTGACGGGAGTTTATCCGACAGTGAGATAGTACAAATCACAGTAACCAATGTCAACCGGGCACCGGTGTTAGATTCCATTCGCTTCAAAACAGTGGCCGAAGGGACTACTCTGACTTTCCGTGTGCATGCCACAGACCCTGACCCGGAGTTGCTGACTTTAACATCCCTAAATAAACCTGTCAATTCTACTTTTGTGGATTCAGGCAACGGAGCCGGTTCCTTTAGCTTTACTCCCAACTTTACCCAGGCCGGAATTTACAATGTAACTTTCAAAGTCAATGACTCAACTTTAGCAGACAGCGAAGTAGTTCAAATCACAGTTATCGAAGCGGGAAATCAGGCGCCAATTTTAGATTCGATTGGCTCTAAAACAATGTCAGAGAATTCAACTTTGAGTTTCAGGGTACATGCCACGGACCCCGATGTGACTATACCTGTATTAACAGCCACCGGAATTCCTACCAATGCCACATTCTTTGATTCCGGTAACGGCTCCGGTTCATTTGTTTTCAATCCTAACTTCACTCAAGCTGGTGTCTACAATGTTAAGTTTAAAGCCACAGACGGAGTTTTGTCGGACAGTGAAATTGTTCAGATAACAGTTACCAACAGCAATTTACCGCCGGTATTAGATTCCATCAGGTCTAAGACAGTTGTCGAAAATTCGAATTTGACATTCAGAGTACATGCCACGGACCCGGATGGAAATCCTTTGACTTTCAGCACAGCCAATGTGCCGTTGAATGCAACTTTCTTTGATTCCGGAAACGGAGCCGGTTCCTTCACCTTCAATCCGGACTTTACTCAAGCGGGATTGTACAATGTGACTTTCAGAGTCAGCGACGGAAGTTTATTAGATACAGAGGTGGTGGCTATTACAGTAACTAATACCGACCGTGCACCGGTTTTGGATTCAATAGGTTCTAAAACTGTAGCAGAAGGTTCGAATTTGACTTTCCGTGTGCACGCCTCTGATCCTGACGGTACTCCGCTAACTCTGACTGCAGCCAATGTTCCCACCAATGCCACTTTTATAGATTCCGGAAATGGAGCAGGCTCGTTTACCTTCAATCCCAGCTTTACGCAAGCCGGTGTGTATAATGTAACTTTCAGAACCAGTGATGGAAGTTTATTGGACTCTGAAGTAGTAGCCATCACAGTCACAAATACAAATTTAGCACCGGTTTTGGATTCCATCGGGTCCAAGACAGTTACAGAGAATTCAACTTTAAGTTTCAGGGTGCATGCCACGGACCCGGATGGAACTACACCAACACTCACAGCAGCCAATGTTCCCACCAATGCCACTTTTGTAGATAGTGGCAACGGTTCAGGTTCGTTCACCTTCAATCCTGATTTTGCCCAAGCCGGTCTCTACAATGTTACTTTCAAAGCTTCGGATGGAAGTTTGTCTGACAGTGAAGTGGTTCAAATAACTGTTACCGAAACCAACCAGGCCCCGGTTTTAGATTCGATAAGAGCTAAAACTGTAGCAGAAAATTCCACTCTAAGTTTTAGAGTCCATGCCACGGACCCGGACGGCAATCCCCTGACTTTCAGTACAGCCAATGTTCCGGTAAATGCAATTTTCTTTGATTCCGGAAATGGAGCCGGTTCGTTTACCTTCAATCCGGACTTTACTCAAGCCGGGGTTTACAACGTAACTTTCAGAGCCAATGACGGAAGTTTGGTCGACAGCGAAGTGGTAGCTATTACCGTGACCAACACTAACCGCGCACCGGTATTAGATTCCATTGGAGCCAAGACCGTAATGGAGGGTTCCAATTTAACATTCAGAGTGCATGCCACCGACCCGGATGGAACACCGCTGACATTTAGCACAGCCAATGTTCCCACCAATGCAACTTTCTTTGATTCCGGCAACGGCGCCGGTTCGTTCACCTTCAACCCGGACTTTGCCCAGGCCGGAGTATATGATGTCACCTTCAGAGCCAGTGACGGAAGTTTGTTAGACACAGAAGTAGTAGCAATTACCGTGACCAACTTCAATCAGCCGCCGGTTTTAGATTCTATCAGGTCTAAGACGGTAGCTGAAAATTCTAATTTAACCTTCAGAGTGCATGCCACAGACCCGGATGGAACCACACCAACTTTGACAGCTATCAATGTTCCGTTGAATGCTACTTTTGTGGATAGTGGTAACGGTTCTGGTTCCTTTAGTTTCAATCCTGATTTCACTCAAGCCGGTGTTTACAACGTAACTTTCAAAACCAGTGATGGAAGTTTGGCAGACAGTGAAGTGGTGGCTATAACGGTGACCAATACTAATAGAGCACCCGTGTTAGATTCAATTGGCTCTAAGACAGTCGGAGAGGGGACAACTTTATCATTCAGAGTTCACTCATCTGACCCGGACGGAACTGTTCCGACTTTGTCAGCTGCCAATGTTCCACTCAATGCTAGCTTTATTGATTCTGGAAATGGAGCCGGTTCATTCAGCTTTACTCCCAGTTTCACGCAAGCCGGCATTTACAATGTGACATTTAGAGCATCGGACGGAAGTTTAACTGACAGTGAAATTGTTCAAATTACCGTAACTGAAAATCAGGCACCGGTTTTGGATTCGATCGGCGCTAAATCGATTGTGGAAGGAATTAATCTGACTTTAAGGATTCACGCCACCGATCCGGAAGCCAGTCCTTTAATTCTAACCGCAACTAATCTGCCCAGAAACGCAACTTTCTTTGACTCCGGCAACGGCTCCGGCGCTTTCAGCTTTACGCCGGACTTCCAGCAAGCCGGTAGCTACAGCGTCAAATTCAAAGTTACAGACGGAGACCAGTCAGACAGCGAGATAGTGCAAATTACGGTAGTCGAAGCCGGCAACCAGGCACCCATCCTTGATTCCATCGGACCCAAGATAGTTAAGGAAGGGGATAGCTTAATAGTAAATGTAAAAGCCACAGATCCCGACGGAACCATACCGTCTCTGTCAACCACAGGGCTTCCTTCCAACGCCACATTTGTAGATGCTCGGGACGGAACCGGTTTATTCAAATTCAAGCCCAGCTTTTTCCAGGCTGGAATTGTCAACCCAACTTTTGTGGCTTCGGACGGCTCTTTGTCTGATTTCGAAAGCGTGGCCATCACCGTTCAGGATGTAAATCTACCTCCCACCATCGATAGCATTCCACCTAAAACCGTAGAAGAAGCCAAGACTTTACAATTCACGGTAATCGGAAGAGACTCAACCGATGCAAACGGCGGGCCACTTTTCTTAACCGTGACTAATTTGCCCTTGAATGCCACTTTCACCGACAGCGGGAATGGAAGAGGAGGATTTGAGTTCACTCCGGACAGCTCTCAAACCGGTATATTTAACGTAACTTTCCATTGCACCGATGCCGAATCTCCGGCTTTAACCGGCTCCCGAACAGTTCAAATTACCGTAGTGGATGTCAATCGCGCGCCGGTTTTGGCTTTTATCGGGTTCAAGGTTGTGACCGAGGGAAATATTTTGAGCTTCGGAGTGTCCTCTTACGACCCGGACGGGACCTACCCGGTTTTGTCAGCTACACCTCTGCCTCGAGGGGCAGTTTTTGTGGATAGCGGCAACGGAAAAGGAAGTTTCAGGTGGCAGCCAGATTTCGCTCAAGCCGGATTATACGGAGTCACCTTCAAAGCCTCAGACGGCGGCTTAGAAGATAAAGAGGTTGTTTTCATTCAAGTCAAATCGGCTGGAAATCAAACCCCAGTTTTGAACCCCATCGGTCCTCAAACTCTTACCGAAGGCGGCACCTTGAATATCTCGATTTCGGCTTCCGACGCAGATTCCACCATCCCGGTCCTATCCGCCAAGAATTTACCGGCCAATGCAATCTTTGGAGACCAGGGGAACGGAAACGCCACTTTATTGTTTACCCCTTTATACAATCAAGCCGGGGTTTATTTGGTGACCATTTTAGCCACAGATGACAGCGCCGCAGTTGACAGCGAAGTTGTCCAAATCACGGTCAACGAATTTGGTAATCAAAGACCCACCTTAGTGCCTCTGGACTCTCAAACCGTCAAAGAAACTCAAAATCTGAAATTCAAAGTGACCGGCATCGACCCGGATTCCACCATTCCCAAATTGAGAGCCACCGGTCTGCCAGCCAATGCGGTATTCGTGGATTCGGGCAACGGCCGGGGTAGCTTCAGCTTTACCCCCAGCTACTACCAAGCCGGATTATACAAAGTTATATTCTCGGCTCTGGATGCGGAAGACAGCACTATGTTGGTCTCCGATACGGTGCCCATTGCCGTTTTGGATTCCAACCAGCTTGTAATTTTTACCTCCGGTTTTGTGGGGGATAAACAACTCAATGAAGGAGATTCGCTGAAAATAACCGTAACGGCTGTTGACCCGGACAGCACTATCCCCAGAATGAGAATGGCTATAAGTCCGGCCACCACCCCCAATGTAACATTTCTGGATAACAACAATGGCACCGGCAGCTTTACCTTCAAACCCGGTTACAAGCAGGCCGGAACTTATTTTGTGTTATTCTACGGGGTGGATGCGGTTTATGGCGAGGATACCACTTACAATTTCCCGGCCAGCAGAATTTTGGTTCTGAATATAAATCGAGCCCCGGAGCTTTCTCCCATAGGTAATAAATCCGTGTTGGAAGGTACAACCTTGGCATTCACGGTTACGGCTGTGGATACGTTTGACAATACCATCCCGATTTTGTCGGCCGCCAATCTGCCTCGCAATTCTTCTTTCACCAACAACGGCAATGGAACCGGCAGCTTCAGTTTCAGTCCGGTGTTCAACCAAGCCGGAAATTATTCGGTGGCTTTCATTGCCAGCGATGGTGTCTTAGCCGATACTGAAATCATAACCATAACAGTTACCGAAGCCGGAAACCATGCCCCCTCCTTGGTTAATTTGGATACATTTTATTATGCTTTTGTCAAGGATTCTCTGAAAATCACCGTGAGGGCGTCCGACCCGGATAGCACCATTCCGATTTTGTCGGCTTTAAGCTTGCCGACCAATGCCACCTTTGTCAACAACGGGAATGGAACCGGTCAATTTAAATTTACACCCGACAGCTCGCAGTTGGATTCCAGCTATTTGGTAACTTTCATAGCATCGGACGGCTCCTTGTCAGACAGCCATCAAGTCCGGATTCAGGGCACAAACTTTTTGCTCGGGGACGCCAACGGAGACCGAAAAATCGGTCTGGCAGATGTAGTTTATATTGTCAACTTCATCTTTAAGACCGGTCCGGAGCCCAAGCCCCTTGAATCGGCAGATGTTAACCATGACGGAAAAGTGTCCCTGGCGGATATAGTTTATCTGGTCAACTACATATTCAAAGACGGACCTCCACCCCAATAAGCGGGGATAGTGCTTTTTTGCAAAAATCTGCAAAAAACTGCAAAAAAACACTTGACAAATTCTCCTTTATTTGTTTTATTATAGCGGGTTGATTTAGGTGTCACATAAGGTTTCATCCTTATCAGAACCCTATGGTTGATTTAATTGGTTTTTCTTTAGAAGTAATTCTGAAGCGAGCCAAAATTCTTTTAGAGAATAGCTTTCGAAAGGAAGGGGGTGGTACCATCTTGTCAAAAGATGGGTAAAGAAGCTGCCAAGAAATGAGGACGAGATTTTAATCATAAACCGATTCATCGAAGGAGGTGGATTTTAGATAAACTCTCGTTGACGGACGATACTTCCAAAAAAATAGGGGGAATTCAAAGTAAAAAAATTTAAATAATTAGGCATGCAGGTATGTATTTAATTCAAAATAAAGGAGAAGAAATGGCAGGGAAAATACTCAAATTATGTTTTATCTTTTTATTCATAGTATTGTGGAGCACTGCCGGATGGGCTGTCAAAGACAGACCCCAATACTATGGTGACCAAGCCTCCCTGGAGTTCTTACAGAAATTTACAGTAAGTGAGAAAGAAGATTTGGGGGCCTGGGTCACGGGGGTGTTCCAAAGCCCCTACGCCAGACCCAGCCCGACCACCTCACCCCACTTTGACACGGTCGGGAACAGTTACTACGATTATGATGCCAACTACAGATTGCAAAGAACGATAAATCGGTCGAGTCTGGGATATATTCATACCGTTTATACTAATTCGGAAGACGGCACCCAGGTACCCCGGAATGTTTTCTATACCGCCTGGCTTAATACCGGGGTTCAATCCGCTACAGATGCTCAAGTGAGCGACGTGGCCGACGGTGAAGAGGGCCGAGGCGGTTTTGGAGCGGTCACAAGTTTAGCGGATGGAAGAGCCGTGGTGATTTATCACCGCTCTTTTGGTCATATCAACCAGCTCCTTTGGCCTCCGCGTGGAACTTATATCGCCATCGAATCGGCTCCGGGAGCCGGGACTTTCGGAGGCAATGAGTTTCAAGCTCCGGATTCCATTGGGTCTCCCCCCAAATTCAGGGATTCCGGAATCTGGCCCGACGGCGCAGCTCAAAAATATAAAGACACCAACTTTGTTCACGTGGTCTATAACGAAGGAAATTACGGACTCAATCACTACCGTTACATGGCCTATGTCCGGGCCAAGATAGATCCGGGTATAGATCCCAATTTCTTCGTGTGGGGAACACCGCACATTTTTGACACCTCCCGAGTATTCATCGACGCAACCGTAGTGGCTTCCCAGCAATCTGCCAAAGTGGCTTTAATATTTGCACACCCCCGCAAGGGATTTCCCTCCAACGCCAACGTCGCTCACCCCGATAGCCTGTTCTCTGACGCGGATTTATATTACATCGAGTCGACCACCGGCGGAGATGACTGGCAGAACGGGTTTAATAACGATGCCAATGACGGCTTCCAAAATATAACCAATTATGTGGACAGCGACCAGAACCGGGTCTGGGGTGACTTTTCAGCCGCTTATGATGAACAGGACTCGCTGGTGATTGCTTTCTCTGCCCCGCTTTTCCTTCCGGGTCAAGGTGCTTCTGGAACCCAGGGCAGCATCTTTTTCTGGAGGAGAGGGATTGGTGGAGGCGGCTCTGATTTAAGGGAAGTTTATAATTACTCCATCTCTGGTGATGACGCTGGCCGTCTACAGCACACCCTGCCGGTCATAAATCCTCACATAGGAGTTTACAAGGGGACAGCCCCGGATTCCATCGGAGATTACTACATAATCTGGAGCATGGGAACCGGTGACGATACCACCGAGAACGACCCTCCCCCGCTGGAGGGGTTCTGGAACAACGATATTTACTGCTCTGCCTCCACCAACAACGGATTCAGCTGGTCTTCCATCACCAACCTCACCAATTCCCAAACACCGGCTTGTACCGTGGGGGCTTGTGACAACGACATCTTCGCTTCCTTAGCCCGGGATATAAATGACACACTTCATATTCGTTTCATAGACGACAGAGTTCCGGCCGCGGCAGCCCAGGGGACCGTTAACGACACCTCCCGCAATAATTACATATTTTATTATAAGGTAAAGGCCAAGTCGGTGCAGAAAGACACCTTAGCCGCTCTTACCCCCAACACCCTGACTGGTTTTAAATTTGACGATGGTGCAACCAATGACACCTTTGTGTTTTTAGCTAATGTCGGAAACCAGTCCCTGACCGTGAACAGCATAGTGGCTGATCATCCCGCCGCTTCGGTTACGGTGACGGGTGGGACTCCTCCCTATGGTGCTCCTCCTTTCACCATACCTGAAGGTGGCGCTCCGGCCAAAGTGTTTCTGAATTTTAACGGAGCGGCCGCTAACACACCCTGCAGTTCCTATACCGTCAGATGGACCTTTAACACCAACGCCAAAAACAGCAATTTAGGCCTTTCCCCCGGTACGTTTCAAGCCAAAGCGCAATTTGCCCTTCAGAGCGCCAGCGAACCTTTTGTCCCGATTCGCTTTTTATCTCAACTCGGTCAGATCTTGGAAACCGACAACGGCATGAGAATGAACATCAGCAACGTCAGTGCCTTAATCGGTGCTCAATCCAATAGAACAGGAATGAACCTGCCGCAGGGAGACTCCGGTATACACTTCTTGTCGCAAGGCACCGGCTTATTCGGCGCTATGTTGAGCACCGGGGACACCCTGGTGGCCCGCTATCTGCAGGATGAGACAGAATACCGCGCCTTAGCCATTCCCGGGGCATTGACCGAGACCATACAGGTGAAAGACACCGTTTATGTGGGCGACGTCCCTTATGACAACGCCATCAATCAGGGGAGACCGGGCAAAGGCGGAGACTGGAAGATTGTCAGATATAATTACGCCGTAGACCTGTTTAACGACCCCCAGAACTTTCCGGATTATGACAGCATACCTCCCTGGCCCGGACACTGGTTCGGATACTGGTTCTCGGATGAATTCTGGTTTAAAAACGGCAGCACTTACAACTGGACGGTTTGGTACCGAAAGAAAGTTAAAAAAGCCGCACCCTGTTGGTGGCCCGAATGGCCCGGCGCGCCCACTATGACTTCCCAGATATATGACGGAATAGTGATGGACTGGGACCCGCAATCAGACAGCGCTGACCTTTCCACCGGAGCCAGTCTTCCCATTAACAGCACGGCTTATAACGATACCTTCAAGTTCGTTTACGCGCGCGGACGTGGAACACCGTATGACAAACGCTGGGCGGCTCAGGTCTTTTTGGTGGACACCAGCATGCACTTCAAAGGTGACACGGTCTGTGTAGGCACTAATTGCAATGTCGATCCTTGCAGTCTAAGCATGGTTGCTCCCAGGTACCGGATGTACGGGGCTAAATCCATCAGCTATGAGAAGTATGTGTCGCCTTATAATGGATACAGAACCAAAGAAATGTGGGAATTGCTTACCACTCCCGGTTACAAGTCGGACTTCCTGCAGAATAAAGAGGATCTTACCATCGTGACCACCCACGCCTGTTCTGACCCCACAGAAGATACGGTGGCCTACGCCGTGGGTCTGGCGGTCAGTCTTGGTGGGCAGGTCATAGATTCTCTGAAGAAAGCCGTGAATGAGATGAGGTTGTGCATGTCGCTGGATACCATAAAACTGGCAGTTTGCACTTACAGACCGGCGGATGTTGACGGAAACGGCAGCTGGACTTTAACAGACATTGTCGGTTTGGTGAATATGGTCTTTAAGGGTACACAAAAACCGACTCCGCTGTGTCGGACCGATTGTAACGCTTCGGGCGGCAACCCCAATCTTACGGATATTGTTTGTTTGGTCAACAAGGTCTTCAAGGGTGCAGCTAATCCTCCCATAGTAGGGGAATGCTGTAAGTTAACCGCTTTATAGTAGATTTGTATGATTGAAGAAATCACGAATGAAAAGGAAACTAAAGACTGAAAGGTTAGGAAACTAAAACTTAACTGTGGTCCGACTCACCTTAAAGAAGGTGAGTCGGACAAAAAACGGGAGGTGATAAACAGAAATAAAGAACAGTAAGTTTTGAGTGAGGGGGGAGGAGTAGCATAAGTTGGATTTAGTCCCAATGGACAGAAGTATAACTCACTCAAACTTTTTGGAGGTTTGGAGATGAAACGAAAATTTATTTGGTGGTTAGGGTTTGTAACCCTATTTGTATTTAGCGTGGCCGCCTATGGGCAATGGCCTACCTACCAGGGAGACTTCCAGAGAACCGGTGCCAGCGGTGCCAGTATCGACCCCAGCACCCTGACTTTGGACTGGTTCTTTCAACCCGGGGTGGGAAATCCCTTGAATCCCGGCACTCCGAACGGAACCGGAATTGTGTTTATTAATGAAGGTCAATCCCCGGTAGTCGGATTCGGCAAGGTTTTCTACGTTTACAACGACAACCTTGACCAAGACGTGCTGGTAGCCCTGGATGCCGCCACCGGTGCCTATTCATGGCATTTGGTTATCAGACTGCCGGGCTTAGGGTCCGGAGGTCTTCAGGTTCCTACTGTAGCTGTGAGGGATACCGGTGGACCAGCTCCCGATACGGTGGTCTACGTCTACGGAAGCAATAACAGTGTCCACGCTCGCAAGGCCAGCGATGGGAGTTTAATATGGAGCCGGACCGGAATTAACGGTGTCGCCGCCGCCTTGGTAAGCGGCGCCCCCATAGTCTTTGACACTCTTCTGATAATTCACGACAACGGTGGTAGTGGAACCCTCCGAAGACATGTATCGGCTCTGAATACCAGAGACGGAAGCACGGTCTGGACTTCAGCCCAAGTCCCTTTTCGTATGTTTAATGGTCCCAGCATTGTCAATGACACAGTGTATGTGTCTGGAAGAGGTGCTGGAATCTCCGGGGATGGTGGAGGAGCAATATATGCTTTAGACGCCAACACCGGAGCTACCTTGGCTACCTATGACCCGGCCCTTCCCTATGGCTGGCAGCACGCACCGTCGGTTTTTGGGCCCTGGGTTGTGTCGGTCAGCAGAAATGATGCGTTGGGTGCTTATGCCGGCTCGGTTCATAAACTCAGCCATGACTTAACTACAACTCAGATTGTTTTTCCCGGTCCGCCGGGAACCTCGATCGGATTAGACCGTTTCGGCACCCCGGAGCTTTACATAGAGCCTTCAGTGGGAGAATCAACCATGATTTATTCGGTAGCCGGAGATGGAGGAGACGGCTTACCGGGATTTGTAGTTATGCGCCGTTTTGCGCCTGCCATTTCCTTGAGGAGTTACCAAAAACTGGCGGGTCCGGTTAATGGACCGGGCTCGGTAGCGGCTGGAAACGGACTCTTGTTACAAGGAGATGACGCCGGTTACTGGTGGATTATGGATGGCAATTCTTACGGAGGAGCATTTTTTGGCGGGTTATATCCCTTCTGGATCAAGCAGTATCCCTCTCAACTGACCGGTGGGGCAGCCATTTCCCCGGAAGATGATACTCTGGTAGCACAGCTGGACGGAAACGGAAATGTGGCTGGCTGGCGCAACGGATCAGTGACAACCAGACCGCGGGCCCAGATCTACTTTGACTACAACGACCCGAATTTCTCGGGAGGAAACTTAGGGTTGCCCACAACTCAGATTGACTTGGGCATTATTCCCACCGACACCATCAACGGAACCGGTGGATTTACTAACGTCAAGGTGAAGGCCTTTATGAACACCGGAAATGATGTTCTGACTTACAGTTTGAGTCACGGTTCTTCGCCAGTAGTGTTGTCCGCGGCTGATTTCGGCGGAGCCATCAACATGAGCCGAGTCCATCCGACCCGTAACAAAATGGCCCGGGAATTCGCAGATGAGATGACTGTCACTTCCGGCAACGCCTTCTTGGAGAAGAAATATTACCTGGCCAGTAAATCCATAAGGGATCAGCTGGATATGGAAGAGGATGGGATTACCTCACTTAAGGATCTGCGGGACTTAAACGCTAAGGCAACTTATTTCGGAACTACCAAACTGGAAGAAGCCAAGAAGACCCTGGCCAATCCGGGCTGGCTCTTCGTGAATGACGAAACCGGAGGATCAGTTGGCGCCGGAGACTCGGTCTACTTAGATATCGTAGCCGTCAACCCCAATGTGGGATTCGGTGAATTCTTCGGAGAAATCAAACTCCACAGCACCAACGAGCCGGACGTTCAGGGGAATCCTCTGGATACTACCAGACTTCCGGTGCGCTTGCTAGTGGGATGGCTGCCTGAAAGAGGTACTCTCCACGCTAGCGGTGCGGACTTAACCAAGACCAATTATGGAAGAGAGGTCTGTTTCCCGGACGATTATTTGTGGACCTGGCACGGAGTTGCGGTGGGGTTCAATGCCTGGACAGTTCTGGGTAATTCTGACAGCACCTTTGCCGGAGCCGATGTCACCAGCAGTTCAAGTGACCTTTCGGACCAGCCGCAGGGCTTTTATGGTCCGGAAGATGTCTTCAATGTGACCACACTTACTAACTTGGCTTATGACGGTCCCTTCACCGACGCGGTAAATCACGATTTCCATTCTACTAAGTATGCCCATCAGAATGGACTGCCTTTGAAGGTCCTGCAGTATGGTTGGGCTATTCAAGACGACCTACCGGGCGCTACTTATGAGGGAGACGTGGTGTATCAGACCTATGTCGTAATCAACACCTCTAACGATACAGTTTATGGTGTTGAGATAGGGCTGACCCACGACATTGACGTTCCTCCTGCGGCAGGCAGCAACTTAACAGGCATTGACACGCAACACGATAACATCTGGGCCTACGAGACGACTGTTCCCGATAACTTGCAGGGGTATTTCAGGCTTCCCCGGGATAATGTGAGCGCGCTGATTGAAGACCCCACACCCCTTCCACCTGACGTATCAGATACCGTAGCTGTGGTATATGGCTCGGATGTGCTGGTGGGTCAGAGCAGGGGTTGTCCGGGTTTCACCGAATACTATGACCCACATTCTGCAGCCTTGCAGGGCTGGTGGGATGCCCAGGAGAAATCTGTCCAAGGGTGCGCCGCAGATGTCTGGATTGTCAACGGCGCCAGGAAGTTCGACTTAGCACCCGGAGAATTCCACACTGAGACCTTCGTCTGGTGGGGAGCGGATTTGTCATCCGGAAAGAGCCTGGTTAACCGTATGAAAGAATGGGCTCTGATTGCCGGGTATTACCGAGGCGACGTCGATGGTTTCCACCAAGGTGATGGTGCAGCCTCCGGAATCACTATAACGGATGTGAAATACTTGGGCCTCTACGTATCTAGTGGTGGACCTGCCCCGATACCTTTCACGAGCCAAGGAGATGTCAATGGAGATGACGTAATAGACGTAGCCGACGTCTCTTTCCTCAATGATTACGTCACCAACGGGTTCGGAAACAAACCGTGCCCGATCGACCGTGACCGGTTTGTCCCAGCTCCCTGGAACAACCGAGCAACTGGTAGGAACAACTACGACGCCAATGGGTCCAGCTTGAACGACGATGCCAACTGGACACCCTAAGGAGACGATTTAGGTTAGGAAGACCTATCCGTTTTAGGCGGACATCCCGTCCCGATAAAAATCGGGACGGGATGATTTTTTAAAGGAGAAGAGAGTTGACTTTTTATAAGAATTGATTATCTTACAGCAGTTGAAAAATTTCGGGGAAAGGATACAAGCAGAGGGTCGATGAAGTTGAGATTAGGTTGGTGGGTGCTAGTTTTCATTCTTGCTAATATATCTTCAGTAGTGGCTTCAGACCCCGGTAATCCGGATACCGCTTACGTAGAATGCGGGGGGGTCAGTCAGGCAGTCCTCACCATAAAAATAATGTTCGTCACCGACAACTCAGGAGGAGATACCAACGAGATTGATGGATTTAGTTTTCCCATATACATAACCAATAGCGGCCTAGCGGCTAATCCAGCATTGGATAGCACAGTGGCGACTACCTATGCCGGTTCTGCAGCGGGAGGGTTTTCTTATCTAAGGAGCTATGTTGTTCCTCAAATCGACAGCATTGTTTGCGATACTTATATGACTTGTTCACCAGCCCCAAGTCCATGCTCAATAGAAGTAATACCTCAACCGGGTTGTTTTTGCCAGAATGATACCACCTTCTGTTGTATAGATTCAATCAAGTGTGACACTTTTTACAGACCCAATCCACCCAGCGCTTTCCCCCTCCAGTATAATTTGACAGCCTTAAACGCCCCTCCTTTTGAATCTACTACTATCGGGGCGGGCCGATACCTCTACGCCAATCTCAAAATCCACGTGCAAGATACCACCACAATTTGTGTTGATACCCACAGTACTGAAACCGTTAGCTTATTTTTCCTCAAACCCAACAACCAAAAATATTTTCCCCAGTGGGTATCTAAATGCTGCAAGGTGGTCACTACCGATTTCGGCTATAAAGCGGGAGACGCTAACTGCAGTGGAGGGAATCCGAACTTAGCAGATATTGTATACTTAATTAATTACATCTTTAAAGGAGGTCCGCGTCCCTGTATCGGACGGCTGGGAGATGCCAACTGCAGCGGAGGCGCTCCGAACTTAGCCGACGCAGTATACTTGGTTAATTATGTCTTCAAATCAGGCGCGGCTCCTATCCCCTGCCCTTAATTGAGTGTGGCTTCGTTTTCCATGATGCTTCAAGTTGTGCTCATTCGTCACACAAGTTGCCTATTTTTTTAATATATAATAAGTTGACTTTTCCCGAAAAATGCTTATCTTGAAAGGCAGAAAAAATTGCTGTCCCGGACAGGGAGAGGAGATGATTTTCTAATGAAAGTACGATTAGCGCTGTTGATTTTACTTCTTATTTGGAGCAATGGGGCTCAATCCTCAGCTCCAGACCCGGGTAAGCCGGATACCGTCTATGTGGAATGTGCCGGAGTCAGCCAGGGAGTTCTCACCATAAAAATAATGTTTGTCACCGACAACGTGGGAGATACTAATTTGATTGACGGTTTTAGTGTTCCTTTACGGTTAACCAACAGCAACCCGGCCGCTAATCTTGTGTTGGATACTACTGTTGCAGCTACCTATGCAGGTTCAGCGGAGGGAGGTTTTTCATATCTAAGGACTTGGGTCTATAGCAATGGAGGAAACCCAAGCATTTTCCCACTCCAGTATAACTTGACAGCCTTAAACGTTCCTCCTGAGTCGACTGCTATCGGGGCCGGCAGATATTTGTTCGCCAATCTAAAACTTCATCTGGAAGATACCACCACAATTTGCGTTGATACTCAAAGCACCAAGACCGTTACTTTATTTTTCCTCAAACCCAACAACCATAAATTTTTTCCTAAATGGAGAAGCGGCTGCTGTCAGGTAGATTCGGCGGATCTTTCCTTTCCGGCCGGAGACGCCAACTGTAACGGAAGCGTCAACCTGACCGACGTTCTATATTTGGCAAATTACATATTTAAGAGCGGTCCCGGTCCCTGTCTGGAAAGATTAGGAGATGCTAACTGCAGCGGCGGTAGCGCCAATATAAGCGATATCATATACCTGGTTAATTATCTTTTCAAAGGGGGCCCTGCCCCGGTCACTTGTCCTTAAGTAAAAAAGTTTAAAAAAACTTAATTTTTTAGTTGACAGGATAAATTCGATTCTTTATATTAGGTGAAATTTAGTGGGAAGGAACTTGTGTCCATAACCCAGAATTCAAAAAAACAAAACCTTAACTTAAGGAGGGGTTAGATGAAAAAGCTGTTAATTCTTGTAATTGCGTTGCTGGGCTTGTCTTTCTTAGGGGGTGAGACGCTCTACGCCCAATGCGTTGACCCGGGTGACCCGGACGATGCGGGCAACCGCGACACTCTGTGGATTGAACAGGAGAACGGGAGGATACAGCCCAATACCACGGTGATAAGAACCATTAAGTGTTATTGGGATGAGGAAATGGCAGCCGGTTCAGTGCCTATCAAATATAGAAATCCACAGACCAATGTCTTTTTGGATTCGATAAAGCTGACCGATCACAACACATGTTGTGGAATTACGACAGATAAAGTCATAGACACCGCTGCTGGAACCGTCTTAGTTTTTTGGCTGGGTTTGACCGGAGGGTTCATGCCGCCCGGCACCTACACTATGGCTACCATGTATTTCAGAACCGGGGCATCCTGGGACCCGGCTATTCCCAACCCACTTGATACCTTTAACCCCGGACAGGGTTTATCTTTCGTTGATACGGCGACCAATGATATTACCCCGATCTATTGCCCTCCGGGAGATTTGGAGGTAAAGTTTGATCCGGGGCATGGAGTTGGTCTGCCTAAGACATTTTCTTTATCGCAGAACTTCCCTAATCCGTTCAACGCTAATACGGTAATTGCTTTTGCTCTGCCCAAAACCGGTCATGTGAAACTGGAGATTTACAATATTTTGGGCCAGAAAGTCAAGGACCTGGTGGATGAAATGGTGACAGCCGGTTATAAGAGAGTGGTCTGGGACGGCAAAGACAACAGCGGCACCGATGTTGCCAGCGGTGTCTATTTCTACCGGATTAAGACCCAGGAAACAGTGGAAGTGATGAAAATGACCTTGCTTAAATAAAAAGCAGGAGGAGTTAAAAAAACCCCCTTCGCAGTCAGAAGGGGGTTTTCTTTTGGGGTTAAATATATTATATTAAGGTATGAGTGAGAATCAAAGAAACCGAAATTTTTTAGCAATTCTTTTTTCTTCACTTCTGATTTTTCTTTCATTCCATCAAGTCAGTTTTGCCATAGACCCGGGCCAAAAAGATACGCTTTTGGTCTATCCCCAGGATTGCAATTTCATCTTCGTAGGTTTTCACGATGAGCCCTTGTCCGGGTTTGCGGTTCCCCTGAAATATAAAAATCCTCAAAGCGACATAGGTCTGGACTCGGTCAAATTTCACCGGGTGATGCTGGAGGCGGACATGCTGGATTCGGTGATTGACCGGGAGCAGGGAACGGTGGTGGTTTATGCTATCTGGTTTGATTCCACCCCACCTGCCAGAGATACTTTTTTTACCCTGTATTTTACCCCCGGTCCGAACTGGGACCCTTCAGTTCCGGCTAAAATGGACACCTTTCGCCTGGAAAGCGGTCAGAGTTTATCTTTCACGGATGTGGAGGTGAACGACATCACCCCTCACATCGGTTCATCTCTGGCTTTCGGCAATGAATGTCTGGATTTCTGGCAGGCCAGCCAAAAAGGAGGGGTCAAAGTTCCCAGCAGTTTCTTTTTAGGGCATAATCTGCCCAATCCTTTTAATGCTGAAACTGTGATTGCTTTCGGTTTGTCTCAACCGGGTCAAGTCGTGATTGAGATTTTTAATATTCTGGGGCAGAAGGTTAAAACTGTGGTGAACGGTCAAATGCCGGCCGGGTATCATAAAATTTCCTGGGAGGGGAAGGATGCGCAAGGGAAGAAAGTGGCTAGCGGGATTTATTTTTACCGGATGAAAACCGGAGAGTTTTCGGATATTAAGAAGATGAGTTTGATTAAGTGAGATAGTCAACACATAGTCAATAATAGATATGTGTTGACTATTATTGACTATTGGCTGTGATTTGCGTATTGTTTTAGTGGTTCCCGCCTTAGGCGGGCTCACCACAAGGGGAGTTTGTATAAGTAAAAGATTTTTTAAAGGGGTGGTGGTATGAAGAAATATAAATTTATTTTGGCGGTGGTTTTGACTTCTCTGTTTATTTTATCAAGTCAACTCGTCTTTGCTCAAACCTGTGCCAATGACCCGGACGACCCGGGGAATTGCGATACACTATGGATTGAGCAGGAAAATGGTAGGATACAGCCCAATACCGTGGTCGTAAGAACAATTAAGGTCTATTGGGACGAGGAAATGGCGGCATGGTCAATACCTCTTAGATATAAAAATCCCCAGACCGATATCTTTGTGGACTCTATGAAACTTACATACTTCTCTGGAATCACCCACGATACCGTCATTGACCGTAGCGCAGGAACCATCCTATATTTTCACCTTGGGATGGGCACTCTTCCACCCGGAAAATACACGTTAGCGACTATCTATTTCAGAACCGGTCCAAGCTGGGATCCGTCAATACCTAATCCGCTTGATACTTTTACCGTTGGACAAGGTTTATCTTTTGTAGACACCGCAACGAATGATATTCAGCCGGTGTATGACCCTCCGGGAAATTTAGATGTGGGAGATGACCCCAAAGCTCAATCAGCCATGCCCAAATCGTTTATCTTATCTCAAAACTATCCCAACCCTTTCAACGCCGAAACCGTGATTTCTTTTGCTCTGCCACGTTCCAGCCATGTAAAGATTGAGATATTCAATATCTTGGGGCAAAAAGTCAGGGATTTGGTGGATGAAGAAGTGTCGGCCGGTTATAAGCAGGTGGTCTGGGATGGGACGGATAATGCCGGGAAGCCAGTTGCTAGTGGGGTATACTTGTACCAGCTAAAAGCAGGCAGTTTTACGGAAGCAAAGCGAATGATACTGCTTAAGTAGTTATATTGGTTTAACTTATAAGATTTAGAGCCCACTTTTCATGTATCCGCCAAGGGCTTACTTGGTTGAGATAACATATTGTCAACCTTCAAGTTACGATTATCCTCTCATTTTATTCTAAAACTCCAATTCGTCATCTTGTTTAACTTATTGTTGTATAATATCTTATATAAGCGACAGAATTTTCTTGCACCATTTTTCACAATTTTAGTTGACTTTTGACAATTTTAGCGTAAAATATGAAATATTCATTAGTCAATTATGGTCAAACATAAGAACCATACTCAACAATGGTCAACATACTACATTGTTGAGTATTGTTGACTATAATTGACTATGTTTGACCATTCATAAACTAACGCCAAAGACCAAATTAAGTGGACAGAGAAATCTTCGCCGGTATCATAAACCAAAGGGGGAAAACGGTTTTAACCGTTTCCAACCATAAATTTGTCATCGGAAAAGAAGAATACCACCTATCTGCTGCGGAAATCCATTATTTCCGCACCAATAAAAAGTACTGGTCTGTTTGCTTTGAAAGAATCCGCAAAGCCGGGTTTAAAATCATCTCCACCTGCGTCCCCTGGAATTTACATGAAGTCGCACCCGGCACCTTCGATTTTCTAGGCCAGACCGACTCTTCCAAAGACCTGGTGGTCTTTTTAGAATTATCCCGGGAATTCGGGCTAAAAGTAATCTTGCGCATAGGTCCCTACATCGACTCCGAATGGGAAAATGGCGGGTACCCCAATTATCTATTCACCAATCCGGAGCTTTTGGCCAAGACACCGCAGGGAGAAAATGTTCCTGTTCCCAGCCCCACCGGAATAAATTTAGGATATGTCCCCTGCTATCATCATCCCAAATTCAAAACCCAGATCAAAAGATATCTTAATCGCTTAACCGAAGTCCTGCGGAATTACATCTACCCCAAGGGACCGGTTTTTTTAATCCAGCTGGAAAATTTTCTCACCTGGAAAGATTACGACCTGTTCAAACTGGATTACAACCCGCACATAACCAGCAATCTTTATCCGGAATATTTAAGAAATAAATATGGGGATATAAAACATTTGTGCAAAAGCTATAAAGAGAAATATAAACTTTTCGAGGATGTCAAGCCCCCCCAAAACTTCAAATATAAAAACATAGAAGATCTGAACCGCTACTGGGATTGGATAGCTTTCAAAGAGAATTATTTATCCCAGTATATAAAAGAGTTAAAAGAGAGTTTCTCATCGGCTGAAATCCAGTGTCTGTTCTATATCAATCTGGGTTTGAGCAACGGCCCCGGTTACGGCCTGAATAAACAAATTTTGGAGCAAGAACAGATTTTTACGGCCGGAGAGTCATACTGGAATTCCGACTATTACGGCTTATCCCGCAATCTGCGCTTCTGGTCTGCCAATCTGAAATTTCCCTGGCTGGCTAATTCTTTTTGCGGCTTTTATTCTGCCAACCCGCACGAAAGGGAAAAATATTTCCCCAGCACTCCCCAGATGACCAAGTTCATGCTGAATCTGGCTTTGGCCTGCGGCATAAAAGGATTCAACCATTATATGTTTACCGAAAGACAGTTCTGGCACGATGCCGCTTTGTCACCGGACGGCTCCATCAAACCCAATTATGAAGTCCTGCACCGGTTCAATACAATTTTAGAACGGCTCCCCATTCAAAATGTACAGAGCTTAGCCGAAGTAGGTCTGGCCTTCTACAAACCGTATTCCGATTACTTAGCCCTGAAATCCGACAAACCCTTCCCCTATATGTCGCAGTTAATAGAAAAAAGCTGGGCCGGCTTGAGCCGGGATTTAAGCTACTTAAAACTGGATTACCGGGTACCGGACTTAAATTCCAAAGAGAGTTTAGCCGACAGCAAATTGCTTTTGGTTCCAGCAGCCCAATTCATGGACCAAACCGCTCAGGAAAATATTTTAGCAACTGCTCGCTCTGGCAAGACTGTAATTTTATTCGGGCTTTTGCCGGAATGGGATACCAATTTCAAAAAATCAAATCTGCTTTACAAAGCCCTGAAGATTAAAACCAAGTTTTCCGGCCGAATCGATGAAATTGAAACCGACTCCGGTGAAAAATTCAGCGCTTATATTTTTGCCGATATCAAAAGAAGCGGCGGCAAGAGTAAAGAAATCGCCTGGCAGAAGCGGAAGTGTGTGGGGGTATCCTGCTCTTACGGTAAGGGAAAAATTCTGTTTTTTGCCTTTGACCTTGCCAGCGATTTAAATCCAGCCAAAATTTTATTTTTAGAGAAACTTTTCCAGGAATATAAAATTAATCCCATGGCCCATACCGGCGACCCCCAAATCGAAGTGGTAGCCCAAAAGGTAAATAAAAGCACCCTGATTCACCTTTTCAATCCCCGGGGAAGTTTCTGGCAGAATAAAGACAGTCCTGGAAGCGTGATATTAAGTCTGAACTGTAAAAAATTAGGAATAAAGGGTGGGAAAGTTCAACTGCAGGAGCTTTTCACAGATGAAGTAATCAAAACCAAAGTCAAAGACTTAAGCCAGGGAATAGTAATTCAGCTGAAAGAAATGGAAAGCAAGCTTTATCTTATAGAAAAGAAATAATTATTCCGCAGTTTTTTCTGCCTTTTCTGTTTTCACTTGCGGCGAAATCAATATAAACCTCTGGGCTTTGCCTCGCTTTATCACCAGCATGATATGTTTCTTCTCTTTGACGGTCGTAACCGCTTTCTTGAAATCATCTAAGGTCTTGATGGACAGGGCATCCACTTTAATAATAATATCCCCTTCGTCCAGTTCTCCCTGACTGGCCGGTCCGGCCACATCCACAAAGGAGACCAGGACCCCTTCTTTATCATCCAGCATCCTCTGCCGGAACATGTTTTCGGTAATCTCCTTCACCGTAAATCCTAATCCGGATTCATACTCCTCCGCGTCCACCTTGGGCTGTTCGGTAATATTGACTTTGACCTCTTTGACCTGGTTATCTCTTAAGATTTTAACGGGGACTTCCCTTCCCAAGGGGGTCTGCGAAACCATGAGAGAAAAGCGGTTCAAATCTTCTCCCTTTTCTGCGGCTACTTTTTGTTTATTATATTCCAGAATTATATCACCCGCTGCCAGCTCTGCTTTGGAGGCCGGTGAGTTGGGAAGGACATCACTGATTATCACCCCCTGCAAATCCGGGCTGTTGAAA
>Ga0326597_10003316_pt1 | contig 23319 bp, 23 predicted proteins | sample RVTome_12_FD_203789 | JGI IMG/M metagenome (GOLD analysis project Ga0326597, IMG submission 203789) | Soil microbial communities from uranium-contaminated site in the Upper Colorado River Basin, Wyoming, United States - RVT100D185 | ecosystem: Environmental > Terrestrial > Soil > Contaminated >... | reverse complement strand
TTTCCCTTCTACGGCCGCTCCTACACCACGGTGACGGTCAGCTCGAATGGGGCGCTCGAGTTCGAGGACGACGAGCATATCTGGGGTCCCAACGAGCTGCCAACCGTCGATTTTCGCGGACCCGTCATCCTGCCCTTCTGGAGCGACTGGGACCCGCGGTCGCGCGGTGACATCTACGCCCACACGGTCCGCGACTGGCAGGGCGCCGGCGTCAGCGCCCTCGTCGTGCAGTGGACGAACGTCGAGAACTACGACTGCGACGACGGCGACACCTCCACCTGGCAGGCCGTCCTCCTGGCCGACGGCCGGTTGCTCTTCCAGTATCTCGACACCGGCGTCGGCGACCTGTACTGCAACCATGGCGCCGACATGACCGTGGGCATCCAGGAGGATGCGATCGCTCGTTTCGTCAGCTACTCCCACCTATTTGCCGGCGTGCCCGACCGCGCCGCCGTCCTCTGGCTGCCCAGTGTGGAACCGGCCGCGGAACCGACGCCCGCGCCGACCGGTGCTGCCTCCCAGCCAGCCGCCTCGCCTTCGGCGGCGGCAGGCGGCGGAGCCCCCAACTCCGGCATCCCGGTGGTCGGACACGGACCGCCGCGAGGTGGGTCCGGCGCCGCGCATCTGCTCGCCGGCCTGCTCGCGGCCGCCGGCGCGGGTCTCGTTATCCTCGCTGCGTCCAGGATGCGAAGCTAATTGGCCATGTTCCTGCCCTCTACCCGTATCTTTTTCGGCGGCGGACGGATATGTCGGGTGAAATCTGAACGTTGCCAAGCAAGGAGGGTGGAGCATGAAAAAGCTGTTAGCAGCACTATCCGTGGGGCTGGTTGTCGTGGTGGCCGCCACCTTGGTGATCACCAATCCCTTCGGGGCGGGGGCCGGCAGCACCCAGCAAACGAAGCTGGTGGCCGAGCTGACCTCGACCAACATCGACCCGCTCGCATCCGGCAAGACCAAGTGGGAAGAGCGCTTCGTCGACGCCCAGCTCGAGCGCCGGCGCACGAGCACCGAGGTGGAGGACCTTTCCACCACCGGAGATCACGAGGTTCGCGTCACGCGCGGCACGACCGTCATCCAGACCATGACCGTGAGCGTGGACGCGCTCGGCTTCGGCGACCTCAATCTGGACAGCCGCCTCGGCGACACGGTGGAGGTGTTTCAGACGGGCGATCAGGTCGAGGTCCGCAACCCGAGCGGCGACGTGATCCTCACGGGAACCCTCCAGCTCAAGCAGTAGGTCTCGCAAGGGGAGAAGAGACACGCCACGCGCCGCCCTGCTCATGGAGTTCCGGAGCAGGCGGCGCGCGGCCCTCAGCCTGCACCCCGGCCCGGTGATCGATGCACTCCGCAACAACACCCGTCGACCGCACCGCAGCGCTCATCGAGCCTAGAGCAGGCGCCGGAGCTGTTGAGAACGCCTCGTCCGTATCCGATGAACGCGCCCTCGTCCTCAGAGTCAAGAACCTCGATGAGGGTGCCTGGGAGGAGCTGTTCCATGCGTACTACGAGCGGCTCTGCACCTACCTCCGCTACCAGGTCGGCAACGCGTCCGCGGCCGAGGACCTGGCCTCCCAGGCCTTCGCCGAAGCCGTCGCCGGCATCAAGCGTTTCGAGTACCGGGGCGTGTCGATCGGCGCCTGGCTCTTTCGCATCGCGAGGAACCTGAGCAATGACCACCTGCGCAAGGAGCGAGCGCGACCGGCCGTCGCGATGGTGCCGCCCGAGGCGCCTCACCCCCTCCGCCTGCTGGAGCGCGATCTTGAGGCACAGCAAGTGATGGCTGCCCTGGATCACGTGACGGAGGAGCAACGGCAGGTCCTCGTCCTGCGCTTCGTCAGCGAGCTATCGACGGCCGACACGGCGAAAGCCATGCAGAAATCGGAAGGAGCGACGAAGGCGCTGCAGCACCGCGCGCTCGCGGCCGCGCGCCGCGCGCTCCTCGCGATGGACCCAGCTTGGGAGGACCGCAATGCGAAAACGAACCGCTGACCGCCTCGACGCCGCCCTCGGCGGCGCGCTCACCGCGACCGGCGTGGCCGCCGATCCGGACGTTGCCGCCCTCGCCGGCGTGGCCACGGCCATCCAGCGCCTGGCCGACCGGCCGGCGCCCTCGGAGGAGGCGCGCCGCCGGGCCCTGGCCGGCTTGCGCCGCGCGGTCGTCGACGCCAAGCGCGCGCGCGCTGAGAGCGAAACCGCGCAGCCGCTGGGCGCCTGGTGGCGTGGCTGGATTCCGGCCCGGGGCCTCCAGGCCGCCGTCGTGCTCGGCGTGCTGGCGCTGATCGTTACCGTGGCGATCAGCGCATCCCTCGCCCGGAGCGACGTGTCGCAGGCCGTGCGAGGCCTCTTCGACGGCGACACCGACACGAAGGTCGCCGGAGCCGTCACCGATGTCCGTGGCGACCAGCTCCTGCTGGACACGAGCGACGGGCCCGTTGTCGTCACCGTGGACGACGCGACGCTAATCACGGACGAGGACAAGACGAGCGTCGAGCTGGACGACATCGCGCCCGGCCAATCGGTCGACGTCAAGGGAGAGCGACAGGACGACGGAACGGTCCTCGCCGCCCGCATCAAGCTGTTGGGAGCGGCTTTACCGGCAACGGACGCACCGTGAGCGCGATGTCGCAGCCACGCTCCATCGGCCGGGCACCGGCCGCCTGGCTGCTGGCGTTGCTCGTCTCCGCATTCGTCGCCGCCGGAGCCTGGAGCGGCGTTCGGCCTCTCCTGCCGGAAGGCTTTCCCGCCCCTTCAGATGCGACAGGGCCCCTGGTGTTCGTCGAGAACCGGGGGCAGGTAGACGGGCCTGCTCGATTCTACCTCCACCAGCCCGCCGCGTCGGTGTTCTTCGCGCCCGGCGCACTGGTCGTGGACCTCCGCGTGGACGCCGGCGACGAGATCAGGTCGCACGCCTATCGAGTGGAGCTCGCGGGGGCCGGCCCCGCCGCGCCGGTCGAGAGCGTCGAGCGCTCTGCTGGCCTCCTCAACATCTTTCAAGGCAACGATCCCGGCCGCTGGCTCACCAACGTCCCCACGCACGAGCACATCGCGTACCTCCAGCCGTGGCCGGGCATCGATGTCCACTACCGCGTCCAGCATGGCCGCCTGGAGTCCGCCTACATCGTCGCCGCGGGGGCCGGCCCGGACGCGATCCGCCTGCGATATGCCGGCCAGGACGGTCTCTCTCTGGACCGCCGCGGCAATCTGGTCGTCCGCACGTCCGTGGGAGCGGTGATCGAAACCGCGCCCGTGCTCTACCAGCAGTCGCGCGGCCACCGGACGTACATCGCCGGCCGCTACGTGCTGCTGGACCAGGAGACCGTCGGCTTCGAGACGGGCGCCTACGACCGGGCCCTCCCGCTCGTCATCGATCCCTATCTCACCTTCTCGACCTACCTCGGCGGCACGGGCAGCGATCAGGGCAACGCCGTCGCCCTGGACGGCGCCGGCAACGCCTATGTCGCGGGCCTGACGACGTCCACGAACTTCCCCACCGTGCTTGGGAGCTACCGCACATCCAACGGCGGCAACCGCGACGCCTTCGTGACGAAGCTCAGCCCCGCTGGCTCGCTGGTCTACTCGACCTACCTCGGCGGCAGCGGCCTCGATGAGGCGGCTGGCATCGATGTCGACACCTCGGGCAACGCCTACGTCGCCGGCGTGACCGCCTCGACAAACTTCCCTACGCTCGGCCCGTACCAGCAGTTTCGCGGCGGCCTGGACGATGCCTTCGTCACGAAGCTCAACGCCGCTGGCTCGGCGCTCGTGTTCTCGACCTACCTGGGGGGCGCCGACGACGACGAGGCGCACGCGATCGCCATCGACGCCGCCAACAACATCTACCTGACCGGCGTGACGTTCTCGTCACCGGGCGCCTTTCCGAATTTCCCCGTCCTCAACGCATTCGATGCCACCTTGGAGGACTTCGACGCCTTCGTCACCAAGCTGAACAGCGCGGGCAACACGCTCGGCTACTCGACCTACCTCGGCGGCACCGGTCTGGACGAGGGCTTCGGCATCGCCGTCGACGCCGCCGGCAGCGCCTACGTCACTGGTCAGACGTTCGCAACGAACTTCCCGACGGCGAGCCCTTACCGCGCCACGAGTGGTGGTGGGCGCGACGGCTTCGTCACGAAGCTTGGCGTCGCCGGCTCGACGTTGGTCTACTCGACGTATCTTGGCGGCAGCGGCAGCGACTACGGAACGGGCATCGCCATCAACAGCGCCAACAACGCCTTCGTCGCCGGCCTCACCGCGTCGACGAACTTCCCGGTCGTCGCCGCGCTGCAGGGCTCGAACGCCGGCAGTGACGACGCCTTCATCACGAAGTTCAACGCCTCCGGCTCCGCGCCCGCGTACTCCACCTATCTCGGCGGGACTGGCGGCGACGGCGCCGGTGCGATCGCCCTGGACGGCAGCTCGAACGCCTACCTCACCGGCTCCACCTTCTCGACCAACTTCCCCACCGTGAGCCCCATCTTCGGCGCCGCCGGCGGTGGCAGCGACGGCTTCGTGACGATGGTGAACAGCGCCGGCTCCGCGCTCAGCTACTCCACCTACCTTGGCGGGTCCAACAGCAACGACCGCGGCTGGGGCATCGCCGCCACGGCCGCCGGTGACGCCCTCATCACCGGCTCCACCTTCTCGACGAACTTCCCGACCGCCGCTCCCTACCAGGCGGCGTACGCCGGCCTCGGCGACGGCTTTGTCACCCGCATCACCCAGTCCGGCGGCTCCGTCGGCGGCTTCGCGCGTTCTCCTGAGGTAGCGAGCCCGCCCGGCGACCCGACCCGTCCTTGGGCGTTCCGCGGCCAGCCGGCGGCGATCGTCGCGCTCGGGGCGGCCGCCGCCGCCTTCGCGATCGCCGGCGTCTGGTACGGCCGCCGCCGCTCCGCTCGCTAGCTAGCCCACACGCAATGCGTTCTGTGTGCTGGGTGTAGAGCGCAGTATATGGCGTCCCCGGCAGGACTCGAACCTGCGACCCGCTGCTGAGAAGCTATCAAGCGCTAAGCGCTGTGGCACGGATTCTCCAGCCGTGAGCGAAACGCGTTCAGTTATCGTCTGGATAGTGGAGAAGCCCTAGCCGCAGACCGCCACGCTCTCATGCTCAAGTAGCTCCGCGACGGTGATCGGCACGATCTCTAGACCCTCTTCGCGGTTAGCCTGCTTCAGCTGACCCGCCGCCCTACCACCGCTCCCCGTGCACCAACTCCGCCAGCGGGGTGCGCGCGACGCCGCGGTGGAGGGAGGCCTCCGACTCTGGGTAGCCAAAGGAGATGACGATGGCGACGACGTGGTCGGCGGGCAGGCCGAGCACCTTTGCGGCGCAGTCGCGGTCGTGCATGGCGACGGGGCAGGAGGTGATGCCTTCGGCCCAGGCGGCGAGCATCATGTTCTGCGCCGCGCGGCCAGCGTCGAAGGCGCCGCCGCCGGGGGTGAGGACGACGGCGATGACGAGCGGCGCGGCCGGGACGTGCGCGGCGAACTGGCCGCAGGCGGCGAGCTCCGCCTTGCGATCGGGGTCGCGCAGGACGACGAAGCGCCAGGGCTGGGTGTTCTTGGAGCTGCCGGCCATGCGGCCGGCCTGGAGGATGCGGTCGAGGGCGTCGTCGGAGATAGGCTTGCCGGCGTAGGCGCGGCTGTCGCGTTTGGAGCGAATACAGGCGTGGGCGTCCATGGCGTAGTGTCCTTCCTTAGGGGTTGGGCCCCGATTCTAGCATCCAGAAGCGTGCGGGGGGATAGCAGGATGCGGGAACGAATAGACGATTCGACCCCACCATGAATGGTGGGGCATGGCCGTGAGACTGGCCGGCTGGGGCGGCTGTCGCGCGCGAGCGGGGGCTGTCGCGGCTTGTACAACGCCTCGCGGGAGCCCTGAAGGGCTCCCCTACGACCCAGAATCGCAGCGTCCCAGAGGGGGCGGGGGTGGGGCGCACGCCCTTCGCTGCGCTCGAGGGCAGGCTCCGGTGCGCCCCTACGGGGGCGAATAAGGCGCAGTTTAGACTTGGCCCTGCGGACGGAGCTGAAGGTCCGTCCCTGCGGGCCATATGAGGCGTGTCCAGTATTCCTGAGGTGAGGGTGTAGTGCGCCGAGCTTCGCTCGGCAGGACAGAGCTGAAGCTGTCCCTACTTCCCTCCGCGCCACTTGTTTACTCATTAGGTGTCCCCTGGCTGAAGGGCGGGGCTCAGCCTGCCGATAGATCAACGGATGAGTATCAAACGAGGGTCTGGACAGAACGAAGCGCTTTCGGCGGTGAGCCCGCTATGGCGCTATCGCTGGCTGCGCGTGCTCCTCGTGGCGGCGCCCGGCATCACGGCGGCGGTGGGCGTGCTGACGGCGATGGAAGCCAACCTGGCGTTCGTGGTGGCGCTGAACCTGGCGGCCGGGGTGATCGTGTCGAGCCTGCTCTTCGTTGCGGTCAGCATCGTCGCGCGCCGTGTCACCGACGAGCGGCTGGAGCTGACGCGGGCGACAGAGCAGGAGATCTGGCGGGCGCGCGCGACGCGCTTTTCGATCCACGACGACAACAGCGGGCTCTACGCGGACTGGTACTTCCGCCTGCGGCTGCAGGAGGAGGTGGAGCGCGCGAAACGCTACAGTGTGCGCTTCGCGCTGATGATCGTGAAACCGATCGGGCTGCACGCGGACGCGGAGCTGATCTCCGCCGGCACCTGGTTCGCGGAGCATCTGCAACGGCACCTGCGGCGGTCCGACCTGCCGGCGCTGCTCCAGGACGGCAGCCTGGGGATCATCATGCCCAACACCGGCCACCGCGCCGCGGCGACGGTGCAGCAGCGCATCGCCGCGGAGCTGGCGCTGGTCGAACCGCACAGCGGCGTGGCTTGCTTCCCGCAGGACGCGCAGGCCATCGCGGAGCTCGTCGCCGTTGCGACGAAGCGCTGCCAGGAAGAGCCGGCGGCGAGCCACAACGGCGCATCGCCGGAGCCGGAGGCGAAGGCGCCGCCGCGCAAGCGATCGCGGAAGCGGGCCTCCGCAGCCGCTACCGCATCTGCCCCCAGCGAACCTCTCGCTCCACCGTCACCCTGATCAGGGGCCTGCCCCGAAGCGGCAGCGCCTGGTACTGGGGGTACTTGGCCTCCAGCAGCCGGACGCCGCGCTCGTACTCTCCTCCCGTCTCGATCAGCTCAGCGCGGCCGCGCAACTGCAGGTAGCCGAGCCGCGCCCAGTCCTCGTCGTAGCGGTCGAGGAGGACCTGGACGTGGGGGCTGCGCTCGATGTTGCGCGCGCGCAGGAGGCGCCGGGGCGCGACGGACTTGGGCTTGAGATCGATCGGGGTGTAGAGGCGGCCGGCCTCATAGGCGAACACGATGGGGACGATTTGAGGACGGCCGCGGGCGTCGACCGTGGCGAGGCGGGCCACGCGCGCGGTCTGGAGGAGGTCCATCTCGGGCACGGGCCCATGGTAGCGGCGGGGAGAGCCTTGCGCAGAAAGCAGTCCTTTAGGCAGGGCCGATTAGCCTTGACAGACGAACGGACTTAGTACATACTAACGCCCAGGCTTGATAGGTGCGTATTCTGCGCACGCCCGAGCGGCTAGAAAGGGAACCCAATGCCGGTCCGTTTATTGCGACCCACTATCCTCGTCGGCGCGTTCGCACTGGCGCTGCTCGCTATTGCGACGGTGGCTTGCGGCGAGGGCCGCACCAAGATCGTGATCGCGGTCCAGCCGACGAGCACGGCGGAGGAGCTGAGCGCAGAGGCGAGCGAGATCGAAGACTTCCTGGAGGACCGCGTCGACGCGGACGTGGAGGTCCTCTTCCCGACCACTTACGCGGGCGTGATTGAGGCGCTGCGCTTCGGCACGGCGGACGCGGCGTTCATGGGCGCGTGGCCCGCCGCGCTCGCGTCGCAGGAGGCGGGGGCCGAAGTGGTCCTCGCGGAAGTGCGAGCGGTGACGATCGGCGACGAAAATACCGAGGCGCCGTACTACTACTCCTACTGGGTGGTGGAACCGGACAGCCCGTACCAGACGCTGGCGGACCTAGAGGGGAAGGACGTCGCGTTCCCGAGCCAGCTCTCCACGTCCGGCTTCGTCGCGCCGACGGCGAAGCTGGTCGCGCTCGGCCTGATCGACGCGGAAGGAGACGAGCCCGCCGATCCGGACGATTTCTTCGGCGAGGTGTTCTTCGCGGGCGGCTACGCGCAGGGCTGGGCAGCGCTGGAGGCCGGACAGGTGGACGCGACGGTCATCGCCGGAGACGTGCCGGAGGACCTGTACCGCGAAGTGCTGGCGAACACGCGCGTGATCGAAGAGCAGGGCCCAGTGCCGTCGCACGCCGTCGTCTTCAGCCAGGAGCTCAAGGAGCCGCTCCGCGGCGATCTGCTGGCGGCGCTGGAGGAGCTGGGCCAGCCCGCGAACCGCGAATTGATGCGCACATTCATCTCCGGCATCTTCGTCTCCTTCGAGCCGACGACGACCGATGAGCACCTGGGCGCGCTGAACGAGTTCCTGGACGCAACCAACCTGGCCTTCAGCGAGTCGCCACCCGCCAACGCGCAGCCAAACCCGGACCCGGAGCCGGAGAGTTCCCCGCAGCCGAACCCGGACCCAGAGCCGGAGCGCTCGCCGGAGCCGGAAGCCGACCCGGAGCCGGAGGGGAGCTAGCGTGATCGGGGAGCGTCCGATGCGAGACTTAAGTCTCGAACTCCCTCGCGGGGCGCTCCCGGACCGTGCCCTGACGCCTCGCGCGTCCGAACCGGCGCTGATCGCGCGCGACCTGTGGCTGGCGTACGACCGCTCGTCGTACGTGCTGCGGGGCGTCAGCTTGGAGGTGGAGCGCGGCGCGATGACGATGGTCCTCGGCCGCAGCGGGAGCGGCAAGACAACACTGCTCAAGACGCTGAACGGCCTGCTTTCCCCGCAGCGCGGCGGGGTGGAGATCGTGATGCGCAGCAGGAATGGCCGCCGCCCGCAGCAGCACATCGCGTACGTGCCGCAGACGCTCGGCCTGGTGCGCAACATGAGCGCCTTGGATAACGCGCTTGCCGGGGCCCTGAGCTACACGCCGACGGCGCTCTCGCTCATGAAGCTCTTCCCGAAGGCAACGAAGGAGGAGGCGAAGCGCACGCTAGCGGGCCTGGGGCTCGGCGACAAGCTGCGCGATCAGGTCCATGCGCTGAGCGGCGGCGAGCGCCAACGCGTCGCGATCGCGCGCGCGCTGATGCAGCGCCCTGACGTGATCCTGGCGGACGAGTTCGTGTCACACCTCGACCCGGCAACGACGGAGGACATCCTCCAGCAGATGCGGACGATCGCCCAGCGAGGCGTTGGGTTGCTGATCACGACGCACGAGATCGACATCGTGACGAAGTACGCGGACCGCGTCGTCGTCATGCGCGAAGGCGCGATCGCCTACGATGGAGCTGCCGACGGACTTTCGATCGCTGACATGCTCAGGCTGATCCGATGACGGGCAGGCTGCCAATAGGCAGGCTGGTCGCGCTCGCCGTGCTGATCGCGGGCTTCGTGTCGCTCTACCGGCTGGAGCTGCTCGACCCGGACGTGGTAGGGCCGGCGGGGGAGCGGCTGTGGGAGTTCGCGCTGTCGCTCTTCCCGCCCAACCGGGAGGTGCTGCCCAGGCTGATCCGCGCGATGCTAGAGACGGTGGAGATCGCGTTCGTCGGTACGCTGCTGGGGTTCGCGCTGGCGCTGCCGCTGGCATTCCTGGGCACGACGACGCTCTTCGGCCCGGCCGTCACGACGGGGGCGCGGCTGCTCGTGGGCGGCATCCGGACGATCCCTTCGTTGCTCTGGGGTGTGATCTTCGTCGTTGGGTTCGGACTGGGGCCGGCGGCGGGCGCGATGGGCGTGGCACTCTATTCGGTGGGCTACCTTGGGAAGCTGTACTACGAGTCGTTTGAGGCGGTGGACCCCGAGGTGCTGGAGGCGGTGCGGAGCGTGGGCGGGAACCGGCTGCAGCTGATGGCGTTCGCGGTGCTGCCGGAGTCGGCGAACGCGGTGATCAGCCAGCTCCTCTTCATGTTCGAGTACAACATCCGCGCCTCGTCGATCATGGGCTTCGTGGGCGCGGGCGGGATCGGCTTCTACATGCTCGGGTACCTGCAGCTGCTGCAGTACCAGAACCTGCTGACCGCGCTGCTGGTGACGTTCGTCGTCGTGATGGTGATCGACTATGCGAGCGGGTGGCTGCGGGCGTTGATCCTCTCGCCGGCGCAGCCGCAAAGACGCCGGCGCCCTTCGCTGGTGGCCGGCGTCCTCCCCTAGCCGACCCTAGTCCGCCAGCAGGCGGGTAAACACCTCGTTCGCAACGAAGCGGCCGCGCGACGTCAGTCGCAGCGAGCCGCTTTCGATCTCCAGTAATCCCCACTCGAGCGGCTCCGCCAGGCGTTCGCCGTAGACATCGAGCGCGTCGCGATCGAAGCGCGCGCGGAAGTCCGCGAGCGAGACGCCGTCGACGAGACGGAGGCCGAGGATGAGCGCGTCGCTCATGGCCAGCTCCGGCGAGACCGTCTCGCCGGAGACGACCTGGCGCATGGGCGTCTTGCCGTTCGCGCCCTCCGCCTCGCGCCATGACTGCTCGACGAGGGAAACGTACTGGCCCGGCGTGGCGGCGACGGCGAAGCGCACACCATCGACGTAAGAGTGGGCGCCGGCGCCGAGGCCGAGGTAGTCGCGGCACTGCCAGTAGGTGAGGTTGTGGCGGCAGCGCCGCCCCGGCCGCGCCCAGTTCGAGATCTCGTAGTGCTCGTAGCCGGCGCGGCCCATGCGCGAGACCGTCCAGTCGTACTGATCGGCCTGGGCGTCGGGGTCGGGCGCGGGGGTGCGGCCGCGGGCGACATCGCGGGCAAGCGGCGTGCCTTCCTCGACGGTGAGCGCGTAGAGCGAGAGGTGCTCCGGCGCGAGCGCGAGCGCGTCCTCAAGGCTCCGTTGCCAGCGGCCGATCGGCTGCTCCGGCAGACCGAAGATCAGGTCAAGGTTGACGTTGTCGAAGCCGGCGGCGCGAGCGGCGCGGTAGGCCGCGCGCGCGTCCGCGGCGGTGTGCAGACGGTCGAGCGCGCGCAGCTCGTCGTCGTGGAAGCTCTGGACGCCGATGCTGAGGCGGTTGAAGCCGAGTTCGCGCAGGCGGCGGAGGTAGGGCTCGTCGAGCGAGCCGGGGTTGGCCTCGAGCGTGACTTCGGCGTCCCGCGCGAACTCGAACGCGGCGCGCAGGCCGTCCATGATCGGCGACATCTCCTCGAGGGGCATGAGGCTGGGGGTGCCGCCGCCGAAGAAGACGGTCTCGACGGGCCGGCCGGCGGTCGCGCTGCGCCAGAGGCGGGCCTCGCGAACGAGGGCCTCGGTGTAGGAAGGCACGAGGTGCTCGTGGCCGGCGTAGGAGTTGAAGTCGCAGTAGCCGCACTTCGCGGTGCAGAAGGGGATGTGGACGTAGAGAGAGAGCGGCCCGGGCATCGCGTTCGATGGTAGCACGCAGGAAGGGCAGCAGGGCCAGAAGTCACCTCAGAACGAATCGTTCGGCCCTGTTGGGGCCAAGGGCTGGGAGCCATAATTGTGAAGAGATTCACGTAAGGAGCGGGGAACCAACGACATGCGTCTTCCGAGCGGGGGCAAAAGGTTGCGGACGGCCGCCTGGCTGGTCTGGGTGCCCGCCGGGATCCTGTTCATCGTTGACGGGGTGCTGATGTCGTGGCCCCAGCAGGGAGACCCGAGTCCGTACGTTGCGACGCGGGCGGCCGCGGCGGCGACGGTCGCGCCGCTGAGCGCGGACGACGCCGCCGCTTCGCCGACGGATGCCGGGCCGGGTCCGGAGCGACCAACCGTGGCGGCGCAGGCTCGCGCGCGACGAGCAGTCGACGGCGCCGCGGCGCCGGCACAGGCGCCGGGAGCGGCGCGGCCGCGAACGCGCGTCCCGGCCGGAGAGCCTCCGTCCAGCGAAGGCGACGCGGCTCCTGAGGCCGCGGTCCCGACGGTGGGGCCGGACGCGCCTGCAGCACCGCTGGAGCCGCCGCCGACCATCGACGTTCCGCCGGCCGCGCCCACGCCGGCGCCGCCACTCGAGGGGGCTCCCGTTGCGCCATCGCCGGCGGCCCCGCAACCGACGGACCCGCCGGCGCCCGCGCCCGCGGCAGTGGGTGGCATCGAAGTTGACTTCCACGGGCGGGTCGGGCAGGTGAGCGCCGGCACGATCACGGTCGAAGTATCGGGAAGCGATGTCGCCGAAGCAGGCGGCTGCGCCACCGTTACGGTCGCCACGACAGGCGCCGAGATGCGAGGCGCGCTATCGGCCGGGTCGCCGGTCAGGGTGCGTGGCGACCTGAGCGCCGGCTGCCAGGTGGCGGCCAGCAGAGTGCGCGTCGAGGATGACAGCTCGGGCTCCGGCTAGCGCAGCGAGGGTCCGAGAAGAAGGACTGGAAACGGAAGAGGAGGTGCCGAAATGGTCTCGAGAAGCAGAAGCGCCCGCGTTTGGCTGAGGTTGACGGCGATGCTCGCCGGCGCCGGCCTGGTGCTGGCGTTCGCCGCCACCACCGCCGCCGCCCCGGCGACCCAGACGCTCAGCATTTTTGACGACTACTACCAGTCATCGTCGATCGCGGTTCAGGCCGGCGACACGGTGGTGTGGCGGAACGCGGGCGAGAGCCCCCACACCGTCACGGCCGATTCCGGGGCGTTCGACTCGGACATCTTGAGGTCCGGGCAGTCGTGGCAGTTCACGTTCTCATCGCCGGGGACGTACGCGTACCACTGCGAGGTGCACGGGAGGCGCCAGGCGGGCACGATCGTCGTGCAGGCGGCGGCAGCGCCGGCTAGCCCAGCTCAGCCGGAGCCGTCCCAGCCGGCGCCGGACCCCGTAGCCGTTCCGATCGACCCGGTCGCGCCGGATGAGGCGCCCGCGCCGGTCGACTCGGTTGCGCCGGATGTGGCGCCTGCGCCGGTCGACCCGGCGGCGCCGAATGTGGCGCCCGCGCCGGCCGACCCGGCGGCGCCGGGCGTGGCGCCGGCCCACACGGGGCCCGGACTGCCGGGCGCGGCTCCCGCGCAGGCGTCGAGTGGCACATCCAGAGGTAGCGACACCACAGCGGGGGCAGCGCCAGCGCAGGGCGGCGGGCCGCCTCAGGTGCCGGCGGCGGGCTTCGGTCCGCTGGCGGGCGAGGGGCCCAACTCCGCGCTCGGCTGGACGCTCTCGGTGCTGGGAGGGGCGATGCTCGTCGCGGCCGTCGGGGCGCTGGCGTTGCAGCTCAGGCGGGCGTAGCGATACGGATCCGCGTTTCAGCGCCCTCCGGGAGTTCGCTCCCGGAGGGCGCTGCTGCGTGGGCTGCGCCAGGGGCGCATTTGGCGGTGCATGATGTCTGACGGCAACACGCCGCAGAGAAGCGCGCCGACGGTTGACGATCCAGTAGTGGTTCGATAGACTTTTCTAGCGGTTCGGGGCGATTAGCTCAGTGGCTAGAGCGCTTCCTTCACACGGAAGAGGCCGCAGGTTCAAGTCCTGCATCGCCCACCAGGTACCATGTGCCGAAGTGGCGGAACCGGGAGACGCGCTACGTTCAGGGCGTAGTGTCCGTAAGGACGTGTGGGTTCAAATCCCACCTTCGGCACCATAACAACAACAGAGCGGTCAAACCGCTCTCGCGCGCTCGTAGCTCAGCTGGATAGAGTGCAGGCTTGCGGAGCCTGAGGTCGTGGGTTCGAGTCCCGCCGAGCGCGCCACTTCTTCCCGCCAGACCTAAGCGGCGGAGGACAGAGCTAAAGCTCTGTCCCTACGCGGCCTCGAACGGTCGCAGGCCCCTTGCTCCTTGTTCCCTGTTCCGTGTTCCTTAGTAGGCGAAAGGAGGAGCCATGCGTGATTTCTTTACGGACATCGATTGGGACCGCTGGTCCGAGACGATCTGGACGCACGGCGCGCGTGTCATCGTCATCGTGGCCGCCATCTACGTCGTGCTGCGCATCATCCAGCGGCTGATCGGGCCGACGATCCGCACGACGATCACGAACCAGATGGAGGGGCAGCCCGCGGTCGAAATCGACAAGCGGATCGATACGCTGTCGCACGTCGCGTACCGGACGGCGTGGCTGATCGCGATCCTGATCGGGCTGCTGACGGTCCTGCCGGAGGTGGGGATCAACACGAGCGCGCTGCTGGCGGGCGCGGGGCTGCTCGGGCTGGCGATCGGCATCGGGGCGCAGAGCCTGGTGCGCGACATCCTGAGCGGCCTCTTCATCCTGATGGAGAACCAGTATGGGAGAGGGGACGTGGTCACGATCGCGGGCGTCGGCGGGCTGGTCGAGGACGTCAACCTGCGGCGCACGCTGCTGCGCGACCTCGACGGGGCGGTGCACAGCGTGCCGAACGGGCAGATCGCAGTCGCGAGCAACCTGACGCGCTCGTGGGCGCGGGTGAACGCGGTGGTGAACGTCGCTGCGAGCGAGGACGTCGACCGGGTGTGCGGGGTGATCGACCGCGTGGGCGCGGCGCTGGCGGCGGACCCGGCGTGGCAGGGCGACGTGACGGGGGCGCCGCGCGCGCTGGGGGTGGAGGGGCTGACCGACACGCGGGTGGAGATCCGCGTGCTGGGCGAGACGCAGCCCAGCCGCCAGTGGGACGTGGCGCGGGAGCTCCGGCGGCGGCTCAAGCTAGAGTTCGAGCGGGAGGGCATCCGGCTGGCCTCGTAGCGGCGTGGCTGGCCCGTTGACGGCCCCTGGGCCGGTTATTGTATAGTGGTGCGGGCCGCCGGAAGGCGTGCCCGGAGCGTGCCGGGGTGGTGGGCTTGTTCTTGCCACCCTTTTGTTTGTGAGGCAGGGATGTCGGGCCGTACGATCCTCGCCCGTCTCTTGCTCGTCTCCCTCGCAACGCTCGTCGTCGCCTGCGACGACGGCGGCGCCGGTGGCGAGCCGACCGATGAGCCCTCGCCGGGGACGGCGGAGACGACGGCGACCGTCGCGCCGGACGGCGCGACGGGTATCCGGCAGGCCGATCTGATGACGCAGCCGGAGCTCGTCGACTTCCTGAGTACGTCGGGCGGCGCGATCGACGGGACGCGGGTCGCCTACCTCGACCTGACGGAGGATGGCGAGGAGGAGGCGGTGATCCCGATTGGGTCGGGTGGCGAAGGGGGCGATATCGCAGTCTTCGTGTACGGCTACCAGGAAGGTCAGCTTGCGGAGCTGCTGCGGGTGCTGCCAGAGGGCAGCTCGCTGAGCGCGGAGGCCGGGGAAGGGGCGCTGGTCATCATCCAGCCGGTCTTCGGCGAGGGCGACCCGCTGTGCTGCCCCAGCCAGCTCCGCCGCACGACATACGAGTGGGACGGGACGGCACTCTCGGTGGCGGACGACGAGACGGTACCAGCGGAAGGAAACGAATAATGGCGACGCCGGTAGGACACAGCATCGTCGGATACGCGCTGGCCCGCGCGGCGGGAGTGAACTCTCGCGAGGGGATGGCGCTGGCAGTGGGCGCGGCGTGCCTGCCCGACGTGGACTTTCTCCTGGGCTACGTGGCGCACGGCGACTTCTACTCGCTGCACCACGAGGTGATCACACACAAGCCGGTCTTCCCGCTGCTGGTCGGTCTGGCGACGGGCGCCGTTGCGGCGGTGGCGGCGCTGCGGCGCGGGCGGCGGCCGCGGCTGTCGGAGGTGGCGCGGCCAGCGGCGCTGGCGACGGCGCTGGTGGGCAGCCACGTGGTGATGGACCACCTACCCGTGCCGTACGACGGCGAGCCGCCGCGCTCGGACCGGTTCGCGGAGCTGCTGGCGCTGCACGGCTGGAACACGGTGATCGATCTGGCGGTGTACGGGACGATCGCGGCGCTCGCGCTGGAGCGCAACGGGCGCGCGGCGCAGGCGTAAGAAGCGGCGTTCCCTTTCCCACCCGCCCGCCCAGAGAAGTAAGTATGAGATTTTGGGGGGACACCCCCCAAAACCCCCCGGCAGGGGCCCTGCCCCTGCACCCCGTCGCCCCGTTCAGCGGAGAAACGCCGGCTCAGACGAAGATCTGGCCGCCGTCGACGACGAGGGTGTGGCCGGTGACCATGCGGGCGTCGTCGGAGCAGAGGAAGACGAGGGGGCCGATCAGGTCCTCGGGCGTCATCTCGCGGCGGAGGGCGCGCTCCTGGGCGGTGCGCTGGTAGCGCTCCTCGGGCACGTTCTCGGCGCGGCCGGTGCGCACGAGGCCGGGCGAGAGGCAGTTGACGCGCACACCGTGCGGCCCGGCCTCGCGGGCGAGGGTCTTCGTCAGGTTCTCGACGGCGGCCTTGCTCGCGCTGTAGTGGGCGCGTCCCTCGGGCGCGAGCACCGTGTTCACGGAGCCGATCATCACGATCGCGCCGTCGCCCTGCCGCTGCATCGCGGGCAAGACGGCGCGGGCGGAGAGCTGCGCGCCGGTGAGGTTAACGCCGATCACTCGGTCCCACTCCCTCGGGTCGATCTCCAGCAGCGGCTTGCGCACGAGCGTGACGTAGATCGCGGCGGCGTAGATCAAGATGTCGATGCGGCCGAAGCGCTCGAGCGCTGCCTGCGCCATCGCTTCCGTGGAGGCGACCTCCGTGACGTCGACGCGGACGCCGAGCGCTTCGCCGCCCGCGCGCTCGATCTCCTGCGCGAGCTGGCGCGCGCCGGCCTCATCGACGTCGGCGATGACGATGCGGGCGCCCTCGCGCGCGAGGCCGGTCGAGAGGACGTGGCCGATGCCGCCGGCGCCGCCGGGGATGATCGCGACCTTGTCTTTCAAGCGCTCCATCAGTCCTCCCTGGCCCAGCCCTTCGCGCGCTCGACGGCGCGGCGCCAGGCGCCGTAGCGCTCCTCACGCAGAGCGGCGGGCCACTGCGGCTCGAACGCGCGGCCGGCGCGCCGGCGCTGCGCGATCTCATCGAGGCCGGACCAGAGGCCGACGCCGAGCCCGGCGAGGTAGGCGGCGCCGAGCGCCGTGGTCTCGGTCACGGCGGAGCGGACGACGGGCCGGCCGATGACGTCCGCCTGGAGCTGCATCAGCAGGTCGTTGTTCGCGGCGCCGCCGTCGGCGCGCAGCGTTTCGAGGCGGACGCCGGCGTCGGCCTCGATCGCTTCGAGGACGTCGCGCGTCTGGAAGGCGATCGCTTCGAGTGTGGCGCGAGCGATGTGCGCGCGCGTGGTGCCGCGCGTGATGCCCACGATCGTGCCGCGCGCGTAGGGGTCCCAGTGGGGCGCGCCCAACCCGACGAAGGCGGGCACGAGGTAGACGCCGTCGCTGTCGGGCACGGAGGCGGCGAGGGCCTCGACGTCCGAGGCGTGATCGAAGAGGCGGAGGCCGTCGCGCAGCCACTGCACGGCGGCGCCGGTGACGAAGATGCTCCCTTCGAGCGCATAGTTGAGCTTGCCGCCGAGGCGCGACGCGACGGTGCCGAGCAGGCGCTCGCTCGTTGGCGGACGGTCGCCGGTGTGGAGGAGGAGGAACGAGCCGGTGCCGTAGGTGTTCTTCGCGTCGCCGGCGCGGAAGCAGGCCTGGCCGAAGAGGGCGGCCTGCTGGTCGCCGGCGACGCCCGCGATCGGCAGCGGCGCGCCGAGCAGCGACGGCTCGCACTCGGCGATGAGACCGCTGGAGTCGACGACCTGCGGGAGGAGCGACGGCGGCACGTCGAACGTGCGCAGCATGTCGTCGTCCCAGGCGCCGTTCCGGAGGTTGAGCAGCATCGTGCGCGAGGCGTTCGTCGCGTCCGTCGCGTGGACGCGGCCGCCGGTGAGGCGGTAGATCAGCCAGCTATCGACGGTGCCGAAGGCGAGCTCGCCGGCCTCGGCGCGCTTGCGCACGCCGGGGACGTTGTCGAGCACCCAGCGGACCTTCGTGGCGGAGAAGTAGGCGTCGAGGACGAGGCCGGTATGTTCGCGCACGAGCGGCTCGAGGCCCTGGGCGCGCAGCGCGTCGCACTGCCCGGCGGTGCGGCGGCACTGCCAGACGATCGCGTTGGCGACGGGCCTGCCGGTCGCGCGGTCCCAGACGACGGTCGTCTCGCGCTGGTTGGTAATGCCGACGGCGGCTATCTGATCGAGCGCGACGGCGCTCTTGCGCAGGAGGTCCTGCGCGGCCTCGAGCTGCGAGGACCAGATCGCTTCCGGGTCGTGCTCGACCCAGCCGGCGCGCGGGTAGATCTGCGGGAACTCGCGCTGCTCCGTCGCGACGGGCGCGCCCTCCTCATCGAAGAGCATGGCGCGCGAGCTGGAGGTGCCCTGATCGAGCGCGAGGATGTAGCGGGGCATGAGGCGATTTTAGCACGGCAGACGCGCAGGCAAGCTGTCGGCTTGAGCGCACGCGAGCGCCTCGGTACGATCCAAGTGATGACGCTGTTCGCCCATCTGGCCGTGCTGGGGCTGGTCGTCCTCGATCTGGTGGTCGGAGCGCCGGTGGCGAGCCGCCTCGGCGGGCGCTGGGCGGCGGTGGGGTTCGAGTTTGCGATCGTCCTGGGCTACATCCTGCTGGTGCTGCCGTCGTGGCGGCGGGGCGAGGATGCGAAGTAGCCGGCCTCGTGCCAGTAGCTCCAGGTTCGAAATTCGAAGCTCGAAGTTGCCAGGTCCCCATAGGGTGCTGAACCCGTGAGCAAGCAATGATCTTCTTTCCCACCCGCCCGCCCAGAAGGTTGTGAACATCTGGGGGGACACCCCCCAGACTCCCCGGCAGGGGGCTCCACCCCCTGCACCCCCGGCGTGAAAGGACTTGCACCTTGCTAGAAGTCGGAGGCTGGCAACTCGAAGCCAGAGGCTCGAGGCTCGAAGTTGCCCGCACCCACTTGTTTGATGATTCCAGGTAGGAGACAACACCACCCCAGCCTGAAGGCTGGGCATGAGAGGGCCCTTCGCTAGTCATTGCCCCTGGCCGAACCTCCACGAAGTTGACAGTCCGAATTTAAGGCTGGTACGCTACCCCCGCTACAGGCACCGCGATGCGGTGCCGATTCTTCCTGAGGCGGCGGTCCAGGCATCCCGCGGTCCTTCCCTGCGGGAAGGACGCTGAGGAGCCGGAGCCTACAGGGCCAGCGCCTGTCCTCGCCGGAGGCGGGGAGAGCAGCCAGTCCTTCCCTGAGGGGAAGGACCGGCAGGGAACGCAGCGCAGGGACGAATCATGAGGCTCCTCCCGCACCCCGCCACATCCATGCCGTCCGCAGATACCCATCTCCTGCGCAGGCTCGCGCGGCCGGGACTCGTCGCGCTGGTATTGGCCGCGTTCGCGATCGGCTTCGCGCTGACGCTCGCGCTGCGCGGCGGCGAGGCGCGCGTGAGCCCGACGGGCCCGGCGAGCCTGCCGGCGCTGCTCGAGCGCGCGGCCGCGCCGCTCGTCGTCTACAGCGAGCTTGGCGCTGAGGCCGACACGCTCTGGGCGGCGAACCCCGACAACCCGGCGGACAGGACGCAGCTCGCGCGGGTGGAGCACGCGCCCGGCTACGGCATCACGCCGGCGCTCTCGCCCGACGGCGCGCGCGTCGCGTACACGGTGCTGCCGAACGGCGGCGCCGCGCCCGAGCTGTGGCTGCTCGACATCGAGAGCGGCGAGCGCGAGCTGCTGCTCGCCGGAGTCGATCTGCCCGCGGCGCCCGTGTGGTCGCCGAACGCCGGCGCGGTCATCGTGCGGCGCAGCGGTGCGACGGGCGAAGACGCGGCGGTGCACGTCGAGCTGCTGCGCGCCGGTCTCGACGGCGCGGTGACGGTGCTCGCCGCGCACGACAGCGCGCTCTACCCGATCGAGTTCTCGCCGGACGGCGCGTGGCTCTACTACGCGAGCGTTTCGGCAGCGGGCAGCGACCTCTGGCGCGCGCCGGCCAACGGCGGCGCGGCTGGACACGTCGCGCGGCTGAGCGACGGCATCTCGCGCGACTGGGACCTGTCACCGGACGGCGCGCGCCTGGCGTACCTGGCGCAGACCGGCGGCGACACGCTCTTCAGCGCGCAGGTGCTCGATCTCGGCGCGGGCGAGACGCTGGCGGTGGCGAAGGCCGCCGGCGAGTCGCAGTTCGCGCCGGTCTGGGAGACCGGCGGCGGCCTCACCACGGGGCGCCTAAGCGCGGCGGGCGGCACGCCGCTCCGCGCCAGCGTCGACGGCGACGTGATCACGGCGTCGGGCGCGGCGCTGCCGGCTGCGGCGGGCGGCGGCGGCTTCGACCTGCCGATCTCCTGGTCGCCGGACGGCGGGCAGCTCGCGGCGCGGCACTTCGCGGGCGCGTCGACTGCCGATCCCGGCCCGAGCCGCGTCGAGCTGCTGGGCGCGGACGGCGAGCGGCGCGCGCTCTCGACGGCGAGCGACGTGACGATCGCGGGCTGGCTGGAGGGCGCGCCGTGACGCGGCTTGCGCTGATCGCGGCCTTCGTTGCGGGCGCCTGGGTGGCGCTCTCGATTTCTACGCCCCGCGTGCAGGGCTGCGCGTTCTCGCGCGCGCCGAACACGTACGAGGCGACGCGCGACCGGACGGCGTACCTGGTCGGCGAGGAGCTGGCGGCGTTCAACATGATCGCTCCGGAGGATACGTTCTTCGGGACGCCGCGTCTGGAGACGGGCGTGCGCGGCCAGCGCGCGCTGGTGGACGAGCCGTACGTGCCGCCGACGCTGCTGAAGGCGACCGGCTGGATCGAGAGCGCGATGGCGCAGGCGGCGGCAGCGGTGCCGTGGGGCGCGACGGGGCCCGCGCTCATCTCGTTCGACTGCGGGCACGGGATCATGCAGATCACGAGCGGCATGACGAGCCCGGCCGACGGCAGCTGGCCGTCGCAGCGGCAGGCGCTGGTGGCGACGCACTTCCTCTACAACATCGGGCGCGGGTCGGCGATCCTGGCCGATAAGTGGAACGGCGCGCCGGAGGTGCGGCCGGTCGCCGGCACGGACACGGGCAGCGACCCGCACATCGTGGAGAACTGGTACTTCGCCACGTGGAGCTACAACGGCTTTACGGGCCCGGGCGCCAACCGCAGCAACCACCCGATGGACCCCGACTACGCCTGGCCGCGCACCGGCTTTAGCTGCGCGCCATTCGATGACGGGTTCGGGCATAGCTACGGCAACTATCCGTACCAGGAGCTGGTTTTCGGCTGCGCGGCGCGCCCGCCTTCGATCGAAGGGGCGCAGCTCTGGGAGCCGCTCGACCTGTCGCTGCCGGACCTGGACGACCCGACCTGGAGCGACCCGCTCAGCCTGGACAACTTCACGAGCAGCGACTGGTACGCGCGCATGGACATGGAGACGCCCCGCCCGTCGCACGAGGATGAGACGGCGCGTCCGAGCGACGCCGCGACGGGCGTGCTGCGCGGCACCCCGTACATTGCCGCGAGCCGCACGTCGGTGATCGACGACGAAACGGAGGTCGTCATCTCGAACGCCGGATCGGGGATCCTGCCGTGGCGCGCGAAGACCAGCGCGAGCTGGATCACGATCGACAAGCAGGGTGGCGTGGCGCTGGCGGCGGACGTGCCGTGCGCGCCGGGCGTCACGTGCGAGCGCGTCGCCACGCTGACGATCCGCCTCGACCGCGAGGCGGCGCCGCAGGGAGAGGCGGCGTGGATCGACTTGCAGAACCTGGTGACGGGCAACGTCTGGCAGATCCACGTCGACGCCGTACCGCCACCGAACCCGGGCGACGCCAACTGCGACGGCATGGTGAGCGCGGTCGATGCGACGGGCGTGCTGCAGTACAGCGCGCGCTTCGTCGATTCGCTTCCGTGCCTGAAGAACGGCGACGTGAACGCCAGCATCGGCGTCGACGGGGTGGACGCGCTGCTGATCCTGCAGTTCAGCGCCGGGCTCATCAGCAGCTTCCCGACCGGGCCGTCAACGCCGGCCCCCGGACCATAGCGTGGTATACTGGGGCCGATGTTAGGACAGCTCTTCGGGTCGGTGCGGCGGAACCACGCGCTGGAGCACGCGACGATCTCGGTGCTGGCGAGCCGGCTGGGCCACGACGTGCGGCTGGTCGGGCGCGCCACGCGCAACGGCTTCTATCTGTACGGCGACCTGACGGCGGAGCACGTCGAGGAGTCGGCCGTGGAGGCGCTGCAGCGGCTGCGGCGGGGCGAGTCGCACCTGGCGGTCTCGCCGATGTGCGGGACGAACCTGGCGGTGGCGGGGATCCTGGCCGGGTTGTCGTCGTTGCTGGCGCTGGGCAACCGGAGCCGGCTGGAGCGGCTGCCGAACGTGCTGCTGGCGTCGATGCTGGCGGTGATCGCGGCGCAGCCGCTGGGGCGGCTGGCGCAGAAGTACGTGACGACGGACCCCGACCTCTCGGACACGGAGCTAGTCGGCGTCCGGCAGGGCGGGCGCGGCGCAGGGAGCTTCCACAAGGTCGACACGTCTCGCCGCCCGCGCGTCAGCGCGTCCCCGTAGCTCAGCGGACAGAGCGGCTGCCTTCTAAGCAGCGGGTCGCAGGTTCGAGTCCTGCCGGGGACGCCATTTTCTGCGCTCTACACCCAGCACACAGAACGCATGCGTGTGGGCTAGCTAGCGAGCGGAGCGGCGGCGGGCGTACCAGACGCCGGCGATCGCGAGGGCGACGGCGGCCGCGAGCGCGACGATCGCCGCCGGCTGGCCGCGGCGTGCTAGGGCAGGCGCCGGCGGAACGCGGGCGGCTGGAGCAGGGGCGGCAGGGGGCGCAGGTTCAAGCGGCCAGTCTCTGCCGTAACGGCCTCGCGGGCGCCAGGATCACTGACCTCGACAGGAGCGCCGATGTGCGGCACCCGCGGCGGGGCGGATCCGCGCGTCTGGGCTAGCCGGACCCCCGCCCCGGCCATGCCCGCGATGAGCCAGGCGATGCCTGCGCCAGCGAGGCCGGCGATCATCCAGCTCCACGAGCCGCCTTCGTCGGGGCGATCGGGACCGAAGCCTGCGGCGGGCGCAGCCGGGTCCTGAGAGCTTCCCGCCACCTCCGAGGTAGGGTTGGGCGCGGTTTGCGCCGCCACGGGCGCCGCTGGCTGAGGAGCGGTCTCCCCCTCTACCGGTGCAGCCTCGCCGCTCTCGCAGCCGGTGCCGTCACCATCGGTGTCGAGCCCGTGGGGGTCGGGTGGACGCACTTCTATCGGGCCGACGAGGAAGTTCGGCCCGTCACCCGCCCCCTCACAATCGTAGTCGCCTTCCGAAGCGCGGATGCAGACTCCCGGGTAAGCCGGGTCGCAGGGCTCTTGGGCCCCGGCCCGGTCCGGTGGGTGGGCGCTCCCGGCCAGTGCGAAGAACGACACAAGGCCAAGAGCTACGGCAGCCAGCGTGATACGGTTCATTGGTATCGACTTTTACGGGCGGGGTGAGGCGCGGGACATGGGCCCGCCACCAGCGCAGGCCCAGCATACGCTTGCCATAAAGAACTGTCAAGCTGGGCTCTTGACATACCTCGGGCCTATAGTATAC
>Ga0326597_10003315_pt1 | contig 23324 bp, 19 predicted proteins | sample RVTome_12_FD_203789 | JGI IMG/M metagenome (GOLD analysis project Ga0326597, IMG submission 203789) | Soil microbial communities from uranium-contaminated site in the Upper Colorado River Basin, Wyoming, United States - RVT100D185 | ecosystem: Environmental > Terrestrial > Soil > Contaminated >... | reverse complement strand
CGAACTGCGTGTAGGTGGCCAGGTGGTAGTCGTCGCCGATGTTGAATCCGAAGTGCTGCGTCGGCGTCGTGACGCGCGTCTGCGCCTGCGGCGCCGGCATCGCCAGCGCGAACATCAGGGCGACGAGCGTGACCGACAGGCGGGTTCTCGGCCTCGTCATGCGGACCTCCCTCTTCCAATGCGCCATAACGATAACGCAGAAGGTGAACCCGATCCAGGACGGGGACCCGCGAGGAGGCACGGGCCGGCGGTGAGAGAGGGTCGACCGAGGCGGTGACGGGCGTCGCGCCTTACTGGATGGGGGTTCCGAACGGCGGCGCCGCGGCTTCGGGCATCGCCGCAAACAGCGAGACGTTCGCCTCGTAGATGGCGCCGGACGCGTTGGTGGCGAAGAACCGGTTGTACACGGGATCGATGATCGCGACCACGAACAGCAGGTCGATCAACGCGAAGCCCGCATCCTGTCGGGGCCGCGCCGCCGGGAACGTGTTCATGCCTTCAGCCTTGCGGGACGCTCGTCCTCCCCAGTAATTCTCGGGCGCTGCCGTCCCGGGCGATGCCCGCGGGGGGATGCTGGGACGGACGCCGGGTATGAGTCCACGCGACACGGCGCAATGCGCCTGCCAACATGACCGTTTTGAGACATCCTTGGAAAACCTTGATAATCAAAGCCTTAGATGCTGGATCCTCGTCAGAAGGCAGGTCGCAGGGAGGGCGTGGGCCAATTTCCGTCACCCCGGGGCTGACAAAATTTGTCGGCTCACGGCCTCCGCCGGGCAAGATGCGCGGCCGCCACGGCGGCAAAGAGCGCGAGACCGGCGGCGTCGGTCCCGGGACCGGCGTAGAAGAGCAGCAGGCCGGCGGCGACGGCGGCGCCTCGCTCGACGCGGGTCATCGCCCGTCGGAGCCAGCCCCCCAGGCCGGCGGCCATCGCGCCCACTCCCACCGCGGCCGTGAGCGACGCGCGCGCGACGTCGGCGAGCGGCGCCTGCAGCAGGACGCCGAGCCCCTCCGGGCTCAGCGTGAACACGAACGGCACCAGGAACGCCGGCAGGGTGTACTTCCAGGTGAGCATCATCGTGCGGAACGGGTTTCCGCCGGTCAGCGCGGCGGCGGCGAAGGGCGACAGCGCCGTGGGCGGGCTCACCTCCGAGAGCACGGCGTAGTAGAAGATGAACATGTGCGCCGCCAGCGGCGCCACGCCGGCCTGGGTGAGCGCCGGCGCCACCATGACCGCCGCGATGATGTACGACGCGGTGACCGGCACCGCCAGCCCGAGCAGCCAGACGGCGAGCGCCGCGTAGACGACCGTCAGGAACAGCTGTCCGCCCGCCAGCGTGACGATGATGCCGGCGATCTTCAGGCCGAGCCCGGTGAGCGTCACGACGCCGACGATCACACCGGCGGTCGCCGTCGTGGCGGCCACCGGCAGCACGCTGGTCGCGCCCGCGACGAGCGCCCGCCACAGCCGTCGGGGCGTGAGCGCGGTGTCGCGCTGGAGGTAGCTCAGCGCCACGGCGAGCAGCGTCGCCCAGAACACGGCGCGGAACGCCGTCAGGCCCATGACCATCAGCCCGGCGATCACGAACAGCGACGAGAAGTGGTACCCGTAGCGCCGCGCGAGTGCCCAGGCGGACGCGCCGTCGACGGGCACGGCGCGCGTGCGCATGCGCCGCGAGTCCGCCTCGATCATCAGGAAGATCGACAGGTAGTAGAGCAGGGTCGGGACGGTCGCCATCACCAGCACGCGCAGGTACGAGATGCCGAGGAACTCGGCGATCAGGAACGCCGCGGCGCCGAGCGTCGGCGGCGAGAGGATGGCGCCGATGCCCGCGGCCGAGAGAATCGCCCCGCCGGTATCGGCGCCGTAGCCGGCGCGTCGAAGCATCGGCCAGGACACCGAACCCAGCATGACCGTCGTGGCCACGCCGCTGCCCGAGACGGTGCCCAGCAGGAACCCCGCAACGGCCACCGTCCGCCCCGGCCCGGCGCCCGATCGCGATCGGCCGAGCACCGCCATCGTCCAATCGATGAAGAACTGGCCGGCGCCCGTGTGCTCGAGGACCGCGCCGTAGATCGTGAAGAGGATGATGTAGGTCGCCGCCACGTCGAGCGGTACGCCGAACACGCCTTCGAGGGTCATGTACAGGGTGCCGACGAGCCGGGAGAGGTCGTAGCCGCGATGCGCGAGCAGCCCCAGGCCGACGCGGCCGAGCCACGGTCCGACGGCGGCGTACACGAGGAACGCGATCGCCGTCGCCGGCAGGATCCAGCCGACCGTCCGCCGGGTGGCCTCGAGGACGAGCAGGACGGCGAGCGTGCCGAGCGCCAGATCGATCGTCAGCGGCGTCGCCGCCCGGTACACGAACCGGTCGAAATCCACCAGCGGCCACCCGAGCGCGAGCACGGCGAGCAGGACCAGCGCCCAGTCGAGCCAGTTCGCGCGCCCGCCTGCCGCGGCGCGGCCGGGGTACAGCAGGAAGGTGAGCGCCAGCGTGACCAGCAGGAAGCTCGTGCGGTAGACCTGGGGCTGGACGATGCCGATGACCCAGTAGAGGGCGTAGAGCGACAGCCCGCCGGCCAGCATCGCGACGAGTGCGGCCGGCCAGCCTGTCAGGTGGCGGGAAGGCCCATCGTCGGAAATCGGGGGATCGGGGGATTGCGCCATTGGGTGATCCACCGATGTCACTCTCTCCCCTTCCCCCTCTCCCGGTAATACCTCTCCGCCCCCGGATGGATCGGCGCGGGCGATCCGGTCGTGGCGGTGTCGAGCGAGAGCGTCGCCGCCTCGGGATGGATCGCGGCCAGCGCCGGCTGCCGCTCGAACAGCACCTTCGTGATCGCGTACGCGAGATCGTCCGGCATGGCTTCGTGCACGACCAGGACGTTTGCCACGCCGACGACCGGCACGTCGCCCGTCAAGCCGGGATAGGCGGACTGTGGCACGACGAGCGGGAAGTACAGCGCCGCGCCGAACCGGGCGCGCAGCGCGGGCAGCGTCTCCGCGTTCGGCACGAGCCGCATGGCGACGCCGGCCGTGTGGGAAAGATCCTGGATGGCCGGGCTCGGCATCCCGCCGCTCCAGAAGAACGCCTCGAGCTTGCCGTCCTTCAGCGCGTCGGCCGATTCGCTCGCGCCGAGCCGGTGCCGCGTCACGTCCCGGTCCGGGTCGAGGCCGGCGGCGGCGATCACGCGGAGCGCGATCACCTCGGTGCCGCTGCCCGGCGAGCCGGTCGACACGACGCGCCCGCGCAGGTCCCCCAGCGCCGCGATCCGGCTTTCCCGTCGCGTCACCAGATGGGTGTAGTTCGAGTAGAGGACGGCGATCGCGCGGGCCGGCACGGGGTCCCCCTCGAACGCGCCGCGGCCTTCGACGGCGTCCGCGAGCGTGTCCGCCAGCGTGAACGCCAGGTCGGCCTGCCGCTGCCGGAGGAACTTCAGGTTGTCCACCGACGCGGCGGTGACCTCGGCCGTCGCCTCCACGCCGGGCAACGTCTCGCTGATCACCTTTGCGAGCCCGCCGCCGTACGGGTAGTAGACGCCACCCGTCCCGCCGGTCGCGATCGACAGGCGCGTCGTCACGCCGCCGTCGGGCCCGCCGGCGCAGGCCGCGGCCGTCAGCGCCCACAGGAGTCCCGAGGTCGTCAGGGTTCTTCGTTGCATGTCTGGTGTCGTGGTGTGGCCCCGTCTCGCCGCACCCTAGGGCCGGCCCTTCTGGAACATCGTCAGCTCCCACACGTCGGCGCCGACGTCGTAGCGGACGATGTAGGTATCGCCGTCGTCGCCGGTCAACCGGAAGTAGCGATGGTCCGGGGCGAGCCACCGATCGTCCACCGACACGACCTCGATCGAGCGGCCGCCGACGAAGAGCCGGCGGGGCGTCTCCTCGGCGCGGTGGCCGGCGTGGCACTCCACGCGCAGCTCGAGCCCACGGTCGTGCGTCGGCATGCCGCGGTCCATGCGGGGCGGTCCGTCGTCGTGCGATCCTACCGCGTCAGCTTGCGGTACTTGATGCGGTGCGGCTGGTCGGCGTCCGCCCCGAGCCGCCGGTGCCGGTCCGCTTCGTAGTCCTGGTAGTTCCCTTCGAACCACGTGACGCGGCTATCGCCCTCGAAGGCGAGCATGTGCGTCGCGATGCGGTCCAGGAACCAGCGGTCGTGGCTGATGACGACCGCGCACCCCGCGAAGTCGAGCAGCGCCTCTTCGAGCGCGCGCAGCGTGTCGACGTCGAGGTCGTTGGTCGGCTCGTCGAGCAAGAGCAGGTTGCAGCCCCGGCGAAGCAGCTTGGCCAGATGCACCCGGTTGCGCTCGCCGCCCGAGAGCGTGCCCACCCTGCGTTGCTGGTCACGTCCCTTGAAGTTGAACCACGACACGTAGGCCCGCGAGACCACCGCTCGCTTGCCGATCATGATCTCGTCATCGCCGCCCGAGATCTCTTCCCAGACCGTGCGCTCCGGCTCGAGCGCGTCGCGCGTCTGGTCCACGTAGCCGGGCTGGACCGTCTCGCCCAGGCGGAGCGTGCCGGCATCGGGGCGCTCCTGGCCGGTGATCATCCGGAACAGCGTGGTCTTGCCGGCGCCGTTCGGCCCGATGACGCCGACGATGCCGCCGCGCGGCAGCGTGAAGGTCATGTCGTCCATCAGCAGCGTGTCGCCGTACGCCTTGCGCACGCCGTGGGCCTCGACCACGATGTCGCCCAGCCGCGGGCCCGGCGGAATGTAGATCTCGACCGAGTCGATCTTCCTGGCCGTGTCCTCGGCCAGCATCGACTCGTACGCGTTCAGACGCGCCTTGCCCTTCGCCTGGCGCGCGCGCGGCGACATGCGGATCCACTCCAGCTCGCGCTGCAGCGTCCGCTGCCGCTTGCTCTCCTGCTTCTGCTCGACCTCCAGCCGTCGCTGCTTCTGGTCGAGCCAGGAGGAGTAGTTGCCCTCCCACGGGTAGTAGGCGCTGCGATCCAGCTCGAGAATCCAGCCGGCGACGTTGTCGAGGAAGTAGCGATCGTGGGTGATCGCGACGACCGTGCCGGCGTAGTCCTTCAGGAAGCGCTCGAGCCAGGCGACCGACTCGGCGTCGAGGTGGTTCGTCGGCTCGTCGAGCAGCAGCAGGTCGGGAGACCGCAGCAGCAACCGGCAGAGCGCCACGCGGCGTCGCTCTCCGCCGGAGAGCGTGGTGACGTCGGCATCGGCCGGCGGCAGGCGCAGCGCGTCCATGGCCAGCTCGAGCCGCGAGTCGAGATCCCAGGCGTTGACCGCCTCGATCCGATCCTGCACCTTCGCCTGCTCGGCCAGCAGCGCGTCCATCTCGTCGGGCGACAGGTCCTCGCCGAACCGTGCGTTGATCTCGTCGAAGCGAGTCAGGAGCGCCTTGATCTCGGCGACGCCCTCCTCGACGTTGCCGAGAACCGTCTTCGACGGATCGAGCTGGGGTTCCTGCGTCAGGAAGCCGACCGTCGCGCCATCGGCGATGAACGCCTCGCCGACGTAGTCGGTCTCGACGCCCGCCATGATCCGCAGCAGCGTGCTCTTGCCGGTGCCGTTTTGGCCGATGACGCCGATCTTCGCGCCGGGCAGGAACGACAGCCAGATGTCCTTCAGAGCCTGGGTGTCGGGCGGGTACACCTTGCCCAACCCCTTCATGGTGTAGATGAACTGCGGGGCCATAAGTCCCTGATCCTACCCGAAAAAGCTCCCGTCCCTCTTTTCGACCGCGGCGCTCGCGATCGCCGTGTCCTGGAACCCGACACCGGTCAAATCGGCGATGGTGATCTCGCCGGCATGGGTTCGCCCCGGCTGGCGCCCGGCGACGACCGCGCCCAGCTCCACGGGCGCCGCACGCAGCGCCAGGCCCGCCGCGAGCGCCGCGCGCAGCTCGCCGAACACCGCGCACTGCGCCTGCCGGTCGACGACGACGCGATCGGCGCGCGCGAGGCAGGCCGCCTCCAGCTCCTGCTTCCCCGGCGAGTCGGATCCGACGGCGGTGACGTGCTGGCCCGCCCGCAACCACGCGCTTCGCACCAGCGGCTCCCGGGCAGGGGTCGCGGTCACGACCAGATCGGCCGCGCGACAGACCGCTTCCGGTCCGTCCGCGGCCACGACCTCGAGCCCGTGCGTCTCCCGCATCTCGTCGCAGTAGCGGTCGAGCCGCGCGCGCGTCGGGCTCCAGGCGATGAGCCGCGCGAAGGTCCGGACCTGGCGCAGGCAGGCGATCTGGAGCCTGGCCTGCACGCCGGAGCCGATCATCCCGACCGTCTCGATGGTCGATGGGGCCAGGCCCTCGGCCGCCACCGCCCCGGCCGCGCCGGTCCGCACGTCGGTCAGGTACCCGTTGTCGAAGAGCAGCGCGACCGGCAGGCCGGTCGCCGCGTCGAAGAGCGCCATCAGGCCGGACCCGCTGGGCAGACCCTTCGCCGGGTTGTCGTAGAAGCCCGAGGCGACCTTGACGGCCACGTGCGGCACGCCCGCGATGTGCGCCGTCTTCACGTGGAACTCGCCGCGCGCGCCCGGGATCTCGAGGTTGATGACCGCCGGCACCGTCGTCCGGCCCTCGCCGTCCGCGCGGAACGCCTCGCGAATCGCGCGCACCGCGATCGCCGGCGTCACCAGGGTGCGCAAGGCGGCTTCTTCGAGGATGGGGATCATGAGGAGCTCACGGAGATCACCACGGAGTCCACAGAGTCCACGGAGCCCACAGCGATCACGGAGGGCACCGCGGAGGACACGGAGATCGCGGCACTTCGTTCAGCGTGATCGGAAAGCCCCCGGACTCCGAGCCCTCCGTGGGCTCCGTGGTTGAACCTCCGGCATCTGTCGTGGACCGCGTCACAGGTCGCGTGGACGCCGCGTGGGTATCGTGACGACCGCCGGCTTCGTGGCCTCCTCGCCGAAATCCTCCCCGGGGTTGACGAACCGGTCGCGCTCGAGCTTGTACTGCTTGTCGTACAGCTGGCGGTAGCGGCCGTTCCTCGCGAGCAGCTCATCGTGCGTCCCCCGCTCGACGATCTCGCCTCCCTCGATCACGAGAATCTGGTCGGCGCTCTGGATCGTCGACAGCCGGTGCGCGATGACGAAGGTCGTCCGGCCCTTCCGCAGGGCGCGCAGGCCGTCCTGGATGAGCGCCTCGCTCTCGCTGTCGAGGCTCGAGGTCGCCTCGTCGAGCACGAGCAGCCGCGGATCGGCGAGGATGGCGCGGGCGATCGCGACGCGCTGTCGCTGGCCGCCCGACAGCCGGACGCCGCGCTCGCCGACGATCGTGTCGTACTGCTTCTGGAACCGCTCGACGAACTCGGCGGCGTGCGCCACCCGGCTCACGGCGCGGATCTCGTCGAGCGTCGCGTCCGGCCGCCCGTAGCGGATGTTTTCGGCGATGGTGCCGCCGAACAGAAAATTGTCCTGCAGCACCACGCCGAGGTTCGACCGAAAATCGCGCAGCCGCAGCGACGCCAGATCTGCGCCGTCCACGAGCACGCGTCCCTTCGTCGGCCGGTTGAACGCCATGACCAGGCTGATGAGGGTGCTCTTGCCCGAGCCGCTCGACCCGACCAGCGCCGTGGTCGAGCCAGCCGGCGCGTGGAACGACACGCCCTTGAGCACCGGCACGCCCGGCTCGTACTCGAACCACACGTCCTCGAACGTCACGTCGCCGCGCAGCTGCCGAAGCGCCGTCCGCCGGTGGTCCTCCTGATCCTCGGTGGCCATCGCCAGGATCTCGCGGATCCGGTCGAGACCGGCGAACGCCTCGCTGAGCTGCGTCGAGATCGAGGCGATCTGCACCATCGGCGCCGCGGTCAGGCCGGTGAACAGCAGGTACAGCACGAAATCGCCCAGCGTCATCTCCCCCGACAGGATCGACCGCCCGCCGACGAGGATCATCACCACGCCGATCGCGCCGACGATGACGCTGGAGAAGGCGGTGATGCCGGAGACGCCGGTGATCGATTGCGCGATGTTGCGGAACAGGCGGTGGACGCCGCGGGTGAAGACCAGCTCCTCGCGCTTCTCCGCGGTGTAGGTCTTCACGATCCGGATGCCGCCGAGCGACTCGTTGAGGCGCCCGGTCACCTCGGCGTTGATCTGTCCCCGCTCGCGGAAGAGCGGCCGCAGGCGCTTGAAGGCGAACGCCATCACGCCGCCGAAGGTCAGCAGCACCACCAGCGTGATCGTCGTCAGGCGCCAGTTGAGGTAGAAAAGCACGCTCAGCGCGACGATCGCGGTGACCACGCCGCCGGTGAGCTGCACGAGACCCGTGCCGACGAGGTTCCGGATGCCCTCGGCGTCGGTCATGATGCGGGAGATGAGCACGCCGGTCTGGGTCGAGTCGAAGTAGCGGACCGGCAGACGTTCGACGTGCGCCTGCACGTGCCGGCGCATGTCGGCGATCGCGCGCTGCGCGGCCACGCCGAGCACCTGCGACAGGGCGAACGACGTGCCGGCCTGCACGAGCGTCGCCACGCCGGCCACCAGCGCGAGGGTGCCCAGCAGATCCACGCGCTCGTGGCCGATGACCTCGTCGATGAGGAACTTCGACGTCGAGGGCAGCACGAGTCCCGCGCCGCGGTTGACGAGCATCAGCCACAGGCCGAACCCCAGCCGCCAGCGGCGCGTCCAGACGATCTCGCGCGCGTCCCGCCAGACGCCGGACAGCGTGACCCGCGGCTTCTCGGTCGGCGCGCCGTGGGTGCCGCGTCGGGGGGTGTGCCCCTCGTATCGAGACCAGCGTCGATTCACGTTCGGAATCCCCGTTTCGGGAGGCCAGAGGTCCGATCCCGAGCCGTGTGGGTGTAGAACCTCAGTCCTTGACCGGCACGAACCGCTCGCGCGCCATCACGCGGAGCCGCTCGACGTCCTCGCGGCGCGACACCGACAACGGCACGGTCCCGCGGATCTCCTCGAGGAGCAGTTCGGTCGTCAGGGGCTGTTTCGCGTGCAACGACCGGTAGAGCCCGCCGATGACCGCCTGCTCGATCTCAGCGCCGCTGAAGCCCCCAGACGCCGCCACGACAGAGGCCAGGTCGATGCGTTTCGCGTTCTGCTTGCGGAGCCCGAGGTGGATCCGCAGGATCGCGTCACGCTCGGCGGCGTCGGGCAGGTCGACGAAGAAGATTTCATCGAACCGCCCCTTGCGCAGCAGCTCCGGCGGCAGCGACCCGAGGTCGTTCGCCGTCGCCACCACGAAGACGTCTGCGCGCCGCTCCTGCAGCCAGGTGAGGAACGACCCGAGCAGGCGCCGGCTCAACCCGCCGTCGGCGTCCACGCCGCCCGTCGAGACGAGCCCCTTCTCGATCTCGTCGATCCAGAGCACCGCCGGCGCCATCGACTCGGCGAGCGCGGTGGCGTGCCGGAAGTTCTTCTCGGACTCCCCCACGTACTTGTCGTACAGCCGCCCGGCGTCCAGCTTGAGCAGCGGCATCTCCCAGACCCGCGCGATGAACTTCGCCGCGAGCGACTTGCCGCAGCCCTGCACGCCGACAATCAGGATCCCCTTGGGCGGCGTGAGGTTCAGCGCGCGCGCCTCGGGCCCGAAGCCGACGCGCGCGCGGTCGAGCCAGGCCTTCAGCCGGCCGAACCCGCCGATCTCGAACCGGTTGTCCTGCACCGGGAAGTATTCGAGCAGGCCGCCGTCGTGGATCAGCCGTGCCTTGCGATCGACGATGCGCGGGATATCGGCCGGCCCCAGGCGCCCGTCCTCGAGCACGGCAAATGCGAGCGCCTGACGGGCCTGGTTGAGCGTCAGCCCGCTCATCGCGCGCACCAGCCGCGACAGCTCGTCCGGCGCGAGCGTCACGTCGACCGGCCGTTTGGCCTCGAGTGACCGCAGCACGGTGCGCAGCACGCCGCGCAGCTCCTCCTCGTCGGGCAGCTGCAGCGCCAGGTGCACCGCCAGGTGCGACAACGCGCCCGGCAGCTCCACGCGGTCGCCCGTCAGCACGATTGTCGAGCGCGTCCGGGCGAAGCTCTGCGCCACGTCGCGGAACGCCCGCTGCGCAGCCGCCGGCGCCAGGTGGGTCGCAAAGTCTTTCAGGTGGAAGAGCGCCTCGACCGAGAGCGTGGCGATGTGCCGGAGCACGCCCACCGGATCGGTCGTCCCGAAGATGGGTTGGGGCGCACCCACCCGCAACAGCCCGCGGGTCACCGACCATTCGAACAGCGGAAGCCGCAGATCGTGCGCCGCGGCCTGGAGCAGCCGCTGCACCCGTTCCTCCTCGACCGTCTCGATGATCACCGCGGGGTGGTACGAGAGGACGAGGGTCTTGAGGTCGTGGACGGTGGTCACCAGGCTCATACGAATCGGCCGACGCGGTCCCTTGCAGTCTACCGCATTCGCCGGTCACGGCCCGCCGCACGCGTGGCGGGCGGCCGGTCCGGCAGACCGGCTCAGGGCACCGACCCGGCGGTATACACTAGGCGGACCGAGTGCCCGTCGCGTGCGGCGCGACGGGCTCGCCCCCGGGGAGGCCGGCGTGGCCGCTGACCAGAGTGCCGGCGCCGGCGGCTCGCGCCGCCGCGCCTTCGACCTGAAGACCGATCTCGACGCGCTCTCGGACGAGGCGCTGCTCGACCTGCGTTTCTGCGAGCTCGGCGTCCAGATCGCGGGCAGCGGCCTCGAGTCACGCCTGCAGGCGCTCAACGACGAGCTGGGCGCGCGCGGCATCCAGTTCCGGCCGCACTACTGGCTCGCCGACGACTGGTTCACGCCAGACGAAGTGCCCGGCGTGGCGATTCCCTTCTACCTTGCGCACCCGCGACTGGAAAAGCTGGAAGAGACCCTGATGCTGGATGCCGAGGGGAGCACGCCCGAAGGGTGCATGAAGATCCTGCGGCACGAGGCCGGGCACGCGGTCGACAACGCCTACCGGCTCCAGCGCCGCCGGCGCCGGCTCGAGCTGTTCGGCCGCTCGTCGACACCGTACCCCGAGTACTACACGCCGAAACCGTACAGCAAGAGCTTCGTCCTGCAACTCGACTCGTGGTACGCGCAGAGCCATCCCGACGAGGACTTCGCCGAGACGTTCGCCGTCTGGCTGACGCCGGACTCCCACTGGGAAACGCGCTACGCCGACTGGCCGGCGATCAAGAAGCTGCGCTACGTGGATCGCCTGATGAAGGAGATCGCGAAGAAGCGGCCGCTCGTGCGGACGCGCCGCCAGGTCGGCGCCATCTCGCGCCTGCGACGCACGCTCCGCGTGCACTACAAGCGCAAGCGCGAGCACTACGGCCTCGAGTACCCGGACTTCTACGATCGCGATCTCAGGAAGCTGTTCTCGGCCGACCCCGCGTTCGCGTCGGGCATGAAGGCGTCGCGCTTCCTGAACCGCATCCGCAAGGACGTGCGCCGGATGGTGTCGAGCTGGACGGGCGAGTACCAGTACACGATCGATCAGGTGCTCGAAGACGTGATCGAGCGCTGCGACGAGATGAACCTCCGCCTGAAGTCACCCGAGGAAAAGGTCAAGCTCGACTTCCTGGTCATGCTCACCGTGCAGACCATGAACTACCTGGCCAGCGGGCGGCATCGCATGGCGCTCTGAGGTGACATAGGAAATAGGGTCAGACCCTATTTCTCCCCCCTGCAGGAAATAGGGTCTGACCCTATTTCCTATGTCCTCTTTCGGCGCCGCGGTCGAGCCCTAGATCGAGGCGCTGTCGAGCGCCAGCACCGCTCCCAGCAGCACGTCGGCGCCGCGCGCGCAGTCCTCCCACGACGTCAGCTCCTTGGGCGAGTGGCTGACGCCGCCCACGCTCGGCACGAAGATCATCCCTATCGGCCCGAGGCGCGCCATCATCTGCGCGTCGTGGCCCGCGCCGCTCGGCATCCGCACGTGGCCGAGCGACAGCGCGCCGGCCGCGCGCTCGATCGCACCCTGCACCTCCGGCGAGGCGAGCGCGCCAGCGTAGCCGCCGACCGGCTCGATCGCGATCGTCGTCTTCGTGGCCTCGGCGATCGCCGCCGCGCGCCCCTTGATGGCCTCCGCGATCGTGGCGAGCTTCTCCTCCGACAGATCGCGCAGCTCGATCGCGTGCTCGACGCGGCCCGGCACGACGTTGGTCGCGTTCGGCGTCACGTCCAGCCGGCCCACGGTTCCCACCTGGCGCCCCGGCACCCGCGTCACTTCCTCGCGCACAGCCAGCACCAGATGCGACGCCGCGATCAGCGCGTCCTGCCGGTCCGCCATCGCCGTCGTCCCGGCATGGTTCGCGAAGCCGGTGATCGTGGCGCGGGAGCGCGAGATGGCCACGATGCCCTCGACGACCCCGATCGGGACCTGGTCGCGCGCGAGGTTCCCGCCCTGCTCGATGTGCAGCTCGAGGTAGGCGTGGAACCAGCCGTCGCGCCGGGCCTCCGCGATTCGGACGGGGTCGCCGCCGATGCGGCGGATGCCGTCGGCCTTGTTCAGGCCGTTCCACTCCTGATCCAGCTCTCCGTCGAAGAGCTGACCCGCGACGGCGCGGGATCCGTTGAGGCCGTTCGGGAACGTCCCACCCTCCTCGTGCGCCCAGACGACGACCTCGAGCGGGTGCCGGGTCACGAGACCGGCCGCACCGAGCGCGCGAACCGTTTCAAGGGCCGCCAGCGAGCCCAGGGTGCCGTCGAAGTTGCCCCCCTGGGGCACCGAGTCGATGTGGGAGCCGAAGAGGATCGGTGGCCGCGCGTCCTCCCGGCCCGCGCGGCGCCCGAAGATGTTGCCCGCAAGATCGATGCGCGGCGTCAGGCCGACCTCGCGCATCAGGCCCATGACGTACTCGCGGCCGGCGACGTCGGCGTCCGAGTAGGCCGTGCGGCTCACGCCGTCGGCGAAGGTGCCGCCCGCGGGCCGGCCGTGCACGCTGAGCGCCTCCAGCTCGCGCCGGAGGCGTGCGGCGTCGACGTGCAGCCCCTCGTGCGCGATGGCGACCCGTCCCCTGGGCACCAGCGGCGTGAACGCGGCGGCGGCGCCCGCTGACGCGAGCGAGCCGAGGAAGCGGCGGCGGCTCGTGAGCATGGCCCGCATGATACGCCGTGGGGAACCGCCGGCAAAGCGGTGACACCGGCAAAGCGCCGACCTCGATCGTCCCGGGCGAACCGGGTATCATGAAGGCCCGCTCGGCGATTTCGCTCCGAATCCAAGCAGCGCTGGAGGTTCCGCGCCATGACACGCCTGATCCCGCTGTCGCTCGCCCTCGCCCTTTGGCTTCCGGCCGCCGCCCTGGCCCAGAAGCGCGGTCTGCTGCCGACCGACTTCTACAAGGAGATCGGCGTCGGCGACGTGGCCATGTCCCCTGGCGGCAGCCTCGTGGCCTTCACCGTGACGACCATCGTCGAGAAGGACAACACGCGGCACCGGGAGATCTGGATGCAGCGCCTGAAGGGCGGTGCGCCCGACGGCCAGCCGTTCCGGTTCACCGATCCGACCTCCGAGTCATCCGGGCCGCGCTGGGCGCCCGACGGCCAGGTGCTGGCGTTCAGCTCACGCCGTGGCAAGGACCCGAACCGCGTGTGGTTCATGCGCGTCACCGCGCCGGGCGGCGAGGCCTATCACGTCGAGGGCGTCGAGGCCATGCCCACCTGGTCGCCCGACGGCACGTGGATCGCCTACACGAAGGCGCCCGGCGGCGACGAGGAGGAGAGCGAGGGCGGCGCCCGCGATGCGCGCGAGGGCTGGATCGCCCCCGACGCGCTCACGACCACGCTCGACGCCAAGCGCTTCGACGGCCGCGTCGTCACCTCCACCCGGCTCAAGCGCGACGGCACGCTCACCTTCCTGCCGCACTATTCGGTCCGCGAGAAATCGCAGCTGTACGTCGTCCCGGCGGAGGGGGGCGAGCCGCGGCAGATCACGAGCCTGCCGTTCGACGTCGGCGGCGTCGAGTGGTCACCCGACGCCCGCCTGCTGCTCTTCACCGGCAACGCGCGGCAGGACGACGAGTACAACGAGGCGCTGACGGGCGACATCTACGTGGTCGCGCGCGAAGGCGGCGAGCCACGCACGCTGACGACCAACCCCGGCAGCGAAAGCCAGCCGGCGTTCGCGCCCGACGGCTCGAAGTTGGCGTTCATGCAGACGAAGGCGCGCGGCGAGCAGAGCGACTTGATGCTGGTGGACGTCGCGGCCGACGGCTCGTTCCGCGGCCAGCCCCGCAACCTGACGGCCGACTACGACGAGAGCCCGGGTGGCGCGTCGTGGCGGCCGGACGGTCAGGCGCTACGGTTCAGCGACGGCGTCGGCGGCAACGTCCACCTGTTCGAGGCGTCGCTCGCCGGCCGCGTGCGCCAGGTCACGACGGGCGACCGGCAGCTCGGGGGGTTCTCGACCACAAAGGACGGCAGCCTGATGGCGTTCACGATGACCGACGCGACGAAGCCGGATGAGCTGTACGTCGCGAAGGCCGACGGCACGGGCGAGGTGAAGCTCACCTCGTTCAACGACGCATGGCTGAGCGAGCTGACCATCATGCCGGCGGAGCGGCTGACCTGGACCGTCAAGGACGGCTCGACCATCGAGGGCTGGGTGGTCAAGCCGGTCGGGCACACGCCGGGGAAGAAGTACCCGATGGTCCTGAAGATCCACGGCGGCCCGCACGGCGCCTACGGGAACACCTGGTTCCGCACGTTCCACGTGCTGTCGAACGCCGGCGTCTTCGTCCTCTACCCGAACCCGCGGGGCTCGACCGGATACGGCCACGCGTTCACCTACGCGACGCGCGGCCAGTGGGGCCTGCTCGACTCGGAGGACTACCTGGGCGGCGTGGACGCGGCGATGGCGAAATACCCCGACATCGATCCGCAGCGCGTGGGCGTGTCGGGCGGGAGCTACGGCGGCTACATGACCAACTGGCTGACGTCGACGACCGATCGCTTCGCCGCGGCCGTGACGAGCCGGTCGATCGTCGACTGGGAGAGCTGGTACGGCACCTCCGACGCGCAGGGCCTCACCGAGCACGAGTTCCTGGGCAAGCCCTGGGAACAGCGCGAGCTGTACCGGACGCTGTCGCCGATCTCGTACGTCGAGCACGTGACCGCGGCCACGCTCATCATCCACAGCGAGAACGACTACCGCACGCCGATCGGCGACGGGGAGCAGTGGTTCATGGCGCTCAAGAAGCGCAACGTGCCCGTGGAGATGGTGCGCTACCCGCGCTCGTCGCACGGCCTGTCGCGCACCGGCGAGCCGTGGCTGCTCGTCGATCGGCTGGAACGGCTGCGGAGCTGGTTCGTGTACTGGCTGATCGACCACCCGGACAAGCTGACCAGCGCCGGCGGCGCCCGGTAGCGCGGGGCGCGCGCCTGACCGGGCGCCCTTCTCTTTCGGGAACACCCTCGTTCGTCGCGTTCGAGCCGGCGACGTGCGTCTACGACGCGTCGGCGTCGATCGCCAGCTCGCCCCGCGCGTGCAGCGCCGTGACGACCTCGACGATGCGCGGGTCGAAGTGGGTGCCGGCGCCCTCTTCGACCAGCCGGACGGCCTCGTCCATCGACAGCGGCTCGCGGTACGACCGCGACGAGGTGAGCGCGTCGAGGAAGTCGGCCACGCAGAGCAACCGCCCGAGCCGCGGGATCGCCTCGCCGGCGAGCCCCTCCGGATAGCCCTTCCCGTCCCACCGCTCGTGGTGGTACTTCACGCCCAGCACGACCTCGGCCGCGGCCGGGCTCCGGATGTTGGACAGGATCTTCGCGCCGAGCGCGGGGTGCTGTCTGATGGCGTCGAACTCGCCCGAGTCGAGTCGCCCCGGCTTGTTGAGGATCGAATCGGGCACCGCAATCTTGCCGACGTCGTGGAGGAGCGCCGACAGCTCGGCGGCCTGCTGCTCGTCGGCCGACAGGCCCAGCGCCGCGCCAATCCGCCGCGCAAAGGCCCCCACCCGCTCCGAGTGGCGGTGCGTGTAGCCGTCCTTGGCGTCCACCGTCGCGGCGATGGCGCGCACGGTGTCGAGGAACAACCGCTCCAGGTCGCCCATCAGCCGCACGCGGTGCAGCGCGATGCCCGCCTGGTTGCCGACCGCGGCGACGAGCTCGAGGTCGGCGTCGGTAAACCGGCCCGGGCCGCTCAGGCTGTCCACGTAGAGCGCGCCGAGGATCGCGTCGGTGGTGCGGAGCGGCACGCACATGACCGACCGCACGCGCTGTGCGATGACGCTGGCGCCTTCGCGGAACCGGGCGTCCGCGCTGGCGTCGTGCGCGAAGATCGACACGCCCGTCGCAATGACGTCGGTGACCAGCGTGCGACTGACCGTGAAATCCTCGTCGGCGCCGCCAGGTGCGAGCGCCGCGGCCATGTCGACCTCGACCCCGTCGCCGCGCCGCGTCAGCAGGGCGCCGCGGTCGGCGCCGGTCACATCGAGCACGGCTTCGACGGTGGCCTCCGCGAGCGACGGCACGTCGCGCGCGCGCGCGAGCATGTCCGCCACGGCGTGCAGGGTCGTCAGGTGCCGCTCGGCGCGCTCGAGCAGCGTGCGCGCCGTCTCGGTGTCAGCGCGCTCGAGCCAGCCGAGCTGCCCCGGCACGATCGTCCGGCTCACGACGGCCTCGATCGTGCTGTCGTCGCCGCCGAGCGTGGCGCGATGGCGGCCCGACGAGACGTCCCGGGCTCCCCGGCACGCGAACCTCAGCTCCCCGACCCGGAACGTGTCACCGGAGGCGAGCCGCGCCGTCGTGACGGCGCACTCGTTGACGAAGGTCCCGTTGACCGAGTCGAGGTCGGTGACCATCAGCGCCTCCCCGGTGCGCTCCAGGGCGCAGTGCTGGCGCGAGACGGACTGATCGTCGAGGCGCACGTCGCAATCCGGGGCGCGACCGACGATCAGCCGTTGGCCGTCGGCGACCTCGATCCGGCGCCGGTCTCCACTCTGGAGCGTGAGGGCGAGAGGCATGGGCGGGTCGATTATACTCACGGGGCAGGAACTCAGGCTTTGGGCTCATGAAAACCACGCTCGTGGTGCTCGCGCTCGCCGCTGCGACCTTCTCGGTCGTCCTGTCAGGTCCATCCCGCGTCGCCCGTGCGCAGGAGGCGCCCACATGGCTGGCCGCGTACCAGGAGCCGGCCGCGCGCCTCATCGGCGAGGCGCTTTCGAGCCGCTTCGCCTGGGAACGGCTAGCCGAACTGGGCGATACCTACGGCCCGCGCCTGAGCGGATCCACGAATCTCGAGGCGGCGATCCGCTGGGCGGTCGCCGAGATGAAGCGGGACGGGCTCGAGAACGTGCGGACCGAGCCGGTCATGGTGCCGGTCTGGGTTCGCGGCAACGAGAGCGTCTCGATCGTCGCGCCGTCGGAGCAGCCGCTCGTCATGCTCGGCCTCGGCAACAGCGTGGGCACGCCGCCGGCGGGCGTCGAGGCGAAGATCTGGGTCGTCGAGAGCTTCGACGATCTGGACGCGTCGCCCGATCGGGCCAAGGGCCGCATCGTCGTCTACAACGTCCCGTTCGTGAGCTACGGCCAGACGGTGCAGTACCGGGCCACCGGCGCCTCGCGCGCGGCGCGGCACGGCGCGCTCGCCGTGCTGCTGCGTTCGGTCGGCCCGCCCGGCCTGCGCACCCCGCACACCGGCGCGCTGCGCTACGCGGACGATGCCCCGCGCATTCCCGCGGCGGCGATCACGCTCGAGGACGCGGAGCGGTTGCAGCGCATGCAGGACCGCGGCACCCGGGTCGTCGTCCGGCTCAGGATGGAGGCCCGCTTCCTGCCCGACGTCCAGTCGGCCAACGTCGTCGGCGAGATCCTCGGCCGCGAGCTGCCGGACGAGGTCGTCGTCGTCGGCGGGCACTTCGATTCCTGGGACGTCGGCACCGGCTCGACCGACGACGGCGGCGGGTGCATCGTGACGTGGGAGGCGCTGCGGCTGATGAAGAAGCTGGGACTGCGCCCGAGGCGGACCGTCCGGGTCGTGCTGTTCACCAACGAGGAGAACGGCGGGCGCGGCGGGCAGGGTTACCTCGAGAAGTACCGCGACCAGCTCGCCGACCACGTCATGATGCTCGAGTCGGACGGTGGCGTCTTCCGGCCCACCGGCTTCGGGTTCAGCGGCAGTGACGCGGCGCGCGCCACGGTCGAGCAGATGGCGACGCTGCTCGCCGGCATCGACGCGGACCGGATCGGCCCGGGCGGCGGCGGCGCCGACATCGGCCCGAGCGTGCGCGAGGGGAACATCCCGGCCCTGTCGCCGATGGTCGAGGGAGACTACTTCCTCATTCATCACACGCCGGCCGACACCGTCGACAAGATCGATCCGGTGGACATGGCGAGAAACGCCGCGGCCATCGCGGTCATGACCTACGTGATCGCCGACATGCCCGAGCGGCTGGCGAAGTAGAGCGGCTCTGGGCTCTGGGCTCTGGGCTTTGGGCCCTCGGCATGTAGGCGCACCGTTCGGGCCACACGGTCCGCCGTGCGATAGAATGGCGCGAGAGGTCCCGTCACATGGCCGCAGACGAGAACACCTTGCTTCGGCGTATCACGACCGATCCTCGGATTTTCGGTGGCAAGCCGATCATCCGCGGCCGGCGGCTCGCAGTCGAACACGTTCTGGGCATGCTCGCAGCGGGTGACACGCCGGACACCATCCTCGCGGGATACAACTGGCTTGAGCCGGACGACATTCGCGCCTGCCTGGCCTATGCGCGACGCGTGGTGGGCCACGAGCGCGTGGAACTCCTCCCACGTCAACCCTGATGAAGGTTCTCCTCGACACCTGCGTCTGGCCTGGTGTCCGGGACACGCTTCGCGAAGGCTGCTCGAGCGCGTACGTCTCGCGATTCGCGCGCGACATCTCAGCCCGAGAACCGAGCAGGCGTACGTGTCGTGGATTCGGCGGTTCATGCTGTTTCATGGCAAGCGCCACCCCGACGAGATGGGGGAAGCGGAGGTGACCGCGTTTCTGTCCAGTCTGGCCACGGAGCGCGGTGTGTCTGCCTCGACGCAGAACCAGGCATTGAGCGCGATCCTGTTTTTGTATGTCGAGGTCTTGAGGCGGGATCTCTCGTGGTTGGATCGCGTCGTGCGCGCGCGCCGGCCGTTGCGCGTGCCCGTCGTCTTGTCGCGCGTGGAAGTGGCGGCCATTCTGGGGCGGCTCGAGGGGGACTGCTGGCTGATGGCGTCCCTGATGTACGGCTCTGGTCTTCGGGTGGCGGAGTGCGCCGCGCTGCGGGTGAAGGACGTGGATCTGGGGCACCGCGACGTGTCAACGACCATGATCTACACCCATGTCCTGAATCGGGGCGGGAGAGGAGTTCGAAGCCCCCTGGACGGGGCCGGCTGACGGGCGGGGACTCGCTGGCGGCGTTGCTCGTTTTATTGTGCTACGTAGACCGATCTATCCAGCGAACATCTTGGTCTGTCTTCGCCCGAACCGACTGAGCGGCCGTATTAATGACGCGACGTTCCGGCCCGTGCCCGTTATTGGGTTAGGTAGCGAGCGAGGTTCCACGGGCGGGAAGTCTACCTATCCGAATACTCGTTAGCCGGACGGACACGACCGACTTGTGGTTGACATAAATATGGTTTATACACCATACTGAGTGTCGATGCCTACGGTCGTCGAAGGCGACTTCGAGTGGGATTCTGAGAAGGCCGCGTCCAATCTGGTCAAGCATGGTGTTTCCTTTCCAGAAGCGGCAACGGTCTTCGCCGATCCTCTGGCGGTTTACCTCGACGACGGCTCGGGCCTTGGCAACATGGTCGTGATCGGAACATCTCTCCAAGAACGCGTTCTTTGCGTGGTGCACGTGAAACGCGGCGAGCGGGATCGGATCATCAGCGCCAGGTCGGCCACGGCAGGTGAACGAGAAGTCTATGAATCCGGAGCTAAGCCATGAATCACGCGACACAACGGCGCAGTCAATCCGAGATGGCGTCCGTACGGGTGCTCGGTCGCGGCCTTCGAGCCCAACGAGGCGTGCATCTCACGATGCGAACGTTGCGCGAGGCTGCGGGAAAGACGCAGATCGACGTTGCCGCTGCTTCTCAAATCAACCAGGCGGACGTTTCCCGGCTTGAAAGCCGAGAGGATTTTGACGACTACCAGGTATCGACGCTGCGGCGTTACCTCGCCGCGCTTGGCGGACAACTTGAAATTGTCGGGGCGTTTGGGAACAAGAAAATTGTGATCAGCGGTGTTCGCGCAGAACCGTCTGCCACATCGCCGGCTAACCAGGCGCTGCAGCCGACGAGCCGGACGGCGCGCCGATCACGATCGAAGCGCGCAAGGCCGGCTCGCGGCTGAGCGCCGAAACGTTAGGCACCTACGCGAACGAAGGTCTTGGGTTGAAGGGTCTCAAGAGCTCGAAGTACCTCCGGCACCAGAGGCTCAAGGGACTCAAGTCGATTACTGGCGGCGACGAGCACGACGACGGCGACCGGGCAGGGTCTTGAGGTTCTGCTGGAATTCGATGTTCTGGTCGGCCGTCAGGACGACGTCAAAGGACTCAGCGGCACGGCGGAGGAGCTCGCCGTTGTCCAGGCTGGTCCACTTCATGTCGGTGACGGTTCGCGCGTCGTGCCCTCGGAGTAGTGGGGCGAGCGGCCGAGGCAACGATTCATCGAGCAGGACGCGCACGGGACCCCAAGAGGTCGTTAGCGATTTCCAGTGCCGCGACCGCCTGTTCGCGTGTCACGGCGGGGAAATGCTCGAGGAAGCGCCCGAGCGGATCGCCGGCTGCCAAGTAGTCGAGGAGGTTCTTGACGGGCACCCGGGTGCCGGCGAACACTGGGGTTCCGCCCAGAACCCGTGGATCGCTCCGGACAACGGACTCAAGCGTAGGCATCGGGGGTCTCCCGGAAGCACTCGGGTTCTATGGTACACCGGATCCGGATACGGTGCCTAACACGGCAGCCGACGGCGCGTCTGATCCCGGTTCGCGCCGCGGCTGATGCCGGATCGTTAGCCAGCCAAGTACGAATCGACGTGACGATCACGAACCGGACGATCGTGCACGACAACGAGGAATCAGAGCAATGACCCGGCGATTGCGCTATGGAGTGGCCGTAAGCCTGGATGGCTTCATTGCGGGACCCAACGGGGAATACGACTGGATCGTAATGGATTCGTCTATTGACTTCGCCGCGATGTACAAGGACTTCGATACAGCGGTGATGGGGCGGAAGACATACGAAGTGCTCACCGCCCAGGGCGGCAATGGAGCATTGCCTGGTCTCGACGTGGTCGTGTTCTCGCGGACGCTTCGTGCGGCGACGTACCCAGGCGTCCGCATACTCAATGACGACCCCCGTGAGGTCGTGGCGGCGCTCAAGGCGCAGTCTGGTCGAGACATCTGGCTCTATGGTGGGGGGACGTTGTTTCGCTCGCTGCTTGATGCCGGCCTCGTGGACACGGTGGAAGTGGCCGTCGTTCCAGTCCTGCTGGGAGCGGGGGTCCCGCTCTTGCCGCCGGGCACGACGACGAAACCGTGCTGGCCGACCAGAAGACCCTTCCGACGAGCGGCATCGTGGCCCTGTCGTACTCAGTACCTGGCGGCGTCGGACCTGCGCCGCGCATTCGTTACATCAAGGCAGCTAAGGTTCGACCGAAGAAGAAGGTCGGGCCCGTGACCGGCAGACCTCGGGCAACCACGCGGCGGACGGCGTCCACAAAGAAGGTGGCGCGAGGGAGTAGAGCGAAGCCTGTAACTCGACTCCCAGCCCCCGACGCCAGCGCCGGCACCGCGCGTCCGCCCGGAAGTGGACGCGCCCAGCGGCCACCCCCAGCCCCCAGTGTCCAGTCCCGAATTCCGAGTCCCGAATTCCGAGCCCCGAATCCCGAGACGGTATAATCCCCCCGTCCTCGTCTTCGTGTCCCTCACGTCCTACCTGGAGGCGCTCATGAAAGGCACGGCATCATTCTTCGCGCACGGCCTCGCGCTTGCCGCCGCGGCCCTGGCCGTCGCCGTGGCGGCCCCGCGCGTGTCGGTCGACGCGCAGCAGGCCTCGGCGGAGGCGGCGGCGATCAAGGCACTCGAATGGCGCAATCTCGGCCCGGCGAACGTCGGCGGCCGCGTCAGCGTCATCGTCGGCGTGGCGGGCGACCCGCGCGTGTACTACGTGTCCGGCGCCAACGGCGGCGTGTTCAAGACGGCCAATGGCGGCACCACGCACGAGCCCATCTTCGACGATCGGGCGGTGCAGTCGATCGGCGACATCGCCGTGGCGCCGTCGGACCCGAACGTGCTCTACGTCGGCACCGGCGAAGGCAACCCGCGCAACAACGCCTCGCTCGGCGACGGGGTCTACCGCTCGACCGATGGCGGCGCGCACTGGACGAACACCGGCCTGACGGACACCGAGAAGATCGCCCGCATCCGCGTGCACCCGAAGGACCCTGACACCGCGTGGGTCTGCGCGCTCCGACCTCGACGTCACCTGGAGCAATCCCCGGATCCTCTTCGCCGGCATGTACACCTACCGCCGCAAGCCGTGGCACCTCGACAGCGGCGGCAAGCAGACGGGCGTGTACCGCTCGCTCGACGGCGGTGACACGTGGCACACGCTCTCAGCCCTCCCCGACAACGGCTTGCCGACCGAGCCGATGGACCGCATCGGTGTCTCGATCGCCCAGAGCAACCCGAACATCGTCTACGTGATTAGCGAGACGAAGACGCAGGGCGAGCTGTGGCGCACCGAGGACGGCGGCCAGAGCTGGGTGATGGTCAACGACGACCGGAACCTCAACTTCCGGCCGTTCTACTACAGTGACGTCCGGGCCGACCCGAACAACCCCGAGGTCGTCTACACGCTGTCGGGCCGGCTCAGCAAGTCCACCGACGGCGGGCGGACGTTCTTCCGCATCGGCAACGGCGTGCACGGCGACCACCAGGCGCTGTGGATCGATCCGGCCGACTCGAACCGCCTGCTGAGCGGCAGCGACGGTGGCTGGCAGGTCTCGATGGACGGCGGCGAGACCTTTGACATCGTCAACACGATCGACTTCACGCAGTTCTATCAGATCAACTACGACATGCGGGATCCGTACTACATCTGCGGCGGCCTGCAGGACAACGGCACGTGGTGCGGGCCGAGCCAGACCGCGTCGAGCATCGGCATCCAGAAGTCCGACTGGTACACGGTGGGCGGCGGCGACGGCTTCTACGGCGTGCCGCTCGTCGAGGAGCCGTGGATCGTGTTCGCCACCTCGCAGGGCGGCTACGTCACGGTCCGCGACATCCGCTCCGGGCGGTCCTGGAACATCCAGCCGTATCCGAACCGGGTGGGCTCGGTCGGCGACAAGATGGCGGAGCACAAGTACCGGTTCAACTGGAACGTGCCGCTCGTGCGCGATCCGCACGACCCGAAGACGGTGTACTTCGGCGGCAACGTCCTGTTCCGGTCGAGCAATTACGGTCAGTCGTGGGAGGTCATCAGCC
>Ga0326597_10003314_pt1 | contig 23327 bp, 19 predicted proteins | sample RVTome_12_FD_203789 | JGI IMG/M metagenome (GOLD analysis project Ga0326597, IMG submission 203789) | Soil microbial communities from uranium-contaminated site in the Upper Colorado River Basin, Wyoming, United States - RVT100D185 | ecosystem: Environmental > Terrestrial > Soil > Contaminated >... | reverse complement strand
ACCCGCTGGTCGCGCGCGCGGCCACGCTGCTCGCCGACGCCAGCCCGGCCCAGCGCGTCCTCGCCCGGGCCGTGATGAACGGGGAGACGGCCGCCCCGGAGCCCTGGCGGTCGATGTTCCCGACCCTCTTCGGTTCGGCCGCGCCCGCCGAGGGCAGCCCGGAGCGGGATCGCTCGGAGGCGATCCTCGACGCCTCGCTCGCGGTGGCCGCTCGCGGCGACCAGGTGCGGAGCCAATTCCGGGGCGCGATCGTGGAGGCGGTCACGGAGCTCCTCCTCACCCGCCGGGTGGGGACCGCGGCGATCCGGCGAGAGCGGCGGATCCTGTTCGATGGGGTGCCCGCGGAGATCCACCCGTACGACGTGACAGTCGAGTCGGCGGGGGCCGCCGAGGCATACGACTGCAAGTGGGGCGCGCGCGGCATCTCGGCCGACGTCCTCCACCAGCTCGACGACGCGCGCGCCCACGCCGCGGCCGAGGGCGAGCGCCTCCTGCCGGTGCTCGTCGTCTTCGATGCCCGCCGGTCGTGCGAGGTCCGGCTCGCCCGCCAGACCGCGCCCCGAGCGGGCACGCGACTCGTCACGATCGAGACCCTGGACCGGCTCGCCGGACGCCGCGCGGAGGCCGCCTCGTGAGCCCGCGCGTCGGCGGCCGGACGCTCGGAGCCGGGATGGCCGGCGCCCTCCAGGCGGGGCCGGGCGAGCGCCTCCCGGAGCTCGATCCCGGGCTTGCCGGCCAGCAGGATCGGCCCGTCGCGGGGGTCGACAACGGGTTCGCGGCCGGCTACCGGGTGCGCTTCGACGAGGCCGGCGCCGACGGGCTGATGCGGACGTCGTCGCTCCTCCGCTACGCCCAGGACATCGCCTGGCGGCACTCCGAGGACCTCGGCTTCGACCGCTCCTGGTACACGGAGCGCGGGCGCTGGTGGGTCGTCCGGTCCGTCGAGCTCGAGGTGCTCGCGCCGGTGGCCATGGGCCGGACCCTCCGGGTGGCCACGGCGGTCATCGGCCATCGCCGGATCTGGGCTCGCCGCCGGGGCGAGTTCCGCCTCGCCGACGGCACGCTGGCCGCAGTCGCCTCGACCGACTGGGTCATCGTCGACGAGCGCGGCCGGATCCTCCGCATCCCGGGCGACTTCGGGGCCGTCTTCCCGAACGTCGAGCTCGACGGCGAGATCATCCGGGTCGCGCCGCCGCTGCCCGGGCCGGACGCGAAGCGCCTCGGCCTGCGCGTTCGGCCCCAGGACCTCGATCCGATGGGCCATGTCAACAACGCCGTCTACCTCGACTGGATCGAGGAGGCCGTCCTCGAGGCCGGCGACCCGGCGGCGGCGACGGCCGTCCCGCGTCGCGTCGCGATCGAGTACGCGGCGTCCGCCGAGCCCGGCGACGTGCTCGAGGCCGTCGCCTGGCCGGCCGACGGCGGCTGGTGGGTCCGCCTGACCCGCGCCGGGGACGGCGCCGTCGTGCTTCGCGCGCGCACCGGGCCCGACCCCGGCTGACCCGGTCGCCCCCGTCCCGGCGGCCGGCCGGAGCCCACGAGGCTTCGTACCCTTGGGCCCGCGCGTAACAGGTCGGTCGGCACGGTCCCCGAGACCCGGCGGCTGCGATCCTCAGGTCGGCGCCCCAGGCGGTGCTCGCCGCGACGTGGCTCGCGGGCGGGCGTGAGGAGGAAGGATGACCGCGGTCGAGCCATCGCCGATTCCCCCGGCCATGGACGGGGCAGCAACGGCGTCGGCGCAGGGTCCCGCCCCCCGGTCCGACATGGCGCCAACGGGCGGCCCGACGCTCACCTGCCGCGGGCTCGTGAAGCGCTTCGGCGACCGTCTCGCGGTCGACGGCGTGGGCTTCGAGATCGCCCGGGGCGAGACGTACGGCCTGCTCGGCCCGAACGGCGCCGGCAAGACGACCTCGATCTCGATGATCTGCGGCCTCCTGGCCCGCGACGGCGGCGAGGTCGTCGTCGACGGGCGGCCCATCGATCCCGGCACGACCGCGGCCAAGGCGGCGATCGGCTACGTCCCCCAGGACCTGGCGATCTACCCCGATCTGACGGCCCGCGAGAACCTCGTCTTCTTCGGCCAGCTCTACGGCCTCGGCGGACGCCCGCTGGCGGCCCGGGTCGCCGAGCTCCTCGAGATCATCGGCCTCGCCGACCGGGCGAAGGACCGGACCGAGCAGTTCTCGGGCGGCATGAAGCGTCGCCTCAATATCGCCATCGGGCTCCTCCACCGGCCGAAGCTCCTCGTCCTCGACGAGCCGACGGTCGGCGTGGATCCGCAGAGCCGGAACGCGATCCTGTCGAGCGTCCAGGCGCTGGGCCAGGAGGGGATGGCGATCCTCTACACGACTCACTACATGGAGGAGGCGGAGCGCCTCTGCCACCGCGTCGGCATCATCGACGAGGGCAGGATCCGGGCGGAGGGCACCCGCCGTGAGCTCGTCGAGCTGGTCGGCCAGCGGGACCGCGTCCGGCTGCTCGCGGGCGGCGATCTCTCGGCCGCGGCCGCAGCCGCCCGGGGGTTTCCCGGCGTCCACGAGGCGACGGCCGCCGACGGCGCGCTCGAGCTGCTCGCCACCGATGGCAGGTCGCTGCTCCCGGGTCTCCTCGCGGCCCTCTCCGGTGACGGGATCGCGATCCGCTCGGTCGAGATCATCGAGCCCGACCTCGAGGCGGTCTTCCTCCACCTGACCGGCAAGGCCCTCAGGGACTGAGGGACACGGCGATGCGCATCGCGCTCGTGATCGCCCTCCGGATCCTGCGCCAGCGACTCCGCGATCGCTCGGCGATCATCTTCGCGGTCCTGACGCCGCTCGGCCTCGCGCTCGCCTTCTCGATCCTCATCCCCAACGAGTTCTCCTCGTTCCACACCCGCTTCGTCGTCGTCGACCAGGATCGGGACCACGTCGCCACGATCCTCGTCGATGACGTCCTCGGGTCGCTCGCCGAGAGCGGCGTTGCCGAGGTCGACGTCCTCTCGACCGAGGCGGAGGCGGTCGCGGAGGTCGAGGCCGACCGTGCCTCCGCGGTAATCGTCATCCCGGCCGGGTTCAGCGCCGCGGTCGAGCGCGGGGATCCGGCCGAGATCCGGATCGTCGGCGGCGAGTTTCCGTTGTCGCTCGAGATCGCGAAGTCCGCCGTCGACCGGTTCGCCCGGGCGATCGGCGGCGTGCAGCTCACGATCGCGACCTCGGTCGCGGGCGGGAGCCCGCCGGACGCGGCCACGGTCGCAGCAGCCCAGGCGGCAGCCGGGCAGCCGGGTCCGATCGCGGTCGCCACGACCGCCGTGGACGGGCGACAGGCCGACCTCGCGACCTTCTACGGCGCCGCCATGGCGATCATGTTCGTGTTCTTCGCCACGCAGTACGGTGCCCTTGCCCTCGTCGCCGACCGGCAGGTCGGGACGATGAGCCGGTTCCTCGCCGCGCCGATCTCGGCCTGGTCGATCCTCGCCGGGGCCTCGATCGCCGGCTTCGTCCTCGGCCTCGTGGCCATGGGCGTCCTTGCCGTCGCGACGACGCTCCTCCAGGGCGCGGACTGGGGCCCGCCAGCCCTCCTCATCCCGCTCATCATCGCCGCGGTCATCGCGGCGATGGGGATCTCGACCCTCGTCTCGTCGGTGGCCCGGACACCCCAGCAGGCCGGCGGCCTGAACGCGATCGTGGCCCTCTCGCTGGCGGCGATCGGCGGGGTTTTCATCCCCGTCAGCCAGGCGCCCGAGGGTCTCGCCCTCGCCGCCCAGGTGACGCCGCACTACTGGTTCCTCCGCGGCGTCGACACGCTCGCCTCCGACGCCGCGACGCTCGCCGACCTCGGGCCGTCGATCGCGATCCTCCTGGCGATCGGGGCCATCACCGGCCTCGTCGGCCTCATCCGGGCGCGGGCCGCGCTCACGGTCCGATGAGCCGCATCCTGGCAATCGCCGGAGCGAACTTCCGGCGAACGCTCCGCGACCGCCTCGGCCTCTTCTTCATCATCGTCCTGCCGATGATCCTCATCGTCGTCCTAGGGATCACCTACGGCGGCCAGGGCGTCCTCCGGATCGGCGTCGCCGACCTCGACGGCTCGGCCCTCTCCGGGGAGCTCGTCGAGGCAATCGCGCCCAGTGACGAGACACGGCTCGAGATCCGAACCTACGCCTCCCCGGCCGATCTTGAGGATGCGGTCGCTCGCGGCACGATCGCGTTCGGGCTGACGATCGACGCGGGTTTCGAGGACGTGCTCCGGTCCGGGGGCCGGGCCCCGATCGCCCTCATCGAAGCGCCGACGACGGCGTCGCTTGCCGGCCGGGCACCGGTCGAGCGGGCCATCGCTTCCGTCGAGGCCCTCGTCAGGGCGGCCCGCTTCGCGGCGGAGCGGACCGGGATGACGTTCGACGCGGCGCTCGAGGCGGCCAGGGCGGCGGCGGCGGAGACGCCGGGGGTCGCGGTCGTCGTCGCTTCGGCAGTGTCCGGGGATTCGCCGACGATACCCGGCGGTTTCGCGATCGGCGCCCAGAGCCAGCTCATCCTGTTCATGTTCCTGACGTCGCTCACCGGGGCGACGGAGCTCATCGTCACCCGCGACCTGGGCATCTCCCGCCGGATGTTCGCGACGCCGACGCGGGCGGGTGCGATCATCCTCGGGGAGGGTGTCGGGAGGCTCGCCCTCGCCCTCTTCCAGGGGCTATTCATCGTCGTCGCCTCGACCCTCCTGTTCGGCGTGGCGTGGGGCGATCCTGCGGCCGCGCTCGCGATCGTCGTGGCCTTCTCGTTCGTCGCCGCCGGGGCGGCGCTGCTCGTCGGGGCGGTCGCCCGCAACGCGAGCCAGGCCGGCGCGATCGGGCCGGCCCTCGGCATGGGCCTGGGGCTCATCGGCGGGACGATGGTCCCGCCGGAGGTCTTCCCGGATGCGATGCGGACGCTCGGCCACGTGACGCCGCACGCCTGGGCGATGGATGCCTTCCGGGCCCTCACGTTCGATGGGGCCGATCTCGTCGCGATCCTCCCGGAGCTCGCCGTCCTCCTCGGCTTCGCCGTGGTGCTCCTCGGCCTCGCGACCCTGCGGTTCCGCCGGGTGATCGTGGGCTGACGCGCGGCGGCGTCTCGGTCAGCGCGCGCAGCCCGGTGTCCCGTGCCGCTCCCGGCAGGCGACGAGGCGGGCCTGCCGTTCGGCAAGCCCGCCGTGGTTCGGTCTCGCCTGCGGGGGCAATCCCTGCAGGGCTAGCCGGGCAGCGTCACGTCGATCCAGACCGCCCGATGGTCCGAGCTCGGGAAGGGGAACGTGCCCGTGAGCCGGAACAGGGGGTCGCCCTGGACGGGCCAGAAGACGCCGGCGCCCATGAGCCGGAGGTTGACCCGGGGCAGAACGTAGTCGGCGCGCAGGTTGCCCGGCGCGGAGTCGGCGAAGTCGGCCGTGTCGAAGGCGGGGTCGCTCTCGTGGCCGACGTTCGCGCCGCCCTGGAGGCCGGCCGCCTCGGGTCCGCCGGCGCTCGATGGCGTGAGCCGCGTGTTGACCAGCGGATGGTCGAGGAGCTGCTGGATCGAGCCGGGGATGCTGTCGCCGTCGAGCGGGTCGGAGTTCTGGTCGCCGGCGATGACGAAGGGCTCGCCCGGCTTCAGGCCGCCATGCGTGCCGGCGTCGTCGTAGATGTACGCCGACGTCGGACCGGGCGTGATGTAGTCGGCCCACAGGCGGATCTCGTCGCTGTTGCGGGTGCCGTTCCGATCCTCGGGGCCGTCGAAGACCGGCGGCGTCGGATGGCTGACGAGGAAGTGGACGGTCGTGCGACCGATGTCGATCGGGACATCCCAGTGGCTCTTGGACGACAGGCGGAAGACGGCCAGCTCGGCGGCGGAGTACCAGTCCGCGGCGGCCGCGGTGGCCGGATCGTCGGGCAGGAGCGCCCCCGGCATGTCCTTCCACAGGAAGTGCTGGAACGTCCGCACGTCGTCATCCGCGATCGGGTGCATCGACAGCACCGCCATCCCGAACTGGCCGGGGAAGAAGCCGAACCCGAACGCGTCATCGGGGCCGCCGATGGCGCCGTTGTTGTTGAGGTCGAAGCCCGACGGGATGCCGGTGTTCGACTCGGCCACGAAGGCGTACGGGTAGTCGATCGGGGCGGCGCCGTTGTGGGCGAGGGCCAGGTAGTTGTCCCGGAAGGCATCGACGAGCGGGCCGTCCGGATGCTCCGCGGTCGGGGCGTAGAAGTCGAACTCGTTGATCAGCAGGACCTCCGGCCGGATCCGCTGGATGATCTCGGCCACGGCGTCCGCCTGGGCGTTGCCCGGTACCGACAGGTCGGCCAGGGCCTGGCCGGCGTTGTTCCGGTTGAGCGAGGCGTTGAAGGTCGCGAAGCGGGTCGTGCCGGCGGTCCCCGAGGCGACGTCCAGTGGCACCAGCCCGCCCAGGATCAGGGCGGACCCGAGCAGCAACACGCGGAGTCTTCTCACGATGTCCTCCAGTCCTCCGGCAGTCGATCGCGCCTGCGCTGCCCCCGGGTCGCCGTGCTCGTCCTTCGGCGGGACGCTGGACCGACGTTCACGCTACAGGCGCCTGCTGGAGTCTCGCCCGCCATCGTGATCGCGACCTCACCGGGACGTCAACTGGTTCAGTCAACCGACGGCGTGCGCGCCTCGCCGGCCGGCGGCCGGCCCGGCCCCTCGCCTTCGATGATCGGATCCGAGGGCGCCCGCTCGCGCCGGGCAAGGATGGCGAACGGCACCCCGACCGCCTGGATCGCCGCCGAGACCAGGTAGGAGGCCGCGTAGCCGTTGACGTCGGCGACGCGGCCCAGGAACGGCTGGGCCACTGCGCCGCCGGCCGAGCCCATGAGGTTGTCGAACGACAGGACCGTTGCCCGCTGGGCGGAGGGGATCAGGCCGTTGACGAAGGCCTGGCGGAGCGGGCTCTGGACCGCGAACGTCAGGCACCACACCGCGAGGAGGATCAGCGCGATCGCGAAGCTCGTCGTCAGGCTGATGAGCGCCAGGAGGACGACGTCGAGGGCCGTGCCGAGGATGAGGGCGTCCGTCCGACGCCGGAACAACCGCCGGATCCGCGGCGCGAGGAGACCGCCCGTGATCTGGGCCCCGGCGACCATCGCGGCGGCCAGGCCGGCCACGCCATAGGCCGTCCGATCGCCGTAGAGCTGGAGCAGGTACGGCTGCATCGCGTAGAAGACGTAGAAGCCGACGCCCGCGCCGAACGGGCCGGCAAGCATCAGCCAGCGAACGGGCGGGTTGCGGAAGCCGGCGTCGATCGAGCCGCGGAGGACAGTCCGCACGGCCGTCACCGGGCCGGCCCCGCGCTGGGGCGTGAACCCGAGGTCGCGCATGAAGCGCCACGCCACCACGAGCGTGACGCCGAGCATCGCCGCCCGGACGACATACGGCACGCCCAGGTTCGTGGCCTGGGCGATGAATCCGCCCGCCACCGAGCCGCCGAGCATCGCGATCCCGCCGACGGTCTGGGCCCGCCCGAAGACGACCTCGAGGCTGCCGCGGTAGTCCGTCGCGTGGAGGGCATCGACGAGCCAGGCCTCGGTCGCCCCCGAGAAGAAGGTGAACCCGAGGCCGAGGAGGGCGGACGCCAGGGCCCAGCCCCAGAACGGCGCGTGGACCTGCCACATGCCGAGATAGAGGAGCGTCGAGAGGAGCAGCGTCGCCGCGCCGAGGAGGAACGAGAACCGGCGTCCTCGCGTGTCGGCGACTACCCCGGTCGGGACCTCGAAGATGACCTGCCCGAGGGCGAAGAAGGCGTTGGCCGTGAACGCCTCCGTGTTGTTCAGCCCCGCGTCGAGCAGGAAGAGGGTGTTGATGCCCCAGATGAACGACGCGGCCAGCGTCGTCAGGAGGGTCAGCAGGAGGTACGTGCGCTCGACGGTGCGCGACTGGGACGTCATCAAGCGATGGAGTCTACCGGCTCGCGGCCGCCGGACCGGTCGACGCCAGCCCGGGAGGTTGTCAGCCCGGGACGATCACCGTCCCGGCGCGGCCGTCGAGGGCGGCCTCCATCTGGTCCGGGCTCGTGATGATCGCCCGGCCGCCGGCCCGCTCGAGGTACCAGATGCAGGCCTCGATCTTCGGCTGCATGCTGCCGGCTCCGAAGTGGGTGCCTTCGTCGAGGTACCGCCTCGCCTCACCGATCGTGAGTTGGTCCACCCAGCGCTGCTCGGGCCGGCCCCAGTCGAGGGCGACCTGCGGCACCGACGTGCTGATCATGAAGACGTCGGCCCGGAGCTCGATCGCGAGGAGGGCCGAGGCGAAGTCCTTGTCGATGACCGCCGGCACGCCGCGGAGGTCGCCCTGCTCGTCGGCGACGACCGGGATCCCGCCGCCACCGACGGTGATGACCACGAAGCCGTCGCGCAGGAGCGCCCGGACCGCGTCCAGCTCGACGATCCGGATCGGGCGCGGCGAGGGGACGACGCGTCGCCAGCCCCGGCCGGCGTCCTCGCGCACGGACCAGCCCTCGCGCTCGCGCCGGTCGGCCGCCGTCGACTCGTCCATGAACGAGCCGATCGGCTTCGACGGCTGCCCGAACGCAGGGTCGTCGGAGGCGACCTCGACCTGGGTCACGACCGTGACCGCCTGGCGATCGATCCCGAGATGCCGGAAGTCGTGGCCGAGGTTCTGCTGGAGCTCGTAGCCGATCGCGCCCTGCGTGTCGGCGTCGCAGACGTCGAGCGGCACCTCGTGGAGCTCATGGGCAGACAGCTCCGAGCGGCGCAGGATGAAGCCGACCTGCGGCCCGTTGCCGTGCCCGATTGCCACGTGCCAGCCGTCGCGGATGATCGCCGCGATGTGCCGGCTCGTCTCGCCCAGGGCGCGGTACTGGTCCGGGACGGTCATGTGCCGGGCGTCCTTGATCAGCGAGTTGCCGCCGATCGCGACGACGAGGACCTGGTTCGACATCGGTTGCTTCCTCCGGCGCGGACAGGCGCGCCCGGGACGGTCAGCCCATCGTCAGGGCCATGACCGCCTTCTGGGCGTGGAGCCGGTTCTCCGCCTCGTCGTAGACGACCGACTGGGGACCGTCGATGACGGCGTCGGTCACCTCGACGTTGCGGTCGGCCGGCAACGGGTGCATGAAGATCGCGCCGTCGGCCGCGAGCGCCATGCGCCGCTCGTCGGTGATCCAGTCGGCGTGCCGCTTCGCGAACTCGGCGCCCTCCGCCTCGTCCCTGGCGGTGAGGATCGCGCCCCAGCTCTTGGCGTAGACGACGTCCGCACCGCGGAACCCGGCGTCGAAGTCGTCGAGGAGCTCGAGCGAGCCGCCCGAGCGACGGGCATTCGCCGTCGCCAGCTCGACGACGTCGGGCTGGAGGACGAACTCGGGCGGATGGACGAGCCGGACGTTCATCCCGAACCGGGTCGCCGCGGTGACGAGGTCCTGGGGGACGCTGATCGGCTTCTGGTAGCTGGTCGCGCAGGCCCACGAGATCGTGAGCGTCCGGCCGCGGAGCGCGCCGAGCTTCTCGCGCATCGTCAGCAGGTCGGCCAGGATCTGGTGCGGGTGGAAGAGGTCGCACTGCATGTTGAGGACCGGCACGCGCGAGGCCGCCGCGACGTCACGGATGTAGCCGTTGCCGACGCCCCAGTCGACGTTGCGGATCGCGATCCCGTCGTTGTAGCGCCCGAGGATCTCGCCGATCTCCCGGGCCGTGTCACCGTGGGCAATCTGGGTCGTCCGGCTCTCGATGAACTGGGCGTGGCCGCCGAGCTGGGCCATCCCGGCCTCGAACGAGGCCCGGGTCCGGGTGCTCGAGAAGAAGAACAGCATGGCCAGGACGCGATCGCGGAGGAGCGGATGGGCGATCCCGAGCGCCCGTTCGCGCTTGAGCTGGGCCGCCACCTCGAGGACGGTCTCGATCTCCTCGAGGGTCCACTCGTCGAGGCTGATGAGGTCGCGGCCGCGGAGTCCGGTCTGCATCCCGGGCCGCCTATTCCGCCGCGCCGAGCACGAGGCTCAGCAGGGCCATCCGGAGGGCGACGCCGTTGAACGCCTCGACCCAGTAGCGCTGGTGGCGGGTCTCGTCGACATCCTCGGTCAGCTCGTCCATCCGCGGCAGCGAGTGCAGGATGATCGAGCTCCGCCTGGCCTTCGCCCGCAAGAGCTCGGCCGTGACGCGGTAGGCCTCGGGTGTCCGGCCGACCTCGCCGCCGCGCTCCACGCGAGACTGGGTGTAGTCGGCCTGGACGACCGGCTCCATGTAGATGATGTCGGCCTCGCCGATGACGTCGGCCACGGCCTCGGCCTCGCGGTAGGCGACGCTCATCGAGTCGAGCTCGGCCTTGAACTCCGGCAGGAGCGCCATGTCGGGCGGCGAGACGACGATCGCCTCGGCGTCGAACTGCGACAGGGCGTGCAGGATCGAGTGCATCGTCCGCATCCGCATGTCGCCGACGAGGAGGTAGGTCAGGCCGTCGAGGGTCCCCTTGTCGAGGAGGATGGTGTAGAGGTCGGTCAGCACCTGCGTCGGATGCTGGCCCCAGCCGTCACCGCAGTTGATGATCGGGACGGACGCCCACTTCGCGGCCTCGGCCGGCGCGCCCTCCTGGAAGTGGCGGATGGCGATGACGTCGCCGTACGACTCGAGCATCCGGAAGGTGTCCTTGATCGACTCCTGGTAGAAGTCGCCGGCGCGCGTCATCTTCGCGTCCGAGAAGCCCAGGACGTGGCCGCCGAGGCGGTGCATCGCGGCCTCGGTCGAGAGACGGGTCCGGGTGCTCGGCTGGTAGAAGGCCGTGAGCAGGGTCTTGCCCTTCAGCAGGTCCGTGTTCCGGCGATCCCGGGCGTACGGCCGGAGGTCGTCGGCGACCTGGAAGACCCGCATGAAGTCGTCGCGGCTGAAGTCCTTCAGGGTCAGGATGTCGCGACCGAGGAAGCTTCGCATCGTCTGCTCCGATCAGGTGGCTGTGGTGGCGGCAGTGGACGTGGGGAGCTCAGGCGCGGGCGGCTCGGCGGGTGGCGGGCGCCGGATGCCGGTCATGAGGACGGCGATCCGCTCGTTCGGCTCGATCTCGCCCCGCCGGTGGAGTTGGACGAGGCCGGCCAGCCCGGCGCTGCCGGTGGCATCGGCCTGGATGCCGGTCGCCCGGACCGCGAGCTCGTTCGCCTCGCGGAGCTCGGCCTCGTCGACGACGATCGGCCGCCCGCCCGTCGCGAGCATCGCCCGGGTGACGGCGAGCCAGTCGTACGTCTCGTCGTCGAGGATCCCGTGGGCGATGCTCGCCGGCTCGGTCTCCCACGGCCACATGTACGCCGAGCGGTGGCGGGCCGCACGGTCCAGGACCTCGCGGACCGCCGGCAGGTCCGCGTCCAGGGCCCCGGCCGGGTCGAGCCCGCGGTCGCGGAGGTCGGCCGCGATCCGCTCGTAGGCCCGCCGCAGCGGCCATGCGCCGCGGGTCTGGACCGTATCGAGCCGGGGCAGGGCCTCGAGGACGCCGAGCGCCCGGGCCTCGGCGAGGCCCTGGGCACAGGCCGACGCCAGCGCCCCGCCGCCGACCTGGACGACGAGCCGGTCGAGGGTCGTACCGGCGCTGCCGAGGGCCTCGGCCATCTCGTAGCCGAGCGTCTGGGCGCCCTCGATGGCGAGGCCGTTCTCGGGCCCCTGGCAGGTGAACGGGATGGCGCCGGCCGCGACGACGGCCCGCATCCGCCGGACTGTCGGATCGCCGCGCTCGTCGGGAGTCCGTGCGACCGGCTCGACCCGTGCTCCGAGCCGTCGCAGGCGATCGACGATCGCGGGCTCGGCGTCCGCCGGGACGAACACGTCGAGGCGGCGCTCGGCGGCCCGGGCGACGACGGCAGCGGCGAGCGCGGCGTTGCCGCAGCTGGCGATCGCGAGCGGGCGGGTCGCCAGCCCCGGGTCGAGCGTCTCGGCGACGAGGAGCTCGAGGAGGATGCCCATCAGGTGGCGCGCCTTGTGCGACCCGGCGACGCCGCCGGTCTCGTCCTTGACCCAGGCGCCGCCGTCGCGCGTGAACCCCAGCTCGTCGCTCAGGGCGCCGGTGCGCCCGAACGGGGTGACCCGGAAGCCGTGGCCGTCGACCGCCGCGATCGCGTCGTCCAGGCGGCGCACGACGCCGACGTACCGCTCGTCCGACCAGCCGGCGGCCATCGCCACGTGCCAGGCACGGAACAGCTGGCGGTAGCGGACGAAGGGGTTCGGGTCGTCGCTCGCGACGAGGCCGATCCGCCCGAGGTCGAGGTGGCGGGTCATCACGTGGTCGAGGTCGTCGCCCTCGACGGCCGCCGGGCACTGCGCCGGGAAGGGAGCGCCGGCAGGGGCGACGGCACCGCAGCCGGCACACGACACCGTGACGGCGGTCCCGCGATCGAGAGCGGTCGTGACGGTCACGACAGGACCTGGTCGCGCTCGGCCAGGGCCTCGAGCGCGCCGGTCCGCTCGTTGAGCGCCTCGATCTGGCGGTCCCAGAGCTCGACGATCGAGCGGGTCTCCGTCCAGAACTCCGGGTGCCGGCGGGCCACGAACTCGTCGATCGGCACGCCCTGCTGCTCGACCCAGGTGAAGTAGCCGAGATTGAAGATCCGGGTGCGGTCAGCGTGCCGGAGCTCCAGGACGTTGTCCGTCGTCGCGCCGGCGAGGCACTCGCCGAAGGTCTCGCCCGCAGCGATGGCGTCGAAACCGCCCGGGAAGTCGCGCGTCGTGATCCGGGCGCGCTCCGTCTCGTACATCGAGGCCCCGTCGGTCGCGACCGTGGCGACGAGGTCGTCCGGGCCGTAGCCCTGGTGCTTCGCCGTCTTGATCGCCGCCACGACGTTGCAGATGCTCGACAGCCCGAGCGAGTCGAAGGCGGCGATCGTGGACTCGTCGACGCGCCGGCGCCGGGCGAGGTAGTCGCGGCCCTCGCGCGACGCGAGGAGGACGGCCAGCCGGTCGGTGACCCGGTCGGAAACGCCGACCACGAGATCGGTCGCCATGACGTTGTGGATGAGCGGGATGTGCTTGTCGCCGATCCCCTGGATGTTGTGCTCGCCGAACCCGTTCTCGAGCATCGTCGGGCACTCGAGGGCCTCGACCGCCACGGTCCGCGAGGCGAGCCGCTCCTTCAGGTAGTCGCCCGCGGCGATCGTGCCGGCCGATCCGGTCGCGGAGACGAACGCCCGCAGCCGCCGGGTCGGCCGCTCGCCCACGAGCCGGGCGACGACGGATTCCACCGCCCGTCCGGTGATCGCGTAGTGGGCGATGTGGTTCCCGAACTCGGAGAACTGGTTGAGGATCACGGTGTCGGGCTCGCGATCGAGCTCGGCGCAGCGGTCGTAGATCTCCTTGACGTTGCTCTCCGTGCCGGGCGTCCGGATGATGTCGGCCGGATCGGTGACCCAGTCCGCCAGCCAGTCGAAGCGCTCCTGGCTCATGCCGGCCGGCAGCACGGCGACGCCGCGGCAGCCCAGGATCCTCGAGATCGCGACGCCGCCGCGGCAATAGTTGCCGGTGGACGGCCAGACCGCCCGGTGGATCGTCGGATCGAACTGGCCGGTCACGAGCCGCGGGACGAGGCAGCCGTAGGCGGCGAGGACCTTGTGAGAGCGGATCATCGGGAAGCGGTCGCCGAGGAGCACGACGATCGGGGCCTCCACGCCGGTCAGCGATGGCGGCAGGACGACGTGGGCCGGCACGTCCACGAGCGTCCGACGGTCGGGGCCGTTGAACCAATGGTTCCGGAAGAGGTTGAGCGGATCGGGCGCGTCGGGATCGACGGCCGGCAGGAGCTCCCGGACCGGTGCTGGCGCGGTCGTCGGGTCCGCCAGCTGGCCGAAGGTCGGCAGCAGGACGCCGGCCGCACGGAAGCGCGCCACCGTGCGCTCGACGGCGGCAGGATCGACGAGCGTGCGCTCCAGTCCGAGCCGTCGCACGATCGACCTCCGGTGCGGACCCCGATCGGCGATAGGTACCCGGTCGCGGTCGAACCGTTCGGAGTCCGAACGGGCCCCGAGGACGGGCCCAACAGCAGGCGCCCGCCCGCGAGGGGCCTTCCTATGCTGTCGAGGCGATCGCGGCTCGGGATAGAGCCGAAGGCCGCCCTGAGGCGGGCGATATGGCTCAGTTGCAGTTCACGCTCGACGGACGCCAGGTGACGGTCGAGGCCGACCCGGGCACGAGCCTGCTGGAGGTCCTCCGGGACGACTTCGGCCTGCGTGCCGTCAAGGACGGCTGCTCGCCCGAGGGATCGTGCGGCGCCTGCACGGTGATCGTCGACGGCCGGGCCGTCGTGAGCTGCGCCCAGCCGGCGGCACGACTCGCCGGCCGCTCCGTGACGACGCCGGCCGGGCTGTCGGCCCAGGCCCGCGGCCAATGGGCCGACGCCTTCGCCGTGACCGGGGCCTCGCAGTGCGGGTACTGCTCGCCGGGCATGGTCATGAAGGCGGAGGCGCTCCTCGGGCGCGAGCCGGCGCCCTCGCGCGAGGCCGTCCTGCGGGCGCTCGCCGGCAACCTCTGCCGCTGTACCGGATACCACCGGATCGCCGAGGCGATCGAGCTCGTGGCCGCGAGCCGCCGCGCGGGCACGGCGATCCCGGCGCCGGACGCGAGCGGCGAGCCCGGCTCGCGAACCGCTCGCTACCAGGCCGCGGAGCTGGCCCTCGGCGAGGCGCCGTTCGTCGCCGACCTGAGCGTTCCGGGCATGCTCCACGGCGCCCTGCACTTCGCCGATCATCCCCGGGCCGTCGTCCGCCGGATCGACCTTGGGCGTGCCGCCGCGCACCCCGGCGTCGTCGCCATCGTGACGGCCGGGGACGTCCCGGGCGAGCGATTCCAGGGCCTCATCCGCGCGGACTGGCCGGTCTTCGTGGCGGAGGGCGAGACGACCCGCTGCGTCGGCGACGTGCTCGTCGCCGTGGCGGCGACGTCACGGCGTGCCGCTCGCGAGGCGGCGGCGCTCGTCGAGGTCGAGTACGAGGTGCTCGCGCCGGTCACCGACCCGTTCGAGGCGCTCGATGACGGCGCTCCCGCCGTCCACGACGGCGGCAACCTGCTGTCGACGTCGGTCGTGCGCGCCGGCGACGTCGACACCGCCCTGGCCGGAGCCGCCCACGTCGCCACCGAGACGTTCCGGACGGGCCGGATCGAGCATGCCTTCCTCGAGCCCGAGGCCTGCCTGGCCGTCCCCGGCGAGCCGCCCGCGCCGCTGCTCCACCTGTTCTCGCCGGGCCAGGGGGCCTGGGACGACCGCCGCCAGGTCGCCTCGCTCCTGGGGCTCCAGGCCGGGGAGGTCCGCGTCACCCAGGTCTCGTCCGGCGGCGGATTCGGTGGCAAGGAGGACCTCAGCGTCCAGGGGCAGACGGCCCTGCTCGCGCGGGCGACCCGGCAGCCGGTCCTGCTGGCCCTCGGCCGGCGCGAGAGCCTGCGGCTCCACCCGAAGCGCCATCCCTTCTGGATGGACTACACGGTCGGCTGCGACGCGGACGGCCGGCTCCTCGCGGTCCGGGCCCGGATCGTCGGCGACAACGGCGCCTACGGCAGCGTCGGGATGAAGGTCCTGGAGCGCGCCGCCGCGCATGCCTGCGGCCCGTATCGCGTCCCGAACATCGACGTCGAGGCCCGCGCGGTCTACACGAACAACCCGCCGTCCGGCGCGATGCGCGGGTTCGGCGTCAACCAGACGGCCTTCGCGATCGAGGGCATGGTCGACCGCCTCGCCGAGCAGGTCGGCATCGACGGCTGGGAGATGCGCTGGCGGAACGCCCTCCGGGAGGGAGACCGGTTCGCGAGCGGCCAGGTCCTGGGTCCCGGTGTCGGCCTGGAGAGGACGCTGCTGGCGGTCCGCGATGCGTACCGAGCGGCGCCGCTGGCCGGGATCGCCTGCGGGGTCAAGAACACCGGCATCGGCAACGGCGTGACGGAGTACGGCCGGGCGATCCTCCGACCGGAGGCCGACGGGACGATCACCCTCTACCACTCGTGGACCGAGATGGGCCAGGGCTGCCATACGGTCTTCGCCCAGCTGGCCGCCTCGACGCTCGGCCTGCCGATCGAGCGGATCCGGGTCGTCGTCGACACGGAGCGCGAGCTCGACACCGGCCAGACGACGGCCTCGCGGGCGACGATGCTCGGCGGGCGAGCCGTGCTGGAGGCCGCGAAGTCCCTCGCCACGGCGCTCGCGGGCCGGCCCCCGGAGGCGCTCGCGGGCCGCGAGTTCCCGGGCGAGATCGTCATCGACTGGACGACGCCCCTCGAGGCCGATGTCCCCGACCCGATCACCCACTTCGCCTACGGCTGGGCGACCCAGGTCGTCATCCTCGACGAGGCCGGCGAGATCGACCGGGTGATCGCCGCCCACGACGTCGGCCGGGTCATGAACCGGACGCTCGCCGAGGGCCAGGTCGAGGGCGGCGTCCACATGGGCCTCGGTCAGGCCCTCAGCGAGGAATTCGTCCTCCGCGAGGGCGTACCGATGACGGACACGCTGAAGTCCCTCGGCATCATCCCGGCGGCCGGGATGCCGCCGGTCGAGACGATCCTGATCGAGGAGCCCCAGCCCGAGGGGCCCCTCGGTGCGAAGGGGCTCGGCGAGGCCGTCCTCGTCCCGACGGCCGCCGCGGTCGCCGAGGCGCTCTACCGGTTCGACGGGGTCCGGCGGACGCGGCTGCCGATGCGGGATTCGGCAGCGGCGAGGGCGGCGGTCCCGCGCCTGGCGAGCATCGCGGACCTTGCCGACGGTGCTGACGGGGCCCCGTCCCGCGGGCGCCCGGCACCGGCGCATACCCCGGCGGCGAGAATCCCGTGACCACCGTGCTCGCCGGCGGCACCGTCGTGACCGGGCTCCACCCGGCCGAGGTCGTGGCCGGCGATGTCGTCATCGAGGGGGACCGGGTCGCGGCGGTCGGACCGCCGCAAGCCGCCGGCTCCAGCATGGTCGTCATCGACTGTCGCGGCTGCCTCGTGATCCCCGGCAACGTCTGCGCTCACACCCACGCCTACTCGGCGCTGGCACGGGGCATGCCCTACCGCCTCCCGCCGCCGCGGGACTTCGTCGAGATCCTCCGCCGCGTCTGGTGGCGCCTCGATCGCGCTCTCGATGAGGAATCAATCCGGGCCTCGGCGCGGGTGGCCGCGATGGAGGCCCTGCTGGCCGGGACGACGACGCTCATCGACCACCACGCCTCGCCGGGCGCGATCGACGGCTCGCTCGACATCCTGGCCGAGGAGCTCGGGCGGCTCGGCGTTCGCTCCGTCCTCGCCTACGAGACGACGGACCGCGACGGCCCCGCGCACGCCCGCGCCGGGCTGGAGGAGAACCGCCGCTTCCTCGCCCGGGTCGCGACGACGCGGCCGCCGCTCGTTCGCGGGCTCGTCGGCGCCCACGCGTCGTTCACCCTCTCCGACGCGACGCTCGAGGGCTGCGTCGACCTGGCTCGCTCGAGCGGCTGCGGGCTCCACGTCCATGTCGCGGAGGACGCATCCGACGAGCGGGATGCGGAGGCGGCCCACGGGCTCTCGGTGCTCGCCCGCCTCGAACGCGCGGGTGCCCTCGATCCCGCCCCGGTTCTGGCCCACGGCGTCCATCTCGATCGCTCGGAGGCGGCGCTCTTCCGGGCGTCCGGCGCGACGCTCGTCCACAACCCAAGATCGAACATGAACAACGCCGTCGGCCGTGCCCCGCTCGATCTCCTCGGGGCCCGCGTCGCCCTCGGGACGGACGGCATCGGTGCCGACATGTTCGAGGAGAGCCGGGTGGGGCACCTCCGGCACCTCGAGGAGCGCTCGGCGACGAGCGGTGCCGACCTTCCGCAAGGTCCGGCCGATGCCGGCTCGTTCGATCCGGCATGGCCGCTGGCCCGGCTCGCCGCCGGGGCCCGCCTCGCCGGCGAGGCGTTCGACGAGCCGCTCCTGGGCCGGGTCGTGGCCGGTTCCCCGGCCGACCTCGTCGTCCTCGACTATCCGGCGCCGACGCCCCTGACCTCGGACACGCTGGCGGCGCACTGGACGTACGGGCTCTCGGCGCGCGCGGTCCGCGACGTCATCGTCGGCGGCCGGATCGCCGTCCGCGAGCGCCGGCTGACGGCGGCCGACCAGGACGCGCTCGCCGCGGACGCCCGGCCCATCGCCGCGCGGCTCTGGAAGCGGCTCGACGAGGTTCCCGAGCACACGTTCGTGCCCGAGGAGGTGATGGTGGGATGACCGATGCGATCGGGCGCTCGCCGGCGCCTCGCGAGGCGCCTGCATCACCCGCCGTCGACCTCGCCGTCGAGATCTGCGGAATCCGCTTTCCCAACCCGGTCCTGACCGCGGCCGGTCCGCCGGTGCGCGACGGCGCGGCGGTGCTCGCCTGCGCGGCCGGCGGCGCCGGCGGCCTCGTGACGAAGACGATCTCCTGCACCGCCGCCCAGCCGACGACTCCGAACATGGCCGAGATCTCGCACGGCTTCCTCAACGCCGAGCTGTGGTCGGAGCTGCCGCCCGAGCGCTGGATCGAACGCGAGTACGCGATCGCCCGCGAGGCCGGCCTGCCGGTGATCGTCGGCCTCGGCTACACGGCGGACGACATCGCCGACCTCGCGCCGCGGGTCCGGCCGTTCGCCGAGGCGGTCGAGCTGTCGACCCACTACATCGGCGAGGACGCCGGGCCCATGATCGCCGCCATCAAGGCGGCGAAGCACGCGCTGGACGTCCCGGTCTTCGTCAAGCTCAGCCCGCTCGGGCGCGAGATGCGCCGGGCTGCCGAGCAGGCCGCCGCCGCGGGCGCGGACGCGATCGTCGCGATCAACTCGTTCGGCCCATGCCTGGCCATCGACATCGAGACCGCCGAGCCGCGGATGGGCGGCGACGACGGCTACGGCTGGCTGTCCGGCCCGGCCCTCAAGCCGCTCGCCGTTCGCTGCATCCACGATGTCGCGTCGGTCGTCGACATCCCGGTCATCGGCTGCGGCGGCGTGGCGCGCGGCACGGACGCGATCGAGATGCTCATGGCCGGTGCCTCCGCCGTCCAGGTCTGCACGGCGGCGATCCTCCGCGGGCCTGCCGTCTTCGGGAAGATCGCCGCCGAGATGGCATCGTGGCTCGAACGCCACGGCCACGCCGGACCCGCCGCCTTGACGGGCCTCGCCCTTGGCCGGCCGGCGACGCGATCGGCCGGCGCACCGGTCGTCGATCTCGACCTCTGCAACGGCTGCGGGCTGTGCGAGCTGTCATGCGTCCATGACGCGATCCGGATGGTCGGCCGGAAGGCGGTCGTCGACGAGGACCTCTGCTCCCTCTGCGGCCTCTGCCTGTCCCGCTGCCGGCCGGGTGCGCTCCTCTGGTCGATTCCAGCCGCTGGATGACGCCCGCAGGATGCGTCAGGGGGTCAAGGGCGCCGATGTCGTCCAAGCGTCGACTCACCCCTCGGGTGACACCATTCGTCGGCGGCGGCCGAGACCCAGCCTATCCACCCGAGCTCGTGTGAGCGACGGCGGCACGCATCCGGGGCGGGCGGCTGCTCCTGTTTTCGGAGAAGGGCCATGTTCCAAGCGGCGAGGCCGTTTCTCAAGGCTACGGGGCACTGGCCCTCGCTTCACGCCGCCCGGGCGGTCGCCTCCTCGCGTTCGGCGTTATGCAGGCGGAGGCAGTCCTCGACGTGCAGCCAGCGGAACAGGCGCTGATCCGAGGCAGAGAAGCGGTCCGCCACGGTCGCCAGGGCGATCAGTTCCGGCCGGTCCACTTGGTACGTGGTCCCCTCGTGGACGAGCGTCGCGGACCCGGCCGCGAGGACGTTCCGCAACCACTGCGCGCGCGCGCCGTACGGCAGCGCGACGAGGAACGCGTCCCCGTCCGCGACTACGCCGACCGGCGTCGCGTACTCGGCCCCGGAGATGCGCCCGCGGTGCCGGACGATCGAGGCATAGGCCCCGGGCGTGCCCGCGAAGCGCATCTGCATCGGGTTCATGACCTTCTTGCTCATCCAGATGATCGGCCCCAGGACGAGCCCGGACTTCTTCCGCCAGGCCATCACGAACCCGATGGCCAGGGCGGCGAGCGCGAGGACGACGACCCCCAGGATGGCGAGGAGCTGCGGCATTGTTGATGTCTCCCTGGCTGACTGCTACATTGTAAGCCTACGGTGTAAGCCACGATACGATTACATCGTAAGCCTGTCAAGCCCACAGGGGAGCCACCCGATGCCGAAGCCGCCCGATCCGGCTGGAGAGAATGCCCCGCCCCGGGTCCCGCTGAGCCGGGAGCGGATCCTGAACGCCGCCCTTGCCCTGGCGGACGAGGGCGGCGCCGAGGCCGTCTCAATGCGCAGGGTGGGGCAGGTCCTGGGCGTCGAGGCGATGTCGCTCTACAAGCACGTCGCGGACAAGGAGGCGATCCTCGACGGCATCGCCGACCTGGTCATGGACGAGGTCGAGGTGCCCTCGCCGGACCTCGACTGGCGGACGTCCGTTCGGCGGAGCGCGATCTCGGCGCACGAGGCCCTCCGTCGCCATCCGTGGGCGGGCCTCGTCCTCGAGTCGCGCCTCAACCCCGGGCCCGCGCGGCTCCGCTACCTCGACGCGGTCGTCGGCGTGCTCCGGGGTGCCGGCTTCGATACCGCGACGGTCGCCCGGGCCTTCATGGCGATCGACAGCCACACGTACGGCTTTACGATGCAGGAGCTCGCGCTGCCGTTCGACGCGGCCAGCGCCCCGGGTGTTGCGGAGGACATGGCCGCGCGCGTCTTCGCCGACGGCTACCCGAACCTCGTGGCGATGGCCGAGCTGGCGATGTCGGGCGCCCAGCTACTGGAATTCGAGTTCGGGCTGGACCTCCTGCTCGACGGCCTGGAGCGTCTCCGGCCGGCGGGTTGAGGCGAGTCCCGGCTGGGGGGTCACGCCGCCACGATCCGCCAGCTGATGGCCAACGGGCAGCGAGCGAGCGGCCAGCTTGACGCCTGCCGCGGCGTTCCTGGCACACGACGTCGCCGTCAAGGGTGGCAATGGCGCGCCCGACGGGAGCGGACGTTCTTGTCTATTCGCCCAGGGTGGCCAGGAACTCGGCCGGGGTCATGACCGGCAGTCGATCGCGCAGGTCGAGGAGGTGGGCATCGCCCGACACGAGCGCGTCGACGACGGCGGCCCGGGCGAGCTCCACCAGGTACTCGTCGTCGGGATCGGCGCTGAGCGGCTGCCCTCCTGGCGCCGGGTCATCGAGGATCGTCGCTTCGTGCCTGATGAGGTCGAGGTAGGCGCCCGCTTCGGCCTCGGTGACGTAACGACGGAACTTCTCGCGCCCGCCAGCCTTCGGGTTGGAAGCCGTTTTCAAAACCCTCCTCTACGCAGGGCATTCCCGAACCAGATGCTCCAGATCGGGAAGAGCAGGAAGATCCCGATCCACCCGACGAATCCGATCCAGATCCATCCGGGCGCCGTGTTCGCGTCGTCGAGACCCATTGCGATCCCCGGGACGACGGCGATCCCGAGGGCCATGACGATCCCCGCCACGAGCCCGAGGTTCCGGAGTTGGCGCGGCCATCCAGAAGCGGATCCGGTCGTCCGGCAAAGGGCGATCAGCCACAACCCGATCAGGGCAAACCCCAGGCTCTCGACGAGACCCGCAAGCAGGAATCCTGTCGTCTGCGAGATGACGAGGGCCGAACCCGCGACGACGATCACGGCGCCGACAACCGCGGCCCCCGTCGAAACCGTCGCAGCTCCGGGCGCGCCCACCGAGTCGCGACTCCGGATAGCCAACGCCAGCAGGCCGCTGAGGAGTCCAGCGAGTCCAACCGTCCAATCGTTGATCGCACCAAACGGCTTCCCGACTGCGAAGAAGAGCGCCAGGCTGGCGACGCTGATGAGTGTCACGGCGCCCGCGGCCATGGCCATCCCAGCGACGATTCGGTCCCTGCCCGTATCCATCGGTGACGCCCTCCTCCCATTCGGTGCTCCAACCTGCCCGGACGGCAATGGCGCGCAGGTGCGCGGTCAACGGGTCGCCACCTCCAGCGTCCCCTCCATGCCCGGCCGATGCCCGGGGATCGCGCACCAGTACGTGTAGGTCCCGGCCGTCGTCAGGTTCAGCACCACCGCGACCGTGGACTTGCCCGGCACGGGCCACGACAGGTGCTGGCCAGCGAGCTCGATGTCGAAGGTGTGTGCCCCGGCATCGGTGTTGACGACGTAGATCGTCCCCGGACCGGTCTCAAGGCCGAGGCTCGTCTGCGTGAAGGCCGAGGCAGTGGCGTCCAGCTCCACGGGAAGCTGGCCAGGGGCGCTGAGGACGCCATTGACGACGCCGAGACCGGCGGATCCCTGCAGGGCATCGAAGCCGCGGACCGAGACGTAGGTCGTGCCAATGAGCATGCCCAGGGCGAGAATCACCAGCGCTTCCCCGATCGGGGCACGCAGCGCTTGGACCACGGGGTCATCACGTCGCAGCTCCAGGTACGCGGCGAACCCGGCGATCGCCCCAGCGACTCCGGCGACCAAGGCGATGATGTCGGTCCAGGCGTGGCTCGTGGATACGGGATTGACCAGCGCGTCCGCGATGAACGGGAGGTTCATGGCCACGAAGGCGAGCAGCAGGATGCCACCGGCCAGGAACACACGCCGACCGGGGCGGGCAAGTCCCAGCGCCGCGACGGCAGCGAGGACCACCGCGAACACAACGAGCGGCGGCTCGAAGCCGATGCTGCCCATGACCGCGACAAGGACCATGACCTCGATCGCGGCGGCGAACGGCATGAGCCACATCGCGGTGCTTCTCGTGCCGCCTGCGGCGGCCAGGTTCCGTTGTGAGGTCATCGGGGACGCAGCCTCGCTAGCTATCACACTAGTCTTGTCACTAGTGACTAAGACAGGTAGGATGACCTCCGTCATGTCCACTGTCAAGCCAACTCGGATGCCCAAGTCAACGCGGCGCGATCGAGCACGGGCGACCAGGCTACGGATCACCAAGGTCGCCTACACGCTGTTCAGCGAACGCGGGTATGCCGAAACGACGATGGCCGACATCGCCGAGGCGGCCGGCGTGGCGGTGCAGACCGTCTACTTCACGTTCCACACCAAGGGTGAGTTGCTCAGCCGCGCCTTCGACTTCGCGGTCCTGGGCGAGGATGGACCGCTGCCACCGGAGGAGCAGGAGTGGTATGCGCGGATGGCCGCTGAGCCTGACCTTGCCCTGGCGCTCCGCCACCTCGTCAATGGCGTCGGCACGATCAACGTCCGGGCGACGCCGCTCGACACCGTTGTCCGGGCGAGCGCCGAGGGTGATCCCGACACGGCGCGGGTGTGGGCATTCCACGAGCAGCTGCGCGCTGACGCGCACCGCGCCATCCTCGAGATCCTGGTCGCGAAGTCGCCGCTCCGCGATGGCCTCACGCCGGAACGGGCAACGCACCTGCTCCTGTTCTACCTCG
>Ga0326597_10003313_pt1 | contig 23329 bp, 22 predicted proteins | sample RVTome_12_FD_203789 | JGI IMG/M metagenome (GOLD analysis project Ga0326597, IMG submission 203789) | Soil microbial communities from uranium-contaminated site in the Upper Colorado River Basin, Wyoming, United States - RVT100D185 | ecosystem: Environmental > Terrestrial > Soil > Contaminated >... | reverse complement strand
CCTTGTACCGCGCGATCGCGCCGTTGCGATCCCCGAGGTTCTCGAGGCACTCCGCGAGGTAGCGGCTGGCCAGGATGTTGTCGGCGGCGCTTTTCAGGACCAGCTCGAACTCGGTGCGGGCCGCCGTCCAGTCCCCGGTGTCCAGCAAAGCGCGCCCCAGGGTCATGCGCGCCGAAGGATAGTTGGGGTGCTTCTGCAGCCCTTCACGGGCGACGCGGATCGCGTCCTCGAGCTCGCCGTCCTTGCGCAGCTCCTCGGCGAGCTGCGCGAAGAGGCGCGAGCCCGGATCCTTGTCGATCCGCTTGCGGAGGTCCTCGATCCGCGGGTTCGTTGCCACGTGCCCTCGAAGCGGCGACGGCCCCGGGCCGATTCGGATGGCCCGGGACCGCCGGCAAACGCTAGATCAGGGAACCACGGTGACGGACCCGGTGCAGGTCGAGAATCCGCCGTCGTCGTCCGTGACCGTGTGCGTGATCGTATACGACCCCGGCGTCCGGTACGAGGTGATGCTGTCCGGTGCGTCGGAAGACCGCCCGTTGCCGAAGTCCCACAGGAACCGGACGATCACCCCATCGGAGTCGAAGGACGTCGTCTGCACGAGGACCGGCGCGTTGGTCCGCACCGGGCAGGCGCCACCCGCACCCGGAGCCGGCGCCGGCGTGGGCGTGGCACTGGGGGCCGGGCTGGGTGCCGTCGTCGGCGAGGGTGACGGCAAAATTCCGCAACTGTCGCGAGGAATCTCGATCACGAAGCGGCAGGTCGGGCTCGCGTTGCTGGGGTTGGGCGGGAACAGCCGCGGCTCGGCCGATCGCAGCTCGATGCGCACGGTCTTGTAAATGGCAGCGCTGGCATCGTCACCGATCGGCCGGGCGGCGATGAGGACCGTCTGGTCGGCGGTCGCGTCCGTGCGCGGAGGGACCTGGTAGACCACGCGCGCGATGCCCTCCGCGTTCGTGCGGACGGTCACGGCGAAGCCGGGCCCCTCCGAGGTCGGGAAGTGGCCGATCGCGGCAAAGACGCCGTCCTCGTCCGCGATCGTGAAGAAGATCTCCCGATTGGCGGCGGGGCGGCCGATCTCGTCGAAGAACAGCGCCGTGATCACGGACTGGCTTTCGCCGTCCGCGACCAGGAGGTCCGGCGTCGCGGTCAGGCGCAAGTTGGCAGCGAAGGTCGATGGCCCGTCCAGCTCCGGGATGTCGACGTCGTTGAGACCGCAGCCATGGAAGGCCAGGAGCGCGCCCAGGAGGACAGCTCCCAGGATCCCGGGCCGACCGCTGCGACCGACTGAATGTGTCCTCATCGCTCCCTCGCTTGATCCTTTACTCATCGCCGAAATCCGCGAACGTGACCTGGACTCGGCCCGTCGCAGAAAGCGGCTCGCCGGTCGTCACCTGGCGCGCATACACCGTGATCTCGGCAACCGTCGTGATAATTGCCTGCCCCGGGAAAAGGAAGTTCCCCGCGTTGGAGCGCGAGCCGCCGACGAGGTTGATGAGCGGGGGCTCGCGCTTCGCCTGGTGTCGAACGACGGTGATGATCACGTCCGCCTCGATCTCACCGGTGTCGGTCGGGGTGTGAAGGCGGACCGAGTTGAGCGGGCCGGTGATCCGATGCGGCACGTCGACCCCTTCGACGCTGTGGCCGTCCGTGCGGAAGTAGCGCACCTGATAACTCTCGAGCCGAACATGTTCCAGCGCGCTCGTCGACGCGACGGTCGGGTTCTTCCGATAGATGTTCACGAGCACGGCGGCGTCGTCATTGAAAGCGGTGCCGTCGGTGGACACGTCGGACATGAGGATGTCGCCCTCGGTTCCTCCGGACTCCCCGCCTGCGAACGTCGTGATGCGGGCGATCTCCATGAAGATGCCGGTCTCGTTGTCGCGCGCCCAGTCCGGGACGCACCCCGTCATGGACGCCGCGAAACCCACGATGCCCAGCAGCTGCAGTGACCTCATGACCTTCCCTCCACGGAACCCATCACTTTTGACGTCACGACCGGCATCCCATTTCACCATCGTCAACCCCTGATGATCCGCGGGGTGATGAACAGCAGCAGCTCGTTGTTGGTGTTGGTGATGAACCGGTTCCGGAACAAACCCCCGAGGAACGGCAGGTTGGCCAGGAACGGTGTCCGACCCTGGGAAGTCTGCTCGTTGCTCTGGTAGATCCCGCCGATGACCGCGGTGGCGCCATCCCGGACCAGCACCTGGGTCTTGGCCGACTGGGTGTTGATCGGGGGGATCCCGTTCACCAGGTTGGCGAAGTCGGCCGAGTTGTTCTCGACCTCGACGGTCAGGATGACGGTCCCCGCCTCGGTGATCTGCGGCGTGACCTTGAGGGTCAGGACCGCGTCCTTGAACGAGACCGTCACCGTGTTGTTGGCGACGGTCTGGATCGGGATCTGGACGCCCTGCTTGATCTCGGCGGACTGGTTGTTCTGCGTCGTGACCTTCGGGGTCGAGAGCAGGCGCCCGCGCCCCTGCCGCTCCAGCGCAGAGAGGGCGAGGTCGAGGTTGAAGCTGCCGAGGATGTTGCCGAGCGAGATCCCGATGGCGCTGTTGAAGGCGGTGGCCGGCAGGTTGACCGCGTAACCACGGCCTGTGGGACCGATGCCGGCGCCCGCCGCTCCGGCGAGCCCTTGATCGGCGGGGAGACCGCCGGCCGCGGGGACGCCGAGGCCGTTCACCACGATCGCGTTCGGGAACGCCATGTTGGTCGTGTTGTTGAACTGCGGGACCTGCCGGTTCAGGAAGCCCCACTGGATGCCCAGGTCGCGGGTGAAGTTCCGGCTCGTGACCACGATCCTGGCCTCGATCTCGACCTGTGAGGTCGCGCGGTCGAGGTCGGTGATCAGGTCCTTGGCGCGCTCGATGTTCACCGGGAGGTCCGTGATGATCATCGTGTTGGTGCGCGGGTCGAGCGTGATCGTCCCCCGGGCCGACAACGCGACCGTCTTGACCGTTGCCGAGAGGTCCTGCGCCTTGGCATAGGAGAGGCGCTTGCTCCAGACCTGGAGCTCGCCGGCCAGCGCTCGTTCCTCGGCCAGCTTGCGGGCCTCCTGCTCCTCACGCTGGAGGGCGCTCAGGGGCGCGATGCGGATCACGTTGTTCTCGAGCGTGTAGCCGAGGTTGTTGGCCTTCAGGATGAGGTCGAGGGCCTGGTCCCACGGCACTTCGTTGAGCTTCAGCGTGACCTTGCCCGTGACGCCGGGGTTGACCACGATGTTGAGCCCGCTGATGTCGGCGAAGAGCCGGAAGATGTCCTGGAGGTCGCCATCCTTGAAGTCGAGGCTGATGGGGTGGCCGGTGAACTGCTTCTCGCGCGCGGTCACCGTGATCGGCTCGAACTCGACCGGCCGCGGCGCGAGCGTAGGCGGCGGCGCCTGCAACGGGTCCGTCACCGGTCCGGGCAGCGGCTCCGGGGCCGGGGCGGGGAGGATGACGGCCGGCGGGGCTACGGCTGCGGTATCTGCCGGCACGACGACATCCGACTCGCTCCGCAGCGAAGCCAGGGGCGCCGGACGCGGCGTCTCGCCTTCGCCGAAGACGATCGTCATGCCGTCGGCCCCTTCGACGATCCGATAGGGGGCGCGGCTCGAAAGGTCGAGCACCAGGCGCGCGATGCGCGGAGACGCGGTGCTGAACTGCCCGAGGCGCACGGCGCGCACGGGCTCGCGATTCACCTCGACCGGGCGCATCGCCTTGCTGATGACGTCCTTGAAGTCGAGCACGAGGCGATCGGGGTTGCCGAGGAAGAAGTCCTGGTACTGCAGCGTGCCGTCGGCCTTGACGGTGACGGCGAACTGGCCGCCCTCGTCTCCCGGTGTCACGGACAAGATGCGCGACGCGCGCTTCCCCGCCGGTGCGCGGGGCGCCACGATGGTGGCGGGGCCGGGGGCCGGCTCCGCGGTCGCGGGCACGGCCGGCGCCGGCTTCTCGAGGGCGGGCGGCGCGGCGGGCGGTGCGGCGGGCGCCTCGGCGACCTGCTGGGCGGCCTGCGCGGCCGCGGCCTCGGGGGCGCGCTCGAACACCAGGTTCAGCGTCTTGTCCTTCGAGTAGATCTGGAAGGGCACGAGGCTGGCCAGGCGGATCTCGAGGCGGGCGAGGTTGCGATCGCCGCGGGCGTTGGCGCTGACCCGGATGGACTCGACCTCCCGGGTGGCCACGTTGATCCGCGACGGCACGCTCGACGAGTCGACCTCGGGGATGTCGATGACGAGCGTCAGCGGATCCGGGCTGTAATAGGTGTAGGCGACGGGCCCGGTGCACTCGATGGCGATCCGCGTGGATCGCTCGCTGCTTTCGTGCCGGATCTCCGCAATGGTCGTAGGGCCGCGGTCCTCGGCCGGCGCGGATGCGCCGGCCAGGGCCAAAGCGCCCACCATCAGGGCACAGGCCAGCGTGGCTTTCATTACCTGCCCTCCTCGGACGGATACAGAGTCTTCCGGACGTCCCGGCTCTTCATCGTCGAAAGCGGATCCGTGATCTCCTGGCGGAAGGTCACGGAGGCCGCGTCGATGGCCGTCACCACCCCGTCGTAGAGGCGCTGGCCGTTCCTGACGAAGTACGACTTTCCATCCGTGCCCAGGAGGATCGCGATGTAGCCGGTGCGGTCGCGGACGATCCCCTTGAGCGCGACCTCCTGGATCAGGAAACCTTCCATCCCCGGCTTCCGTTGCCCGGACCCACGGTCGGGGCCGATGGGTTTCAGGAGGCTCACGAACGGATCGCGCCGTCCCTGCGAGCTGTAGACGTACCCGCCCGGCGACGGCGCCATTTCCTCGTCGATGATCGACCTCACCGTGTCCGACGGCGGCGGCAGGGTCGCGGTGGGGCCTTCCGGGGACGGCGAGAACCCGGGAGCCTGGGCGACAGCCTGCACCGCGATCAGGGCGACCGCCGCGGCGAGGCAGAGCGGCTTCATCGGGAAGCTCCTCATCGAGGCCTCGGCGCGCCCGCGGCGCCGGGCGCCGGGGGCGGGGTGTCGATGTAGACGAACGTCGTGGCGATACAGGTCGCCGTGATCGTGCCCGAGACCGACTGCGCGGACATGGCCGCGATCTTCAGCTCCCCGACATTCACGAGGCGGGACAGCCGCCCGATCCGGTCGAAGAACAGGGCGAGGTTGTGGTACGTCCCCTGGACGCCCACGTTGATGGGCCACTCCTGGTAGAAGTCCCTGCTCACCACCGCCATCGGCGTGAACACCTTGATCTGAAGGTTCGACTGCGCGGCCAGGGCCTGGACCTTGCGCATCAGGTCCGGCGTCTCCTTGGCCGGCGGGAGGATCCGCTTGAGGGTCTCGAGCTTGGCTTCGAGGAGCTGGACCTCGCGCTGGAACTCCTGCAGCCGGTTCGCGGTCACCTCGAGGCCGCGGATCTCCGTCTGCAGCGCCTCGAGGCGCACCGTCTTGTCCTCGCGCTCCTGGACCGCATCCGCGTAGTAGAAGTAGTAGAAGAGCCCGCCCACCAGCAGCGCGGCGCCGATGGACGCGCCGATCTGGCCGTTGAGCGAGAGCTTCGTGAGGGCGTTGTCAGCCATGTTCCCTCTCCCCTACCTGGCTGCCGGCGGCTTGGCGGCCGCGGTTGAGCCGGGTATCGGGCGTCGCGCCGCCGCCTCCGCCTCCTTCTTCGCCACCTCGGGGTTCTTGAAGACGGCGGTGAGGGCGTAGGTGATGATGTTGTTGGCCTCCGTGCTGGACGCGAGGTCCACGTTGGGGAACCAGCCGCTCCGCTCGAGGGCGCTGATGAAGTCGGCGACCGCGGTGAGGCCGTTGCTCTGGCCCTGGAACCGGAGCGTGGTGCCGGTCTGATCGAGGTTGGTGAGCCAGACGAAGTCGGGCAACGACTTCGAGACCTCGTCCAGCATGTGGACGGGCCCGCTCTGCTCCGCCTTCAGCCGCTCGATGAGGTCGACCTTCCTCTGGAAGGTCGCGCGCTTCAGCTCGAGGGCGTCGACCTGCCGCTTGATCTCCTGCAACTGGCGCTGGCGCTCCTCGGCGGCGGCGATCTTGGTGTCCAGCTGGCGGATCTGCCCCGACACGTAGAAGAAGAGGCCCAGGCAGACGAGCAGGGCGCCGCCGAGGAAGATGCCGAGCAGGAGATAGGCCTGCATGGCGCCCGGCGTGGACGGCGCGCCGCCCCCGCCCCCGCCACCCGAGCGGTTCTTGGTCGGCTTGTCCGAGGCCGACAGGTTGATCCGGATCATCGGTCGCCCACCTTTCGGACGGACAGCCCGACGGCGATGGCGGCCGAGGCCCCCATCTCACTGATGAAGTCGGGATCGAAGTCCCGGGGGTTGTAGGTGATGTTGTTGAAGGGGTTCATGATCTCGACCCCTGCCTCGAAGCGGTCGGAGAGCAGCTCCTGCAGCCCGCGGACCTTGCTCGTGCCCCCGGCGAGGAAGATCCGGTCGATCCGGTCCTCGGAGCTCGTGGCCTTGAAGAAATCGAAGGTCTTCTGGATCTCCAGCGCGATGTTTTCGGACACCGCCTGCAGGATCGGCGACAGGTTCTCCGGCGCCGCGCCCTCGACCCGGGTGCCGCGCTTCAGCGACTCCGCCTGGTCGAAGGAGAGGTTCAGGTCCTTCTGGATGGCGTCGGTGTACTGGTTGCCGCCCACCGCGATGTCGCGGTTGAAGATCGAGGTGGCGCCCTTCACGATGTTGATGTTCATGATCGACGCCCCGACGTTCAGGAGCGCGATCACCCGGCCGGGGTCGATGCCGTAGTTGATCTCGTAGCAGTTCTGGAGGGCGAAGACGTCCACGTCGACGACAATGCAGTTCTTGCCGGCCTGGCTGATGGCCGAGGTGTAGTCGCTGATCTTGTCCTTCTTGACCGCGACGAGCAGGACGTCCATGTTCCCGCCCGTCCCGCCGCCTTCGATCACCTCGTAGTCCAGGGCCACGTCCTGGATGTCGAAGGGGATGTACTGCTCGGCTTCCCAGTGGATCGACTCCGCAAGCTCTTCCGTGCTCATCTGCGGGAGGCTGATCTTCTTGACGATCACGGCGTTGCCGGAGACCGCGGTGGCGACGTCGTTGGTCTTGATCTTCTGGGCGCTGAACACGCGCTGGATCGCCTCGATGACCGCTCCCGAGTCCATGATCGCGCCGTCGACGATGGCCTCCGGCGGAAGCGTCTCCATGCCGACGTTGACGAGCTGATACTCCGCTCCGGCCTTGCCGCCGGACTTCAGCTCCACCGCCTTCACGGCGGAAGAGCCGATATCGAGTCCGACCAGCCCTTTCTTGCCTCCGAACAGGCCCACGAGTGCCTCTCGCTCTTTAAACGTCGGCCCAAAATAGAACCGAGACGAGGTACGGCTTTACCGACAGAAGGTTAAAGTGCTGGGCGAACCTAACATCGGCTCGAAACACTGTCAAGGAAAAAATGAGGGGTCGTCCAGTAAGTGTTGAAAATCACTCACTGTCTTGCCGCCGCCACCGTCCAGGGGGTGCGGCACGGTAGCAGGCCCAAGCGGCGCGCGAGCCGAATTACTTCGGCGGAGCGCGCGGGGGGTCTGGGGGGTGCGGCGCAGCACCCCCCAGAGCTCAATGACGAATCAAAACCGTATCTTGACGTCCGGATCGTCCTTGGCGTGGATGGTGTCGATGAACCGCACCCGGCGCGGCACCGAGGTCATGACCAGGGTGTGGGTGCGGGTCCCGTCGCCAAAGAACCGGACGCCCCGCAGCAATGCCCCGTCGGTGACGCCCGCCGCCGCGAAGATGATGCTTTTCCCGGGGGCGAGCTCCTCGGTGCGGTAGACCCGCTCCAGGTCGTTGATCCCCATCTTCTTGAGCCGCTCGCGGTCGGCGTCCTTGGTCAGCACGAGCTTGGCCTGGATCTCGCCGTTCAGGCAGCGCATCGCCGCGGCGGTCAGGACCCCTTCGGGCGCGCCGCCCGTGCCCATCACCGCATGGACGCCGGTTCCGACCACCGCCGCCGAGATCCCCGCCGACAGGTCGCCGTCCCCGATGAGCCGGATGCGGGCGCCCGCCTTGCGGATCTCCGCGATGAGGCGCTCGTGGCGCGGCCGGTCCAGGACGATGACCACCAGGTCGTTGACGTCGCGGTCGAGGGCCTTGGCGATCGCCTGGAGGTTCTGATCGACCGGGGCGTTGATGTCGACCTTCCCCCGCGAGCTCGGGCCCACCACGAGCTTGTCCATGTAGATGTCCGGGGCGTTCAAGAGGCCGCCCTTCTCGGACGCGGCCAGGACGGCGATGGCGTTGCTGGCCCCGGTCGCGCAGAGGTTCGTGCCCTCCAGCGGGTCGACCGCGATGTCCACCGCGAAGCCGCCCTTGCCGACCTTCTCGCCGATGAACAACATCGGCGCCTCGTCACGCTCCCCTTCGCCGATGACGATGGTGCCATCGATGTCGACGGTCTCCATGTCCTTGCGCATGGCCTCGACCGCCACCTGGTCCGAGTACTTGCGGTCGCCCTGGCCCATGGTGCGGGCGGCGGCGATGGCGGCGTTCTCCACCACCCTCACGAATTCGAGAAAGAGATCGTCGCGATGCATTTGGCTCCTTGGCGATTACGACTTGAAGGCGGGCAGGTCGACCCGCCGCGGCTTGTCCTGGCGGTATCCCAGCGCGTAGTCGGCCTGCATGAGCTTGTGGATCTCGCGCGTGCCCTCATAGATCACCGCGGCCTTGCAGTTGCGATAGAACCGCCCGACCGGGTACTCGTCCGAGTAGCCGTTCCCGCCGTGGATCTGGACCGCGTCGGACGCCGCGCGCTCGCTGGCCACGGTCGCGAACCACTTGGCCAGGGAGGTCTCGCGTGTGTTGCGCAGGCCCTGGTTCTTCATCCAGCCGGCCCGCAGCCAGAGCAGCCGCGACGCGTCGTAGTCGGAGACCATCTGCGCGATCATCTCCTTGACCAGCTGGTGCTCGCCGATGGGCACGCCGAAGGTCTTGCGCTCGCGGGCGTATTTGACCGAGGCGTCGAGGCAGGCGCGGATCAGGCCCGTGGCGCCGGCGGCGACGGTGTAGCGGCCGTTCTCGAGGGCGAACATCGCGACCCGGAACCCCTCTCCCTCCGCGCCGATGCGGTTCTCGACCGGCACCTCGACGTCCTGCATCGCGAACCCGCCCGTGTTGCCGGCGAGGATGCCCCACTTCTCCTTGATCGTGTAGGAGCTGAATCCCTCGAACGAGCGCTCCACGATGAAGGCGCTCAAGCCCGCGTGATCGCGGTTCTTCTTCTTCTCCTGGTCCGTCCAGCCGATGACGAGGAAGTGGTCGGCCACGTCGGCCAGGCTGATCCATACCTTCTCGCCGTTCAGGACGTAGCGGTCGCCCTTCTTCACCGCGGTGGTCTGGATGCCGACCGCGTCCGAGCCCGCGTTGGGCTCGGTCAGGCCGTAGGTGGCGATCTTCTCGCCCTTGGCCTGGGGCACGAGGTACTTCTTTTTCTGCTCCTCGGTCCCCCAGGTCATGAGGGTCATGCAGTTGAGGCCGACGTGGACCGACATGACGACGCGCAGGTGGGTGTCCACGTACTCGAGCTCCTCGGAGACGATGCCGAGGCTCACGTAGTCCATCCCGGCGCCGCCGTACTCCTCGGGGATGCAGATTCCGAGCAGGTTGTTGCGCGCCATGCCCTTCAGGAACGCGGGCTCGAAGCGGTGCTCGCGGTCGAGGTCGTGGATCTTCGGCGCGACCTCCTTGGCCGCCCAGTCGCGCACGGCCTTCTCGACGTCCTTGTGACTGTCCTCGAGGTCGAATGAAAGCATGGGCGTCCTCGGCTCCCGATGATTCGTCGTTAAGCCGGCTCGGCGGAATGAATCCGCCTCACCGGAAAAGGAAATCCTCCGCCGAGGAAACCCCCCCCAGGCGGGTCATGGTCAACTGCCCACCAGTGCTCACTCCGATTCCCCGTCTTCGGGCAGGGGCTCGGGGTGGTCGAGGACGCGCCTGGCCTCGGCCAGCCTCTCCTTCTGGACCAGGACCCGCACCACGGCGAACGAACGCACGTTGGGCAGCGGCTCCTGGTTGAACGACTGGTCCACGACCTCGGCCTCGATGCCGGACCCGCGCAGGCGCAGGGCGATCAACTCGGCCTCGAAGATCTGCGCGGTCTCGGCGACCTGGTCCCATCCGCCATGGGAGCCGCTCGACTCGCCGGGCTCGTCGCCGGCCATCAGCGGTCCTTCCAGGCGGGCTTGCGCTTGCCCATGACCGCCTTCAAGCCTTCCTCCGCGTCCTCGGTGCCCATCAACTGGTTGAGATAGACGTCCTCGGCATGGCGGAACGCATCCGGCAGCAGCAGGTCGGCGCCGCCGGCCAGCGCGCGCCGGGTGAGCTGCAGGACCACCGCGCTGTGCTCCTGGAACCGCTGGATCAGCGCCGCCACCTCCGCGTCGAGCTTGTCGTCCGGGACGGCCCGCGTGATGAGCCCGATTCGCTCGGCGTCGGCGGCGGTGAGGCCGACCCCGCTGAACAGGATCTCCGCCGCCTTCTTGCGGCCCACGAGGCGCGGCAGCAGGGCGGCCGCGACGGGGTTGAAGACGCCGCCCTTGATCTCGGGATGGCCGAACTTCGCGGCGGTGGCGGCGGCGTAGACCAGATCGCAGCCCGCGGCCAGCATGCTGCCGGCGCCGAGGGCGGGGCCGGCCACCACGGCCAGCAGCGGCTTGTCGATGCGGGCCATGTTCTCGAAGATCCGCCGGAACGCCTCCAGCATCATGTAGCCGCGGTCGCCCAGGTGGTCGGACAGCTCGAACCCGGGCGAGAAGTACTTGCCGGTGGCCGACAACACGACGACCTTGATGTCCTTCTGGTACTCCATCGCTTCGAGGACGGCGTTGATCTCACCCATCATCTCGATGGAGAGGACGTTGGCGGGGGGGCGGTTCAGGGTGAGGCGCGCGACGCCCTGGGACACCGCGTACTGGATCTGCTGGTACGTGGGCGTCGGCCGCGCCGTCCCGTAGGCGTCGACGTCGTCTTCCGGTTCCACTACGCGGCCTCGAAGGCGGCGGCGAGCCCCATGCCGCCGCTGATGCAGAGGGTAGCCAGGCCGCGCCGCGCGCCCCGCCGCTTCATCTCGTGCACGAGCGTGGTGGCGATCCGCGCGCCGGTGGCGCCGATCGGATGGCCCAGGGCGATGGCGCCGCCGTTGACGTTCAGGCGTTCGGGATCGAGATGCAGCTCGCGGTCGCAGGCCAGGACCTGGGCCGCGAAGGCCTCGTTGACCTCGACGAGATCGAAGTCCGCGAGGCGCATCTTCAGGTCCTCCAGCAGCCGTTTCACCGCCGGCACCACGCCGATGCCCATGATGTGCGGGTCGACGCCCGCCGAGGCGACGCCCATCAGCCGCGCCAGGGGCTTCACCTTCAGCGCGTCGGCGGTCTCGCGCCGCATCACCAGCATGGCCGAAGCGCCATCCGTGATGCCGGACGAATTCCCTGCCGTCACCGTCCCGCCCTCTTCCTTGAAGACCGGCGCGAGCCTGCCCAGCGAGGCCAGGGTCGTCTCCGCGCGGGGATGCTCGTCGCGCGCGACCTTCTCCTCGCCCCGGCCCGCCGGGGCGACGACGGGCACGATCTCAGCGTCGAACCGGCCCTCGGAGATCGCCCGGCCCGCGCGCTCCTGGCTGCGCAGGGCGAACGCGTCCTGCTCCTCGCGCGTGATCTTGTACATCCCGGCCAGCGTTTCCGCGGTCTCGCCCATCAGCCGCTCGGAAAGGGGGCACAGAAACCCGTCCTGGTACATGCCGTCGACCGCCTCCCGATGGCCCATCCGGTATCCCCACCGCGCGTCGGTGAGCAGGTAGGGCACACGGCTCATGGATTCGGCGCCACCGGCCAGGACCACGCGCGCGTCGCCGTCGAGGACTGCCTTGTAGGCGAGGTGGAGCGATTTGAGGCCGCTGCCGCAGGCCATGTTCACGGTGTACGCAGGCACTTCCTGCGGGACGCCGGCCCGGTACGCGATCTGGCGCGCCACGTTGGGCCCGCCCCCGGCCTGCCGCGCGCAGCCGAAGATGGCCTCGTCGACCTGCGACGGCGCGATGCCGGCGCGGGACACCGCTTCGCGGGCTGCTGCGGATCCGAGTTGGGCGGCGCTCAGCCGCGACAAGGCGCCGCCGAACTTTCCGATGGGCGTCCGAACCGCCCCCGCCACCACGACTTCGTGCATTTCGTGCCGGTTCTCCGAGGGGCGCCCCGGTGCCGGGCGCAGCGGGGCGGCAGGCCGAATCGAAGCGAAGGCGGATCATAACACAGCCGCTAAGTCCGCCCCACCGGGTCAGATAGCGGGCTGGTACACCCTTCGGATCCGCACCGGCGCGCCTCGCCCGGCCCCCAGGATCGAGGCCGCGCTGCCGCCGTTCACCGCGAATTCCAGCCGGCCGCTGCTGCCCACCAGCGCGCACGGCTCGCCGGCCGGGACGTCGGAGTAGGTCAGCACGAGCGGCGCGACCACGCCCGCCACCACGACGACGACATCCGAGCGATCGGCGTCCGCCGCGGACAGGATATCGTCGAGCGCTCGCGCCGAGACGTTGCAGGTGAGGTTGCCGAACCGGTCGACATGGACGATGGTCCCTTCCCATTCGTCCTTTCCGAGCGCACGAACGGGAGCGCGAGGCAGCCGGAGCGCATCCTGGACCGGCGGCCCCACCTTGGCGAGGGGCACGCCGAGGGCGAGATGCGCGGCCACCGGCCCGAACACGTCGCGGGCATGGAATGTCGCGGCAACCTCGGGCCGCCACAATCGGCGGTTGGCGAGGGCGCGCACGCGGGCCCTGGGATGGTCGGCGAGGACATCGGTCATGAGCCCGTTGTCGGGGCCCACGAACCGGTACGAGCCGGCTCCGATGGCCAGCCCCCGCCGCGACGAGCCCACGCCGGGGTCCACGACGGCGACGAACACGGTCCGGGGCGGAAACGCCGGGTACGCCGCGGCGAGGGCGAACGCGCCGCCCTCGACGTCGTGGGGCGCCACCTCGTGCAGGACGTCGACGACCTGAGCGTCCGGCGCTATGGAGAGGATCGCGCCCTTCAGCGCCCCGACGTAATGGTCGCGCGTGCCGAAATCGGTCAGCAGCGCGATGATCGGGCGCATGGCGAGGATATTAGCGCCGGCGCGTACAATCGGGCTGTGGACCGCATCTATCTCGACCACAACGCGAGCACGCCGCTCGATCCCCGCGTCCTGGAGGCGATGCTGCCGGTGTTGCGCGAGGGGTTCGGCAACCCGTCGAGCCTGCACTGGTACGGCCAGCAGGCCCGCGCGCTCCTGGACGAGGCGCGCGCCCACGCCGCCCGCCTGATCGGCGCCACGCCGTCCGAGATCGTCTTCACCGCCAGCGGCACCGAGGCCGACAACATGGCGCTGCGCGGCGCGGCGGGCGCCGCTCGCGAGCCGCGCCGCAAGATCGTCTACTCGGCCATCGAGCATCACGCGGTGGTCAATACCGCCAAGGCCCTCGCCGAGGACGGGTGGCCGGTGGAGGCGGTCCGGGTCGGCGCCGACGGCCTGGTCGACCTCGAGGACCTGCGCGCGAAGGTCGACGCCACCACGGCGCTGGTGGCGGTGATGCGGGCCAACAACGAGACGGGCGTGATCCAGCCCGTGGAGGAGGTCGCCCGCATCGCCCACGCCGCGGGCGCGCTGCTCCACTGCGACGGCGTCCAGGCCGCGGGCAAGATCCCGGTCGACGTGCGCGCGCTGGACGTCGACACGCTGGCCCTGTCCGCGCACAAGTTCTACGGGCCCAAGGGCGTGGGCATGCTCTACGTGAAGCGCGGCACGCGCCTCAAGCCGTGGGCCCGCGGCGGGTCGCAGGAACGCAATCGCCGCGCGGGGACGGAGAACGTGGCCGGCATCGTCGGGCTGGGCCGCGCCGCCGCGCTGGCCGCGGACGATCTGCTCGCGGAGGCCCCGCGGCTGGAAGCCCTGCGGGACCGATTGGAGGAGCGGCTCCTCGCCATCCCCGGCGCGCGCCGGAACGGCGAGGGGCCCCGCGTGCCGAACACGGCCAACGTGTCGTTCGAACGGATCGAAGCCGAAAGCCTGCTGATGGCGCTGGATCTGGCCGGCATCGCGGTTTCCACCGGCGCCGCCTGCGCGGCGGGCGCGGTCGAGCCGTCGCACGTGCTCCGCGGCATGCGCCTGCCGATGGAGCGGGTCCAGGGGTCGATCCGCCTCTCGCTCGGGCGCGCGACTTCAGCCCACGACATCGATCGCGCGGCGGACGCGATCGCGGCCGCGGTGGAGAAGCAGCGTTCCGTTTCCCGCCAGTTCGCCGCCCGGCGTTAGGCCGGCGGGCTCAGCACGGCGCCGTCGGTGGGGACGTGTTCGTCGGCGTGATACGAAGACCGGACGAGCGGGCCCGACTCGACGTGGCGATACCCCAGGGAGAGGGCGAACGACTTGATGGTCTCGAACTCGGCCGGAGTGTAGTAGCGCTGCAGCGGCAGGTGGTCGCGGCTGGGGCGCAGGTACTGGCCCACCGTGAGCACGTCGGTGCCCGAGCCGCGGATGGCGCGGACGGTGTCCTCGATCTCGTGCCACTCCTCGCCGAGGCCCACCATGATGCCGCTTTTGGTGAGGAGCCCCGCTTCCCGCGATCGGCGCAGGAGCTCGAGGGAGCGCTCGAAGCGCGCACCGGGTCGGACCTGACGGTACAAGCGCGGCACCGTCTCTGTGTTGTGGTTGAGGACGTCGGGCCGAGCGGCGAAGACCGTGGCCAGGGCGTCCCAGTTCCCCTTGAAGTCGGGGATCAGGACCTCCACCGCGCACCCCGGGATGCGCTCGCGGATCTGGCGGATGCAGGCGGCAAAGGCGGATGCCCCGCCGTCCCGCTGGTCGTCGCGGTTCACCGAGGTGATCACGGCGTGGCGCAGCCCCATGCTCGCGACCGCGTCCGCGACCCGACGCGGCTCCTCGGGATCGGGAGGGAGGCGCGGAAGCCCGGTCTTCACCGCGCAGAAGCCGCAAGCGCGAGTGCAGACGTCGCCCAGGATCATGAAGGTCGCGGTGCCTCGGTTCCAGCATTCGCCGATGTTGGGGCAGCGCGCCTCCTCGCACACGGTGTGCAGCGCGAGGTCGCGCATGAGCCCCTGCAAGGCTTCGTAGCGCTCGCCCATCGGCGCCCGGGCCTTGATCCAGGCCGGACGGACGAGCGGCGGCGCGGCCATCGGGGCGGGCTCATCCGCGCCGGGGAGCATCTGGCTCATTCCTCCTCTTCGTCTTCGTCCTCGTCGCCGTCCTCGTCGTCCCACTCGTCGTCGGTCTTCTCCTCGTCGTCGTCTTTCTCGCCTTCGTCCTCGTCATCGTCATCATCGTCTTCATCGTCATCATCGTCGTCGTCGTCGTCGTCGTCATCATCGTCGTCATCGTCCTCGAGGGTTTCGTCGCCCTCGTCGTCGTCCTCGTCGTCGTCCTCGCCCTTTTCTTCGTCCCCCTCGTCGGTGTCCATCTCGGTGTCCGCGTGCTCCTCGTTGTCGTCGAGGACTCCGTCATCCTCGACGTCGTCGGCGTCACCCGCCCACAGGACCTGGTCTCCGTTCACGGCTCCTCCTCTCGTCGAATCATCCTGGAGTCCGGGAAGCAGACCGCCCACCGGCATCCCCGGGCTTGCCGGCGCGCGCGCCCCTCACGCCTATTCTAGACGGTAGCCCCGATTGCGATGCCTGCTCGGCGGGCGGTTGTATGATTGCACCGGCCTTCCGAGGATTCCCCTCGCGATCCGCCGCCGGTCCACGGCGTTCAGCCGGCGCGGGAGGCGGAGACAACGGCATGATCATCGTCTGCCCGAGCTGCCAGGCCAAGTACAAGTTCGACGAGGAGAAGCTTGGGGAGCGTCCGCGGGCCAAGACGCGCTGCGCGAAGTGCGGGGGATCGATCGAGATCGAAAACCCGCTGCTCGCCTCCATGACGCTCCCGCCGGGGACGATGGCCGGTACGAGCACCCCGGTTCCCACCCTCGAGGCTCCGGCGCCGAAGCTGCCCGGCGGGCCCCCGGCGAAGAAGGCCGGCGCCGGCGAGCAGGGGGGGACCGCCACCGGCCGCGGCCTGGAGAAGAGCATCGTCGATCTGCCCAAGGACAAGAGGTTCTCGCTCGCCGTCATCCAGGGCCCCGCCACCGGCCACATCCACCCCGTGCTGAAGGCGCGGACGATCATCGGCCGCTCCGGCGCGGACATCAACATCGAGGACCCCGAGGCCTCGCGCCAGCACGCGTCGCTGGAGATCCTCGGCGACCACGCCATCCTGCGCGACATGGGATCCACCAACGGCACCTACGTGGAGGCCGACCGCATCGAGCAACAGGTCCTCAACAACCAGATGGAGTTCCGCATCGGCAGCCACGTCCTGATGTTCATCGTCACCGACGTCGAGTAGTGTCTCGAAACCGAAGTCCTGTGACATTCGAGCGCCGAGGCATCCCGGCTCGCTTCGTTGCTCCTCCCTTACGTACCGCACGGGTACGCGGCGGTCGTCGCGCCTCGCGATCCGGGCGCCTCGGCGCTCTCGGTGTCGACACGACTTCGGTTCCGAAACACTCGGGCGTGATGCGCATGGCCTGATGCCTCTCTCTCCGGAGCTCGAGGACTTTCGCCGCGAGGGGCACCGTCTGATCGACTGGATCGCACGGTACCTGGCCAATCCCGAGCCGTTCCCGGTCGTGCCGCGCGTGCGACCCGGCGAGCTCCGCGTGGCGCTGCCGGCCCGCCCGCCCGCGCATCCCGAGCCCCTGGCCGAGGCGCTCGCCGATTTCGAGCGGCAGATCCTTCCCGCGGTGACCCACTGGAACCACCCGGGATTCTTCGCGTACTTCGCCAACTCCTCGACCCCCCCCGCGATCCTCGGCGAGCTCCTGACCGCGGCCCTGAACGTCAACGGCATGTTGTGGAAGACGGGCCCGGCGGCCACCGAGCTCGAGGTCGTGGTCCTCGACTGGCTGCGCCAGGCCACCGGCCTCCCCGCCGGCCTCTTCGGCGTCATCCAGGACACCGCGTCCTCGGCGACCCTCGTCGCGCTCGCCGCCGCCCGCGAGGCGGTCCCCGGCATCGAAGCGCGGCGCCGCGGGATGATCGGGCAGGCGCGGCTGCGCATGTACGCGTCCGAGCACGCCCATTCGTCGGTCGAGAAGGCGGGTATCGTCCTCGGGATCGGCCAGGAGGGCCTGCGCAAGATCCCGGTGGACGGCTTGTTCCGGATGGACGTGGCCGCGCTGCGGAAGGCGGTGGCGGAGGACCGCGCCGCCGGCTTCACGCCCTTCGCGGTCACGGCGACGGCCGGTACGACGTCGACGACCAGCATCGATCCGGTGCCCGCGATCGCCGAGGTCGCGGAAACCGCGGGCCTGTGGCTTCACGTAGACGCCGCCTATGCCGGCTGCGCCGCCATCGTGCCCGAGCTGCGGCACGTCCTCGACGGCTGTCACCGTGCCGATTCGCTGGTCATGAACCCCCACAAATGGCTGTTCGTGCCCTTGGACTTGAGCGTGCTCTACACCCGGCGCCCCGAGGTGGTGCGCGCGGCGTTCAGCCTCGTCCCCGACTACCTGCGGACGCCGGAGGAGGCGGTGGCGCCCAACCTCATGGACTACGGCGTCAGCCTCGGCCGGCGCTTTCGCGCCCTGAAGCTCTGGCTCGTGATGCGGGCCTACGGCACCGAAGGCCTCGCGGCGCGGATCCGCGAGCACGTGCGGCTCGCGCAGGTCTTCCGCTCCTGGGTGGAGGCCGACGGGGACTGGGAAGTCGTGGCGCCGTCGCCGCTGTCGGTGGTGTGCTTCCGCGCGCGGTTCGACGGCCTTGGGGACGAAGGCGATCGGCGCAACGAGCGGATCATGGAGGCGGTGAACGCCTCCGGCGACGCCTACCTGTCGCACACGCGCCTCGCCGATCGCACGGTGCTGCGGCTCGCCATCGGGAACGCCGGGACCGCGGAGCGCCATGTCGCGAGGGCGTGGACGTTGCTGCGCGAGGCCGCCGCCGTCGAGCGGCGCCGGGGGACGTAGCCCCTATACTCGTCTCATGAGGATCGTGGTCGCGATGTCGGGCGGAGTGGACTCGTCGGTCGCCGCCGCGCTGCTGCAGTCCTCCGGCCATGACGTCGTCGGCATGTCGATGCAGCTCCACGACCAGGCGGAGGGCAAGACTCCGGCCTTCGGCCGCTGCTGCGCCCTCGAGGACCTGCACGACGCCCGGGCGGTAGCGGGCCGCCTGGGCATTCCCCACTACGTCGTCAACCTCGAGCGCTCGTTCCGCGAGGGGGTGATCGAGCCGTTCGTGCAGGACTATCTCGCCGGCCGGACCCCCATTCCCTGCTCGCGGTGCAACTCCGAGGTGAAATTCGAGAGCCTGGTCGAGAAGACCCGGGGCCTCGGGATCGAGCACGTTGCGACCGGCCATTACGCCCGCCACGACGTGGACTCCGCCACCGGACGACACCGCCTGCTCCGGGGGGTGGATCGCGCCAAGGACCAGTCCTACTTCCTGTTCGGCTTGGCCCAGGACCAGCTCGCCCGTGCGGTTTTCCCGGTGGGCCACCTTATTAAAGGAGAGGTCCGGCGGATCGCCGCCGACCGGGACCTCCCCACCGCCGACAAGCCGGAGAGCCAGGAGATCTGCTTCGTCCCCGACGGCGACTATGCGGGGTTCGTCGAGCGCCAGGCCGGCGCCGCGGCTCGGTCCGGCCCCATCGTCGACCGCGAGGGGCGGACCGTGGGCCGCCACGAAGGCGTGCACCGGTACACCGTCGGCCAGCGCAAGGGGCTGGGCGCCGGAGGGCCGCGGCCCCGCTACGTGCTGGCGGTGATCCCCGCCACGCAGACCGTCGTGGTCGGGGACGACGAGGACCTGGGCCGCGATCTCTTCCGTGTCGGCGCCGTGAACTGGCTCTCGATCGCCGAGCCGGCGGCAGAGGTCCGCTGCCTGGTCCAGATCCGGCACCGGCACGCCGCCGCTGCGGCGACGGTGTCACCGCTGCCCGGCGGTCTCGCCGACGTGCGGTTCGACGAGCCCCAGCGCGCGGTCACGCCGGGGCAGGCGGCGGTGTTCTACGACGGCGACGTCTGCCTGGGCGGCGGCTGGATCGAGACCTCGTCGCTCACCTGAACGCCCCCGGTGAGGGTCTTGTGCACCGGGCAGCGGCGCGCGATCTCGGCCAGGCGGGTCACCTGCTCGGCATCGAGCGGGCCCGACAGGACGATCGACCGCTTGATCTGCTCGACCTGCGTTCCCGGGCGGTCGCACCCCGCGCAGTCCTCCGCGTAGACCCGGGAATGGGACAGCTCGACGCGGATCTCCCCCAGCGGCCACTTCTTGCGCTCGGCGTACAGGCGCAACGTCATCGCCGTGCAGGCCCCGAGCGCGGACAGCAGCAGCGCGTACGGATCCGGTCCCGCATCCGTGCCCCCGGCCGCCTGCGGCTCGTCGGCGACGAGGGTGTGGCGGCCGGCGGTCACCTCCTGGCGCAAGCCCGACTCCGAACGGACGATGACACTGCCCATCACACCACCTCCCCGCCGGTCCTTCGGCCACGGACGACTTCCAATGCGCGGCGCGCCGCGTCCTGCTGCGCTTCCTTCTTCGAGTGACCCACCCCCTCGCCCGCGGTCCCCCCCGCGATCCGGCACTGCACGCGGAAGCGCTTGCGATGGTCGGGACCTTCCTCGGCGATGACGACGTAATCGGGCACGGCCTCGCCGCGCGCCTGCAGCGCTTCCTGCAAGGCGCTTTTCGCGTCGCCGTCCGGATCGTCCGCCGCCGCGGCGGCGCCCAAGGCCCCGGCGAGGTCCCGGCGCACGAACCCCGCCGCCGCCTCCAGCCCCCCGTCGAGATACAGCGCGGCGACCACGGCCTCGTACGCGTCCGCCCACAACGCCTGCTTGAGCCGGCCCCCCGTCTTCTCCTCGCCGCGCCCCAGCCGCAGCAGGGCGGGGAGACCGGCCGCCTCCGCGCGGACGGCCAGGCTGCGCGCGGCCACGAGTTGCGCGCGGAGCTTGCTCTTCCCGCCTTCGTGGCCCTCGGGGTCGCGCTGGTGGAGCATCTCCGCCACCACGAAGCCGATCACGGCGTCGCCCAGGAACTCCAGCGCCTCGTTGTGGCCGGCCCCGTCCTCCAACGCCTCGTGGGCGAAGCTCGTGTGGGTGAGCGCGCGGTCCAGCAGCGCGAGATCCCGGAAGCGATGCCCCAGCCGCTCCTCGAGCGCCCGCAGCGCGGCTTCGCGCTCCGGCGTCACCGCGCCCCGGCTTCCCTCTGGAAGACGATCCGGCCCCCGACGATCGTGAGGTCGACGGGCGTAGTGAGGATCGCGCGCGGCTCGACGCCGAACAGGTCGCGGGCGAACACGACCACGTCGGCCAGGCGGCCGCGCTCGAGCGTTCCCTTCTCGGCCTCGGCGAACTCGGCGTAGGCGGACCCGCGCGTGTACAGGTCGAGGGCCTCCTCGAGGGTGATCTTCTCCTCGGGGAACCAACCCCCGGGAGGGCCCCCGGCCGGAAGCTCGCGGGTGACGGCGGCGTAGAGGCCCAGGCGCGGGTCCAGGGGCTCGACGTACCAGTCCGTGCCGAAGGCGACGGGTATTCCCGCGGCGGTGAACGAGCGGAAGTTGTAGGAGTCCCGCGCCCGCGCCCGCCCGATGCGTTTCTCCGCCCAGCGCATGTCGTCGATGCAATGCGAGGGCTGGATGGAGGCGATCACTCCCAGCGCCCTGAAGCGCGGCAGGTCCTGCTTGCGCACGACCTGCGCGTGCTCGATGCGGAACCGGCGGTCCCGCGGGCCGTTGGCCCGGGCGGCTTTTTCGAAAGCGTCGAGCACGAGGCTGTTCGCCCGGTCCCCGATCGCGTGGACGGCGAGCTGGAAGCCGGCCGCGTCCGCCTCCGCGATCATGCGCTCCAGGTCCGGCACCGGGTGGAGGAGGAGCCCGCTGGTCTTCGGGTCGTCGGCATAGGGCTCGAAGAAGGCCGCCGTGCCCGACCCCATCGACCCGTCGGACAGGATCTTCAAAGCACCCAGCCGGATCCACTCGTCGCCGAGGCCGGATCGGATGCCCGCCGCAACCAGCGCGGGCATGGCGGAGGCGTAACGCCAGACGTGCATGCGCGCGGTCAGCTCGCCCCGCGCGCGCAGCTCATGGTAGGTGGGCAGCGCGTCCACCGACGAGTTGTCCTGGACGGTCGTCACCCCGACCCGCGCCGCCTCCGCCAGCGCGGCCCGGGCCGCGCGCAGGTTCATCTCCCGGGACGGCTCGGGTATGACGCGCGCCACGAGATCGGCGGCGTTGTCCTTCAGGACTCCGGTCGGCGCGCCCGAGGCGTCGCGGACGATCGTTCCTCCAGGGGGGTCGGCCGTCCCGCCGGTGACGCCGGCCAATCGAAGGGCGACGGAATTGGCCAGCGCCATGTGCCCGTCGAGGCGCTGCACGAACACCGGGTGATCGGGCGTGGCGGCGTCGATGACGTGGCGCGTGGGAAGCGCCTTTGACGGCCAGGCCTCGTGATCCCAGTTTCCTTCAAGGATCCACGTCCCGCGCGGCAGCGTCCGCGCGTGCGCGCCGAGGAGGCGCGCCACATCGGCCTCGTCACGCGCCGGGCGCAGGTCGACGGAGAGCAGGCCGAACCCGCCGCTCAGGAAGTGGACGTGCGCGTCGTTGAACCCGGGGACGGCGAGGCGGCCCGCGAGCTCGACCACCCTGGTGGAATCGCCGATCCACCGCGCGACCTCGGCGTCTGCGCCCACGGCCAGCACGCGCCCGTCCCGCGCCGCGAGCGCGGTGGCCACGGGAAGGCCCTTCCCCGCCCACACCCGGCCACCCCGCAGGACGAGGTCGGCCCCGGCGATCGGCACTTCAGCGCCGCCGAGAGAAGCGCTGGCGACCGCGGCCATCGCGATCACCATCCCGGCGGTTCGGTTCATGTCTGCCCTCCATTGCCGTGCGTCAGACCACCTTCAGGATGACCATCGTCATGTCGTCGTGCTGCGCGGCGTCCCCCACGAAGCGGCGGATCTCCTCGAGGATACGGTCCTTCAGCTCCACCTCGTCGCTCTCGGTCTCGATCACCTGCTCCAGCACGTCGCGGAGGCGGCGCTCGCCGAACAGCTCCGCGCGGCCGTTCATCGCCTCGGAGAGGCCGTCGGTGAAGAACAGGAACACGTCGCCGTTCTCCAGGGGGACTTCCGCCTCCTCGAGGATCTCCTCGAAGCGCTCTCCGCGGTCCATCCCCAGGCCGAGGCCGGCAGGGGTGAGCACCCGGGTCAGGCCCTTGCTCAATTGGATGACTGGGTTGTGGCCGGCCCGCGCGTAGGTCATGGTGCGCCGCACGGTGTCCACCACCGCGTAGGTCATGGTGATGAACGAGCGGGGGTCCATGTTCGCGGCCAGGATTCGGTTCGCCTCGCCGAGCAGCCGCGCCGGCGACTCGTAGATCCGCGAAAGCGACAGCACCAGCCCCTTCAGCTCCGCCATGTACAGCGCCGCCGACGTGCCCTTGCCCGAGACGTCCGCGACCAGCACCCCCATGCGCGTGTCGGAGAGCGGCAGCAGGTCGTAGTAGTCGCCGCCCACCTCGGCCGCGGGCAGGCAGAGCGCGGCCACGCGCAGGCCGGGCAGCGTCACCGTTCCCTGCGGCAGCAGGCTCATCTGGATCTTGCGGGCGATGCGCAGCTCCTCTTCCAGCCGCTCCTTGTCCGCCTGCTCGCGGAGGAGGTCCTTCACGCTATCCGCCATCACGTTGAACGACTCCGCGAGGTCGCCGAGCTGATCGCGGCTGTACACGCGGATCGGATGGGAGAAGTCTCCCTGCCCCAGGCGCTCGGTCCCCTGCGAGAGCTCGTGGATGCCCTTGGTGATCGAGCGGGCGAGGACGAGGCCGACCAGCAGGGCCACGGCATACATGACCAGGAAGATCCCGGCCACCGCGGCCAGCGCCGTCACCAGCAGGTCCGCCATGTTGAGCTCGGCGCTCGGCGACAGCCGCCGCCCCAGCTCGTAGGGATTGAAGCGGAAGGTGAGCGGATCGAGCTCGACCTCGCCGTCGCTCCACCGCCGCCTCTCGGGGGTGGCGAGGAAGTTGAGGCCGCCGCCGCCCGCCGTGCGCGGGTTGGAGAGCGTCTTGTCGTCGATGTCGATCCTCAGGCCGGAGCCGTCGCTCTCGACCCGGCCCCCCGCGCCCAGGAACTGCACGCCCATCCGCTGGCGCAGGTCTTCGAACAGCCGATCATCCAGCGGCACGGCGAGCAGGACGAAGTCCGATCCCTCCATCCAGATCGCACGCAGGTCCTCGTGGTCGTCCTCCTTCACGAGCCCGGCGAATCCGGGAGGCTTGATCCACGCCGGCAGCGCCTTCGGCGCCGCGC
>Ga0326597_10003311_pt1 | contig 23341 bp, 22 predicted proteins | sample RVTome_12_FD_203789 | JGI IMG/M metagenome (GOLD analysis project Ga0326597, IMG submission 203789) | Soil microbial communities from uranium-contaminated site in the Upper Colorado River Basin, Wyoming, United States - RVT100D185 | ecosystem: Environmental > Terrestrial > Soil > Contaminated >... | reverse complement strand
GTCACGGCGCCGCGGGCGTGCGGCTGCTCGAGAAGGGCGCCAATCCGAACGCCGCCGGCGCCGGTTATACGGCGCTGCATGCCGCGATCCTGCGCGGCCAGGTGGAGCTGGCCAGTGCGCTCCTGGCGCGCGGGGCCAATCCGAACGCGCCGCTGGTCAAGCCGTCGCCGGTCAGGCGCGCGAGCGCCGATTACGCCTTCGACTTCAGCCTGATCGGCGCCACGCCGTTCTGGCTGGCCGCTCGATTCCTCGAGCCGGCCATCATGCGCGCGCTGGCGGCGAACGGCGCCGACCCGGCGTTCGCCATGCCCGATGGGACCACCTCGATCATGGCCGCCGTGCAGGCGCGGCGGCGGGTGGAGCCCGGATTCACGGCCGATCCGACTGCCGACGAACGGGTCGCCCTCGATGCGGTCAAGGTGGCGGTCGCCCTCGGCGTCGACGTGAACGCCGTCAACGGCAAGGACGGCAACACGGCGCTCCATACCGCCGCGTCGAGGCGGCTGAACACCATCGTCCAGTTCCTCGTCGACAGCGGCGCGGCGGTGGACGTCAAGAATCAGAAGGGGCAGACGCCGCTGGCGCTGGCGTCGGGCGGCGCGGGCGGCCGCGGCGGCGCGGGTGGAGGCGGATCCACCAACGCCACCGCCGAGCTGCTGCGCAAGCTGGGCGCGAAAGAGTAGCTACACCTCGGAGAGCGTGTCGATCGCCAGCGGCCCGCTGCTGTTGCCGAGCCGGTCGAGCGGCATCCCGAGCTTGTCGAGCAGCGTGACCATCAGGTTCGCCAGCGGAGGATCGCCGGCGTACTTGAGGTGACGGCCGCCCTTCAACTGTCCCGACCCGCCGCCGAGCACCAGCACGGGCACGTTGACCGGGCTGTGCGCGTTGCTGTCGGACATCCCGCAGCCGTACACGAGCACCATGTGGTCGAGGAGCGAGCCGTCGCCGTCGGCCGTCTCCCGAAGCTTCTGCAGGAAGCCGGCGAACAGCGTGGCGTGATACACGTTGATCTTCGCCATCGTCGCGATCTTCACCGGGTCGTATTCGTGGTGCGACAGCGGATGATGCGCGTCGAGCACGCCGATTTCGGGGTAGGTGCGGGAGCTGACCTCGCGCCCCATCATGAACGTACTCACGCGGGTCAGGTCGGTCTGATACGCCAGCAGCTGGAGATCGAACATCAGCTTCACGTGCTCCTCGAAGGTCGCGGGAATGCCTTCGGGCTGCTCGACCAGCGGAAGCTCGACGGTGTTCTGCTCTTCCACCTTCTGGATGCGGCGCTCGACGTCGCGGATGCCTTCGAGGTACTCGTCGATCTTGACGCGGTCGCGGGGACCGACGGTGCGCTTCAGGTCGGCGACCTTCTCGTTCACCGAGTCGATGATGGAGCGATCGCGCTGAACGCGGGCGAGCCGCGCGGCCGGGTCGGTGCTGGCCGAATCGCCGAACAGGCGCTCGAAGACAGCGCGGGGATTGTTCTCCATCGGCAGCGGCGTCGTCCGGCTGCGCCACGAGATCGTGTTCGTGTAGACGCAGCTGTGATTGCCGCTGCACTGGCCCGCGTTCGCCCGGCTGTCGATCGCGAGCTCGAGCGACCCCAGCTGGGTGTGCTGGCCGAACTCCTTGGCCACCACCTGGTCGATGGAGATGTCGGCCACGGGCGACGTTTCACCGGCGACTCCGGCCGCGCCGGTCAGGAACGTCGTCGAGGCGCCCGCATGCGCCGGCGTCCAGAACGCCCTGAGGCCCGAGACCACCAGCATCTGGTCGCGGAAAGCCTCCATCGGCTGCAGGATCGGCGTCAGCTCGAAACCTGCGCCTTCCGATTCCGGCGTCCAGTACTCCATGGCGATCCCGTTGGGCACGTAGACGACGCCGAGGCGCCGCGCCGGGTTGGCCGCGGTCCTGGCTGTCGGGAACAGCGCCGGGACCATCGCATCCAGCAGCGGCAGCGCGAGCGTGGCGCCGATTCCGCGCAGCACGGTCCGCCGGGGCATCGACATCTTGGTGATGATCATACCGATACTCTCCTCGTCACTCCTGAACGTCGCGGCGACTCAACGGGCGGCTGCCTGGGCCGATGCGGACGGCGCGGCCTCGCCCGCGGCCGGAACGGCCCGCATCTGAAACGGTGCGCTGTTGACGATGCCCAGGATGATCGACGACCAGCGATAGCGATCGGGCGCGGCATCGCTCACGATCCGGCGGACCGCCGGGCGGTCGTAGTACTGGAGGCCTCGACCGACGGCGTAAGCCAGCAGCTTATCGGTGACCGTCGCGGCGAACCGATCTTCCCGGCTGAGCAGCACGGCCCGCAGCCCCGCCGGCCCCTCGAACTTCACGCCGCTCGGCAGCATGCCGGTCGCGTCGATTGGCGTGCCGGCCTCGCTGACACTCCGCCAGCTCCCGATCGCATCGAAGTTCTCGAGCGCGAAGCCCAGCGGGTCCATCGGCGCGTGGCAGCTGCTGCACACCGGATTGCGCCGATGCAGCTCGAGCCGCTCGCGGACCGAGGCGGGCCGGCCGCCCTCGCCGCGGTCGGGGAGGCCGGGCACGTTCGCCGGCGGCTCCGGAGGCGGCGCACCCAGGATGCTCTCGAGCAGCCACTTGCCGCGCAGGACAGGCGACGTTCTGTTGGGATGCGACGTCACCATCAGCAGGCTGCCCTGCCCGAGCAGCCCGCCGCGCGGGTCGTCGGCGCCGAACGTCACCCGGCGAAAGCGGTTGCCGTACACGTTCGGGATGCCGTAATGACGGGCCAGACGCCCGTTGACGAACGTGTAGTTCGCGCTCAGCAGCTCGACGACGCTGCGGTCCGCCCGGAGCGTGCTCTCGACGAACAGCTCGGTCTCCCGGCGGAACGCCTCGCGCAGGTTCTCGTCGAACTCGGGATAGTCCGCCGACTCGCGCCCCACGTCGCGCAGATTGCGCAGGCGGAGCCACTGACTGGCGAAGTTGTCGACGAGCGAGCGGGATCGCGGGTCGGCCAGCATGCGGCGCACCTGCCGCTCGAGCTCGAGGCGGTCCTTCAGCCGCCCGGCGATCGCCGCATCGAGCAGCTCATCGTCGGGGATGCTGCTCCAGAGGAAGAACGACAGGCGTGACGCGATCTCCAGATCGCTCAGGCGATAGGCCGTGCCGGGCGCGGCGCCCGCCGGATCGCGCTCGATGCGAAACAGGAAGTCGGGATCGACGAGCAGCCGTTCCAGGGCGAATTGGATCCCCGCCTCGAAGCCGCCGTCGGCGCGCCCCTTCCGGAAAAAGGCGAGCAGCCCCTGAATCTCCTTCTCGCTGACGGGATGCCGGTACGCGCGACGCGCCAGCCGCGCGAGGATCTTCTTCGCGCACGGCTCCTCGTCGCTCGCCAGCGGCGCCCCCTTCGCGCCGGCGGCCGGGCGGCACACGAAGATCTCCCGGCGGCTGGGCGTATCGCCCGGCCCCTCGACCGTGTACGGCCCGCCGATGGCGACCTGTTCGATGGCGGCGCTCTCGTCGAAGCGCTCGTCGACGAAGCGCCCGTACCCCCGCTGCCGAGGCTGCAGCGTGCCATCCACCGCGAGCATCTTGCGCGCGAACGACACCCCCACCACGTGCGGGCCCGCCGTCGCGGAGAAGCGGACCTCTAGCCCCGCGTCTCCGGTGTTCATGTAGTACTCCCACTCGGAAGTGCCGGCGATGTTCCCGGAGAAGCTGAGCGGCGCCATCGAGCCTTTCGCCTCGCCACCGGTGGTCATGCGCTTGACGAGCGCGTGATCCAGACGCACCTCCAATTGGTGCGGCGTCGAGAAGCCGATGACGTAGTCCGAGAAGTTGCGGTGCAGGCGGACCTTGACCGTGTACTCCCCGTCCACCGGGAAGTAATGGTGGATGGCGATTCCGCCGCGCGAGCCGAACGGCAGCTCCTCGCTGAGCCGTTCGTCCTGCAGCAGATCCGGGTGAATCTTGTAGGTGTCGACCGCCGGGCCGCCCGGAGGCATGCCGACCGCAAGGCGGCTGACCTTGCGGGCCGCCGACAGGTACCGCGCCGAGAGGTCCGGCGAGACCGACAGCGAGTCGGCGCTGTTGTCGAAGCCGTGCTCGAACGTGTTGTCGGCCGGGAGGAGCGAGCCGAAGTCGAGCTCGACCTTGAGCAGATCGCGAATCGCGTTCTGGTATTCGGCCCGGTTGAGGCGATGGAATGTTTCGGTTCGGCCGGGATTGGGATGGACGGCGGCGGCGCGATCCACCTGCGTTTCGAGTGACGAGGCGGCCGCCCGATAAGTCGCCTGACTTGGCCGCGGCCGCCCGGGCGGCGGCATGCTTTCGGCGCGGAGCTTGACGATGACGCGTTCCCACACTTCCGCGTTCGCGGCCGCGTTGGCGGGGTCGAGCGTGTCGAGCGCGAGTCCGGCCGTGCGGAGCGTCTGGTTATGACAGGTGACGCAGTACCGATCGAGAACGGCGCGCGGCGATGCCTCAGGCGCGGGCGATGTGCTCGTGGGAGGCTGCTGCGGAGCGGCGGCCTGCGGGTGCGCGGGGGCCCAGCCGGCCAGGAGAGCCAGGAGGGGTCCGACGACTACACCGTTCCTGAGCATAGGCTGCCTTTCCCGGGTGCCCGGGACCTGTTCTGCGGCCCGCCGACCGCCTTATGTTACTGCACCTTCCGGTACTTGCGCACGACTTGACCGTTCGCGGAAAACAGCGTGAACCAGGGGCCGTCGAACTCCCATCGCAGCCCGTTGTCGCGCTCGAGAATCACCTTGGCGCCCTCTCGCCTGGCCTTCCACGCCTGCATCGGCACCGGCAAAGTGGTCGTCACCCTCAGCTTGGCTTCGGCAGCCGTCGGACCGGAGGCGTCCTCCGAGCGCTCGTACCCGTAGATCCATTCGTCGGCGGTGATCCGGTAGGCTCCATAGCCGGCCGTCGACTGGAAGTCCTTCGGGCCATTACGATGCCTGGTGGCCATGACGACGCCGTCGTACACCATCCAACGGCCGGTCATTTCGGGGGGCCGCATGATCTGGCCGTCGGCATGCCATTCCTCGAGCGTCCAGGTGCCCTCGAGCACCGACCGCAGACCGGCGGGCGCCCCGCCCTGCGCCGCGCCCGTGTGCTGGAGGGCCAGCGTCAGCAGCACGACCGCGACCATCAATCCCTGCTTGATTCGGAGTTCTTGAGTCATCGCGCTTCCTTCCGGCGTCATGCGCCGGTCTAATGGGCCGCCTGGCCGGCAGGGGAACACCGTCCCCCCGCGCCGCCGCTCAGAATGTGGCGATGGGATTGACCGGCGAGCCGGTGCCACCGCGCACAGCCAGTGGCGCGGCCGTGAGGAGGAACTCCCAGCGGGTGCGCGCGGCGGCCGCTTCGGCTACCGCGGTGAGGTCGAGCGCGTCGAAGATGTGCACGCCGAGATAGACCAGACAGAAATTGTGAACCGGCTGGTTGACACCGAGGTCGCCGGCGGGCGGCGCCGCGTCCTGCGAGGCCTCGCCTCCCAGGATGGCCACGTCACGCTGTTTCAGCCACGGGATCACCGACGCGTCCAGCCCGGCGGCCTCCCGAGAGATCGGCCAGGGTCCGACCTTCGCGCGGCGCACCCAGCGGCCGATGTAGATGAGCAGCACGTCGCCCGACGACACTTTCACGCCTGCCTTCTTCTCCCACGCCTCGAGGTCCGCCGGATAGATGCGGACGCCCGGCTCGAGCGACTCGACTCCCTTGAGCCGCGGGATGTCCATCAGGATGGCGCGCGTGAAGATGCCGCCCTTGGCGTTGACGATCGAGTTCTTCGCGTGCCCGTTCTCCTTCATGACCGTCGCTTCGTTGGGCGTGTAGCCGTTGTAGAACACGCCGTTGTCGGACACGTGCGACAGCGAGTCCATGTGCGAGTGGGTGTAGCCGTGGAAGAGGACGGACAATCGGTCCATGCCGAGGCTGAGCATCGTGTGCTCGAACGGATTCGTATTCTCCACCGACTTCTCGGTATCCAGATCGCGCGACAGCGAGACCGAGAAGCCGTCCTTCACGAGGCTCGCCGCCTGCCGGCGCTTGGCCGGCGTGATCAGATTGAGGGCGCCGATCTGATCGTTCGCGCCCCAGCGGCCCCAGTTCGACAGTTCCTTCTTCCACCGCTCGAGATCCGCCTTCGTCACCTGTCGGCCGGCGGCATCCTGTTGAGAGAGTCCCAGGCCGATCGTCGGCGCGACGAGAATCGCGGCAAGCATCAGGGCGATGAGGGCGGCGCCGATGGTCTTCATCGATCACTCCTTGGCTGCGAGCTACTCCCGCGGTCGCAGGCCCGTATCTTATTCGAACTTCCCATCCGCGCTCATCCTCGCGGCGAGAGCCCGGTCGAGATCGCTCGACGCGCCGAACCGAGTAACATGGCGGCAGGAGGACGACATAGATGAAGAGACGGGAACAGCCTGCCGATATGAACATCGTAGAAGCCGCAGAAGGAAAGATCGCGGACTTCGCGGAAGACCTCGGACGACTGCTGGGCACGGCGCGGGCGAAGGCCGAAGGGTGGCTGGCACAGCGCTCCCAGGTCACGCAGACGCTGCAAGAGATCCGCGATACCGCCAGCACCCTCCTGTCGCAGCTGACCAGCGGGAGCGGTGTTCGCAGGGGACGCCCGAGCGGAGCGAGGAAGAGCGCCGGAGCAAGCGGCCGGCGTGCGGCGCCCGCGTCCCGCAAGGGCAGTACCGGCCGGCGCAAGCGACGGACCATGTCCGCCGCGGCCCGCGCCAAGATCTCGGCGGCCCAGAAAAGGCGGTGGGCCGCGGTGCGCAGGATGAAAGGCGGGAAGGGCCGAGCCAGCTAGCGGGAGACCGCGAGGCGGCGACGGCCGGCCGGCCGCTTACTGTTGGACGACGGTCGGGCAAAACCTGTCGAACGCGGCCGTCAGGGTCGCCGCGATCTGGTCGGCGGCCTGATTCTCGATCTGCCACCGCTCGAGCATGAAGACGAGCTGGCCGTCGCGCAGCAGCGCCACGGCGGGCGATGATGGCGCGTAGCCGGAAAAGTAGCTTCGCGCGCGATCGGTGGCCTCCGCGTCGGCGCCGGCGAAGACGGCGGTCACGCGGTCGGGCCGGGTGTGGTGCTGGAGCGCCAGCGCGACGCCCGGCCGCGCCTTTCCGGCCGCGCACCCGCACACCGAGTTGACGACAATCATCAGCGTTCCGGGCGTGCCGCGAACGGCCGCGTCCACGTCGGCGGCGGTGCGCAGGTCCTGCACGCCAAGTCGGGTGAGCTCCTGGCGCATCGGCGCCACGAAAAATTCTGGATACGGCATGCGTCTATTGTAGTGCTCAACCGCTGTTGGCCACGGCGCGCGCGCGCAGCCCGGCCTGGAACAGCTCCAACTCGCCGTCCGCCATCGCGTAAGTGTGCCTCGCGTCGGGAAACGTTCCCGCGCGGACGTCCGCCACGTACGCATCGAGCGCCCTGGCCGTGGACGCCGCGAGCTCCGCGTACTGCTTCACGAAGGCCGGCACGTGGCCGGACGACAACCCCAGCAGATCGTGCCAGACCAGCACCTGGCCGTCGCACGACGGGCCCGCGCCAATCCCAATCGTCGGAATGGTCACGACCTCGGTGATTCGCTTCGCCACTTCACGGGGCACCGCCTCCACCACCACGGCAAAGCACCCCGCTCGTTCGAGCGCCAGCGCCTCCTCGCACAGGCGATTCGCCTCGCGGGCCGTGCGCCCTTGCGGCTTGTAGCCGCCGAGCGCCACGGCCGATTGAGGGGTCAGGCCGATATGTCCGATCACCGGAATGCCGGCCGCGACGATCGCCGCGATCCGCCGCAGGGTTCGTCCCGCGCCCTCCAGCTTGACCGCCGTCGCGCCGCCTTCCTTGATGAACCGCACGGCATGCCGAATCGCCGACGTATTGGAGATCTGGAACGACCCGAACGGCATGTCGGCGACGACCAGCGGCCGCCGGATCGCACGGGTGACCGCCCTGGTCAGCACGAGCATCTCGTCGACGGTGACGTGCACGGTCGAGTCGTAGCCGAGCACGGTCATGGCGGCCGAATCGCCGACCAGGACACTGTCCACGCCGGCGGCGTCCGCGAGACGCGCGCTGGGCGCGTCGTACGCGGTGACCATGACGATCCGTTCGCCCTGCCGCTTCATGCGCGCGAAACCGGCCGGCAGCATGCCGAGCGGGGATGCCGTACCGTTCCGGAGCGCGACGTCGGGCCCCATGCCTCCTCCTACCAAACTCTACTAGCACTACTCTGTCACACCCTTAGGTCCCCCTTCGCCGAGCCACCTGTTTCCGGCCTGAACTCGCGGAAATGACGTGAGGCATACGGGCTGTCCCGCCCTCATCCGGTCGACTCGAGCCGGACGTTGTCGATGAGCCGCGTCCGCCCGACCCGCGCCGCAATCAGAAGGGTCGGATGCCCGGCGACATCGGCCACGGCCACGTAGTCGGTGTCGAGGCCGGCAAGCACGCGCCGCGCGGCCGCGACCGGATCGGCGCCTGCGCGGCTCGCCGCCAGCCCGGCGTCGAGCGCACGGGGAATCGCGAGGGCGCGCGCCCGTTCGTCGGGCGACAAGCGGGCGTTGCGCGACGAGAGTGCGAGCCCGTCCCGATCGCGAACCGTCGGCACGACCCGGATCGCGAGGCCGAGGTTCAGATCTCGGACGAGTTGCATGACGACGGCCACCTGCTGGGCGTCCTTCTGACCGAAGAAGGCGACGTCCGGCCGGACGATGGAGAAGAGCTTGAGGCAGACGGTCGCCACGCCCTTGAAATGGCCCTGGCGGAACTCGCCTTCGAGCCCGGCCGCCGCCCCCTCCACCTCGACCCAGGTCGCGTACCCCGCCGGGTACATCTCCTCCACCGTCGGCATGAACAGGTAGTCGACGCCCGCCGCGGCGGCCAGTTCGGCGTCGCGCGCCTCCGGACGGGGGTAGGCGGCGAGATCGGCCGGGTCGCCGAACTGTGTGGGGTTGACGAACAGACTGGCCACCACGCAGGCGCATTCGCGCCGCGCCGCGCAAAACAGCCCCAAGTGGCCGTCGTGGAACGCGCCCATCGTCGGCACGAGCCCCACCACGGATCCGGTCGCGCGCGCCTCGAGCGCCTGCCTGATCTCCCCGATCCCGCGGAGCGTCTTCACGGCGCGGTCACGTCGGCAAGCGCTCGATACATCGGCACGAGGTCGGGCGCGCGGCGTGCAATCTCCGCCAGATGCGCGTCGACGGTGTTCCAATCGCCGCGCGCGATGGGGCCGGTGAGGTCGAATCCGTTCTCGATGGTCTGCCGCATCAACGGCACGAGCGCCTCGGGCGGCGCGCCGGCGGCGGCGAGCAGCCGCGACGCCGATCGGTACAGCGTGACGAGGTAGTTCGAGGCGACGACCGCGCCGGCATGGTAGAGGACCCGATCCGCTTCGGCGATGGCGAAGGGCCGCAAGCCCAGGAGCTGCGCGAACCAGGTGCCGCGGACGCGCCCTTCCGCATCGTCGGAGGTGACCGCGCCCCACGCGCCGTCGAACTGCTCGCCGCCGCGGGCGCGGGTGAACGTCTGGAGCGGGTGGACACCGAACCGCCGGACGTGCGGCTCGAGCGCCGCCAGCGGCGTGGCGCCGCTCACATGCGCCACCCACGGGCCCGGGGCGATCTTGCGAGCGACCTCGCGAATGGCCGAATCAGGCACGCACAGCAGCGTGAGATCGGCGTGATCGTCCTCGACCCGCATGCCGCGCTCCGCGAGCCGCGCGCGCACCGCCGATCCCACGCGGCCGTGCCCGATGATCTGGACGCTCTTGAACATGCGAGGGCCGTCTCCTGTGTCAATCCTAATTCCAGCAGGCCGTCGCGGGACAGTGGAGGGACGGGGCCGATCCGGGGAAGCCGATGCCCCTGACGGGCATCGCGTGGAGGAGAGCGGGACTCTCCCCGCCTGCGGTTTCGAGGGACGGCGCCCCGATCGGGAGCCTCCCTCGTCCGTTCACGTCGATTCGGTCGCCTCGAGCGCGGCGCGAATCCCGATCAAGGTCCTTCGCAGCATCGTCCGGATCCCCCCGCTCGGCAGGCGGCCGATATCCCGATCGAGTGCCTGCAGGCAGGTGAAGGTGTCGCTCGCGCTCCCCAGGGCCGTGCCGAGCGCCTGCACGTCCGCCCGCACCGCGACCGAGGCGTGATCCTTGGCCAGCCAACCGGCGTACCGCTGCAGCTCGGACAGCAGGCGATCGCGTGCATCGGTGCCGCCGGCGGGCTGGGAAAGGTTCGCCGTCATGGTCTTGTCATTGTGTAAACAGGCTTGGCGTCCTCGTCACGCCAGCCTGACGTTCTCGCCTCGCGGGCCCTTCGGTCCCTGCCCGCGCTCGAACGTGACTGCCTGTCCTTCGCGCAGTTCGTCGAACGGGGTCTGACTGCAGGCGGACTGATGAAAGAAATACTCGTTGCCGTCTGCCGCCACGATGAACCCAAATCCTTTGTCGCTCACCAGCCGCTTGATCGTGCCGTTCATACTCGCCATGTCGTCTCCTTCGTAGCCACGGATCGATGTGTCGCGCGCGTCGCTCGTCTTGCCCTGCGGCCGGCCGCTCGTCGCTCGCCTTCAGCGCAGCCTGCAATTGTACCCGACCGGCGCCCCTCGCGCCCGAATTCGGGTCGGGGAGGGCGATCGGCTCGCCGCGGGCCGCCCGCGGCGCGCGCGCAGGCTCAGATGTGGTCCAGCTTGTCTTCGCGCGGCGCGGGTTCGCGGAGCTGCCGCTCCAGCGCGCGGCCGACCACGTCCTTGGCGCCGAGGCCGACCGCCAGGGCCACCGCCAGGACGAGGCCGCCGAAGGCGATGCCGAACGCCAGCCTCAGGATTGTCTGCCCGATACCCACCTGCTCGAGCGCCATCGCGGCGGCCAGAATCAGCACGAGCCACTTGACGGCCAGGCTCATCAGGCGCGCCGACTGGATGCCCATGTTGACGGCGCCGATCAGCGCGGCCCGCCCCAGGAATCGCGCCAGCATGCCGCCCACGAGCAGCGTGAGCACCGCCGCCATCAGATGCGGCAGGTACTGAAAGACCGACATCGCGAACCGCGACGGCACGGCAGCGTCGAGCGCCGTCAAACCAATCAGCAGCCCGAGCAGCAGGATGCTCCAGTAGGCGGCGGTCGCGATCACCCGGGAAGGGCTTCGCGAGGGCGACCAGTCGGCCAGCGCCGAGACCCCGAGCAGCTCGGCGTGACGATCGACGTCGAGGCTCCTCAGCATGCGGAGCACCACGTACCGGGTGGCGAGCGCCACGACCAGCGAGCCCACCACCAGCACCAGCAGCACGAGCGCGCCCGGCAGAAAGTTGGCGATGCCGTCGATGATCCGCATCGTCGCCATTTCCAGCGCGCGTCTGAATTCTTCCAGCATAGCTGTGCTCTCCAATCGAATGCGCCGCGGACCGGCCTCAGGTCCGAAGCCGCTCGGGCCACCGCCAGCGCGCGATGAGATACGGTTTCTCCGCTTCGAACGCGGCCCCCAGCCGGCCGACCCGCTCATCCACCGCGTCCGGCGGCAGGTCGCGCACCTGAAGGATGTACGACGCGAACCACCCGAGGTACAACGGAACGAGCGAACGCAGGAGGTGGTCGCGTGCCAGGACCCGCATCCGGAAGCCGAGCGCGAAGTCGTAGATGATCCGCGCCCAGAGCTCGTCGTCGATCTGGAAGCGCGCGGCAGGGGCGTTGATCAGCCGTCCGAGCTCGACGATCGTCTTCGGCGGCAGGACCCAGGTCCAGATGTCCCGCAGCTCGCGGTACCCCAGGCGATAGGACTCCATGAGGCGCTCGGGATCGACGACCGAGCCTTGGGCCGCGGATGCGGGCGCCAGCTCGCCGAATCGCTGGACGGGCTTCGACCCGCGCACGCGCTGCCACGTGTCGGCGCGGCTCTCCAGATCGGCGAAGAGCGCGCCGACGACCTGCGACATCGTCGTGCCGAGGTCGAGCGCGTCTCCTTCCCGGACGCGGTGCGCTCGGACGCCGAGCGCCGCCTCGGCGATCTTGAAGTCGTCCGACACGGCGGCCGCCGTCAGCCACAGGTCGATCCCCACCCGCACGCCTTCCTGATCCCAGAAGTCCTCGTCCAGCAGGCGCGGGAGCAGCCGCGACGAGCAGGCGAACTCGCCGCCGGCCGGCTGGCGGATGCGAACGCCGTAGAGCGACCGGAAGACGGGGTACACGACGCCCTTGGTCAGCGCGCCCTCGTACGGGTGGCGGCGGTAGAAGGGCAAGACGAAATCGAAGTCGTCGTGCAGGATGGAGCCGGTGAGCGACTCGACCAGCTGCGGCGCCATCGTCGGGGCGCCGGCGTCGATCGCGACACAGGCGCGCGCGCCGAGATCCCGGGCGGTGGTCAGGATGGCTCGGAGCGCCCGCGCCCGTCCCTGAACGCCGTGGTACGGCATGTCGAGCAGCTCGGCCGCCGCGCGTGGGGTCGCCACCTCGATCAGGCCGCCCGTGCCCTCGAGGGCGGCCCGCGCCCGGGCGGCCGTGTCGTCGGTGGATCCCGCGTCGGCCAGGACGATGCGGCTCGCGACGCCCGCGAAGCGTCCGGCCAGGCTGGCGCGCACGGCGGTCGTCACCGCGACGATCGTCTCGGCGTCGTTGTGACTCGTCAGACCGACGACGATGTCGGTCCGCGCCGAGTCGGCGTCAGGGATCGCGGCGCTGAAGCTCGAACCAGTAGAAGCCATAGGGGCCCACGGTCAGGAAGTACGGCTGCTTGCCGATGGTCGGAAAGTCCGTGTAGCCCAGCATCTCCACGGGCGTGAAGTCGGAGAAGGCGCTGAGATCGAGCGACACCGGCTGCACCGAACGCGACAGGTTGGCCACGCACAGAATAGCGTCCCGGCGGTGGCGGCGCACGTACGCCAGGACCTTGCGGTTCGCCGGCTCGAGAAACTCCAGGCTGCCCAGGCCGAACGCCTCGAACATCTTCCGCAGCCCGATGAGGTTCTTCATCCATTGCAGCAGCGAGGAGGGATCCCGTTCCTGCGCCTCGACGTTGACGCCCTGGTAGCCGTAGATAGGATCCATGATGATCGGGCTGAAGAGCCGCTCCGGGTCCGCGCGCGAGAATCCGGCGTTTCGATCGCCGGTCCACTGCATCGGCGTCCGCACGCCGTTCCGATCGCCCAGGTACGTATTGTCGCCCATGCCGATCTCGTCGCCGTAGTAGACGATGGGCGTGCCGGGAAAGGAGAACAGCAGGCTGTTCAGCAGCTCGATCCGGCGCCGGCTGTTGCCCATGAGCGGCGCCAGCCGCCGGCGGATGCCGAGATTGAGGCGGGCCTGCGGGTCGGCGCTGTACGCCAGGTACATGTAGTCGCGCTCCTCGTCGGTGACCATCTCGAGCGTCAGCTCGTCGTGATTGCGGAGGAAGAGCGCCCACTGGGAGACCTCCGGGATCGCCGGCGTCTGCTGCATCACTTCGACGATCGGGTGCCGGTCTTCGAGGTGCAGCGCCATGAAGATGCGCGGCATGAGCGGGAAGTGATAGGCCATGTGGCATTCGTCGCCGTCGCCGAAATAGGCGCGGACGTCGGCCGGCCACTGATTGGCTTCGGCGAGCAGCATGCGGTTCGGCCAGCGCCCGTCGATGTGACGCCGGATGGCCTTGATGACGGCGTGCGTCTCCGGCAGGTTCTCGCAGCTGGTGCCCTCTCGCTCCGCGAGGTACGGCACCGCGTCGAGCCGGAACCCGTCCACGCCCATCTCGAGCCAGAAGTCCATGACCTGCAGCAGGTCCTGCAGCACGGCCGGACTGTCGTAGTTGAGGTCCGGCTGATGGTGGAAGAACCGGTGCCAGTAGTACGCCTGCGCCTTGGAATCCCACATCCAGTTCGAGCGCTCGGCGTCGAGGAAGATGATGCGCGCGTCGCCGTACTTCTGATCCGTGTCGCTCCAGACGTAGTAGTCGCGCTCGGGCGAGCCCGGCGGCGCGGAGCGCGCCCGCTCGAACCATGGGTGCTGATCGGAGGTGTGATTCACGACGAGCTCGATGACGACCTGGAGGTGCCGCGCGTGCGCGGCGTGCAGAAACCGCCTGAAGTCATCGAGCGTGCCGTAGCTCGGGTGCACGTTGCGATAGTCGGCGATGTCGTACCCGTCGTCGCGGAGCGGCGAGGGGAAGAACGGCAGGACCCACAGGCACGTGACGCCGAGCGCCTGCACGTAGTCCAGCTTCTCGATGAGACCCGCGAAGTCGCCGACGCCGTCGCCGTTGGCGTCGAAGAACGATTTGACCGGCAGTTCGTAGATAATCGCGCGCTTGTACCAAAGCGGATCGCTCGCGCTACTTTTGGGCGGCATGTGACTGCGCTCCGATGACGTGCGCTCGAGGGGCGTCGGGGCCGGGGGGCTCAGCGCTCAGTATAGCGAACGGCGACGCTCGACGCCCGGTCCGGCCGTCGCGGCGTCAGTCCGCGCGGGCCCACAACAGCGCGACGGGGCTCGTGCGAAACACGGCGGCGGCGGCGAGCGACGAGCCGGCCTCCACGGTCTCGCCAGTGAGCACGTGGGCATAACGCCTGCCGGCGATCTCCCCGGGCAGCGCGATTCGCGTGTGGGCCCAGGCGTCCCCCAGGGGCAGCGGCCGATCCGCCGTCACCAGCGGCGCGACCAGCCGTGGAACGATCACCAGCAGCGTCCCCGAGTCGTCGGCGCGCGCGAAAGCCACCAGGCGGTCGGCGGCCGGTCCGTCGCACTCGAGCGGCCGGTAGGCGCCGGCCGCCATCAGCGCGGGATGGTCCCGGCGAAAGCGCAGGCCGCAGGTCAGGACGAACATCTTGATGCGCCCGTCCTCCCAGCGCTCCAGCAGATCGGCGACCTCCTGCTCGGCGGCCCGGCCGGCGCCAATCCGATCGGCCAGCGGGCGCAGGGTCTCCAGCAGCCGCCGGCGATAGCCGAAGTCCACCGGCCGCCGGTTGTCGGGATCGACGAGGCTCAAGTCCCACAGCTCGGTACCCTGATAGCAGTCCGGCACGCCGGGCGAAGCCAGCTTCAGGACGAGCTGCGACAGCGAGTTGATCATCCCCGCGTTGAGGAAGCCGTATCCCGTCGTGCCGTGCACCTGCCAGTCGGCGTTGAGCGACTCGCCCGATGAAAGGATTTTCTCGGCGACGACGTAGAACGACCGTCCTTCGGGCGAGGCGGCCCCGGCCGGCGCGCCGGCCTCCTTCGTCATCTCCTGGAGGCGATCGAAGTATGTGGCCGGGTCGAACAGGCCATCAGGATGATCGACCCTGAGGCCCGTGATCTTCCCTTCGCCGACCAGCCGCTGGATGAGGCCATGCGCGGCTTCGAAGACCGCCGGCTCCTCCATCCTCAACCCCACGAGCTCGTTGATGTCGAAGAACCGGCGATGGTTGATCTCGTCGGACGCCGTGCGCCAGTAGGCCAGCCGGTAGGCCTGCAGCTCCAGCAGCCCGTGCAGCGAATCGAAGCTCGCCGCGTCGCCGGGCGCGCCGTTCGCGAGCCGGATGCACGCCTCGACGTGCGCGCGAATGGTGGGCGTCGCGTCAACGAGCCGGGCAAGCCGCTCGCGCGCGACCTCCTTCTCCCGCTGACGTTCCGCGATGCGGGCCGCATCGCGCTCCGTGTTGGCCGGCAGGTTCTGCAGCGCCGTCAGGATGCTCAGGTACTCGCGCAGACCAGCGTCGCCGGCGAGCTCCCGCTCCAGCGCGTCAACGTGGAGGCCGAGGACGAGCGGCGTCCGGCGCGGGTTGACGGGGAGCTCCAGGTCGAAGTACCGCAAGTGCAGCGCGCCATCCGCGAATCGCAGCTGCAGCTCGCCACGCTCGAGGACGCAGCCGTATTGATCGCCGAGCACGGGCAGCAGCACCTTGCCCTTCAGCTCGGGCTTGATCGGGTCCCAGTCGATGTCGAAGTAGCTCGAAAACGGCGAGCTGGGGCCGTTCTCGAGCACGTCCCGCCACCAGGGGTTCGAGCGCGGGTCGCACGCCATGTGATTCGGCACGACGTCGACGATGTGGCCGAGCGCCCACGCCTGGAGCGCGTCGCAGAACCGGTCGAAGTCGGCCCGGCTGCCGAGCTCTGGATTGAGCCGGCCGTGCTCGCAGATGTCGTATCCGTGCCGGCTGCCCGGATTCGCCCTGAGCAGCGGCGAGCTGTCGCACTCGGTCACCCCGAGCTCCGCCAGATACGGCACGACTTCCTGCGCGTCTGGGAACCGGAAGTCGCCGTGGAACTGCAGCCGGTACGTGCTGATCGGACGCCGCGGGGGCTGGGGAAGCGTCATGGCCTTCTCAGGATCACGGCCGACGGCCGGCGGAACCTCACGAGAGGACCGCGTTCGAAGTCGATCTCGAGGCCCGGCTCCCGGTCCGGACCGCCGGAGTCGCGAAATCTCGTCTCCTCCGTCGTGAGCGCCAAGGCCCAGCGCGCATCATGCCCCAGCGACGGCCAGCGGGTCGCGTCGAACGCTCCCGACTCCCGCAGGCAGACGATCAGCAGGAGCGCGCCGGCGCCGTTGACGCCACGCTCCAGCGCAAGGCCGAAGTCGTCGAGCTCGACGACCTGCAGCCGATCGCCGCGCCGGAGCGCCGGTTCGGAGCGGCGAAGGCCGAGCAGCGCGCGGTACAGCTCGAGAACGCCCGCGTGCGGCGGCCGCGCCCGCTCCTCCCACTTCAGCCGGCTGGCTTCGAAGGTGGAGGCCGCCTGCGGATCCGGGATGCGCGCGCGGCTGCTCTCGTCGGCGAACCCGGCGAACCGCGAGAACTCGGCCCGCCGCCCTTCCGTGACGAGTCGGCCCAGATCGGCGTGGTGATGCGTGAAGTAGAGGAACGGGGTGCTCGCCGCCCATTCCTGTCCCATGAACAGCAGGGGCGTCTCCGGCGCGAACAGCAGCAGCGCGGTCAGCGCCCGGAACAGCGCCGGATCGATTTGACTGTTGAGCCGCTCGCCGAACGGGCGATTGCCGATCTGGTCGTGGTTCTGGAGGCAGACGACCATGCGCTCGAGCGGGGCGCCGGCCGGATCGGTGCCGCGCGGCCCGCCCCAATACTGGGAACGCTGGCCGCAGTAGAACCACCCCTGGCGGAGGGTCGTCGCGAGGTCGGCGATCGAGCCGGAGTAATCCTGGTAATAGCCGTCGCTGTCGCCGGCCGAGAGCCGCCGCACCTGATGATGGAAGTCGTCGGCCCAGACGGCGTCGAGGCCCCATCCGCCGTCGGCCGGAGGCTTGATGATGGTCGCCAGGTTGCGATCGTCCTCGGCGATCAACAGGACGGTGCGGTCGGTCACGGAGGCGCGGACCCGCATCGCGATCTGGGCGGCCAGATGCGACGGCCCGTCGTCGCGCATCGCGTGGGTCGCGTCGAAGCTCAGTCCGTCCATGCGATATTCGTGCAGCCAGTGCAGCGCGTTCTCGATGAAGAACGCCCGCACCTGATCGGAATGGTCGCCGTCCAGGTTCACCGCGGGCCCCCACGGGCTGTCGTGGCGCGTCGAGAGGTAGAACGGGCTGAACACGCCGAAGTACGCGCCGTCTGGACCGAAGTGGTTGTAGACAACGTCCAGCAGGACCGCGAGACCGAGCCCATGGGCCGCGTCCACCAGACGGCGCAAGTCGTCGGGCGTGCCGTAGGAGCGGCTGGGCGCGAAGAGGCTCACGCCGTCGTACCCCCAGTTGCGCGCGCCGGGGAAGTCCGCCACCGGCATCAGCTCCACCGCCGTGACGCCGAGATCGGCGAGCGCCGGCAGCCGATCGGTGGCCGCGGCAAACGTTCCCGCGGGGGTGAAGCTGCCAACGTGCAGCTCGTAGATGACCGTGCCGCCGAGCGGCCGCCCGCGCCAGTCGCGGTCCGTCCACCGAAACGTACGCGCATCGACGACCGCCGACGGCCGATGCACGCCTTGCGGTTGAAATCGGGAGGCCGGGTCGGGGTACGGGCCTTCGCCGTCCAGCAAGTACGCGTACAGGTCGCCCGGGGCAACATCCTCGAACGCGCCGCCGAACGTGCCGTCGCCTGCCCGACTCAACGTCCGCTCCCGCTGTGCGGCCGTCCCCGGGTCGAGAAGCAGATCGACCCGCCGGTGCGCCGGCGCCCAGACGCGGAACCGGACGGCGCCGCCTTCCAGCCACGCGCCCAGAGTCGGCCGCCAGGCGTCTTCCTGCGGCAGGGCGGGGTGACTCACGGCCTCGGACGCGTCTTCCCGGCGGCGTCCAACCGGAACACCGCGAGCGAGTTTTCGGCGAGCGGATAGGCCTGCCCGCCCTCGAAGAGCTGTCGCTGGCGTCGATCGTCGAACGTGTCGAGGAGACATTCCCAGTTGGCCGGTTCCACGAATGCCGGCAGCGAGAAGGGGACCATCTCGGGACCCGCATTGAGCAGGTACACCATCTTATCAGGTGGAAATCAGGTGGAACTCGTCCAAGCTGAGGCGTGAAAGGAGATCCCTCAGCGAATCGACCCGGCGATCCGCCCGTAGACGTCGCCGGATCGCCGCCGCGATTCTCCCGTCCGCAGGATCGCGAGCAGCTCCTGCCCGTCCAGCCAGCGGTCCGCGGCGAGGCGGAACGATTCGCCGGGCGACCAATTGAAGCGATAGGCGCCCAGGGCGTTCAGGCGCGCGACGCACGACTCGGCGCCGTCGAGCGCACCCGGCAGATACTCGAAAGAGAGCGCCGGCACGGGCTGCGAAAGGCCGCCGAGCACGGCCGGCTCCGCGCCCTCCACGTCGATCTTGACGAAGGCCGGGGGACCGAACCGCGCGATCAACGCATCGAGGGTCGTCGTCTCGACCTCGACGCGCCGGTCCCAGCGCACGTGCGCGAATCCCGGATCGCGGCCGCGTGCGTCGCGCCACGCCGCCGCCAGCGTGGTCACGGTCGGCGTCCTCTCGCTGACCGACAGGGCCATGCGCCCCACGGCGTCGCTCACCGCCGCCTCGACGACCTCGACCCGCGGCGAGCGGGCGAAGATCGTTCGCAGCAGTCGCGCGAAATCGGGCTGCGGCTCCAGCGCCACGACACGACAGCCGATCGCCGACAGTGCGCGCACGCGGTTGCCCGCGTGCGCCCCGATGTCGAACGCGAGGTCGCCCGGCCCGACGAACTGGCTGTAGAGCCGCCGCATGCGCCTCTGGCGAAAGGGAATGGCGTGGTAGATCGCGAGCGATCGCGCCAGCCCGATGGCGCGGTCCAGGCGGCTCATCGGGCGCGGGCGACCAGCAGGCGATAGCGGACCAGGCCGTGGCGGTAGAGGCGCTCGAGCGCCAACCCACCGCGATGAGACTCCATCACGGCGCGCCACGCGCCGGACGGAATCGCCCACCGCAAGGCGCGGTTGAGTCTCTCGAGCTGCTCGATCCGGCGGAGCGTGCGCGGCCGGAACTCGGTAGTCAGGTCGCGGTCGACCGTGACGGTCATCCCGAGAGCCGCCAGTTCCTGGTGATAGCGCGACGCGCTCCAGAGCACCGGGCAGCGCCACCCGGACTGGAAGGCCGCCAGATCCGGCGAGACGGCGGCATCCGGCTCGGGCATGTCGTCGACAATCGCCACCACCCCGCCGGGCGCCAGGACCCGCACCAGCTCTGCCAGGCTCGCTGCCGGCGCCAGGCTGTGCGCCAGCGATTCGATCGCCAGGACGAGGTCGAACGGACCGGCGGGCGGGTTGTCGTAGCTGCGGACGAGAATCCGGACGCGATCGGCAAGGCCGGCCCGCTGCGCGGCGTGCGTGGCGGTCGACGCCTGGGCCGCGCTGAGGGTCAGACCGAGGTACTCGCCGCCGACTCGCTGGGCGAGATCCACCATCGTGGCGCCGAAGCCGCAGCCGGCGTCGAGCACGTGGGGCGCTGGGAGGGGCGGAAGGTGCTCGATGAGCAGATCGTGCAGACGCGTCGGCGTCGAGCGGCCACCCGCCCGCGGATCGGCAAGCGCCCGGTGCACGCTGAGCGCGCGGCGCCTGCCGTACCCGAGCCGCTGCGCGAACCAGGTCCAGCGGGACAGGCGGTCGTAATAGCCGCCAATCGCATCTTCTGCCATCACACGCTCACGTCCGCCCTCACCGCAGCGCTCCGGCAACCGGCGGCGGACCATTGTACGGTGAGGAAGGCGGCCGTGGCCAAGCGTGCCATCGCGCCGGCGAGGATGACATCCCGGTATACTGCGCCACGAGGAGAGACGCCCATGACGCGCATCATCATCACCACCGTCGGCTTCGTTCTGACCTTCCTTGCGCACGTCGCCTCGCAACAGACGGGGCTGACGGACGCGCAGCTCAAGTCCGCGGAAGTCGAAGTTCCGAAGCTCGTGGAAATCCTGGAGCTGAAGCCGGGCATGATGGTCGCGGACGTGGGCGCCGGCTTCGGAGCCTGGACGATGCGGTTCTCGAGGGTCGTCGGTCCCACGGGTCGCGTGTTCGCCACCGAGATCGGCGCTCCGCAGCTTGCCGCCCTGCGCGGAGCCGCCCAGCGCGAGGGGCTCGCGAATGTCACCGTGCTGGAGGGGACCTCGGGCAGCACGAACCTGCCCGCACTCTGCTGCGACGCGATCCTGATCCGTGATGCCTATCACCACCTCACGCAGCCCGAGGACATGATCCGAAGCTTGGCCGCCTCGCTGAAGCCTGGCGGCCGCCTGGCGGTCATCGACTTCCCGCCGAGACCGAACAGCGAGGTGCCGTCAGGCGTCGCCGCCAATCGCGGCGGACACGGCGTGCCGCCGGAGGTCGTCCAGCGCGAAGTGGGCGCGCTGCTGACGCACGTGAGGACGGTTCCGAACTGGGCGCCGGACAGCCAGCCGGCGTCTCTTTTCCTGGTGCTCTTCCGCAAGCCGTAAGATCTGACCGAGCCCGTCAGGCCAGGCTTGTTCGCCGCCGCTCGGATCACGACAGCGCAACGACGGCGGAGGAGGAGGACTCGCCGCTCAACTCTTGAGCTCAGGCTTGGCATCGACCTCGGCGATGAGGCGGGTGAGAAGTCCACGCAGCGGGCGCTTGTGCATCGGAATGAGGAGCCAGGGCCAGACGAAGCCCCAGAAGAGAACCATGACCCAGGCGATGAGGAGATTCTGATCGTCGGACAGACCTGGCACCATCGAGTTCGGATTCCGGGCAATGTAGCCGCGGACGTCGAGGCTCAACAGCAGCACGAGCCCGATGACGCCCAGCATCCCGCCAAGCGCCAGGGAGAAGCCGGCCCAGCGCCAATAGGTCACCGTGTAGTGCACCGATCCCTCCTGCTCCAGTCGGAGATGGACGTCGTTCAATCCCACGTTGAGAGCGGTCCACCAATCGGCCGCGTGGAGCACAAGGCGATCGGACCCGGTTTCGTCCACACGATAGTTGGAGCGGGGATGCGGCCGCCCCGTCAGGAGACCGGCCTTCACCCGCTGGCGAAACGCTTCCAGGAATCGCGGGCCGGCCGATCGGATTGGGACGGTGCCGTCGATCTGCGGGGTGAGGATCATCACGTGGCTGGGCTCCCGCCCTCAGGGCAGCCAGGCGGCGAGGTCCTCGTGGCCCACGACCAGCCGCGAACGGCCGGCGGCCACGTGCGCGAGCCGCCGCTCCCGCCAGCTCCGGATTGACGCCGCCCGCTCCGGCGCGATGGCAGTGGCGGCGTGCGCCCACCCTTCGATCAGCTGATGCTGCAGCTCGCGCGCGTCCGGCGGTAGCTCCCAGGCGCTCGGTGCGCGCTGCACCCGATAGCCGAGAGCGGTAAAGCAGCGCTCGGCCCGATCGGTCGCATCGGGCCCCGCCGCCTCTCCGAAGCCCTTGTCGCTCCGCTGGTGCCGATTGACAAGTTCTTGGACCAGGTCGTCCTCCGGCTCCTCCGGCGCGCAGCGAATACGGCCGTCGTAGGTCAGCGCGAAGAGCACCGTGGCCGCGCTCCGCCGGCACCGCTCCGCCAGCACGCCCAGCCATCGTTCGGAGACCAGGTCGAGCAGGGCCGAAGCGGTGACCAGGGCGCGCCCCTCGAACATCGCGACATCGTCGAGCGCGGCAAGGTCCAGACAACGTGTCGCCACGCGGCACGTCAGGTGCTCGCCGCGCAGCACCAGCCCTTCCGCGTCGCGCACGGTCTCGAATCCTTGTTCGGAGCCCCACGCGGACATCCGCGCCGGAATCTGCGCGAGCAAGGTGGCATCGCCGTCGACGAGCAGCCAGCTCTGCTCCCCAATCAACCGACCCGCGAGATACCGCACGTTGGCGCCGGTCCCGGCGGCCAGATCGAGCACCTGCAGTGGGCCTCCGCGCCCGAGCACGTCACAGACCGATTGAGTCAACGGCGCCGAGCGCGCGAGCCGGTCCGCGGGCTCACGCAGGGCCAGCCAATCGGCGTTGAAATCACCCATTGCTCGCCGCCCGCTCCAGCGCCTCCGCCATCTTCCTGGCAGCCTCCGGCCAGCTCGGCAGGTGTTCACGCACTCGCCGCGCGCCACGAGCGAGCCGCGCGCGAGCCGAAGCGTCGGTCAACACGTCGGAGAGCGCGGCAGCCAGCCTCTCGGAGTCGCCGGGTGGTACGACGACGCCGGCGCCGCCGCCAACAAGTTCGGGTATGGCGCCCGTCGCCGTGCCAACCACGGGCAGGCCGCGCGCGAGCGCTTCGGCCACCGCCATGCCGTAGCCTTCGTACAGAGTCGGCAGCACGAATAGATCGGCGCCGTCGTAGTGGGCGGCCAAGGCCGAGGCATCGATTTCGCCCACGAGAGACACGCGATTCGCCAGCCCCTCGGCAAGCATCAGGGCGCGAAGCCGTTCGACCGTCGGCGGATGGCGCCGCACGCTGCCGACGCACGTCAATCGCCAGTTGCCGTCGGGAACGGCGGCGAGCGCCCGGAGCAGCACCTCGTGGCCCTTGCGAGGAGTGAGCGTCGCCACGCACAGCAGCTGGATGAACCCGCCGGAGGAGCCGCGCGCCAGCGGCGCGCGATCGGTACCGGGCTCCACGACGGCGATTCGATCGCGCCCGACATCGTAGCCGGCGAGCGCTCCCGCGGTCGCCTCGCTCGTCACGATCACGAGCCTGGCGGCGGCCAGCGCGCGGCGCTCGCTGTCGTGCAGCTCACCGGCCCGCTCGACTCCGACCTCGGCGGCAAGCGGATGATGCACCAGGGCGACCAGCCGCAGGCGCGCCGCCTCGCGCTCGACCTCGGCCGGCATGGCCCCCAGCGCGAGCCCATCGACGAGGACCGTCGCGCCATCGGGAAGGGCGGCGAGCGTGCGAGCCGCCTGCTCGCGCGCGGCCGGCGTCGGGTCGGGGAAGCTGCCGTCGAGCTCGCGCACGTCGACCGACCATCCGCGGTCGCGCAGGCCGGCGGCCATCCCCCGGTCGTACCCGTAACCACCGGTCAGGGTGTCCAGACACCCCGGGACGATC